>Ga0213851_1654832_pt1 | contig 20403 bp, 17 predicted proteins | sample ABR_2014_MetaT_FD_164455 | JGI IMG/M metagenome (GOLD analysis project Ga0213851, IMG submission 164455) | Metatranscriptome of freshwater sediment microbial communities from post-fracked creek in Pennsylvania, United States - ABR_2014... | ecosystem: Environmental > Aquatic > Freshwater > Creek...
CCACCGGGTCACGGAGGCGAGCGCCCTGTGCACCTGCGCATCGCTGTCGGCGGCGGGCGGCAGCGGCGCGTCGGCGGGCCTGGGTGGCTGCGGCGCGGGCTGCGCTTGCGGCTGCGGAGGAGGAGGCGCCTCTGACTTTGGGCGCAAGAGGAACCAAGCCGCTGCAGCGACGATGATCAGCGTGACGACGGCGACGACGCTCTTGTTCATCAAGCCCTCAGGGGAAGGTAAGTCCGGGGACACCTTACCGGGACACCATACCGGGGACACCATACGCAATTCCGCTTGCCCATCTCTCAGTCGGCTTGAATCATGGTGTCCCCCGTAAGCTGTCCCCGAAGCTAGCGCAGCGGGTCAACGCGTCCCGGTCGAGGTACGAGAGCACGTTCATCCGACGATCTGCACCAGCGCGCCGAACGATCCCGGCAGCGCGGCCACCGAGCGGATCGCTTTGCTCCGCAGCGAGGGCCTGCGGGAGAGCGCGAGCAGCGCGTGCGCGGGGACGGCGTACCGGAGCCAGCGGGAGCGGAGGCCGCGATCGTACGCGCGCAGTGCGGGGGCGAGATCCCGGGAGAGATCCTCCGGCAGCGCGTCCATGAGAAGTGCGGCGCCCGCGAAGGCGAGCGAAAGGCCCTGGCCGGTGATCGCGTCGACGTACCCCGCGGCATCGCCGAGCAGCGCGAGGCGATCTGCATGGCGCGCGCGTACGCGCTGGAGCAGCGGGCCCGCGCCCCGCGCCTCCGACTCGGGCGGCGCGCTTTGCAGCCGGTCTCGCAGCGTGGGGAACCGATCGAGATGTTCCTCGAAGCCGGCGCCCCGCCCGCAGAGAAACGCGACGTTCACCGATCGCGGCCCTACCGGCGTGACATAGGCCTCCACGCCATCCGCCCAATAGACTTCCACGAAGTCGCTCCAAGGCGCGATCGCGAAATGCCGCCGAATCCCGAATCGCTCCGCGATCGGGGTTTCGCGCTCCCTGAAGCCTGAAGCCTGAAGTCTGGAGCCCTGCATCTCCAGTCCGGCCGTGCGCCGCAACGGCGAATGCAGCCCGTCCGCCGCGATCAGGAGCCGGGCCTCGATCGGGCCTGCATCGGTCGCCACCTCGATGCTCCGCGGACCGGCCCGCCCGCCTTGCACCGTGGCGCGCCGCAACTCCGCCCCCAGCGCGAGCGCCCGCTCGGAGAGCGCGCGAGAGAGAACGGTGCGGCGAATCCCCAGCCCGGTGCCGCCGCGGAAGGGCGCCTCCACCACGGTTCCTTCCTGGAGGTAGCGGATGCCGCGAAACGGCTGCGCCGGCTCGACCCGCGCGCCCAAAAGCTCGAGCTCCCGCGCGCCCGACGGCATCAGCCCCTCGCCGCATGCTTTGTCGATCGGTCCAGGACTGCGCTCGAGCACGATCGCGCGCAGTCCTCTCTGCCCGGCGCGGATGGCGGCCGCCAGCCCCGCGGGTCCGCCGCCCGCGATGGCGACGTCGTAGATCACTTCCGCGCCCACGCCAGCGCCGAGCGCGCCGCCTCTTTCGCGAGGTGGAGCAGCGTCACTTTCTCGGGCGGACGCAGCTCTCCCGCGAGCAGCTGGCGCAACGCCTCTCCCCGCCGCAGCTTGCCGCTGGAGGTGCGCGGCAGCGTCCCTGGCGCGAGCAGGCGCACCTCGTGCGCGCGGATGCCGGTATGCTCCAGCACGCGCGCGCGGACGTTCCCCTCGTCGAGTGCGCCGCTCTGCTCGACCAGGAGCGCCAGCTCTTCTCCCTCCGAGGTGGGCAGCGCCAGCGCCACGGCACAGCCGGCGCGCGCGCCCGCCAGCCCGTCGAGCGCGTCCTCGAACTCCTGGGGCGCGTGGTTCCTGCCGCGCAGGATGATCACGTCCTTGGCGCGGCCGGCGACGAACAGCTCGCCGTCCTCGATGAAGCCGAGATCGCCCGTGTCGAGCCAGCCGTCTCGAAGAACGGCGCGCGTCGCTTCTTCATTGCCGAAGTACTCGCGCATCACCGACGGTCCGCGGACGAAGATGCGGCCGTCGCGCACCTCGACGTCGATGCCCGGCAGCGGCGCGCCCACCGAAGCCAGCTCGCGCTCGCCCGACTTGAAGCTCGGCCCGCGCCCCGGCGGCGTGAAGGTGACGGCGAGCGTCGCTTCGGAAAGCCCGTACACCGGCATCAGCGCGCTCTCGCGAAAGCCGTAGGGCGCGAAGCGGGCGACGAAGCGGCGCAGCACCGCGGGCGCCACCGGCTCGGCGCCGTTGAGCGCGAACCGCCAGCTCGAGAGATCGACGCCGCGCAGCTCGTCGTCGCGGATCCGGCGCGCGCAGAGCCCGTAGGCGAAGTTGGGCGCCACCGAGAGGGTCGCGCGCTTCTTCGAGATGGCCCGCAGCCAGAGCGCTGGTTTGGCCAGGAACACCTCGGGCGAGATCAGCGCCAGCGGCCCCGGGTGCACGACCGCGAGCAGCAGGCAGCCGACCAGTCCCATGTCGTGGTAGAGCGGCAGCCACGAGACGCCGGCCTGGGCATCGTCGTCGGGAACGATGGTCCGGATGGCGGCCAGGTTGGCGAGCAGGTTCGCGTGCGTGAGCGCGACGGGCTTCGGATCGACGGTGGTTCCCGAGGAGAACTGGATCAAGGCGAGGTCGTCGGGCGCCCCCGCGTGCTGGTGCGGCTCGCCCTGTTCCACCTTGCGAAGGCCCAACTCGGGCTTCGCTTCCGCGATGGCCACGCCGAGAAACTTGGAGATGCGCGCGTCGCTGAGCACCAGCCGCGCGCCGCTCACCCGGATCATCCGGGCGGTGCGGTGGTGGAATTCTTCGAGGCGGCCGAGGCGCACCGGCGGGTAGAGCGGCACCGGCACGGCCCCGGCGAACAGCGTCCCGAAGAAGGCGTCCATGAATTCGATGCAGGTGGGGAGCACGATGGCGACCCGATCTCCGCGCCGCACGCCTCTCTCGCGAAGCGCGCCCGCGGTCCGCAGAGCCCGCGAGTACATCTCCGCGAAGGGCAGGGCGCGCTCGTTTTCATGCGCGTCGAGAAAGCTGAGCCCGGTCGCGCTCCGCGCCGCCGAGCCGAGCGCGCTCTGCAGGGTGGGGTGCTTCCACGGCACGGGCGGACCGCCGCTCAGCACGGCGCCCTCCGCGAGGTGACCAGCGCCGCCAGATCGCGCACCGTGCGCACGCCCGCCGCGTCCTCTTCCGCGAGCGCGATGCGGAAGCGATCCTCGAGGCCCACCACCAGCGTGAGCAGCCCCACCGAGTCGAGCTGCAAATCCCTGACCAGGTCGTCTTCGGCGCGCACCTCGCGGGTGACGCCCAGCTCATCGCGGACCACCCGGCGGATCTCGCTCAGCACCTCATCCATTACGCAGCCTTTATGGGTGCAAATTCTTGGGGGGTCCAGGGGAGAGCGAGCTCCACCCTGGTGGAAGGCGCTAGGAGCGCCGGATCGACAAGGCGTGGGTATGGCATGGAGGTCACTTCAAGCGAGCCGTGGGGTTGGGAATCAACCTCGGCACTTGCGAGAACTCGCGCTGCCAGGAAGGCCCGAGCGCCCGCTCCTCGTCGCGGATGCGCACGCGCAGGACCAGCGCGTTGAGCGCGGAGAAGACCAGCGCGCCGAGCCAGGCGCCGTGCACCAGCGGGATGCAGAGCAGCTCCACGATCACCGCGATGTAGTTCGGGTGCCGCACCCAGCGGTACGGCCCGCCTCGCTTGGGCAGCGCGTCCGGCACCACGATCACCCGCACGTTCCAGCTCTCGCCCAGAGAGGCGATGGCCCACCAGCGCAGCGCCTGCGCGCAGAGCACCAGCGAGAGCGCGACCCAGCCGAGCGCTCCCGGAAACTCGCGTCGCGCCGCCTCCAGCGCGCAGGCCGGCAGGAAGGCCGCGTGCAGGAGCGTCATCCAGCGAAAGTGCAGGGCGCCCGTCTCCACGCCGCCGCGCGCGAAAGCGAGCCGCGCGTTCCGGCGAGAGAGAAGAAGCTCCGCGATCCGCTCCGCCCCGACCGCCGCGAGCAAACCGATGTATGCGGCTAGACCCATTCCAGCAGCACCAGTTCGGAGCAGAAACCCGGGCCCATCGCCAGCAGAAGGCCCTTGTCGCCTTTGCCCGCTTCTCGAGAAGCGAGCAGGTCCGAGAGCACGAAGAGCACCGACGCCGAGGAAAGATTGCCCGCCGTCTGCAGCGAGTCCCAACTTCGCTGCAGTCTTTCGCGCGGGACCTCCAGCGCCTCCTCGAACGCCTCGAGCACTTTGGGGCCGCCGGAGTGGCAGATGAAGTGCGCGATCTCCCCGCGGCCCAGGCCGTGCGTCTTCAGGAAACCATCCACGTCGGCGCGCAGCCGCTCGCGCACCAGCTGCGGCACTTGCGGCGAGAGCACCACCTTGAACCCCGAGTCGACGATGTCCCAGCCCATCACCCGCTCGGTGCCGGGGTAGAAGACCGAGCGGGTATCGACGATGCGCGGCCCTCGCCCGCGCGCCCCGCCGTCGAGCACCACCGCGGCCGCGCCGTCGCCGAAGAGGCCGCTGGCGATGATGTTGGGGATCGAGAGGTCTTCCCGCTGCAGCGTGAGCGAGCAGAGCTCCACCGCCAGCAGCACCGCGGTCTCCGAGCGAGCCCCGCGCAGCACGTCGTTGACGCGCGAGAGTCCCGCCGCGCCGGCGACGCAGCCGAGCCCGAAGATGGGTACCCGCTTCAGATCGGTGCGCAGGCCCAGGCGGTCGACCAGGCGTGCGTCGATCGACGGCGTGGCGATGCCCGTCACGGTGACGAAGAAGAGGTGATCGACGTGGCCAGGCGCGACGTCCGCCGCGAGCAGCGCCTTGCGCACGGCGTCCTCGCCCACGTCCACCGCGACCCGCGTCCAGGCGGCGTTGCGGGCGGCGAAGCTCTCCAGCGCCGGGTACTCCTCGAGCGGCAATGCGAGATTTCGGCCGCCCACGCGCACGGATCGATGCAGCTGCTCCAGCCGATCGAGGTTGAAGTGCTTCTGCCCCCAATGCGCGCGGAAGGCGGCCAGCAGCGTCTCCTGATCCACGAAGTTGGGCGGCAGGGCCTGCGCGGCGGAGAGGATGCGCGTCATTTGTGCTCCGGCCCTCTGGCCTGCGCGGCTGGCGACCCGGGCAAAGCCCGCTCCTCCTGCGGCAGCTCCAGCGGCAGGGAGAAGCGCACCTCGGGCTGGCCCTCCGCGAGCAGGCGCAGCGGGACGCGGAACGAATTCTGCACCGGCCAGCACGCCGCGTGATCGCGCGCTTCGCAGGCCACCGAGCGAAGCGTGATGATCAGCTCCGAATCGATGTCCGCGCCGTGTGAGCACGACGCGTGCAGCGCGATCTGCTCGCGCTGCCCTCCATGGGATTCCCCTCGCAGAAACTCCGGCGTCACGCTGATCAGATCGGACCGCCGCGTCACCTCGACCGCGACCGTCCACGGCGATCCTTCGGACAATTCGAATCCGTCGGGCGCCACGATCTCGAGCAGGATCTTCCCGTCCCCCGGCGCCAGCCCGACACCAGCCGGTACATCGATGATCGCGGTAAACCACCCGGCACTGCCGCCGTGCTGGAGCCTGGAGTCTGAAGCCTGAAGCCCACTCGTCGCGACGCCTTGCTTCGCTTCAGGCGCCCCCGTCACCACCAGCTCCTGCGCTCTCGATCCATCCGCCGCCACCTGCACGATGCGGTGGTGATTCGTGTCCGCCACCAGCACGCCCCCGTCGGGCAGCACGCAGAGGCCGGCGGGCTGCGCGAGGTCTCCCTGGTAGAACGCCTCCAGCCGCAGCCCGTCGGGCGAGAAGCGCTTCAGCTTGTCGTTGTAGGTGTCGGCGACCAGCAGCCCCGCGGCGGGCGTCGCGGCCACCGCGAGCGGATGCTGCAGCATGCCCGGCTCGATGGCGCCCACCTTGTCGCCGAAGTCGAACAGCCCGGGCCCTCCCGCGAGCGAATAGATCTTGCGCGTGCGCAGATCGAGCGCGCGCACGCCGCTCGACTCGCTGTCCGCGACGTAGAGGACGTCTCCCTGCAGCGAGAGCCCGCTCGGCTGGGCCAGCGCCGACTCGAGGCCGCGCCCGTCGAGCTGCGCTTCGCGGCCGTTGCCAGCCACCGGCTCGATGAAGCCGTCCTGCACCAGAGCGATCTGGTGCGACCCGGCGAGCGCCAGGTAGAGCTCGGGCCCGCGGGGCGCGACGTCCCACGGCGAGCGCAGCGCGGTCTCGCGCGCGGGCGTGCGCTCCGCCAGCGGCGCCCGGCCCAGATCGCCGGTTCCCGCGTGCAGCGCCAGCGTCCGCTCCACCATGTCCGCCTTCCAGATCACGTGCGCCCGCGAGTCGGCGATGAAGAGCACGCCGTTCTGGAAAGCGAGGCCCTGTGGGTCATCGAGAGCGCAGGACTCGAAGCCGCCCTCGCGTATTCCCCGCAGGCCGCTGCCGATGGCGTCGAGCACGCCGCCCTTCTCGTCGAGCACCAGGACGCGGTGGTGGCCCGAGTCGGAGACGAAGATCTTTTCGCCGCCGTGCGCGATCTTGCCCGGATAGCGCAGGGGGCGCTGCGGCTCAGGCGCAGCCGCCTCGACGTGCGCGGGCTGTCTGGCGAGCGTCCCCGCCGCGCGCGACTCGGCGAGAGTCTGCTGCACCAGGCTTTCCAGCACCGCGGGGTCCGGCTCGCCGGGCGCAACCGCCGCCAGCGTGCCGTCGGGCCGGATGATCACCAGCGTGGGCCACGAGCGCACCGCGTACTGCGACCAGATGCGCATCTCGCTGTCCACCGCCACCGGGTGCGCGACGCCGTACCTCCGCATGGCCGCGAGGATGTGCGCGCCGTCCTTTTCGGCGTCGAACTTCGCCGAGTGCACGCCGATGACCACCAGCGGATCTTGGCGGTGCCGCTCTTCCAGATCGCGCAGGATGGGCAGGACGTGCATGCAGTTGATGCAGCAGTAGGTCCAGAAATCGAGGATCACGATCTGCCCGCGCAGGTCGCGCAGCGAGAGCGGCGCGCGGGTGTTCAGCCAGGCCGAGGCAGAGGTCAGATCGGGGGCGTGGATGCGCTCGCGCACGTCCCGAATCGCGCACAGGATTGGCGCGGCTGCAAGGGGGAACGACCGCGGATGCTAAGCGGTGATGTGCACGCCCGGCAGCGTGGAGGCGAAGTCCGCGCCGAAGGCCAGCGAAGGCGTGTATGCGCCGGGCCGCACCCCGCCCGCCCGCACGCGCAGCGCGCACGCCAGCGCCGCTTCGGCGGTGAGCGTGTAGCCCTCGCCGACCTGCATGGTCACCTCGACGCTGCGCTCGCCGTCGCTGGCGCGACCCCAGAACTGCGCGCTGCCGCGGCTGCGCTCGTCGGCGTCCGGACCCTTCACCCGGCGCTCGATCCGCGATTTCAGAAAACGCTGCACCGGTGCGAGCCCCAGCAGCGGCGCGGTGTAGCGCATCAGCCGCGCCGCGCGAATGACCGCCGGATTCGCCGACATGAAGACCGTGATGTCGGGAATGCCGGTCGATCGCCAGGCCGTGGCCACGTCGCCCCAGGGGATCGACATCGCTGTGCGCGGCTTGTCGGCGAACGGAATTTCGCGGACCAGCCACGCATGCGGAACCTTGACCAGCTTGCCGCCGCGCCGCACCAGGCCGCCCTTGGCTGCGCCCTCGAGCGACGTCTTCAGCGTGCCGGGGCTCGAGCGGCCGCGGGTGGCGAAGGCCAGCTCCAGCGAGGTCGCGCCCGGCAACCTCGCTTTCAGGAGCGCCGCCAGGCAGTCGCTCGGCACCACGTCGAAACCGGTGCCGGGCAGGAGCACGATGCCGCGCTCCTTCGCCTCGGCGTCGCGGGCCAGCACCGCCTCGAAGACCTCCACTTCACCGGTGACGTCGAGGTAATGCGCGCGCGCCGCGAAGCACGCGTCCACCATCTGCCGGCTGGTCTGGGAGAAGGGCCCGGCGCAGTGGAGAACCAGATCGACGCCTGCGAGATCGGGCGTCTCCAGAGGAAAGGCGCGGGTCGGCAGGCCGAGTTTCACAGCCAGCGGCCGCAGCTTGCTCTCGCTGCGGCCGGCGAGGATGGGCGCGTGCCCGCGGCTCTTCGCCAACTCCGCGATCAGCTGGCCGGTATAGCCGCTCGCGCCATAGATCATCCAATCCATCGCGGCACTATGGCAGAGTAAGCGGATGCGCAAAGCAATGGCCTTTCCGGTGCGTTTCGTCGCTGAGGGACAGACGGTGCAGACCACCTCGCGCGATCTCGACGAAGAGAGCGTGTTCGTCCGTTGCGTCGAGCCGCCCGACGTCGGCGAGCGCGTGGTGCTGCGGCTCTACCTGCCGGGCATCGCGGCGGGCGATGCCATCCAGGCCGACGTGGAAGCGGCGGACGGCGACGGCTTCCGCGCCCGCTTCACCGGGCTGTTGCCCGAAGCGCGCCAGCACATCCTGGCGGCGCTGGCCGGCGGCACCGAGGCCATCGAGGCGCCCGCCGCGGTGCCGCACGCAGGCCAGAACCGGCGCTACCTCCCGCGCTATCTCGATCGCTTCCGCGTCGAGCTGGCCATGGGCCAGCACCGGGCCCAACGCGAGGCGCTGAACCTCTCGGGCACCGGCCTCTTCATCCAGACGGACGCGCCGCCGGAGATCGATCAGATCGTGCAGGTGATCCTCGAGTTGCCCGACGGCAAGCCGCCGGCGGAGGTGCAGGGGATCGTGCTGCGCCGGGTGTTGCCCGGGCCGGGTACGACGCCGGGGGCAGGCGTGCAGTTCATCGCGGCGGACGACGGGTTTCGCGCCCGGCTCGACGCGTACCTGGAGCGGCTGCGAAGTCGGCGGTGAGCTAAAGCATCTCTTTGCCGGCGCGGGTATTCACCACGCTCCGCAGGGCCGCGAGGTCCTTCTCCTCCGGCCGCCACTCCGCGAGATGCGAAAGCCGCCGCTTCGCGAAGCGGTGCCCCGCCACCACCACCGACGACTCGGCCTGCGCCAGCTGAGCCTCGCCCTGCGCGAGCTTCACCGTCTCGTGCCGGTGGTGCGGATCGACGCGCCCGTCGTCGCAGACGCGGATCTTCGAGAACCACACCCGCGCCACCTGCGCCGGCTTCTTCCCGTGCAGCTCGAGCGACATGCCGATGCAGCGCACGAACCCGTCGCCGTCGTGGGGCAGCGCGCGCTCGCCCACCAGGAACCGCTGCATCGACGGATTCGGGATGCGCCGGATCTCGCCGGGAGCGGTGCGCTGGAAGAACCAGAGGGCCCGCTTCGCCATGGTCCGATCCGTACCACGACTCGGCCGGCGGCCCGCAGAGCGCGGCGGAGGCCTGTTCAGCGAGCGACAGCTTTCGTTCGGTTCCACCTTGCGGATCGGCGGACAACCGGAGCTCGCGCTCTCATCGGCGGCCCTTTCGATCCGTCGCTGAGCGCCTCCGCCAGGGGCCGGCCCCCCCCGGACCCTGGGCTTCATCGATCCAATCCGGATGGGCATGGCGGCTTTTTGTGCCGGAGCTGTAACTGCTGCGCCTCTCTGCGCTGCGCTCGCAAGACTTCTCATCCGCCGTAGAAGTCCAACGGTTTCCAGGTGGCCAAGTATGCGACGCCTGGGCTGCGATCGCAAAACTTCTCATCCGCCGTAGGGTGGGATAGGTTTTGAATCCCGAGAGGAAAATGCCCGCGACTCGTCTGCTGGTCATCGCCGACTCGAAGATGCTGCCGGCGCTCGCGAACGGCCTCCGGGACGGAGCGCGGTTCGACGTGCTCACCGTGCCGCTGTCGGACCCGGCGCGCGCGCAGGCTGCGGCGGAGAAGGCCGATGCGGTGGCGCTCTTCTACGGCGCTCCCGGCACGCCGCTGCCTGCGGCTCTGCAGGTCATCTCTGCCAAGCTGCGCGATCGAGGCGGCCGGCTGGTGGCGGTGTTGCAGCGGGACCAGGCCGCGCTGCGCGACGAGTGCTTCCGAGCCGGCGCTAGCGATCTGCTCTTCATGCCCATGCCGAAAGAGCAATTCGTGGCACGGCTGCAGAGCGCACTCGACCTGACGTGGGAAGCCGAGGCCGGCGCGCGCGCGCCCGTGTCGGTGGCGACGCGCACGTCGTCGTCGAAGGTGGATCAGGCGACGATCTCGGTTTGCGGAGTGGAGGTGGCCTCCGAGCTGCCGCTGAAGGCGGGCGAGACCGTGCGGCTCTCCTGGGGCAACTTCCAGAGCTGGGGTCTGGTGGTGAAGGGCGGGCCCCCGGCGCGGATTCGATTTGCGGGGCTCGCGCCGGACGAAGAGGCGCAGATTCGCGACTGGCTGAAGAGCGGCCCGCAGCCGGCCTCCGGGCCGGCCGCGCCCGCGGGAAAAAGCGAGCGTGCAACGGGAACGCCGACGCCGCCCGGAGGATTCGCGCCCGTCGCGGCGGCGTCGGCCGGAATTGCAGCCGCGCAGGAAACCGCGAAGCCGCCGGGAGGGTCCGCTGCCGTCGCTGCGACTTCCACCGCTCCGGCTGCCGCGGAGGAAACCCCGGCGCCGCCGGAAGGCTCCGCGCCCGTCGCAGCGACTTCCACCGGGCCCGCTCCCGCGGAGGAAACCCTGACGCCGCCGGAAGGCTCCGCGCCCGCGGCTCCAGAGGAGGGACCGGCAGTGGCCCGCGCCGCTCCCACCGCCGGACCGCCGCCGGGCTTCGCCGATCGCAAGCCCGTCCGCCCGCAGAAACGCGGGCCGGCGCGGGTTGGGCCGCCGGTGATGATCGCTCCTGGCGGGGCTTCGGCAGCGGCAGCCGCCGGGCCTGCGCCGGCTCCCGCGATGGCCTCCGGCGGACCGGCCGTCAGTGGCGCCGCGCCTCCTTCCCGAACGCCCGCAGCGGATCCGGCGCTCTCCAGTCTGTTCGAAGAAGGCGCGGCGGCGCCCGCAGCGGCCGGGTCGCCGGAGGCGGGCCCCGGGCCGGCGCCGGCCGGTCCGCCCTGGCCGGTGCCTGTGCCACTCGCTGCATGCAAGGCGGCGGCGGCGCAATTCCTCAAGGACAAGACGGTGCCCGCCGACGCCCCCGCAGCCTTGGCATATTCTACGCGCAAGATCACCGGCATGCTCGGATCCGCGGAGCGCGTCGCGTTCGAGAAGGGCGGGCTCGACTCCTCCTTTGCCGAATCGCTGGCGGCCCGCATCGCGCTGGACACCGCCACCAGCGAAGGCGTGAGGCTTTTCACCGGCGCTCTCGCGGCCAGCCTCGACCCGGCCGCCGTCACCGCGCTCACCCGGATCTCCGACGACGCGGCAGCGCGCCTCCAGAAGGAGGCCAACGCCGCGGCGGGCAAGGGCGAGGCCGAATCGCTGCAGATGATCACCGCGGCCAGCGCTGCGCTGAGCCGCGATCAGCTCCGCTTCAAGGAGACCGCCGACCGGCTGCGGGGCCTCTCCGCGGCGCGGAAGGGAGCGGGCGCGCTCGATCCCGACCTGGTCCTGCCGGGGCAGGCGCCACGCCCCGCAGCCTCGAAGGCTGCCTCCGCCGCGCCGCAAGTCCGCGCCGAGTTGCGCGACTTCCAGAGCCTCGACCGGCCGGCGCGGGCCAAGACCGTCCTCATGATCATGGCGCTGGCGGCCTTCGTGGCCGCGCTGGGGAACGCCGTCTACTTCAGCGTTCCCCACTACTCCGCGCTCTCACCGCAGGCGGCGGGCGCCGGGATCGAGCGCATCGACGTCGCCGGCGAGTCCGCGCTCGTCACCGTGACGCCCGAGTGGCTGTTGCGCGGCGAAACCGGACTCCCCCAGCTGGTCTCCGCCTTGCGGGAGGGGGGCGTGAAGAAGGCGGTCCTGATCCTACCCAACGGCAGCCCGGCCGGGGTCGTCGATGTCGCGAGCGGGAAGGCGGGCGGGCTCGCGAAGCCGAAGGCCGCTGCGCCGAATTGATTCAGAAGGCCGGGAACTCGGTCGGCGGATCCGAGGAGCCGCTGGCGTGGAAAACTTCGTCGTAGCGATAGTTGGCTGTGCCGGTCATGCCGGGGGGGCAAACCGCCGGGCTCGAGCCTAGTCCCGCGAACGATCCGCAGACGGTGATGGTGACGTCCTGGACATTGCCGCCGACCAAGGGTCCCATCGTGTACCAGTAGCGCATTTTCACCGCGCCGTCCGGTGGGAACTGGAAGTCTCCCCAGCCGGCCGCCTTCGTGTCCCAGTTGGTAGACGTCCCGACCGGAACGGCGACGCTGGGGTTGATCCCGCTGGTGGCGCCTGCGGCGGCGGTCGCCCCGGTCACGAAGGTTCCCGAGTTGTCAGCGACGTTCTTGAAGCTCAGCTTGATCTTGCTGATCGTCTCCAGCATCTCGGAGCGCTTCGTCCGGGCCGTGAACCTCATGTAGTTCGGAATGGCGAGGCTCGCGATCACGCCGATGACCGCGACCACGATCATCAGCTCGACCAAGGTAAAGCCGCGGTCCTGCCGTCGGAGGTTCTGGTCCATGGACCCATTGTGGCCCGGTGCCGCCGCCTCGTGCAACTATACAGCAGCCCACACGCGAGCATCCCACCCGCGCCTACTTCTTGCGCACCGCCAGTAGGTCGGCGGGAAGCACCGCGTCGCTGCCGAACTTCTCCGCGATGGCGTCGAGCGACTTGTTGAGCCGCTCCCGCTTTCTCCGGTCCTCGTTGAAGAGCCCGAGCTGCGGCGCGCCCGGCCCCAGGTCGCCCGCGTGCACGCCGGTGAGCCGGATGGGCCGGTTTTCAAATTTCGACAACAGCCGCGACGCGATTCGATAAAGCTCGGTGCCGTCGTCGGTGGGCGCGGGCAGCGTCTCCTGCCGCGTCTGCACGCGGAAGTCGGCGTACTTCACTTTGAGGTGTACGGAGCGGGCCCGCACGCCGGCCCGCCGCAGCCGGGCGCCCACCCGCAGCGCCTGCTCGTGGATGAAGGGCAAGAGCTCCTCGCCCTCCAGGTCGTCATCGAAGGTCTCCTCGGCGCCCACGCTCTTCGCCTCCGCGTCGGGCTCCACCCGCCGCGGGTCGATGCCGTTCGCCAACTCGTGCAGCCAGGGGCCCACCGATCCGAGCCGCGCCTCCAGATATGCGGGGTCCGCTCGGGCCACCTCGCCGATCTTGCGGAGCCCGAGCCGCTGCAGCTGCTCGTCGGTGCGCGGGCCCACGCCCCACAGCCGGGAGGCGGGCAGCGGAGCGAGGAAATCCCGCACCTGCCCGAGCGGGACTTCGAGCAGGCCATCGGGCTTGCAGAGATCGGAGGCGATCTTGGCGGCGAACTTCACCTCGGCGATTCCCACGCTGGCGGTGAGCTGCGTGCGGGCGCGGATGCGGGCCTTGATCCCGCGCGCCTGATCGATGGGCGCGCCGAGCAGCGCTTGCGACCGGGTCACGTCGAGGAACGCCTCGTCGAGCGAGAGCCCCTCGACCTCGGGGGTGAAGGAGTTGAAGATCTCGAAGACTTGATCGCTCACCGCCGCGTACTTGGAGAAATCGGGCGGCACCACGACGAGCTGCGGGCAGAGGCGGAGCGCCCGCCCCATCGGCATCGCGGAGCGCACGCCGAACTTCCGCGCTTCGTAGCTCGCCGCGCACACCACGCCCCTGCGCGCCGCGCCGCCCACCGCCACCGGCTTCCCCCGCAGCCGCGGATCGTCGCGCTGCTCGACCGACGCATAGAAGGCGTCCATGTCGACATGGAGGATGGCGCGCATGGGTACCATCTTAGCGCGGCTACCTGCGCCACAGAGGCCCAGACGGATCGACCAGTCCCCTAGACGTGCCCCGCAAGACTTTGTGAAACTGCTACAGGTTCCTGCCGATGTTGGCGGCGACTCAACACAGGATCCGGCGGTGGCTGTTCGGACGGGATCTCGCCGTCTGGTACGCGTCAGAGTACCGGGTGCCGCTCAGCGCGGTCGAGGCGAGCACGGGCTTCGAGCCGCGGCGCGCCGACCACGCGCTCTGGTTTCTGCTCGAGCGCCGCGTCCTCGCACGCAAGAACCTGCGCACGCCCAGGCGCGCCGAGTACCACGAGCTGGCCCGGGTCCACACGCCGGACTACCTCGACAGTCTGGGCCGCGCCGAAACGCTGGGCCGGATCTTCGGCGTCGATCCCAGCGACGTGCCGGTGGACGAGCTGATGAACGCCGTGCGCCTGGTCTGCGGCGCGACCCTGGAAGCGGCCCGCGAGCTGCTCTCGCCCGACCACCCGCGCAAGGTGGGGCGGCGCGCGCTGAACCTGCTCGGCGGCTTCCACCACGCGAAGCCCGACGCGGGCGGCGGTTTCTGCGCGGTCAACGACATCGCGGTGGCGGTGGCGGCGCTGCGCGCGGAGGGCTTCGCGGGCCGCGTGCTGGTGCTCGACCTCGATGCACACCCGCCCGACGGAACGGCGGCTTGCCTGGCGGCGGATCGGTCGTGCTGGATCGGCTCGCTCTCCGGCTCCGACTGGGGGGCGCTCCCGGACGTCGACGAGACGGTGCTGCCGGAGCGCGCGGGCGACGCGGTCTACCTGGCCGCGCTCGACAAGCTGCTCGCGCGCATGCCGCGGGGCGAGCTCGCCTTCGTGGTCGCGGGCGGCGACGTGCTCGAGGGCGATCCGCTCGGCCGGCTCGGCCTCACGCTGGACGGATGCCGCGAGCGCGATCTGCACGTCGCCGACGCGCTCTTGCGCGTGCCCTCGGTGTGGCTCCCCGGGGGAGGCTACACGGCGAACGCCTGGCGCGTGCTGGCGGGCACCGGGCTCGCGCTGGGCATCCGCAGCCGCGCGCCGATTCCGCGCAAGTACGATCCGCTGGTGGCCCGCTTCTCGGCCATCGCCCGCAGCTTCGCTCCCGAGGAGCTGGGCATCCAGCGCGAGGCCGGCATGGACGACGTGGCGGCCGACCTGGGCCTGCCCGGGAGCGGGCGCAAGCTGTGGCTCGGGTACTACAGCGCCGAGGGCCTCGAGCACGCGCTGCACCGCTACGGCATCCTCGGCGAGCTGAGGCGGATGGGCTACGGCCCGTTCCGCGTCGAGATCCTCGACGAAGGCGTGGGCCAGAGCGCGCGCCTGATCGACGCTCCCTCAGGCGAGGTGCTGATCCAGGCCGTGCTGGAGAAGAAGATGCTGGGCAAGGCCCCGGTGCTCTACGTGCACTGGCTCACGCTGCGCAACCCGCGGGCGCGCTTCTCCGAGGAGCGGCCGCAGTTGCCCGGGCAGGACGTGCCGGGGCTGGGGCTGTCGCGGGAGATCACCGAGATCCTCGGGCGGGTCGCGGTCCGGCTCGGGCTCGAGGGCATCGCGCTGCGGCCCTCCTCGTACCACCTGGCCTACGGCGCGCGCGGGGCGCTGCGTTTCGTCGATCCCGTGCGGCAGGGCCAGTTCGAGGCGCTGGCCGACGCTCTCAAGGGATTGACGGTGGCCGAGGCGACGCGGGCGGTGATGGAGGGGCGGGTGCTGCTCAACGGCGCGCCCTACCAGTGGCAGACGGAGGAGATGGTGCGGTGGCTGGAGCCGCGGCCCGACGACCGGGCGGCCATCGAGGCGGAGAAAGCGAAGAGCAAATTCACGCTCGCGTGAGATCCTGAAGGTCCTGCCAGCGGGCGTAGAGGCGATCGACCTCGGCGGCGCTCTTGTCCAGCTCGAGCTGCAGCTCGGGGATGCGCTGGGGCTCTCTCGCGTACGTCTGCGGATCGCCCAGCGCGGCCTCCGCTTGCAACTTGCGCGCCTCGGCAGCTTCGATCTGCGATTCGATCGATTCGAGCTCGCGCTGCTCCTTGAACGAGAGCTTGCCGGGCTTGCGCGGCGCCGGCCTCCGCCCGGCAGGCGGCGCTTTTCCGGCGTCGGTCGCCGTTCTCTGCGCCGGCCGCAGCGCGAGGTAGGTTTCGTAGTTGCCGGGATAGCGGATGGCGCGGCCGTTCTCGAAGGCGAGGATCGACGTCGCCACCTTGTCGAGGAAGTAGCGATCGTGCGTGACCAGAAGGACGCTGCCGCCGAAATCGAGCAGCAACTGCTCGAGCACGTTGAGCGTCATGAGATCCAGATCGTTGGTCGGCTCGTCGAGCACCAGCAGATTCGCGCCTTGCAGGAAAAGCCGCGCCAGCAGCAGGCGATTGCGCTCGCCGCCGGAGAGCGCGCCAACCTGCATCTTCTGCATCGGCACCGGGAAGAGCAGGTCGTCGAGGTACTCGCGCAGCGGCACCCGCCGCTCCCCCAGCTCGACCCAGTCCTCGCTGCGCCGCACGTCGGGCCTACGGCCTCCTCCTTCGGGCCTACGGCTCGATCCCACGTCGCCCCGGATGCGTTCGCCCAGCGCCGCCTCGTAGACGGTGAACGAGGGATCGAGCAGCGCGCGCTGCTGATCGTAGTAGGCGACGCGGGTGTTCTTGCCGACGATCACCTCCCCGGCGTCGGGCTCGAGCTCGCCGAGCAGCACTCGCAAGAAGGTGGTCTTGCCGGCGCCGTTCTTGCCGACGATGCCGATCCGCTCGCCCTTCTGCAAAATCAGCGAGACGTTTTCGATGATCATCCGGCGATCGAAAGATTTGGAAACGCCGCGCGCCTCCATCACCGTGTGCCCCAGGCGCGGCGCCGCCGCCGTCTGCAGCGCGGCCGTCTGCGCCCGCTGCAGCCCGCGCTCGGCCATCAGCTTGCGCGCCCGCTCGATGCGCGCCTTGCTCTTGGTGCGCCGCGCCTCCACGCCCTGCCGCAGCCAGGCCACCTCCTGCGCGATCCAGCGCTCGCGCTTGTGCTGGTGCCGCTCGGCTTCCTCCTGCCGCGCCGCCCTTTGCTCGAGGTACGCCTGGTAATTGCCGGGGTACGAGACCAGGCCCGCGCCGGGCTCGAGCTCGACGATCCGATCGACCAGGTCGTCGAGGAAGTAGCGATCGTGCGTGACCAGGAGGAGCGCGCCCTGCTGCCGATCCAGCTCCTCCTCCAGCCAGTCCACCGTGTCCGCGTCGAGGTGGTTGGTGGGCTCGTCGAGCATCAGCAGATCGGGCCCGGTGAGCAGCGCGCGCGCGACCGCCACCCGCTTGCGCGTGCCGCCTGAGAGCTCGTCGAGCGCGCGGTCCCACTCCTTCACGCCGAGGCGATCGAGGAGGGCGCGGCCCAGGTGCGCCGGCGCGCCTCCCGCCGTGAGCTCCGACGACACGGTGGCGGCCGCGCCGAAGGTGGGCTCCTGCTCCAGCCAGGTGACCTTGGCGCCGCGGCGAAGCTGCAGCTCGCCGTGGTCGGGCGGCATCGCGCCCGCGAGGATCTTCATCAGCGACGACTTGCCCGACCCGTTGACGCCGATCAGCCCGACCCGCTCACCCTCTTCGACGACGAACTCCAGGTCGCGGAAAACGGTGCGGCTCCCGAAGGCGAGCGAGATCCCGGCTGCGCGGAGCAAGGTCATGGGCCGCGCAACCAAGTACCTCGACCGGGGCGCATCGTCACCTCAAGGCGTGACCCTGGTTGTTTCGGCCGCTGACGAAGCTGAGCACGAAGAGGATCAAGCCGGCGATCAGCGCCAGGTGGATGACGCCGGCGGAGAGCTTGAAGGCGAGTCCGATGACCCAGAAGACGATCAGCAAGGCACCGACGAACCAAAGCATGGGATACCCTCCTCGGAGCAAGGTAGGGCTGCGGGCCGGTCGAGGCCTGCCTGCTCAGTTGCCCTGCGGCGGCGGCAGCTCGGGGCCGCTCGCCTCCAGCGCCTCGATGCGCTGCCGCAGACCTTCCGGCAACGCGACCTTGCGGCCGCTTCGATAATCGAAGAGGACGATCACCGCCACGCTCTCCGCCGCGATGGCCCGCTCGTGCTTCTGGCTGCGCAGCCGCAGCGACATGGTGAGCGAGGTGTTGCCGAGCTTGCTGACCGTCGCCGAGACCAGCAGCCGGTCGGGATAGCGCAGCGGCAATCGATAATCGATCTCCTGCCGCGCCAGGATGGGGCCCAGGTCGGGCATCCTGGTCAGGATCCCCGCGCGCTCGAAATAGGCGATCCGCGCCGACTCGAACCAGCGCAGGTAGACGACGTTGTTGACGTGGTCGAAGGCGTCCATGTCTCCCCACTGCACGGGGAGCTCGATGGTCACCGGCCATTTGCCGAAGGCGCTCAAGCGAGGTCGATGCGCTGGATGGCGTGGTAGGGCACCACCGTCAGGCGATCGTTCTCCAATTTGAGCACTACGGTATATCCCGCGGCGTGGTGGTCCATCTGAAGTATTCTGCCGGCCACCGCCTGCCCGCCCAAGAGGTGGATGGTCACCCGGCGCAGCTCCTCGGCCATGTTCTTCAGATTGAGCGTGTGCGCGCCGGTGGCCTCGATGCCGAACGCCACCGCTTCGCGGTACAGCTCGTTGGTGGTGCGCAGGCGGGAGGCGACGATCGCCGCCATGTTGCGGAAGAAGCCCGCCGCGATGTCGGGCCTCTCGCGCTGCACGTGGGCGAAGCTCTGCCGCGAGAGCGCCAGGAACTCCGAGCTCTCGGTGGTGCGGGCGGTGGCGCTGCGGCGCGCGCCGTCGATGAAGCTCATCTCGCCGATCACGTCGCCCGGCCCGAACGAGGCCAGCGAGCGGTCCACGTCGCCGCGGATGTTCTTGAAGATGTCCACCCGCCCGCTCTGCATGATGAAGAGCGAATCGCCCGCGTCGTTCTCGTGGAACAGCTCCTCGCCGCCGACGAGGATGCGCTCCTCGCAGACCTTCAGCACCACCTCCGCGTCTTGGGAGGTGAGCTCCGCGAACAACCGCCATCGGTTCAGCTTGCCTTCGTCGGCCATCCCGGTTGCATCGCATGGAGTCGGGAGGGCGGGCAAGCGCGGCCTTCGTGCCAGGCGCGGCTGCCTTGTAGAGCGCGTCATGAGATCTGTTCTATGTTTCGCAGCTTCCGATGGAGGCCCCATGGTGGTGGTGCTCGCCGCGCTGCTGGCAGCGTCCGATCCCTCAGCGCTTCGCGCGCTGGCCCGCGACTGGTACGCGTGGCGCGATCGCGCCGATCCCGTGAGCAGCAGCGACCAGGGCTTGCACACCTGGGACGGCGAGCTCTCGGATCCCGCGCGGGTGGTCGAGCGGCGCCAGCACGTCGAGGCGGTGCTCGCGCAAGTGAAGGCGCTGCGCACCGAGGGATGGTCGAAGGACGACCGGATCGACGCCGCGCTTTTGCGCGCGCAGCTCGAGCGCAAGTCGTTCTACGGGCGCGTGCTGCAGTTCGAAGAGACCAACCCGCTGGTCTACGTCGGGGAGTGCAGCGGCGGCATCTTCTCGCTCTTGAAGAAGGAGTACGCGCCGCCGCGGGTGCGCGCGCTCGCAGCCACCGCGCGGCTGCGGAAGATGCCGCCGTTCCTCGAGCAGGGGAAGAAAAACCTCACCCGGCCGGTGCAGCTCTACGCGCGGCTCGCGGCCCAGTCGGCGCGCGGCGGCGACGAGCTCTATACGGGCAGCTTGATGACGCTGGCCGGCGCGCTGTCGCCCTCTGAAAAAGCAGCGCTGGTGGAGGCCCGCGACGCCGCGCTGGCCGCGCTGCATGGCTTTGCGGCGTGGCTCGACGAGCGGATTCCGAAGCTGGCCCCGTTCGCGCCGATGGGGCGCGCCAACTACGACGAGTACTTGCGTCGCGTCTATCTGCTGCCGCTCGACGCGGACCAGCTGGCGATGCTGGGGCAAGTCGAGCTGAACCGGTACCGCGGGCTCGAGGCGCTGCTCGCGGATCCGTCCCTGGCATCGCCCGATCCGTCGCGCGCCAGCAGCATCCCCAAGGATCAGCAGGCGTTCCTCGCCGCGTACGAGAGCCGGGAGAAGGAGATGATCGGCTTTTTGCAAAAAAACCGTCTGGCGACGCTGCCGCCGTATCTCGGGCCCTTCACGATCCGGCAGCTTCCCGAGGCGTTCAAGCCCACCTCGCCGGGCGGCTTCATGAACCCGCCCGGCCTCTACGAGAAGGATCCGGAGGGCTTCTACTTCATCCCCACCTACGACCCGGCGAGCCAGAACTTCTACATTCGCGCGGCCATCGAGGATCCGCGGCCCATCCTGGGGCACGAGGGGATTCCGGGGCACTTCTTGCAAATCTCGATCGCACATCAATTACCAGACGAGATCCGGCGGCAGCACGGCGACGGCGTGTTCGTCGAGGGATGGGCGCTCTACACCGAGGAGATGCTGATGCGGCGGGGGCTCTATCCGGACAACTCGGCGGCGCAGGGGCAGGTGCTGCGGCTCTCGCGGTACCGCGCCGCGCGCATCGGCGTGGACGTGAACTTGCATTCGGGGAAGTGGAGCTTCGAGGAGGCGGTGCGCTACTTCATGGAGGCGGGCGGGCTCGATCGCGAGGCGGCGGAAGGCGAGGCAGCGGGCGCTGCCGCGAGCCCGTTGCAGAAGATCACGTACATGACCGGGAAGTGGCAGATCATGGGACTGCTCGGGAGAGCTCGCGACCGCAAGGGCAAGGAGTTCCGGCTGGGCGCGTTTCACGACGAGCTGATCTCGTACGGGAGCCTGCCGCTGTCGGTGATCGAGTGGCTGATGCTGGACGACCCGCG
>Ga0213851_1803322_pt1 | contig 20017 bp, 12 predicted proteins | sample ABR_2014_MetaT_FD_164455 | JGI IMG/M metagenome (GOLD analysis project Ga0213851, IMG submission 164455) | Metatranscriptome of freshwater sediment microbial communities from post-fracked creek in Pennsylvania, United States - ABR_2014... | ecosystem: Environmental > Aquatic > Freshwater > Creek...
CTGCACGATGCGGTCGGCGTGGTAGATCTTGCGCAACGCCTCCAGCAGGCCGGCGCTGTGCACCGCCACCGCCCGGTTGACCGACTCGTCGAACCAGAACGCGCCGCCCAGCGACTGGATGTTGCCGTCGAAGATCAGCCCGACGATCTGGCGGTCCTTGTCGAACACCGGCGAGCCCGAGTTGCCGCCGATGATGTCGTTGGTCGAGCAGAGGTCGAATGGCGTGGCGAGGTTGATCTGCTTGTTCTCGTTGGCGTGCGCCCAGCTGTCCGGCAGCTTGAAGGGATCGCGGCCGGTGGCCCGCTCGAAGGCGCCGGCGAAGGTGGTGATGGGATCGATGTGGCGTCCGTTCTCGTCGTAGCCCTTGACCGCTCCGTAGGAGAGCCGCAGCGTGAAGGTGGCGTCGGGGTAGCGGCTCTTGCCCTCGATCTCGAACTTGGCCGCGGCGATCTTCTCTTCGGCGGCGACCTGCAGCGGCTCGATCTCCTCGTCGTGCCACTTGCGCAGCGCGCGCGCGTCGGGATCGGTGAGGCGCACCAGCTGGAGCATCGGGTCGGTGGACGCCGCCACCGCGTCGCGCCCGCCCTGCCAGAGCTGCTCGCGCAGCTTGACGTCGGCGAGCTTCGACTTCACCAGCTCCTGCGCCAATTCCTGCGGCGACTTCTTGCCCAGCACCTTCTTCACGAAGGGGTGGTCCGCGCCCAGCACCTCGCGCAGCTTGGTCAGGCCGTAGCTGAGCTTGAAGAGCTCCAGATCCTCGTAGATGGGCGCCTTGGAGAAGAGCTGTTGCTTGAGCTGCGGCAGCTTCGCGTCGGTGTACTCGCGCAGGCGCACTTCGTTGGGCTTCTGCAGCTCCTCGGTGCCCCGCGCCAGCGCGCGGGCGACGCGGAAGAGCTTCGAGCTGAACCCCGCGGCGTACTCGACGTACTGGTACTCCTTGTGGCGCGGCTGGAAGGCGTCGATGGACTTGACCACCTCGTCCCAGGCGGCGGCGTACTTCCTGCGCAAGGGCGCCCTGGCGTAGACCTTCGCGCGCACCGCATTCTCGCGGCCTCCCAGCTTGTTCCACAGGCTCGGCGTGGTCAGCGCCTCGAAGCGGCCCTTGAGCGCCTTGAAGCTGTTCTCGACGCCGAACAGATCCGCCTCCGCGATGCGGTTGTGCTCCGGCGACGACTGCGTGAACATGGTCAGCGCGCCGCGGTACTGCGCGAGATCGAAGAGCCGCTCCGGCAGCGCGATGTCGCGCTGGTACTCCAGCTCGCGCATGGTCAGCTCGCGGTCGGTCCCGCCCGGGTGCCCGGAGACGAAGGTGAGGTCGCCCTCCTTCGCTCCGTTTGGCGACCACTTGAAGTAGTGCTCGGTGCGGGCCGGCTTGCCGTCCTGATAGGCGCGGATGAAGGAGACGTCCAGGTCGTAGCGGGGGAAGTTGAAGTTGTCGGGATCGCCGCCGAAGAAGGCGATGGCGAACTCGGGCGCGAAGACCAGCCGCACGTCCTGGAAGCGCTTGTAAGTATACAAACTATACTGTCCACCGTGGTAGAGCTCGACCACGTCGCAGCGCAATTTGTCGTTGCCGGCGGAGCACTCCTTCTCGATGCCCGCCATGGCCGCCTTGCGCTTGTCGTTGAACTCCTTGCCCGGCTTGAGGCCCTTGGTCGCTCCTTGAACCTGCGCGCTGACGTCGCTGATCTTCACCAGCTCGTTGAGCTCGATCTCCGGGCACTTCACCTCGTTCTCGACCTGGGGCGCGTAGAAGCCCTGGGCCACGAAGTCCTTGTCCCGGGTGGAGAGCTGCTCGATGCAGCCGTGGGCGCAGTGGTGGTTGGTCATCACCAGCCCGTCGGGCGAGACGAAGCTGCCCGAGCAGCCGCCAGCCAGCCGCACCGACGAGAGCCGCGCCTCCTCGAGCCAGTCTGACGATGGGGCGAAGCCGTACTTCTGGGCCACCTTCTTCGAGGGGAAGTTGTCGTAGGTCCACATCCCCTCGTCGGCGCGGGCGGCGGCGGCGAGAACGAAGACGGCGAGCAGCGCAAGCCTCATCATGAGTCCTCCAGAAGGTGGGGCGCGCCTTTCTGCTCCAGCAGCGACGCGGCGTCAAGGTATGGTGCGTGCTCGTGCCCCTGCGCGCCGCGCAGCTCTTCGTCCGGTGCCGCTCGCTCGAGGAGCTGGGCGAGGCGCTCCGCCACGCGCTGGAGAAGATCGACAAGCCGCCCGACGAGCACACCCTGCTCGGGCTGCAGGCGGGCGGGTGGGGCACGGTCGTCGCTCACCAGATCGAGCCGGCGCTGGCGCGGCGCTTCAGCGAGCGCTTCGGAACGGCGCTGGCCCTGCGCCTCGACGGCGGACAGCTCGCGCTCACGGTGCAGACCTGGGATGTGGGCCAGCCCGGAGACGAGGAGCGCGATCCGCAGCCGCCGCACTTCCGCGACGTGGAGGCGGCGGCGTGGGAGCTGCTCCAGTCCCTGGGCGTGCCGCCCGCGCTGCGCTTGCTGGACCTCGCGGGCATCGAGGTGCTGCGCGAGGAGACGGAGGCGGCGCTGCCCGCCCTGCTGGCGCGGGCGAGCCCCGAGCAGGTGGAGCTGCGGGCGGTCTCCGCGGTACCGCCGCCGCGGAGCGAGGGCCCTTCTCCTCCGGCGGAGCCCGACGTGGTGGTGGCGAGCCAGGCAGGCGAGTCGCGGGCGCTGGAGGTGCGCACACTGCCCGGCGGAATTCCCACCGACGCGTGGGCGGAGGCGCTGGCCGCGGTCGAAGAGGCACAGGCGCTGCGCCTGGTTCGCGCGCTCGGCGACGGCGACGAGCCGCGCATGCCGCGCCCGACGTTCGCGTACAGATCGGTGCAGGCGCTGCGGGTGGGGAAGCTTTTGGCGATCGCGCGGCGCGACCGGCCCTGGCTCTCGAAGCTGCTCGATCCGGAGCGCGAGCCGCCGCTGACGATCGCCGGCTTCACCGAGCTGTGCAGGGGTCGGCTGGGGGAGCTGCCGGTGCTGCGGGCGCATGGGAGGAATCTGGAACTGCAGGCTTCAGGCTCCAGGCTGCAGGGTTCAGCTAGCGTGAGGGCGCCTGTTGCGAGAGTGTACGAAGTATATTTGTCGACGCTTGATGCCGACGTGGCAGCGGCGCAGCTCGTGGAGGAGGTGCGTGCGCTGTTGCAGAGGCCGCGACCAGGTTTGTCTGCGGAGCATCTTCTGCCCACGCTGCTCGCGGGGGACCCTGGTGAGCGTGCAGTGCGGGAACTGGCGCCCGGAATCTACGCGGCCCTGCTCCTCGACGACGGCGAGTGGATCGTGCCCGTGCTGGCGGCGGATCTGGTGGCGCTGGGGATCGATCTCGATGCCGCCTTCGATCGAGCCATCGCGCGCGCGGCCGCGCTCAGCGACGCCGCGCCCGGGGGGATCCGCTGGTTCGACCTGGAGCACGGCCGGGTGGTGATCTGCGGATTTCCCGACGCGGGTGCAGCGGGCCGCCTGCTCTCGCAGCACGTGCGCGAGTTGATCCTGAAAGTCCTCGGCGAGGAGCTCGCGCTGGCCGCCGCACCGACCCGCGATGTGCTCCTCGCCTGCGGCGCCTCTGACGGCGAGGGCGCCCTCTGGCTCGCCGACGAAGCGCGCCGCCGCTTCGAGGAGGGCCCCTTCCCCATCCACGCCGGCCTCTGGAAGATCGGCGCCGGCGAGCTCTCGCCGGTGGCCGATGCGGGCCCCGGCCCTTCCGACGATGGGGAGGGACCACAGGAATGAAATCGATCTGACCCTCAGGGCGGCGCAATCCCGGCGAGCAGCGCGCCGAACCGCTCGATCTCGATCGCGATCTCTGGATCGTGCAGCCAGTCCGTCGGGAAGTGCCGCTGGGCGCGCAGGTACGCGTCGAGCTGAACGTCGCGCCCGTAGAGTGCGGACGCGGCGCGCACCGCCTCCACCAGTTCGCCGCGGGCCACGTCGGGCCGGCTGAGTTTGAACTGCGCCGATTCCAGATGCCGGCCCGCGCTGGCGAGTTGCGCGCGGTCGTGCAGGCGCAGGTTCTCGCGCCGCGAGACCACCGACATCGATTCGAGGAAGCGAGCCAGGTTCTCCGCCGCGTTCTTGATCTCGCGCGAGCGCGGCGGCACCGTCTTGACCAGCCGGTAGAGGGTGGCGCGGGTCTCGAGGAAGATGCGCTTGTCGCTGGTGCGCAACGCGGGCAACGCCCGCGTGCGCGAGTAGGCGTGCAGGTCCTTGAGGGCATCCAGCAGCGCCGCGATGATGCGGTCGTCGTTGGCCGTCCCGATGCGTTTGGTGTGCCCCCGGAAGAGGAAGGCCAGGTTCTGGGTCGCCTGGCGCACGATGATCCCGCTCTCCAGATCGGCGAGGTAGCCGGGCACCACGTCCTGCCGGTCCACCTCGGCGACGAAGCTGCACACCTGGTAGATCAGCTCGCCCAGCCCCGCGCGGACCCGGCCACGGAACTCCAGCAGATCGCTGATCAGCATCCAGGCGTCGCTCACGACTTGTGGATTGCGCAGCCGCTCACCGAGGCGGGCCACGTCGCGCCGCATGCCCGAGCAGACCGCGGCCACCAGCTTGGCGATCTCCTCTTCGGTGCTCTGCGGCGCCTCGTCGACGGGCTCGTCGCCCTTGTCGGGCCCGAACGCGTCGTCCAGGTTGTCGACCGGGTCCTTCTCCGGCGGCGGCGGGAACTGGTCGGTGGCATTCGCGATCAGCTCGTTCACGTAGCCGACCGTGCCGCCCATCACCGGCGCCAACTCTTCCCAGAGCGCCAGGGTGTGGCCGCCCTGCTCCTCGTCGGCCTCGTGGCGGACGAGGTCGAGGTCGGCGAGCTTGAGGATCGCCTCCGCCGAAGCGAGCAGCAGCCGGACCACGCGCTCGCGAAGACCCTCTTCGAAGCGCTGCCCGAGCTCGAGCAGACGCCCCTCCACGGCCATGTCGGCCTGGTCCTCGGGCGATAGAACCGGCTCCTGACTTACGGGCATCGTGGATTTGCCTAACACAGCCTCGTTGCCGGAGCGACTGATGGACTCCCGAGCTGATGGCTCAGCGCTGCGGAAAACTCAGCTCGCCCTTCCACTTCACGGCGATGGGTTTGCCAGCCCGCGTGGCGGGCGCGTACTTACAGCTCTCGAGATAGCGGCGGACCGCGCGGACGGCGCCCTCGCTGGCGTCGCCTTGCACGGCGACGTCGCTCACTTTGCCCTCGGCGGTGACCCGGTAGTCCACCACGATGCTGCCGCTCAGGCGATCGCGCTCGGCGAACCGCGGCCCCTTCGACCGGCAGCCCTTGCGCACGGGCGGCGTCACGTCGTCGGAGAACATCAGATTGCCTTTGCCTTCGACAGGCGCCGTCTCCGTCCCGCCCTCCGGGGCGAGCGGCGCGTGGGCACAGGCGAGGACCAGCGAGAGAGCGGCGAGGCGGCGCATGGGAAACCCCCGAAACGCGTGGGGCGTACCCCCGGGTACGCCCCACGGCGTCGCTTCCTACTCCCTCGATTACGCCGCTTCGTCGAAGTCGGCGAGATAGCGGCTGAGGAAGTTCCGCGTGCTCTTCTCCACCTGCCGGACGCGCTCGCGGGAGAGGCCCCACTCCTTGCCCAACTCCTCCAGCGTGCGCGGATCGTCCTGCGTCAGGCGGTCGCTCAAGATGTCCCACGCCAGCTCGCCCATGCGCTTGCGCACCTTGCCCAAGGCGTTGCGGACGTTCTCGTTCTGCTCGGCGCGCATCAGCTGCGAGTCGGGCCCGGGGCCCTCGTCGGCCAGGCGGTCGAGGTGCGTGGCGTCGCTGTCGCCGTCGGTGCCCAGCGTCTCCTCCAGCGAGATGTCGCGCGGAGGCAGGCCACCGTTGGGCATGGTCCGGCGCACGGCCGACGGCCCGTCCTTCAGGCAGCGCGTGATGTACGCGCGGATCCACCACACCGCGTACGTCGAGAAGCGGTTGCCCTTCTCGGGATCGAAGTGCTCGATCGCCTTGAGAAGGCCGTAGTTGCCTTCCTGAACCAGATCTTCCAGCCTCACCCCGCGGCCCATGAACTTGCGCGCGACCGAGATGACGAGGCTCAAGTTGTGGACGACCAGCTGCTCCTGCGCGCGCTTGTTGCCCTTGCGGGCCTTCCGCGTCACCACCAGCTCGGTCTCGCGATCGAACGGCGGGTGCGCGCGGATCAGCTTGATCAGCGGCGCCAGATCGTCGAACTCACTGCGGTCGCGCATCTTCCACCCTTCCTTGATCCCCCTGAAGCAAAACGTTCCTTCCTTTCCTTCGATCTGACCATTCAACTGCTGAACTGCCCACGTATTCCTTCGATGCACGACGCGGGCCGGTGTTGCGCATTTCAAACCGCGTCGTTATGACGCATGATCCTCCCGAACACCCTTTAGACGCCCGGGGAGCGGATTCGTTGCAAAAACAAGCCGCTTTCCACGAGCCCGTCCGGCGCTGGTTCAAGGCCACGTTCGAAGGCCCCACACGCGCGCAGGCCCTCGGCTGGCCCCCCATTCTGGAGGGTCGCTCCACATTGCTGCTCGCACCGACCGGTTCCGGCAAGACGCTCTCAGCCTTTCTGACGTCGATCGACCGTTTGATGTTCACACAGCCCCCTGACAAGAAGGCGAGATGTCGAGTCTTGTACGTCTCGCCCTTGAAGGCCCTTGCAGTGGACGTCGAGCGCAACCTGCGCGCGCCGCTGGCGGGCATCGAGGCGCTGGGCGGTGCGCTGCACCTACCCCAGGTCGGCATCCGCACGGGCGATACCCCTGCGAGCGAGCGGGCGCAGATGCTGCGCGCGCCGCCGGACATCCTGATCACCACGCCCGAGTCGCTCTATCTCATGTTGACGTCGCAGGCGCGGGGGATTCTGCAACATGTAGAAACGGTCATCATCGACGAGATCCACTCGCTGGTGCCGACCAAGCGGGGGGCGCACCTGTTCCTCTCGCTGGAGCGGCTGCAGCAGCTTGCCCGCGTGCCCCTGCAGCGGATCGGGCTCTCGGCGACGCAGCGGCCGCTCGACGAGGTGGCGCGGCTGCTCGGAGGCGGCGAGCCTTCGGGCAAGAAGTGGATGGCGCGGCCGGTGACCATCGTGGACGCGGGCTCGAAGAAGCAGCTGGAGGTGCGCGTCGAGGTGCCCGCGGCCTCCGAAGACGAGTTGGGGGGTCCAGGGGGGAGCGAGCTCCACCCTGGTGGAGGCGCCGGAAGGCGCCGGATCGAAGAGGCTCCCATCACGGGCAGAGCGGTGAACTCAAGAAGGCTCGTTGGGGGGAACTCCATCTGGCCGTCGATCCATCCGCGGCTGCTGGAGCTCGTCCGGTCGCACCGCTCGACGATGATCTTCGTCAACTCGCGCCGGCTCGCCGAGCGGCTGGCTGGAGCGCTCAACGAGCTGGCCGGCTCCGAGGTGGCGCTCGCGCACCATGGCTCGGTGGCCCGCGACAAGCGGCAGGAGATGGAGGAGCGCCTGAAGCTCGGGACGCTGCCGGCCATCGTCGCCACCTCGTCGCTGGAGCTGGGCATCGACATGGGCGCGGTGGATCTCGTAGTGCAGATCGAGGCGCCGCCTTCGATCGCTTCGGGCATGCAGCGCATCGGCCGGGCCAGCCATCAAGTCGGCGGCGTGCCGCGCGGGGTGATCTTTCCCAAGCACCGCGGCGATCTGATGGTCAGCGCGGCGGCCGCGTCCGGGATGGCGGCGGGGCAGGTGGAAGAGACGTTCTACCCGCGCAACCCGCTCGACGTGCTGGCCCAGCAAGTGGTGGCGCTGGCCTGCGACGGCGTCTGGAAAGTGGACGAAGTCTACTCTCTGGCCCGGCGGGCGGCGCCCTTCGCGGACCTGCCGCGGGCGTCCTTCGACGGCGTGCTCGACATGCTCTCCGGACGCTACCCTTCCGACGAGTTCGCCGAGCTCCGCCCGCGCCTCACCTGGGACCGGGTGGCGGGCACGCTCAAGGCCCGGGAGGGAGCGGCGCGGGTGGCGGTCGCCAACGCGGGAACCATCCCGGATCGAGGTTTATACGGAGTATTCATCGCTTCCGATGGAGTCCAACGGCGCGTCGGCGAGTTGGACGAAGAGATGGTCTTCGAGTCGCGCGAGGGGGACGTCTTCGTGCTGGGCGCCTCGTCGTGGCGGATCGACGAGATCACCCAGGACAAGGTGATGGTCACGCCCGCCCCGGGTGAGCCCGGCAAGATGCCTTTCTGGCACGGCGACCGGCCGGGCCGGCCGCTGGAGTTCGGGCAGCAGGTCGGAAAACTGTCGCGCGAGCTTGCCCGCGCGCCGAAACCAAGAGCCGAGAAGCGCCTGCGCGAGGAGCACGGCCTCGACGAGCGCGCGGCGAGGAATCTGGTGCAGTACCTGCACGACCAGGCCGACGCGACCGGCGAGGTGCCCAGCGACGAGACGGTGATCGTCGAGCGCTACCAGGACGACCTGGGTGATTGGCGGGTCTGCGTGCTGACGCCGTTCGGGGCGCGCATCCACGCGCCTTGGACGGTGGCGGTGGCCCGGCGGCTCGCGGAGACGAGAAGTACCGAGGAGCGCGGCTCTGCCGCGCGCCGGGCGGAGGCCGTCACCAGTCCCGCAGCGATGAGCGTCGAGACGATGTGGACCGACGACGGCATGGTCTTCCGCCTGCCCGAGTCCGACACGGCCCCCGAGCCCGGGCTCTTTTTTCCCAAGGCGGAGGAAGTGGAGGACCTGGTCACGCAGTCGCTGGGAACGACGTCGCTGTTCGCGGCCCGCTTCCGCGAGAACGCTGCCCGGGCGCTCCTCTTGCCCAGGCGCCATCCCGGCCGGCGCAGCCCGCTCTGGTCGCAGCGCAAGCGGGCGCGCGATCTGTTGCAGGTGGCGTCGCGCTACGGATCGTTCCCGCTGCTCCTCGAGACCTACCGCGAATGCCTGCGCGACGTCTTCGACCTGCCGGGCCTGCAAGACGTCCTCAAGCGCGTGCAGGACCGCCGGCTGCGGGTGGTCGCGGTGGAGACGCGCACGCCGTCGCCGTTCGCGTCGTCGCTGCTCTTCTCGTACGTGGCGAACTTCATCTACGACGGCGATGCGCCGCTGGCGGAGCGGCGGGCGCAGGCGCTGGTGGTGGACCAGTCGCAGTTGCGCGAGCTGCTCGGCGATGCGGAGCTGCGCGAGCTGCTCGATGCGGATTCGATCGAGCAGCACGAGCGCGGCCAGCAGCGCCTGCTGCGTCCGGCGCGAGGCGCGGACGGCCTGCACGATCTCCTGCTCCAGCTCGGAGACCTGAGCGAAGCCGAGCTGCGGCCGCGGTTCGAGGGAGATCCGCCGCTCGCGCAGCTCGAAGCGGAGCGGCGCGCGTTTGCGGTGACGCTGGCCGGCGAGAAGCGCTGGGTGGCCGCCGAGGATGCGGCGCGCGTACGCGACGGGCTCGGCGTGCCCGAGGTGGGGACACGATTGCGGGACGGTGCCCCGTTTCACGGTGTCCCGGTCACTTTGCCGCGCGAGCTGCTCGAGCCCGTGAAGGATCCGCTGGCCGATCTGGTCTCGCGCTGGGCGCGCACGCACGGTCCGTTTCATGCGGAGGATCTGGCGGCGCGCTGGGGTATTGCGGTCGCGTCCGTCCGCGAAGCGCTCGAGCGGCTGGCGCAAAGCGACCGGGTCCTCGAAGGTGAGTTCCTCCCCGGCGGGCGCGGGCGCGAGTGGGTCGACGCGGAGGTGCTCAAGTCGCTGAAGCGCCGCTCGCTGGCGAGGCTGCGCAAGCAGATCGAACCGGTCGAGCCCGCGGCGCTGGCGCGATTCGTCGCCGACTGGCAGGGCCTGGCGCGGCCGCGGCGCGGGCTCGATGCGCTGCTCTCAGTGATGGAGCAGTTGCAGGGCGCGCCGCTGGTGGCCAGCGCGCTGGAGCGCGAGATCCTTCCAGCGCGCATCCAGCCGCTCAGGCCCGGCGATCTCGACGTGCTCTTCTCGGCGGGGGAGCTGATCTGGCGCGGGCTGGAACCGATCGGCAATCGCGACGGCAGGATCGCGCTCTACCTGACCGATCACTATCGAATCCTCGCGCCTCCGCCGAAAGAGGCCGAGGGTGCGCTGAGCCAGAAATTGCGAGTCGAGCTTCGCCGGCGGGGGGCTTCGTTCTTCGCGGATCTGCAGGCCGCGACCGGCGCGTTCCCCGCGGATCTCTTGAAGGCGCTCTGGGGTCTGGTCTGGTCCGGCGAGGTCACCAACGACACGCTCTCGCCGCTGCGCAGCCTGATGGGCGCCGCCGGCGAGCGGGAGGCGCGGGGCTTTGCCTCGCGCCGGGCGGAGGCCGCAGGCCGCAGCCTTGGAGGCGAGCGCAGGTTCCACACCGGCGTTCCGTTCCGCTCGCGGCGCATGGGGCCGCCCGGCAGCGAAGGGCGCTGGACGCTCCTGCCCGAGGCCAAAGGCACTGCCACGGAGCGGGCGGCGGCCCTTGCGCAGACGCTGCTCGCGCGGCACGGCGTGGTCACGCGCGAGAGCGCGCACGCCGAGGAGATCGCCGGCGGCTTCTCGGCGGTGTACCCGGTGCTCAAGGCGATGGAGGAGGGCGGCCGGGCGCGGCGCGGGTATTTCGTCGCGGGCCTCGGCGGCGCGCAGTTCGCGGTGCCCGGCGCGGAGGAGCGGCTGCGCAGCTTCCGCGAGCCCTCGCAGGAGCCGCTCACGCTGGTGCTGGCCGCAACCGATCCCGCGAACCCGTACGGCGCGACGCTGCCTTGGCCGCGCGAGAACGGCGAAGCGCACGCGCAGAGGTCGGCCGGCGCGCAAGTGGTGCTCCACGATGGCCGCCTGATCGGCTGGCTGGGACGCGGCGAGCAAAACCTCCACACCTTCCTTCCGGCGGAAGAGCCGGCGCGCTCGCACGCGTCGCGCGCTCTGACGCAAACGCTCGCGGCTCTGGTCGACGGCATTCGCCGCAAGGCGCTCTTGATCGCCCGCGTCGACGGCGTGGACGCGGAGGCTTCGCCGCTTGCGACGTCCCTCCGCGCCGCGGGCTTCGCTCCCGGCGTGCGCGGTTATCTCAAGCGCGCCCCGAGCGAGCGGGCGGGCGCGGCTATCGGTCACACGGGAGATCGACTAGGCCGCCGCCGGGCGTCCCCGAGCCCTGGCGGCGGCACAGGAGCCGTTGGCGAATACGCCAACGCGCTCCTAGGAGCGGGCCCGCAAAAGGAGTAGATCTCGCGCCGCAGGAGGCAGCCGTGGGATCCGTTGAAGGTCTGTTGAACTGGGGCGTCATCCTTCGCTTCGCGGCGATCGGCACCTACGCGGCCGCGTTCGTCAGCTATGCCGCGCGGCTGGCAGTCTCGAAGCTGAAGCTCGACCGGGCCGCCACCGGGCTCGCCGTGCTGGGCGTGGCCGCGCACACCGCCTACCTGATCACGCGCTGGATCGCCGCTGGGCAGATCGAGATCCTCTCCCGCCTGCAGACCGGCGACACGCTCTCCACCTACGACCGGTTCTGGTTCCTGGTCTCGCACCCGCCCTACACCAACCTCTTCGACGCGCTCAACTTCGTCGCCTGGGCGATGATGGTCTGCTACCTGATCATCGAGCGGAAATGGGGCCTGCGCGTGGTGGGCGTCCTGGCGGTCGCCCTGGCGCTGGTGGCCATGGGCGAGGCGTCGCTGGTCACCGACAAGCAGATCGAGCCGCTGGTGCCCGCGCTGCAGAGCTACTGGATCCTGATCCACGTCGGCATGCTCTTCGTCGCCTACTCGCTCTTCACGCTGGGCGCGGTCTGCGCGCTGCTCTACCTCGTGCGCACGGGGACGAAGAGCGGCACCATGGGCGCCGTGCAGTCGGCGGTGGCCGCGCTCTTGCTCGCGCTCACCGGCGGGGCGGCGCTCTTCAAGGGCGTGTTCGAGATGGCGCCGGGCTGGCAGCACCAGATCCAGAGCCGGCTGCACGCAGGCAAGCTGCTCGCGGTGACCACCGCCGTGCACGTGGTTCCGGCCGGCGCCGACAAGGCGGTGAAGTACCTGACGCCGGTCGCGGGGGTGGGGCCGTTCCTGCTGGGCGCGGTGCTGCTTTTCGTGGCCGCGGTATTCATCTACTGGCGCGAGCGCGCTCGCGGCGAAGAGGGAGTGCGCGCGCGCGGCTACAAGCTGACGGCGGCGGCCTTCGGGCTCCTCACCGTCGGACTCGCGCTGCTCGTCTACCGCATCGTCAAGAGCCCGGAGATCGTGCTGCCCGAGGGCGTGCGGCTGGCGCCGGGCGAGCACGGGCCGTTCCGCCTCTCGCTGGCGTCGAACTACGCGCTGGGGTTGACCGCCCTCGTCTGGGGCACGACGCTGGGATTCTTGCTCACCACCCCGCTGCGCGATCGCATTTCGGAGGGCCTGCCCGATCCGCGCAAGCTCGAGGACATCACCTACCGGGTGATCATCGCGGGCTGGCCGCTGCTCACCATCGGCATCGTGATGGGCGGCATGTGGGCCAACGAGGCCTGGGGCCGCTTCTGGGGATGGGACCCGAAAGAAACCTGGGCGCTGATCACCTGGGTGGTCTACGCCGGCTACCTGCACACGCGCATCACGCTGGGCTGGGCCGGGAAGCGGCCCGCGGCGATCGCGGTGTTCGCATTCGCGGTGGTGGTGTTCACGTTCATGGGCGTGAACCTGGGCCTGACGGGTGAGGGCCTTCACACCTACGGCGCGGGGTAGCGGCAGCCGCCTGCTAGAGCTGCTTGTAGAGCGATTCCGCGAGCGAGGTCAGCTCGGAGGCGGCCTTCAGCTTGCCGGCCCACCGATCCGGCACCTGTCCCTTGCCGAACTTCGCGCCCAGGAGCGCGCCTGCGACGCAGCCGTTGGTGTCGGTATCGCCGCCGCGCGAGATCACCGAGACCAGCCCCTCTTCGAGCGAAGCCGCGCTGGAGAGCGCGCTGAAGGCCAGCTCGACCGTGTGCAGGACGAAGCCGCGATCGTCGCCGTCGACATGCAGATCCTGGGGCTTGCGCGCGGCGCCGCGCTCGATCGCCGTCAGCGCATCGTCGGAATGCGCGCCCGCCGCGGTGGCCGCCCGCGAGATGGCTTCCTCGGCATCCTTGCCGCCGCGCACCAGGAGCGCGATGGCGGTGGTCACGCCGACGCACGAGCCGACGCAGCGCGGGTCGTAGTGCGTGATGCGCGAGGCGGTGACGGCGTCGTCGGCGAGCCCCTCGAGGTTCTTCACGTGCAAGAGGCCGATGGGCGCGCAGCACATCACGCTGCCGTTGCCCGCCGCCTTGCGCCCGCTGTCCTCCCAGGCGATGGCGCCCGATTGCGCGGGCGGCTCGCCTGCTCTCAGGTTTTCCAGCGCGGCCCGGGTGAGCTTTCCGATCTCCTTGGGCTTGCCCGCGAACCACTTGAGCAGGCTCCGCGCGACGTCGTCGGGATCGAGCCGGCGCCTCGCGACGATGGAGCGCAGCAGGATGAGCGTGAGGTCGATGTCGTCGGTGGGCTCGCCCGCGCCCCAGGGTCCGCCGCCGGTGATCTCGCGCGGCGTCCCGACTCGATCGGCCGTCTTGCCCTGGTGCGGCGCCCCCAAGGACTCGCCCGCCGCCGCGCCGAGCAACGCGCCGATGAAGCGGCCCTTCTCGTCGATCTGCGTCTGGGTGATCGCGTTGGGATGCTTCTTGAGGAGATTCGGGTCCGGCCGGAACGTGCTCATGGCTCCCCTCCCGGCGGCAGCGTAGCGCGATCAGGCGTGCTGGCGAAGCTCCCTCTCGACGAAGTGGAGGCGGTCGTTGCCCCAGAAGCTGCGCTCCCCGACGAAGATGGTCGGCACCCCGAAGACGCCGCGATGGAGAGCGAGGTCGGTGTTGCGCCGGAGCGCGTCCTTGATCTCCTGTTCCCCGGCGGCGGCGGTGAGCGCCTTGCCGTCGAGGCTTGCGGCGGTGAGCGCGCGCTCGATCAGCGCCGGATCGGAGACGTCGCTGCCCTCGACCCAGTAGGCGTGGAAGAGCGCGTGCATGGCTTCGGGCTGCTTGCCGATGCGCTCGGCGGCCAGCGCGGCGCGGAGCCCGTGGATGGTGCTCACCGGGAAGACCTGGGGGATCTGCATCTGCACGCCGTACTGCCTCGCCCAGCGCGCGGTGTCCTCGGACATGTACTTGAGCTGCTGCGGGGGCGGCATCTGGTGGCCGGTGGTCTTGCGCAAGCCGCCCAGCGTGACGGGGAAGAGCCGGGCCCGCGCGCCGGTGCGCCCCTCGATGCCAGCGATCTGAGTGGAAGCGAGGTAGCTGTAGGGGCTGCCGAGGTCGTAGAAGAAGTCGAAGGTCATGAGAGCGCTATTATAGAGCCGTGCTGAAGATCTGCCCCGTCTGCCGCCGCACCTGGTCCGGCGGCCGCGACTGTCCCCACTGCGGCGAGGGCCACCCGCTCATCGACGTGGCCGGCGACCAGGGCCGGCGCACGTTCCTGCGCGACAAGGAGCTGGCCGCCGCCATCCGCGGCTACTACGGCGCGCGCACCGGGATGCTGATCGCGTTCTGGGGCATTCTGCTCGGCCTCATCCTCGCGCTCTTCCTCTGGCGCAAGGCGCTGCTCGCGCCGGGCGGGTACAAGGCGGCGCTGCTCGCGGCCGCGGTGGTGAGCGCGGCTTTGCCGTTCCTGATCTCGATCGTCGCCGCGGACCGCGTGGTGCGCCGCTTCAGCCGCGGCTGCATCGGGCGCGCGCCGGGTCCGATGGACATCCGCGTCGCCCGGCCCGGAGATGCACGCAAGGACCTGCTCGGCCTCGGCCAACGAGGCTGAGCCGCAAAAAAACTTTTTTTGCGGATACCCTTTTGACGGTTTGTGTACACGGTGTACACGGCCTCGCGAACCCAACACGGCGCCGGCGGCCACGCACCCTTGGCAACGGATCGCTGCGTCCGGCTCCTTCTCACTTGAGCAGCGGTGCCAGCTCCTTGAAGTCCGCCGTTCCCGCCGCGCCCAGGAGGTCGAACACGGCCGCCTCCGCGCTGGTCAGCGTCGCCCCGCTCTTCTCGCAGAGCCTGAGGCCCACCTGCCGATTCTCCTCGGTGCGCGAGAGCACCGCATCTTGTGCCAGGAAGACCGCGAACTCGCCCCGCACCAGATCGCGCACGGTTTGGAAGACGCAGACGTGCGCCTCCATGCCCACCACGATCACCTGCCGCCGCCCGGTCGCGAGGATGCGCCGGGCGATCGGCGCCGACGCCCCGCACGAGAACTCCAGCTTCTCCATCGGCGGCTCGGGCAAGAGCTCGCGCAGGCCGGGGACGGTGGGGCCCAGGCCCTTCGGGTACTGCTCGGTCGCGAGGATCGGAAGCCGCAACCGCTGCGCCGCGCGCACCATCAAGAGCGCGTTCTTCTCGAACTGCGCCCACCCGGCCAGCGGCATCGCCGCCGCGAGCTTCACCTGCACGTCGATAACCAGGAGCAGCGCGTCCTCGCGATCGAGCGCCAGCGTGCGCGGGTCCGGCCCGCCCTGCGCGCCATGCAGCGGATCAGATGGCATAGCCTTGCGCTCCGCTCGCGGCCGGCGCCTCCGGGTCCAGCATCACGTTCACGCACGCCACCGTCCCGGACGCGACGGCGCGCTCCAGCGCGGGCCGGATCTGCAAAGGCTCGGTCACCAACTCGCCGTATCCGCCCAGCGCCTCCACCACCTTGTCGTAGCGCGTGGGCGCGAGCGTCGTAGCCGGGCTCTTCTCCGGCCCGTAGAGCTGCACTTGCGGCAGGCGGATCTGGCCCCAGGCGGCGTCGTTGCCGACCACCGCCACCATCGGCAGCTTGAAGCGCAGCGCGGTGTCGTAGTCCATGCCGTTGAAGCCGAAGGCTCCGTCGCCCTGGATCACGAAGAGGGGCCGGTCCGGATGCAGCAGCTTCGCCGCGATGGCAAACGGCGCGCCGATGCCCAGGCACCCGAGGGGCCCCGGATCGAGCCAGCGCCCCGGCCGCCGCAGCCCGATCACCTTCGCCGCGATGGCCACCCAGTTTCCTCCGTCGGCGACGAACATGGAGTCGCCCGCCGCGCGCGCCACCGCGTCCAACTCGCGCGCGAGGCGGAAGTGGTGGATGGGCACCTGGTCGGACTTCTCGTACTCGCCCTGCCGCGCCGCCTTGGCGATCTCCCCCTCGCGCAGCTTCGCGAGCCAGCCGCCATGCTGCGCCCTGCCGGGCTTCGCGACTGGCGACGCCGGCACCGGCTCCTCCTGATCCCGCTTGCCGCCGCCGAGGGCCGCGGTGAGCTGCTGCAGCACGCTGCGCGAGTCGCCGATGATGCCGACGTCGGTCGAGCGGTTGCGTCCGATCTCGGAAGCGTCGCTGTCGATCTGGATGATCTGCGCGGCCTCCGCGATGCCCGCGCCGTAGCCGAGGCGGAAGTCGAGCGGCGTGCCGGCGATCAGCACCACGTCCGCCTCGCTCAACGCGTCCTTGCGGGTCTGCGTGAAGAAGTGCGGATGATCGGCGGGCAAGCAGCCGCGCCCCGCGCCGTTCAGATACACCGGCGCGCCGGCGCGCTCGGCGAAGGCCGCGAGCTGCGCGGCCGCGTCGTCCCACCAGATCGAGCTGCCCGCGATGATCGCCGGCCGCTCCGCGTTCTGGAGAAGCCGCGCCGCGCGATCGATCAGCGTCGGATCGCCGGGCTGCCGCGCGCGGGTGCGGTAGCCCGTGGGCAGCGGGCACTCCACGTCGTCCACGCCGTTCGAGAGCACATCCCAGGGTATTTCGAGAAACACCGGGCCCGGCCGGCCGGTCAGCATGGTGCGAAACGCCTTCGCCATGTACGTCGGCACCCGGTCCGGCGCGGGGATCCGGTCGGACCACTTGGTGATGCGGGTGAAGAGATCGACCTGCTCGATCTCCTGCAGCGATCCCTTGCCCGCATTGAAGCTGGGCGCGGCGCCGCCGAGCAGCAGCATGGGGCTGTTCGCCGCAAAGGCATTCGCCACGCCGGTGAGCGCGTCAGTCACTCCCGGGCCGGCGGTCACCGCGCAGACGCCGACGCCGCGGGTGAGCCGCGCTGTCGCGTCGGCCGCGTGCGCCGCCGCCTGCTCATGCCGGGTGTCGATGAGCTGGATGCCCTCTTCCACGCAGGCCGCGTAGATGGGCGCGATGTGCAACCCGGAGAGCGTGAAGATGTGCCGGACGCCTTCCGCCTTCAGCATGCGCACGAGGAGCTGCGCGCCGGTGGACGTTCCCATCTCAACTCCTTGGGGACACGATCCGCGCCCGCGGCGCGGCGATCATGTCCCCGGCAAGGTTACTTCGCTTCGAGCTTGCCCACCGCGATCCCACCCGGCGTGCGACCCGACGCGCTCTGGATGAACGACGTGAACGCCTGCGCGCCGTCGAAGACGACGCCCTGCCCGCCGAGACTCTGCAGCGCGACCGAAAAGTGTGCCAGCTCTTCTCCGCCCATTAGGCTTTTGTCGGCGGCCGGCGCGGCGCCGGTGCCCTTCTTCACCGCGCCCAGCACCAGCTGTCCCGCGAGGGGACCTGTGCCCAGCACGGCCTTGCCGGCGTCGAGCGCGGAGGAGAAGGTGAGCGGATCGAGCGAGACCTTGCTCGCATCGAGCGGCAGATCGATCGCCACGCCCCGAAGCCCGACCGGCGCCGCCGCGAGCAGGCGCAGCGTGATCGTCGTGCAGGGAGCGGGGCACGCATCCGCCACCAGCCGCAGCCGCTCGCTTCCGGAGGGAGGCGGCGTGTAGACGAGCTTGGTCCCCGCCCGCGGCGTCACCGTCACCGTCAATTGCTGCCCCGCCGCTCCGCCCGGACCGCTGCCGGTCAGCGAATAGGTCGTGGTGGCGGCCGGCCGCACCAAGAGCAGCCTGGCCACGCCGAGGTTGGTGGTGGTCGGGCCCGCGGCGATGGACCAGGAGAGCGCCGATCCGTCCCAACGCAGCGTGACCGCATCGCCTTGTAAGATGGCGGGCGGCGTGGCGGTGAACCAAGCGATCGCCGTCGGCTCGACCACCCGGGCGACCGCCATGCCTTGCACCTGCGGCGGCGTGAACGCGCGGCCGCTGGTGGCGATCAGCGTATAGGTGGTGGTCACGAGCGGAGCGACCGTCAGCCCACCGACGCTGTGGATCGGCACCGTCCCTAGATCGCCCCCGATCAGGATCATGCTCACGCCGTTCTTGATGTTCCACGTCAGCGTCCGTTGCGCCCCCGCGGGCGCCTGCGACGGGGTCAGCCGGAACGACGTGATCGAGGCGGCCGCGTCCGTCTGCAGGGTGACCATCACGTCCTGCTTCGATTCCCCGATCGGGTTCGCCGCGCGAAGCGTATAGATGGTGGTTCCGCGGGGCGTCACGGCGACCGGGCTGCCGGTGACCTCGCCGGGCTCGGGGACGATGCTGACGATGTCCGCGCCGCGCACGGAGTACGAGAGGTGCACCACCTTCCCCGCCGGGGGGTTCGCGTCGTCCACCGTGAAGCTGTCGATGTGCGGCTTGAAGTAGGGTTCGCAGCCGGCGACCAGCAGCGCAGCCAGGAGAAGGCGCTTCATGGCTTGCCGCCGAACTTGGCGAGCAGCGCCGCGAGGTCGTCGCCGTCGATCAGGTTGACCGTGCCGACCAGATCCGCCTGCCAGCGGTAGCCGTCGCTCGCCTGGGTGGTGCCGAAGGCGTCGGCGAGATCGATCAGATCGAGCCCGTCGATGCGCTGGTCGAAGTTGGTGTCGCCGTTGCCGCGCACGCCTGCGGGATCGGTGGTGGCGTCGGTGCCGATCTGCCAGAACCCGCGCCCGTAGGTGGCGACGGTGAGCCGCTTCGAGGCGGGCGAGATGCAGATATCGGCCACCTCGACGAGCGGCAGGCTGCCCGCGCCGAAGCGCGACCAGGTGGCGCCGCGGTCGAGCGAGCGGTAGAGCCCGAGCGCGGTGCCGACGTAGAGCGTGTTGGTATCGCCGGGGTCCACTGCGATGGCCAGCGCTGGCACGAAGGGCAGACCACCCGAGCCCGCTCCCAGCGAAGTCCAGGTGCGGCCGCCGTCGATCGTCTTGTAGACGTGACCGAAGCTCTCCGGCAGAGGCGAGAATTTCCCCGTGCCGTCGATCATGTTCATGGCCCGGGTGGTGAGGTAATAACTGGAGCCGCTCGGGTCCGCCGGATCGAAGGCGATGCTCGAGAGCAGGTAGAGCCCGGTTCCGGCGGGCGTGCCCGCGGGCGCGGGCTGCAGCGAGACCAGCCAGTGCGCCCCGGCGTCGGAGCTGACGTAGGCGTTCTTGTTCGAGTGCACCGCGTAGAGCCCCGCCCGCAGCGGGTGGGTAGCGACGTTGCGCAGGCCGATGGCAAGGTTGTCGACGGTGACGAAGCCCAGCGTGTCCTTGCCGCTGTCCTGCCAGTGCAGGGAGCCGGAGATGTTCCTCCACGAGCCGCCGGAAGAAGAGAGGTAGACGCCCGCGGGTTCGCCGGTGAAGGTGATGAAGGCCTCTCCGTCGGGATCGGCGAGATCGCGTGCCAGCCGCACGAGGAAGGGAAGCTGGGCCGCGCCGAACCCGGTGGTGAAGCTCGTCCACGACCCTCCGCCGTCGGTGCTGCGGAAGAGCTTGTACTCGGAGGAGACGATCAGCGCGTCGGGGACGGCCGCCTGCGACGCCGCGTCGAAGTGGGTGCCGCGGCTCACCGAGAGGCCGATGCCGTCGCCGCCCTGCACCTGGTTGAAGACGGTGGTCGCGCCGGAGCGCAGCCGCGTGCCGTTGTCTTGCAGACCGCCGCCGACCCAGCCCTGCAGCTCCGCGGGCCAGGTCTCGGGCGCGCAGGCCACGGTATAGATCAAGTGCGTGACCAGCCCGCGGTTCTGCGTGCTGGAGAAGGTGATCGCCGTGGCCGGGTCGGTGCGCGCTCCTGCCGAGACGCCGATGCCGCCGTCGGAGCCCACGTAGACCACCCCATCCGCGCCGATCGCCACCGAGTGCAGGTCGGCGTGCACGTACGGGGCGCTGATCTGCTGCGGGACCGGCATCCAGTTGGAGAGCAGCTCGAAGCCGTTGCCGCCATCGGACGAGCGCGCCAGCGAGAGATCGCCGCCCACGAAGACCAGATCGGGCTCTTGCGGATCGACGGTGAGCGCCTGGTTGTACCAGGCCTGCGCGTGCAGGAGA
>Ga0213851_1426027_pt1 | contig 19687 bp, 17 predicted proteins | sample ABR_2014_MetaT_FD_164455 | JGI IMG/M metagenome (GOLD analysis project Ga0213851, IMG submission 164455) | Metatranscriptome of freshwater sediment microbial communities from post-fracked creek in Pennsylvania, United States - ABR_2014... | ecosystem: Environmental > Aquatic > Freshwater > Creek...
CTGCGTCATCGCAGGCAAGTCGTGCACTTCAACGTCACCGATTCCCCCCACTTCCGCCTGGACGGCGCAGCAGATCGTCGAGGCTTCCCCCGATGACTCTGCGCCGCGCTACCTTCTTCGCGATCGCGACGGCATTTACGGCGACGAGTTCCGGCGACGCACGAAAGGCATGCGCATTGCCGAAGTTCTCACGGCACGGCGCTCCCCCTGGCAGGACGTGGGCGGCGTCTACGCGCAGAACACTCATTCGATCGCGCGCTACCAGGACTCGATCGCCGAGGGCGAGCTGGCCACCGAGCGCGGTTTCGCCTGCTCCGCCGAGGACGTGCGCCGGCGCGCGATCATCACGCAGATCATGTGCAACTTCCACGTCGACCTGGGCGAGCGCGCGGAGCAGGAGTTCGGCGGCGAGCTGGCGCGGCTGCGCGAGCTGGAAATGGCAGGCCTGGTCTCGGTGAGCGGTTCCGGGGTCGAAGTCACGCCGCTCGGCCGCATCTTCGTGCGCAACGTCGCCTCGATCTTCGACGCCTATCTTGGAGCTACCAGCCGCCCCTTCTCGCGCGCCGTGTAGATCGATGCTCCGTCGCCCTTCTGGCCTTCCCCAGGCTGCACCGCGCCGGATGGCTGCCGGCGCGGTGCGACCGATGCGATCAGTTCACCGCGAATGCGAACGGCAGGTCGGCGGTCTTTCCGTCTTCCACCGTGACTTCCGCGGTGCGCACGCCCAGCTTCTCGTGCCACGCCTCGACGGTGTACTTCCCGGGCGGGACGTTCTTGATCTCGAAGCGTCCATCCTGGCTCGACGCGCCAAAGGACCCCTTCGAAACCACGATGTAGCTCGCCATCCAGGGATGCACGTCGCACTTCAGCTTGATCACGTCGGAGTCGGCGGGGATCGGCTTCGCCAACGCGGGAGCCTTCGGTGGTTGCGCCTGGTTGAAGACCGTCTTCGGGCCTTGGTACGCGTGCACGTTGTGCAGCGTGGGGTCGCCGTTGCGGATCTCGATCTTCTGCCCCTGCACGGCTCCCTGAACGCGCGGCCGGTAAGCGCACCCGCTCTGATTGATGACGACTGGCTCTGACGGCGCGGCCGCGGCCGGACCGTTCTTGAGACGGACGATCACGTTCTGCAGGCCCTTGCCGTCCTTGGCGAGAACGATCGGCTCCTCGCCGGGCTCGGCGTTCGCGCACGCCGCATCGCCCTTGTGCTCGACCTTTTCTACCTTCGGAGCGGGGCCCGAATAAGTGATGGATCCGGCGATGTTGCCGGCCGCGAACGTGGGAAGCGCCAGGAGCCAGACAAAGCTCGCAGCGAGGTGTCTTCGTATCATGGACGGACTCCTTGAGAGGGTTGGGACCGCGCACGCGGCCATCGCAAGTCACGCGCCAGCGCCCCCGACGCTCGCGACTCCTCGATAAAGGTAAGGCGACGCGAAGAAGGTGCGCGAAATGGAGCCAGCAAACGCAATCGTTGCGCCTGCTCGAAATGCGTGACCGCTCCCGCCCCCTTTGAAAACGCCTGTTTGTAGAACGGCACCGCCCTTGAAGTAGCCGAGGACATGTCTACCCGTGAACCCGGCAGCCTGAGACGATCCGTCGCAGCCCTCGCAGTGATCGCCGCAGGATGTGCGGCGGGGCGCGCGAGCCATGTGGCTTGGCCGGCGCCGCCCGCCACCGAGCGCATCCGGCTGGTGCGGACCTACTCCTCGGGCGCCGACGTCGAAACCCCGATGGCGCGCTTCTGGCGCGGGCTGGCCGCGCTTGATGCGCCCAACGCGCTTTACCATCCGGTGGGTGTCGCCGTCACCGCCGAGGGCGATCTCCTCGCCGTCACCGATCAGGCGCTGGGCGGGCTCTTCCTCTTCGACCTCAGGAACAACGAGCTGCGCACCGTCCCGCGCGACGCGCTCGGCGCGCCGCCGCTGGGAGTGGCGGTGGCAGGCGACGCCATCTGGACGGTGGTTCCGGACCGGCACGTGGCGTTGTCGTTCTCGCGGCTGGGCCAGCCGCTCCGTTCGCTCGACTTGCGCGACTGCGAGCGGCCCACCGGCATCGCCATCGACGCCAAGTCGGGCAACGTCTTCGTCACCGACACCTCTTCGGCCACCGGCAAGGGCCACTCGGTGCACGTGCACGCGCTCGACACCGGCGCGCACAAGGCCACCATCGGGCAGAAGGGCGAAGGCAAGGGCGAGCTCTTTTTTCCCACCTTCGTAGCGCTCGCGCCGGGCGGCGGCATCTACGTCGCCGATACCATGAACGCACGGGTGGTCGAGTTCTCCGCCGAGGGCAAGTTCGTGCGCCAGTTCGGCGAGCGCGGCGACCGCTTCGGGCAGTTCGACAAGCCCAAGGGCGTCGCTACCGACAGCTTCGGCAACGTCTATGTCACCGATTCTTTCTTCTCCGCCGTGCAGATCTTCAACGCCGACGCCGGGCTGCTGCTCTTCTTCGGCGGCGCGGGCGACTCGCCGGGGTTCCTCGCCAACCCGGCCGGCATCGCCATCGACGGACACAACCGCATCTATGTGGCGAACGGTCTCAACTTCCGGGTCGACGTCTACGACCTGGTGAACACGTCGGCCGCGGATAGCCATGCCCGGGAGCCCGCGCCGGCGAACAACTAATCCTGGGGAGGAGCGACATGAGATCCCAACTAAGGCCGGCGCTAGCGGTGGCCGCCCTCGCCGCTTTCGCTGGAAGAGCCGCAGTGGCGGACATCAGCACCACCAAGCACAACTTCCAGCTCAACACCAACCCCGTCCATACCGACACGACCGCGACCGAGGACGGAGTGTGCGTCTTCTGTCATACGCCCCACAAGGGCGCCGCCTCGCTGCTGCTCTGGAACCACCAGATATCTGCGAACAACTATAGCTGGAAGGACGTCGGCGCCGGCGGCAAGACCACCGGCGGCACCACCTACCCGACCAACCTGCAGCAGTGGGCGGGCTCGACCAAGAAGTGCCTCTCCTGCCATGACGGCACCGTCAGCGTCGGCGCCATCTATTGGTCGAACGCGGCCCAGCCCGCCGCCATCGCCATGGCGGGCAGCGACCAGACCGCCGGCAAGATCAGCAACACCGCCTACATCATCCCCGCCGGCCCGGCGACGCTGACGCAGGACGGGACCGACCTCTCCGGCAACCACCCGGTGGGCGTGCCGTACAGCTACAGCAACGTGGCAGCGACCTACAACGGCATCAGCACCGGCGCCAACGTGCGGCTCAACCAGTGGGTGGCGACGCCCGGCGCCATCGACGGCACCGGCGTGAAGATCTTCGGCGCCGGCGGCGCGGGCGCCCCGGTAGCGGGCGCCGCCGGCATCGAGTGCGCTTCCTGCCACGACCCGCACGGCACCACCAACACGTACTTCCTCCGCGTGAGCAAGAGCGGCAGCCAGCTCTGCCTCTCCTGCCACGTGAAGTGAGCGCGGTGAGAGCATGAATACCCCGGGCGGTCTGAGCAGGATCTCCGCGGTCGCAGCGCTGGTGGCGCCGGCGGCACTCGCCGGCGTCACCGGCAACGTGGATTTACAGTCCCAGACCGTCCACACCTCGGGCGAGACGCCCTACGGATCGTTCGCGCCCACCACCACCACACTGCTGCAGCAAACGGTCTCGCTCCACTACGCGGGCCTGCCCTTCGGGCCCGCCATCGCGCTCGTGACCATGGGCGGCGGGTTCACCAACATGGACAGCGCGCTCGGCACAGCCACGCCCTTGCACGGCCGCGCCGCCTCCTTCGATCTCTCCGCGGCGTTGCTCCCCCGGCGTTCCTACCCGCTGCGGATCTTTGCCCGCGGCACCGTGCTCGACAGCAGCGGCGGAGGGTTGATCGCCGCCGGCACCAACGGCAACAGCCTCGCCTACGGCGCCTCGCTCAACGTCGCCGAGGCCGGCCGCTACGCGCCCTCGCTCCGCATCGACGCTGAGGAGATGCGCTTCTCCCACGTGTTCGGCCCTTCGCTAGGCGACCTGCGCCGCTCGTTCAACATCGGCGCCCTCAAGCAGCTGGGCGGCGAGCAGCTCAACCTCGCGCTTCATCTCGATCACGAGAGCGTCGCCGGCACCGGGACCTTCGACAACCGCTTCGGCACGCTCTCCTGGAGCAGCGCCGCCCACCAGACGATCTTCACCGCGAGCAGCGTCGATCACTCGCTCATCAACGTCGCCGGCCTTACCGGCGAGAAGCAAGCGTCGGCCTCGCACGCGCAGCGCTGGGCGAACCGCTTCTCCTCCAGCACTTCCGTGCTGTACTCCGCGGCCAGCGCCATCGAAGGCGCCGAGGGGCATACCGTCAACGCGCAGACGGGCTTCTCGCTCCAAGCCATCCCCGATCAGCTCAATCTCTCCGCCAACCTCAACGGCGGCTACACCCACACCCACTCGTCGAGCGCCGACCTCTCTGGCCGCGTGTTCGGGGCCACGGGCCGCGCCGGTTACACGAGGATGATCGGCGGCTGGCGGGCGGGCGTGACGGCGGGCGCGGGGACCAACGACTGCCAGTGCAGCTTCGGCAACAACGGCACCCTGACCTCCGTCGACGGGACCCTCTCCGCTGGCATCACCACCGCGGAGCGGCGCAGCTTCCAGGGCGACTACACGGTGGCGCGCATCTTCGCCGGCCCCCAGCGAGGCGGCAAGCGGCTCGAGCAGCACGTCCGCGGAACTGCCCGCATTCCGCTGGCCGAATCTACCGACGCCAACGTCTCGCTGGGATACGACGACGGCTACCGCGAGGTGATCGAACTGCAGAAGGGCGACGCCTACACGGTTCGCGAGCGCGCCGTCGCCGGGTCGCTGGGGGCCTCGATGGCCGTCGGCCGCGGCTCCCTGAGCGCCGACGTACGGCACGCGCGCGGCACCCTGCTCGTGCCGGCCACGCGCTTCGTCTCCGGTGCGCCGCAGATCGCCCATTCGATCACCAGCGGCACGCTCAACGCCGGCTGGTCGCCGTGGGAGAGGTTCGATCTGCAGGGCCTGCTCAGCGCTTCGCATACCGACGTCAGCGGCGCCTCCGCGCAGTACTCCGCGCAGCTGAGCGTGCGCGCGGTCTACCGCCTGGGGAGGATCACCTTGCGCGGCGAGTACCAGGTGCTCCGCTCAGACGTCTCCTCGCTGGCCAGCACGCAGCAGACCATCCGCTTCTCGATCGCTCGCCCCTTCGAGCTCTGACCATGAGCCGCCTCGTCGCCATCCTTGCTCTCGCCGCCGCCTGCGCGCACTCGGGCCGCCAGGTGGGCGAGGCGCGGCCCGACGACCCGTCCTGGCCGCGCGACGGCGGGCTGCGCATCGCCTACGCGGGCGAATTGCACGAGCCCGACGACGTAGGCATCCAGCGCGGCTTCTTTGCCCGCGTCTGGCGGTTCATCACCGGCAACGACGAGTCCGACGAGTTGTACCGGCCCTACGCGGTGGCGGTGGCGGAGGATGGGCGCATCGCCGTGGCCGACCCCGGGCGCCGCGCCGTGCACGTCTTCGACCGGCGCAAGCACGACTACCTGCGCATCAAGGCGCAACTGCGCTACCCGGCGGCGGTGGTGTTCATCGGCAGCACGCTCCTGGTCGCCGATGCCGACGCGCGCACGCTGGCCGCCTTCCATGCCGACGGCAACCCCGCCCCGCTTCCCGTCGAAGTCCCGCCGCTGCAGCGGCCAGCGGGGCTCGCGCTCGATGCGCGCCGCGGCGTGCTCTACTTGAGCGATTCCGCGGCCCACCGTGTCTACGCGCTCCCGCTGGGGGGCGGCCAGCCGCGCTCGGTCGGCGGTCGCGGCTCGGCGCTGGGAGAGCTGAACTTTCCCACCCACCTGGCGGTGGACGGCGCGGGCTCGCTCTACGTCTGCGACGCGATGAATTTCCGCATCCAGATCTTCGACGCCGACTTGCGCCCCCTGCGCACCTTCGGCCAGGGCGGCGACGCGCTCGGCGATCTGCCCCGGCCCAAGGGGCTGGCCGTGGACCGCGAAGGGCACGTGCTGATCGTCGAAGGCTACTTCGACCTGGTGCAGGTCTTCAGCGCCGAAGGGGAGCTGCTCGGCGTCTTCGGCGGCTCGGGCAACCAGCCCGGCAAGCTCTGGCTGCCGGGCGGCGCGGCCATCGAGGGCCACAACCTCTTCGTCGCCGACACTTTCAACGCGCGCGTGCAGGTCTACGACCTGGAGCGGAGGACGCCGTGAGCACCGCCCTCCTCCTCTCCGCGCTCCTGGCGCAGACGCAGCCGATGCCCGACGTCCGCTCCACCAAGCACAACCTCTCCTCCAACTCGACCAACACCGTGCACGCGGTCAGCGAGGACGGCGTCTGCGTCTTCTGCCACATCCCACACAAGGCGGCGAAGTCGAAGCCGGTGTGGAACCGGGACCTCTCCTACCAGACCTCCGGCCTCTACAACGTCTACACCTCGACCACGCTCGACTCGAACGTGGGCCAGCCCAACGGCGCCTCCAAGCTCTGCCTCTCCTGCCACGACGGGACGCTGGCGATCGGGTCGCTCCTCAACAACAACCTCGGGCCCACCACGGTGCAGATGGCCAACGGCGTCACCACCATGCCGGTGGGCCCGCGCAACCTGGGCACCGACCTGCGGGACGACCATCCGGTCTCGATGGTGCCCAACGTCGGCAGCGATCCGGAGATCGTCGTGCCGCCTGCCGGCGACTACGTGCAGCTCAAGGAGGGAGCAACTCCGGGGGTAGCGGACTCGGTGCAGTGCACTTCCTGTCACGACCCGCACCTGCCCACCTACAAGTTCCTGGTCAAGAGCAACACCCGCGGCGCGCTCTGCACCACCTGCCACTCCAAGCCCGGCTGGATCGGCAGCGCGCACGAGCAGTCGATGGCGGCCTATCCCGCCTCGGGCACGCAGGTGGTGAGCGACCTCGCCTGCCTCTCCTGCCACGCGCCGCACAACGGGCAGAGCCCCTCGCGCCTGCTCCAGACCAACAATCTCTCCTTCGGCGCGCCCTTCCCCTGGAATGAGGAGAACGTCTGCTACTCCTGCCACCAGTCGGGCGGCACCGGGATCGACCCCGGCACCGGGCGCGGCGCCCCCGACATCAAGACGCAGATGGGGAAGGCCACCCACCACCCGGTGGAACTGGCGGTCGACCAGCACCAGCCGGTCTTCACCACCCACTTGCCCGAGCCGGAGTCGGTGCTCAATTCCAACCTGCACGTCGAGTGCGCGGACTGCCACAACCCTCACCAAGTGCGGCCGCTGCCGGGCAACGTGCACAAGGGGATGAAAGGCATCTCCCTCAGCGGCGCGACGGTGATCGACAACGCCGCCGTCGACCTCAAGCAGTACGAGGTCTGCTTCCGCTGCCACGGCGACACGTTCGCCACCTTCATTCCGCCCGCACCGACGCGGCCACCTTCCGGGTCGAACAAGCGGACCGAGTTCCAGACCACCAACGGCGCCTACCATCCGGTGGCGGGCGCCGGCCGGAACCAGAGCTCGTTCCTGAACAACGTCCTCGACGCGCCCGACGGCCAGCTCAAGGGCAACGACTGGCAGGGCAACCGCCTGAGCCGCTCCTCGACCCTGCTGTGCAGCGACTGCCACAACAGCGAGGCGACCAACAACGTGAACGGCAGCGCGCGCAATTCCAGCGCCTTCCCCAAGGGACCGCACGGGTCGGTGAACCAGCGCATTCTCCGCGCCAACATGTCGTTCGCAGTGGGGAGCATGAACGGCGGCCCGCCCTTCGGCGGCTACAACACCAACAACTTCGCCCTCTGCTTCCTCTGCCACGACGAGCAGCGGCTGCGCGGGGCGACCGTCAACCGGAGCAACTTCTACCAGCCGGGAAACGTCAGCTCGGGCAACGGCAACTTGCACAACCTGCACCTCGTCGACAAGACGAACGCGAACTGCATGGAGTGCCACTACAACATCCACTCCAACGTCGAGGCGGCCAACACCGATTACAGGAACATCCCCTCGGGCTCGCCTTCGCACCTGATCAACTTCGCTCCCACCGTGGTCCGCTTCAACGGGGCCGATCCCTACTACGGCGACAGGCCCACAAAGCCTCGCTACGGCCGCAATCCGTCGGGGCAGCCGTACTGCCTCTTGCAGTGCCACGGCAGCGACAAGATGAACGGCACCGATTCCACCTACGCCCCGCCCAGCCCCTGAACCGATGCGAGCCGCCCTCCTCATCGCCATGCTCGGCGCCGCGGCTACGACTCCAGCGGCTTCGCGCATGAGCAGCATCGACAAGTCGAAGCATAACTTCTTCGGTCCCGGAGAGCGGTCGCCGCTGCCCGGCATGGACGTCTGCCAGTTCTGCCACGTGCCCAACCGGCTGGAGACGGCCGGCTCTGTGCCGCCGCTCTGGGACAAGGCGGGCAAAGGGCACAACGCCGCGCTCAGCACGCCCGCCGATCCCTCCGGGCCGCCCCTGGCCTTGCGCTGGGCGGGCTCCACGCTCCGGTGCCTGAGCTGCCACGACTCGACGGTGTCGTCGATCAACATCGTCTTCCGACCCAGTTCGGTCTCGCTGCGCTTCGATCAGATCGCCGACGACGGGCGCAGGCGCGACGCCGCCCGCAGCACCATGCGTGCGCCGCCGGAGGAGTGGCTCGCCTCGGTCATGGGCAACCATCCGGTCGGCATTCCCTATCCGCTGGCGCTCGAGCCCTCCGAGTACCGCGGCTACGGGCCGCGCGCCACGCTGCTCGCCACCGGCGACTGGCAGCCCGATCCGCGCACGCGCGGGCTGAAGCTGTTCACCGACCGGAGCGGCTTCGACGTGATCAGCGGAACGGCGGGAGTGGAGTGCGCCTCCTGCCACGATCCGCACGGGACCCCAAACAAGTACTTCCTGCGCATTCCCAAAGAGCGGAGCGAGCTGTGCCTCGGCTGCCATCGCAAATGAAAGCGCTCGCGCTGGCCTGCGGCCTGTACTGCGGCGCCGCGGAGGCGGCCAGGGCTGTGCGCCCAGTGGCGCCCGCCGGACCGGGCGGCGACTGCATCACCTGTCACGCCGACGACTACGCCGGCAAGGCGGTGATCCACCCGCCGGTGAAGAGCGGCCTGTGCGCCGCCTGCCACGTCTCGACCTCGGAGACCACGCATACATTTGGTCTGGCCGCCGAGGGCAAGCAGATGTGCCGCCAGTGCCACGGCCCGCGCGACACCCAGAAAGTCCTGCACAACCCGGTCGCCGAGGGGCTCTGCCTTTTCTGCCACGACCCACACGCCTCCAACAATCCGGTGCGCCTGCGCAAGACCATCCTCGACACTTGCACCACCTGCCATCCTTCGAAGCGCATCCAGGACGCCAACGCCGCCACCCGCCACGGCGCGCTCGACCCCAGGCAAAACCCCAAGGTCTGCGTCGCCTGCCACGACGCGCACCAGAGCGACTACTCCAAGCGGCTCAAGGCCTGGCCGCCGATGGAGGTCTGCTTCACCTGCCACGACAAGCCGCAACAGACCCCGACCGGCACGGTGATGAACATGAAGGAGTGGGTGGAGTCGCATCCCGACAACGAGATGCGCCACGGGCCCGTGCGCGAGGGCATGTGCAACGCCTGCCATGAGCCGCACGGCACCGACAACTGGCGCATGCTCAAGGCCTCCTTCCCGGCCGATTTCTACTCGCCCTTCCGCCCCGGCGAGACCTACGGCCTCTGCTTCACCTGCCACGATCGGCGCCTGGTCGAGGTGCAGAAGCTCGCGGACCAGGCGCCCAGCAACTCCGATCCGCGCAAGGACCTCTCCTGGGGCGAGAGCCCCGAGGGTCAGCGGCTCCTGCGCGGCGGCGTGACCGGCTTCCGCAACGGCGAGGAGAATCTGCACTTCCGCCACGTGGACAAGATCGACAAGGGGCGCACCTGCCGCGCCTGCCACGACTTCCATGCCAGCCCCAACCCCAAGCACATCCGCACCTCGACGAAGTTCGGCAACTGGGAGTTCAAGCTCAACTACCAGAAGACCCAGACCGGCGGTTCGTGCTGGCCGGGCTGCCACGTCGAGCGCCGCTACGACCGCGCGAACCGGCAGGAGAATCCGCGCTGATGCTGCTCGCCGCCACATTGGCGCTCGTCGCCGCGCCCGTCATCCTCGCTCCCGGGCCGGGCGCGCAGACCACCCGCGAGTCGATCCGGCTCTACGCGGACGTGTCGGGAGCCGCGAGCGCGGCGGTGGCCGGCGGCGCGGCGGCAGCCTGCGAGAGCGGAGGCAAGCGCGCGGGCCTCGCTCACTGCGCGGTCAACCTCGAGCCGGGCGTGAACACGATCGCGGTCAGCGATGCGACGGGCAAGGCGGAGACGGTGGTGGTCCGCTACGTCACCACCGGCCAGTTCATCCCCGGCGTGGACACCAAAGGCTTCGGCGCGGGCACGGTCCATCGGCCGGAGATCGAAGCGCGGTGCGCGCAGTGCCATTACATGGACGACGCCAAGGGCAAGCCGCCCGGCGAGCGCCTCACCAACACCACCTGCACCACCTGCCACCAGGAGGTGACCGCGCGGCCCAAGCAGCACGGCCCGGTGGGCCAGGGCGCATGCCTCATGTGCCACGACGACGCCTCCAGGCCCCAGCGCTACGCGGTCGCCTGGCCCATCCAGGAAACCTGCTTCCGCTGCCACCAGGACATCCAGAAGGCGATGTGGACCAAGCTCTTTCGCCACGGCCCGGCGGCGGCGGGGCGCTGCACCACCTGCCACGATCCGCACGGCTCCGAGAACGTCTTCTGGCTGAAGAAGCCGGTCTGGAACCTGTGCACCAACTGCCACACCGAGAAGGCGACCGATCGCCACGTCATCCTCGGATTCGTCTACGGCGACACCCATCCCATGCGCGGCCGGCCGCACCCGGTGAAGCCGGGAGTCGAGTTCGCCTGCTCGGGTTGCCACAACCCGCACGCGGCGCAGGCCCGCTATCTCTGGCAATTCGACGTGACCGTGAGGGAGGATCTATGCAGGACCTGCCACGCAAAATAGTCCGCGCGGGCGCAACCGCGCTTCTCGCTTGCGCGGGTGCCGCGCTCGCCGGCGCCGAGCCGGTCGTGCTGCGCGCCAAGGAGACAGCGCCGAGGCGCACCTTCACGACCTGGGAGCAGACACCGCCGCCTTCGCCGCCGGTCACGCCGGAACTGGTGGAGATGGGCGCCCGCGTCTTCCGCGGCGCCTGCCTCGGCTGCCACGGCGAGAAGGCCGACGGCCAGGGCCGCGAGGGCAAGCTGCTGCAGATCCCGCCCCGCGACTTCACCCAGGCGGCGTTTCTCTGCCGCACCACGCCCTCCGGCTCGCTGCCGCTCGACACCGACCTGTTCCGCTCCATCCGCCACGGCTTCAAGCCCCAGATCGGCATGCCCGCCTTCCTCTTCCTCTCCGACCGCGAGGTGTGGGCGGTGATCTCATATCTGAAAACCCTCTCTGAACGATGGAAGAGCGAGCAGGTGCCACCGCCGCTCGAGATCCCGCCTCCACCGCCGCGCACGCCCGAGTTGGTCAAGGCCGGCGAAGAGGTCTTCAAGGCCACCGGCTGCGCCATGTGCCACGGCGAGCATGGCCTCGCCGACGGCCCCTCCGCGCCGGCCCTCAAGTACGACAACGACCTGCCGGTCCCGCCCGCCAACTTCACCAAGCCGGCGGACTTCAAGTGCGGCTCGCGGCAGCAGGACATCTTCCGCACCGTCAGCACCGGGATGGACGGCTCGCCCATGCCCACTTTCGCCGACTCGCTGACGGTGGAGCAGCGCTGGCAGATCGTCTACTTCATCCAGTGGCTCGGCGAGCAAGCCAGGGTGGCGGCGAAGTAACGGTCACGCCGCTTCAGTGCGTGGCGATGAGCAGGTCCACCATCCGGCGGTACTCCTCGGTGGAGAGCACGCCGCGGTCGCGCAGCTGCTGCAGGCTCTTCAGCTTCTGCGCCAGGTCGGCGGGCGGCTCGCCGGTCTGGATCGCCGCCGACGGCTGCACCACGGCGGGCGGCGCCGGAGGAGACACGGTCACCTCGGGCGGAGCGAAGGCGAAACCCTTGGGCTTGCCCGTGGTCAGCTCGCCGGAGAGCGCGCCGAGCTGCTCGTGCCAGACGCGCACGCGATAGGTGCCAGGCGGAACAGAGATGGAGAAACGGCCGTCGGCGTCGGTGACGGCGTGGTAGGGGTGGTCGACCACCACCGCCCACGCCGACATCCAGGGATGGAGATCGCAGCGCACCGGGTACTCGCCCGGCACCTCGAAGCGGCGGCTCATCAGCACGTTGCGCGTCTGCATGGCGTTGAAGGACGCACCCAGCGCACCGACCACGCGGATCTGGTGCGGGATGGGATCGGAGTTGACGAAGCGGAGCGCGCCGCCCTTGGGCAGGACCACCACGTGGGGCACGAAGGAGCAGCCCTGCTGGCGGACCTCGGCCTCGACCGGTACGCCCTTGAGATCGCCGGGCGGAGGGTTCTGCAACGAGACCACCGCGTTGGCGAGCCCCGAGTCGGGCGAGACCTCGATCTCGGCGCTCACTCGCTGCGTCCCGCAGATGCGCGTGTCATTGCTCACCGTCATCGCCCGCGGCGGGGGAGCGAGGCGCACCGTGACCCGGCCGCTGAGCTGCTCGGCGCGCGCGAGGGAAGCCCCGACGACCAGCGCCGCCAGGCCGATCCGCATCTGCCGTGCATTGACCGCCATACGCATGCGAAGCCTCCGCGCGGCTCCGCGCCGCCGGGCGAATTCGCTGCACACCGCCTGCCAGATCGATCGCCCCCTGCGTATCGCGGCCAACCGCCGTAGGTTAACGACTGGTCCGCAAAAATTGCGCGACAGGTTTCTCGATCAGCAGGGAAGGTGGCGCATCTGTCAGCCTGCTCTTCAATCGTGACCCGGCATCGGGGGCCCGGAGCTAGAATTCTCCGAGGCGCGCGTTATTCGGTCCGCACCTGCGCGTCGTCGACGAGGACATCGTAGAAGTAGCCCGCGCCGAGATCGCGGTCGAGGCGCACGATGCCGCTCACCAGTACCGTGTCGCCCACACTGGCGGTGTCGGCAGTGACGACCGCCAGGTCCGCCGAGCTTCCCTGGCCCGACCCGTCCCGCACATGCAACCAGTTCTTGCCCATCACGCCGTTGGTGGACTTCACCACCTTGCCGCGCACGGTGACCTCGCGATCCTTGAGCTGCGCCTTGCGCGCCCGGATCTCCGCGACGGTGTGGCCCTGCGCACCGGGCGCCTTTGCGACGCTGATGACGCCCAGGTCGGCGGCGCCGGTCTTCGGACCGTGGGCGGGCATGGCCTGCGCGGCCTCGGGCTTCTTGGCGGCTTGCGCGGCGAACATTCCTGCCGCCTTGTCGGGCTGCTGGATGGGGGGATGATTTGGCGGCATCTGCTGCGCATCGGACGCCGCGGCCGACCCGTCGCTTTCGAGCGTGCCAAAGGCGATGTGCTCCCAGGTGCGGTTCATCGACTTGCTCTTGAAGTCGTCCATCCAGATCGGCCCGAGCACGGTGACCCGATCGCCGACCGCCTTCTTCGTCTTGGGGACGGCGGCCCACACTTCGCCTGCATCGCTCTGGATTCGCAGGTAGCTGTACTGGCTCACCTCGAGGATCTCGGCAATCCGCCCGATGATCGCGGCGTCGTCGCGCGGGGCGGCGGCTGGTGAGGCCTGGTTCGGCTGGGGTGCTGCCATCGCCGGGCGGTTCCCGCAGGCGGACGCGACGCTGAGGATGATCGAGACAGCGATCGTGGACTCGTGTCGCATGGCCGAGGCCTCCAGGGGTTGCGGGAGAATCAACGCACGCGACGTGCCACCGGCGGCCCGAGGGCGAACGAAGTGTCTCGTGCAGAATTTGCGCAGCAGGTTCACGCAGGCACGCATGATTTTCGCTGCGCGCTTTAGCCGCAAGCGGCGGGACTGGCGCTCTGCTACTGAGCGAAGCCTCCTCGCGCGGCGTGGCGCAGAAGCTGCTTCCCATTCCGCGATTCGGCCTTGCTGGGAGAGCGATGAAAGAGATCTTGCGCGGCGCGGAGCTCGGCCTCGGACCCGTTCCGACGCTTGCTGCGGCGCTGGAAGCGGCGTGCGGATCGGACGCGCTCTGGCTGACGTTCCACCGCGACGCGAGCGCGCGCGAGCTGTCGTTCGCGGGCGCCTTCCGGCTGGCGCGCCGCTGGGCGTCGGCGCTGCGCGCGGCCGGCGTCCGGCGCGGCGATCGGGTCGCCGTGATTCAGCCGAACGACGCCGATTTCGTCGGCGCGTTCTTCGGCGCGCATCTCGCCGGCGCCTCGCCGGTGCCGCTGGCGTGGCCGGTGGTCGCGGCGGCGGGCGGACGCAACCACGCGCTGCTCGCGCAGCAAGTTCGTTTCGCCGACGTGGCGGCGATCGCGACCCGGGCCGACTTTGAGCCCGCTGCAGGCTTCGGGCCGCCGCTCGTCACCGCGCCCGCGCAGGACGAGGCGAAGGTGGAGGAGCCCGGCCCCGAGGAGGCTGCGTTCCTTCAGTTCACCTCCGGAACGACCGGCGCGCCGCGCGGCGCCGTCATCTCGCACCGGGCGGCGGTGGCGAGCGCGCACGCAATGGGGCTGGCGCTCGGCCTCGGTCCGCATGAGGTTGGCGTCTCCTGGCTGCCGCTCTTCCACGATATGGGCCTGGTGGGCGTGCTCCTCTGCTCGCTGCTCTTCCGCTTCCCGGTGCACGTGCTCTCGCCCGCGGAGTTCTTGCTCCGGCCCGCCCGCTGGCTGGAGCTGCTCAGCTCGGCGCGTGCCACGCTCACGGTCGCGCCGAACTTCGGCTACGAGCTGGCGACCCGGCGCGTGCGCGGAGAGTTCGATCTGCGCAGGCTGCGCCGCGCGCTGAGCGGCTCCGAGCCGGTCCACCGCGCCACCATCGACGCATTCGAACGGCGCTTCGGCAGCAAGGTGCTGCCCGTCTACGGCCTCGCCGAGAACACGCTCGGCGTCTCTTTCTCCGATGGCGCCGCGCCCGATCTCGCGTCGCTGGGTCGCGCAGTCCCCTCGGTGGGCGCGCCGCTCCCCGGCATCGAAGTCGCGCTCGAAGGCGAGGAGATCGTGGTCCGCGGCAGGACGCTCATGTCCGGCTACTTCCGCGACCCGGAGGCGACGAGCGCGGCGCTCCGCGACGGCTGGCTGCACACAGGTGACCTGGGCGCCATCCGCGACGGCCGGCTCTACGTCACCGGCCGCGAAAAAGAGCTGGTGATCAAGAACGGGCGCAAGTTCCACCCCTACGACATCGAGCGAGTGGTGGCGGCGGAGATCGATGCCCCGCCTTCGGGCGTGGCGGCGTTCTCGGTTCCGAACCTGGACACCGGCACAGAGGACCTGGTCGTTGTCGCCGAGCTGCGCCGGAGGGCCGAGGAGCAGGAGGTGACGCGCGCCATCCGCGGCCGGTTGCTCGAAGAGCTGGGCGTGCGGCCGGAGCGCATCCGCCTCGTCGGCCCGGGCGCCCTGCCGCGCACCACCAGCGGCAAGCTGCGCCGCCGCGCCTGCGCCGATCTGTTCGGGAGCGGCTCGTGAGCGCGCTGGTGCTCGGCGCCGGGGGCTTCCTCGGCCTCAACCTCGTCGACGCGCTGCTGGCGCAGGGCGTGACGCCGCGCTGCGGCCGGCGCAGGCGGAGCGCCGTGCTGGCCCTGCGCGAGCGCAAGGTCCCGCTGGCGCAGGCCGACCTCGACGCGCCCGACGAACTATGCGCCGCGATGGCCGGCTGCCGCACTCTCTTCCACGCCGCCGGCCACTATCCGCGCCTCTCGCTCGACCGCGAGGCCGCTCTCACCACCGGCCTGCGCCAGATGCGCAACGTGCTCGATACCGCCGCCGCATCCGGCGTGCAGCGTGTGGTGTACGTATCGAGCGCGGCCACCGCGGCCCCCGCCACCGGCCCTTCGGACGAGCGCCACCTCCACGCCTGCATGCCGGGCCTGGGCACCTACCACGACCTCAAGTGGACGATGGAGCAGGTGGCGCTCCACGAGAACCGCGTCGAGGTGGTGGTCGCCTGCCCGGGCGCGTGCCTCGGCCCCTGGGACCTGCGCGCCGGGACCTCGGCGTTGCTCTACGCGCTCGCGCGCGGCCTCGACCCGCCGCACCCCGACGGCATCGTCAATCTGGTCGACGTGCGCGACGTGGCGCTGGCGCTGGTGCGGCTCGCGCAGCACCCCTGTCCGCCACGGCGCCTCTTGCTCTCCGCCGCCAACCACCGCTTGCACGAGCTCTTGGCCGCGCTCGCCCCACGCTACGGCGCACTGCCTCCCTCGCCTCCGCTCTCCGCCGCGGAGGCGATTCGCCTCGCCGACGCCGAGGAACGGCGCTCCTTGGCGACCGGCCGCCGCCCGGGGGTCTCGCGCGAGATCGTCGACCTCGTCGTCCACGGCGTTCCACTCGACGCGGCGCTCTCCCGCTCCGCTCTCGCGCTGCGCTACCGCCCGCTTGAGGAGACGCTCGCTGCCTCCGACGAGTGGGCCCGCCGGATGCGCTTCATCCCCTCGCCACAGGTGACGCCATGAACCTCGACGAACGCATCATTGGAATGATCGCGCAGCTCAGCGCCGTCCGCCGCGCGGAGATCGGACCTACCGACCGGCTGCGCGAGGACCTGGGGCTCGACTCCGTCTGCTCGATGGAGCTGCTCTCAATGCTGGCGGAAGAGCTGGACGTCGACATCGCGCTCGAGGAGGCGATGGCGGTCACCACCGTGGGCGGCGCGATCGAGATGGTGCGCCAGCACCTGGGAGCGCGCGCCGATGCCGTCTGAGGAGCTGGCCTCGCTGCGCGCCTCGGTGGAGCGATTCGCCCGCGCGGAGATCCGTCCCGCCGAGATCGATCGCGAGGAGCGCATCCCGACACGGGTGCTCTCCGGCCTCGCCGAGATGGGGCTGTTCGGGATCTCCATTCCAGAGGAGTGGGGCGGCGCGGGCCTGGGCCTGCACGGCGTGTGCGAAATGGTGGCGACGCTGGCGCGCATCGATCGATCGGTCGCCACCATGGTGGGGCTGCACCTCGGCCTGGGCACCCGCGGGCTCGTCGCCTTCGGCAGCGACGAGCTGCGCGCCGCGTTTCTGCCCGAGCTGGCCGCCGGCCGGAAGATCGCCGCCTTCGCCGCCACCGAGGCTGGCGCGGGCAGCGACCTCGCCGCCATCGCAACCCGCGCAGTCGAGTTCGAGCCCGGCCGGCTGCGCGTCGACGGCGGCAAGATCTACGTCACCAACGGCGGCATCGCGCGCGTCTTCACCATTGCGGCGGCGACGCCCGGCCTGCGCGGGGCGAAGCGCGGGCACAGCCTGATCCTGCTCGAGCGTGGCGACCGCGGCCTGGAAGCGAGTGGCGAGGAGCGCAAGCTCGGACTGCGCGGGTCGTCGACCACCAGCCTGCACCTGGACGGCGTCGAGGTGCCGATCGCACGCGTCATCGGCGCGCCCGGGCACGGCATGGAGCAACTCGCGCACGTGCTCTCCTGGGGGCGCACCGCAATGTCGGCGGGCTGCTCGGGCGCAGCGCAGGCGGCGCTCGCGGCGGCGATGGAGCACACCGCGACGCGCCGGCAGTTCGGCCGGCCGCTGGCGGCATTCGAGGTGGTGCGCGAGCAGCTCGCGCAGATGGCCGCGCTCGCCTTCGCGATGGAGGCGCTGGTCGAGCAGACCTGCGCGCTGGAGGATTCGCCCGAGGAGCTGGCCTCGCGGTCGCGCGCCGCGAAGGTGTTCTGCAGCGAGGGCGACTGGGAGATCTGCGACCTGGCCGTGCAGCTTCACGGCGGGGCCGGATTCATCGAGGAGACCGGCCTGCCACTGCTCTTGCGCGACGCGCGCATCACTCGCATCTTCGAGGGCGCGAACGACGTGCTGCTGGTTGCGCACGGCGCCTCCGCGGGGCTGCGCGCCGATCTCCACGTGGGTCCCGCGCTGGCCAAGGCAAAGGCGATCGCCGACGGGCTCGCCGCCGCGGTGAGCCGGCAAGCGGAGGAGCTGCGCGAGTGGCTCGGCGTGCGGCTGGTGACGCAGCAGCGCCTGCTCCACCGCCTGGGGGGCCTGCTGGTGCTTCGCGAATCGGCCGATGCGGCGGTGCTGCGCGCCGAGGCCGACGGCACGCCGGGGACCAGCGCCCTCGCCGAGCACTGGGCGGAGATCGCCTGGCGCCGCGCCGCGCCGCTCCTCGAAGGCCCGTTGCCGCTCGACCGCATCGACTTGATCGCGAGCCGCGCGCCATGAAGGTGCTCTTCGTCTATCCGCGCTTCCAGAGGCACGCCGACTCGAACCCCGAGCTGCGCGCGCTGGTGCCGATGAACGAGTACCTCGGCTCGCCCTCGCTGGGCATCGCCTCGCTCGCCGGCGTCACCCCGCCACGCTGGCAGGTCGAGTTCCGCGACGATCGCCTTCTCCCGGCGGATGCGCCCACCGACGCGGACCTGGTCGCGCTCTCGTTCTTCACCCCAGCGGCTAGCCGCGCCTTCGAGCTGGCGCGCTCCTTCCGCGCGCAGGGCAAGACGGTGGTGGCGGGCGGCATCTTCCCGACCATGATGCCGGAGGAGGCCGCGCCGCACTTCGACGCCGTCGTCGAGGGCGAAGGGGAGGCGGTCTGGCCGCGGCTGCTCGCCGACTTCGAGGCGGGCCATCTGCAGCCGCGTTACCGCTGCGAGGGCGAGGTCGATCTGACGGCGCTGCCCTTGCCGCGCGTGCAGCTCTATCTCGCCCAGGAGAGCGGCGCCTTCTGCCCCGACGACTACCCGGTGCAGCTCTCGCGCGGCTGCGGCCTCTCCTGCCACGCGTGCGCGCTGCCCGTCTCGATGACGAGGAAACTGCGCGACTTCACCTTCGAGCACGTGCTCGGCCAACTCGGCCAGCTGGCCAGCGCCGGAAAGCTCGCCTGCCTCAGCGAGGACACCAGCTGGTTTCCCGGCGGCCAGAGCCGGCGGCTGGGCGCGCTCTTCGACGAGCTGCGCGGCGGCGCGCGCATCAGCTACGCGGGCATCTCCATGCCAATGATCTTGGTAACGCCGCCCTCGCTCTTCTCGCGCGCGCGGGAGGCGGGCGTGCGGATGTTCTATCTGGTCGGCGGGTTCGACCCGATCACCATGCGCGCCTTCACCGGCTCAGACCCCAGAGCCCTGCAGCGCGCGCACGACGCGATCGCCAAGTGCCACGACGCGGGCATCGAGCCGTACACCTCGTTCCTCATCGGCCTCGACGACGACGACGCGGGCACAGCCGAGCGCATTCTCGAGTTCGCCGCGCGGGCGAAGATCCGCAAGGCCGAGTTCGCCATCTTCACCCCCTACCCGGGCACGCCTTCGTGGCGCCGCCTGCTGGCGGAGGGCCGCCTCCTCCACCGCGACTGGTCCCGCTACAACGACGCCAACGTCGTCTTCCGGCCCGCGCGCATGAGCGTCTCCGAGCTGCGCGCCGCGTACCTGCGCCTCTGGCGCGACTTCTACGCCGGCCGCCCGCAAGCCTACGGCCTCTCGCGCGAGGAGCGCACCATCCAGTTCTGAAAGGAGCAAGGCAATGGATCTCGATCACCGCACACTCTACCGGCTTCCTTGGAGCTTCTCCGACAACGTCATCGCCTGGCTGGAGCCCACGGGGAAGTGCAACCTCGCCTGCGAGGGCTGCTATCGCAGGAACGTCGACCAGCACAAATCACTGGAAGAGATCGGCAAGGACCTCGACACTTTCGCGCGTTACCGCAAGTTCGATGGCGTCTCGATCGCGGGCGGCGACCCGCTCACGCATCC
>Ga0213851_1121540_pt1 | contig 19504 bp, 15 predicted proteins | sample ABR_2014_MetaT_FD_164455 | JGI IMG/M metagenome (GOLD analysis project Ga0213851, IMG submission 164455) | Metatranscriptome of freshwater sediment microbial communities from post-fracked creek in Pennsylvania, United States - ABR_2014... | ecosystem: Environmental > Aquatic > Freshwater > Creek...
CGCGATGCGCGTGAACGACAAGGTCAACGTCGGGGTCGCCCTGCAATACGTGCTGCGGCTCTACGAGACGTCGGAGGACGCGCTCTCGGTGAGCGGCATCTCCGATCCGACGGTGGGCGCCTACCACGCCAGCGCGTCGTTCCAGAATGCAAACCTGGTCGCCCTTCTGGGCGTCAAGTACCGCTACTCCGATCAGTGGACGCTGGGCGCGTCGCTGGGGCTGCCGGGCATTCCGCTGCACTCGAGCGGACAGGTGAGCGTGCAGGACGTGGTCAGCGATCCCACCGCGCCGCCCGGTTCGCGCAGCCAGGCCACGGTGATCAACATCAACGACCTGAACAGCCGCACGCTGGCGCCGGCGATGGCGCGGCTGGGCGCAGCGTGGATCATGCCGCACCGCTGGACGCTGACCGGGCAGATCACCGGGCACCTGGGAACGACCTACAACCGGTTCAGCGTCGACGAGCCGATCGAGCGACGGCTGCGCGTGCAGGGCCACATCGTGCGCAATCCGGTGATCGATCTCAACCTGGGCGGCGAGTATCTCCTGAGCCCGGAGTACTCGATGGCGGCGGGCCTCTTCACCTCGAGCAGCTCCGCGCCCCGGTTCCAGCTCAACCCGGACGGAACCCTCCTCGCCGGGTCCAGCCGCCAGCCCAACGTCTCGCTCTACGGCGGGACCGCGACGCTGGGGCTGATCGGGCAGCACGCGATCTCGCGGCTGGGCGTCTCGGTCGCGTACGGCACGGGCAGCGACGCGGTGCCGAACGATCCCACGGGCATCATCGACCCCGCGGGGTTCCGCTCGGCCGAGGTGAAGCAGCTCTTTCTTTATATCTTTCTTGCTTCCACCTTCCGATATTGAGCGAACTCAACATTGACCCGATCGCCCCGGCGGGCTGATCGATCCGGCGCTATCGCGCCTCGAAAAGGGGGCGACTCGCGTCTCCCCCTTTGACCCCCACGCGAAGCACTACCGCGGCGCGCCGACTTGTTCGATGAAGTCGGCGCTCTTCAATGCCCGCCCGATGTGGTGACGCAGAAAAAGCTGCAGCGGTCGCGCAGCCTGCGCCGCCGCATCCTCGAATGCGCGAGCGTCGGCGGGGCGGCCCGATCCGTCGGCGCTCTTCGGCGCATCGGCCGCGGCCAGCCCGCCCCAGCGCAATTGCCAGAGCGCGGCGCGCGGCCCGAGAGCGAGCACGAGGGCGTGCCCCTGCGCGCAGCCGGAGCAGACGATGCCGCCCGCATCCGGATCGAACGCCGCCCTCCCCGGCGGAACTTCCTCTCCGCAGCGAGCGCACGCGGCGAGCTCCGGCGCCAGCCCCGCCGCCTCGAGCGCGCCGAGCTCCAGCGCCCGCAGCCGCGCGCTGGTGGCCGCGCCCGCCTCCAGCCGGGTGAGGAACTCGTCGATGAGCGCGAAGAGCCCGTCCGCGGGCTCGCCCGCGCGGCTGAGATCGTGCGCCAGCTCAGCCGCGTACCCCGCGTGCGCGATGCGGTGCAGATCCTCGCGCAGCTTTCCGTGCCCCTCGATCACCCGCGCTTCCCGCAGCGCCCACAGCTCCTGCCCCTCGCGCTCCGCCAGCAGCGCCTCGATCCGCTGGAACGGCTCCAGCGCCCCCCCGAAGCGCTTGCGAGACGTCCGTGCCCCGCGCACGAACGCCGCGATCCGCCCGCGCCCCCGCGCCAGCAGTTGCACCACCGCGTCCGTGTCGCCGTAGGCGATGCTCCGCAGCACCAGCGCTTCGATCCGCTGCGCGCGAAGGTCCACGGCGCGACTTTAATGCCGCCGCAACAGGAGCGCCGCGCAGGCGAAGAGCGTGACGGCGACGATCACCCAGACCAGCGGCTCGCGCGGGCGCGCCTCCCAGAGGCGCTTCCAGAGCGGCGCCGGCGCTGCCGCGACCGGGTCCTGCCGCTGCAACTGCTCCTCCAGCCGCAGCGCCGTCTCCTCCGGATCGAGCCCGATGGCCGTCGCGCACGAGCGCGCCACTTTGAGCGCGTGGGCGCGATCGTGAAGACCCGCGAAGTCGTCCGACTCCAGCGCCGCGAGGATGCGCGCCGGCAACTTGGTCGCCGCGGCCACCTCCTCGAGCGACAGCTGGCGCAGGGTCCTGCTCTGCCGGAGGTATGCGCCGAAGCTCAAGGCTTGCCGAGGTCCTTGAGGAACTTCGCGCACTCGGCCGCCACGGGCTTGTCCTTCTCGTCCTTCGCCACCGAGCAGCGCTCGAACTCGGCGCGCGCTTCGGCGGCCTTCGAGAGGCGGGCCAGCACTTTCCCGGACTGGAGGTGGGCGTCGGCCACGTCGGGGCACTCGGCCGCGTAGCGCGCGAACGCGGAGCTCGCCTCCTCCAGCCGGCTCTGCTCCGAAAAAATGGTGCCGAGCTGCCGCCAGCCCAGGCAGTACTTGGGAGCCACCGCCAGCGCGCCGCGGATCTCGGAGACTCCCTTCTCGATCTGCCCCGTCTTGTAGAACGCCCACCCGAGATTGCTCTGCGCCAGCACCCGCGAACGGTAGAGCGGATCGCGCGCGGCCTTCTCGAGGAGCGGAATGGCTTCGCCGAACTTGGAGCGCGAGATGAAGAGCGCGCCCAGGTTGGTCATCGCCTCGCTGAAGTCGGGCCGCATCTCGAGCGCGCGGTTGAACTCCTTTTCCGCCTCCTGCGGCCGGCCCAGCGACCAGGCGTAGATCAGCCCGAGGCCGTTGTGCGCCTCGGGGGACTCGTCGAAATCGTTCGACTGCAGATACTCCTTCATCGCCTGCCGCGGGTCGCCTTGGGCCATCAGATTGTCGCCGAGCTGCTGGTGGATGTCCGCCGCCTGCACCCGCTGCTCCGCCGACATGCCGCCGCAGCGCACCAGCAAGAGGAAGCAGAACGCCGCGAAGAGGCGGGCCACCGCCGCGACCGGGTCCACGGACCGGGTCCGCTCGACCACCTGCGCCACCTTCGCCGCCGGCGGGCGGAAGGCCGGCATGCGCTCGATCAGCTCGGACTTGTGCGCCTGGTCCAGGTTGGTCCACCCCGAGGCATCGAGGATGAACCCCATGCTTTCGGCGAAGTTGAGCGCCTCCTCGATCGACGCGGCCACGTCCTTCTCCTGCACCGGCGGCGCCGCGTAGATAATGTTCTCGTTGCTCTCCGAAAGCGTCAGCGCCACCACCACTTCGTAGAGGGCCCCATCCTGCAGCGCGACCACCGCCGCCTGCGCCGACTGCGCGGAGCGCCCGGCGGTCTGCACCAGCGGCTGGTTGGCCGACTCGTAGAGCGCGGCGATCCGCGCCGGGTCGGCGGGAAGCTGGGTGCGGAGCGGATCTTCCTGAAGCATCAGCGGGCCTGCAGGGTGAACTCTTCGTTGACGTTGTCGGTCTCGGCCGCGGTCCGTTTGCACTCGACCAGCGGGTTGTCGATCATCACCGTGTTCCCGCCCGACTCGCCCTCTCCGACGGTGATCTTGAGGTACGAATTCGCCGAGGTGCTCTTGCGGCCCGCCTCGGAATGCTTGGTCGCCGCGAACAGCACCTTGTTCTGACCCGCCACCAGATACCTGGTGACCTCGAGGACGATCTGCGGCTCGCCGGCCTTGACCTTGCGCACCCACTTGGAGTTGACGAAGACGTCGAGATCGTACTGCGCGGCGGCGCCGTCCTTCTCCTCCGAGACCAGCCAGTAGTGCTTGGTGATCGGGCCGCTCGGGGGCGCGGCCGGGATGCTCGCCGGCGCGGCCGGTGCCGGAGCCGCAAGCCCGGGAGGCTGCGCCTGCACTTCATAGCCGGGGCAATCGAGGTGAACGTCGCCGCGATCGTCGATCTTCACGCTGCGGCACTTCTCGAAGCTCTGCGACCGCAGGCCGTCGATGTTGACGCCGTTCAGGAAGGTCGAGGCGACAAGCAGGCTCATGATCATGGCGGAAGGGTCACCCCAAACCAGGGTGGGGTCAAGGTTGCTTCCGCGGGCCCGCCAGCGCGGCGTAGGCGTTGTGCGCGTGGATCGACTCGAAGCTCTCCGCCTCCACTTCCCAGCGCGTGAAGCTTCTGTCCTTGCGCAGCCGCATCCCCACCTCGCGCACCAGATCCTCGACGAAGCGGGGGCGCTGATACGCCCGCTCGGTGACGAACTTCTCGTCCGGGCGCTTGAGCAGCGCGTAGAGCTCGCTGGAGGCGGACGCTTCGATCAGCGCGATCAGATCCTCGATCCAGAAGAACTTCGCGAACCAGACGCGCACCGAGACCAGGCTGCGCTGGTTGTGCGCGCCGCGATCGCTGATCGCCTTGCTGCAGGGGCAGAGGCTGGTGACGGGGACCTCCACCGCCACCCAGAGGTCTCCGATGCTCCCCGCTCCGCGCTCCGCCCGTCCCGGGCCAAGCCCGGTCCTCCGGCCCTTGCCGCTGACGCTCGCGCCGAACGTGCAGGCGTAGTCGACCAGCCCCAGAGCGCCGGTGACCGGCGCCTTCTTCTCGATGAAGTAGGGGAAGCGCACCTCGACCTGGGCCGCCTCGGCGTCGTGGTCCTTGCGCAATTCCGAGCAGAGCGAGCGGAACTTGCGGATGTCGATCTCGCGCCGGTGCCGGTTGAGCAGCTCGACGAAGCGGCTCATGTGCGCGCCCTTGCGCTTGTGCGGCACCGAGACGGTCATGTCGATCTCGGCGACGGTGTGCTGCAGGCCGCGGGCGCGGTCGAGCACGCAGATCGGGTAGCGCAGGCCCTTCACGCCCGCGCGATCGAGGGCGAGACCGCGCCGGTCGCGCTCGGAGTGGATGTCGCGCAGCGCCGGCAGCGATCTGCGCAGCGGGGCCTGGAGAAGCGGGCTTCGCCCGCGACGGACGGAGGCCGCAGGGCCGGAGTCTGGGAGAAGCGGGCTTCGCCCGCGACGGACGGAGGCCGCGGGGCCGGAGTCTGGGGGAGAGGCTGCGGTCTTGCGGCGCATCACAGCTCCAGCTCCCCGCGCAGCACCGTCACCGCTCTGCCGCCGATCCAGCCCCGCACCCTGCCCGGCTCGGCCTCGGGCCGCACCTCGACTTCGACGATGCCCGGGCGGCCCATCTCGTCTCCCTGCGTGAAGAGGAGCCGGCGCGGCATGATCTCCGGCAGCGCGTTCTGGATCAGCGCCCCGAGCTGGCCCGCCGCGCTGCCCGTCACCGGATCTTCCAGGATGCCGTAGCCGGGGAAGAAGCAGCGCACCGCCGCGTCGATCGGTGCTCCGCGCTCCGCGCTCCGCCCGTCGCGCGCAAAGCCCGCTCCTCCGGCCGGTGCTCCGCGCTCCGCGCTCCGCCCGTCGCGGGCAAAGCCCGCTCCTCCGGCCGGCTCCGGGTTCAAAGTGTATACTACGTATCCTGCTATTCCGAGCTGCTTTCCCAGCGCCGCCAGCGCCGCCGCATCGGGCTTGCAGAGCGCCAGCGCTTCGCGATCGCGCAGCGCGATGTAGAGGTTTCCCTCGAGGATCGCGCTCTTCTGCGGCGCGATCTTCGGGTCGAGCACCTCGGGGACCAGGCCCAGCGCGGCGATCACCTCGCCGGGAAGCTGCAGCGGCTCGAAGCGGCTGGCCGGAGTCTCGATCAGGATGCGCAGCCGCCCCTCGACCCGCGACAGCTCGACGTTGAGCTTTCCGCTCTTGCAAGTGAAGGAGGTCCTGGTGACGCCGTTCTCGGAGACGCGGATCCGCCGCGCTTCCTCGACCAGCACGTGAAAGGTGGCCAGCGTGGCGTGCCCGCAGAAGGCGACTTCCGCGGCCGGCGTGAACCAGCGCAGGTGCAGCGCCGCGGTGGGCTCGCGCGCCGGCAGCGGGAAGGCGGTCTCGCTGTGCTTCAGCTCAGAGGCGATGCGCTGCATCGCCTTTGCGTCCAGCTCCGCCCCGTCGAGCAGCACGCCCGCGGAGTTGCCCGCCAGCGGATGCGCGCTGAATGCATCGACGACGTAGCACGGCCTGCGCATCTAAACTCCCCTCTTCTCGGCGCCCCAGATCAACTTGTGGAGCTGGAGCTGCAACCGCGCCGGCTTCCCGCTCTGCAGCACCCACTGCGCGAGATCCTGCGGCTGCACCTCGCCGTACGAGGGCGAGAAGAGCACCGGCAGCTTGCCCCACAGCTCGAGCTTGTCGAGCACGCCGACGGCCCAGTGGAAGTCGTCGCGGCTGGTGACCACCACCTTCACTTCGTCGCCCGGCTGGAGCTTCTTGAACTCCGCGAAGTCGGTGTGCGGCTGCTTCGAGCCCGGCGTCTTCAGATCGACGATCTTCCGCACGGCGCGCGGCACCGCGTCGAGCGGGCGCTGGCCGTGGGTCTCCAGCGAGACCTGGTAGCCGCGATCGAGCAGCTCCTGCGCGAGCTGGGGCAGCTCTTTCTGCAAGATCGGCTCGCCGCCGGTGAGGCAGACGAAGCGCGCCGGGTACTTTGATACTTCCTCTAAAATCTCTGCGCGCGTCATCCGGGTTCCGCCGTAGAAGGCGTACTCGGTGTCGCAGTATCCGCAGCGCAGATCGCAGCCGGTGAAGCGCACGAAGACGGTGGGCTCGCCCGCCAGCGTCGATTCGCCCTGGATGCTGAAGAAGATCTCGGTGACCTGCACGGGGGCCTCCAATGCTGCGGCCTGCCGGCCTCCGCGACTGGCGACGCGGGCACCCGCTCCTCCTTACTCGCGCGGCGCGCCTGGTGCAACGGAAGTCGCTGCCGCGCGGTCCGGCGGCCAGGCGGCGCCCAGCCACTTCTCGCGCAGCGCCCGCGCCTGCGGCGTGACGTTCTCCTGGGGCATGAAGGTGACGGTGTCGCGCGGCGCCGGGGCGAGCTGCAGCGCCACCTCCAGCAGCTCGTCCATGCGGAAGAGCGAGAGGCGGATCGTCTGCCCGGGCTGGGCGCGGGAGAGGCGCTGCTTCAAGTCGGCGCGGAAGCCGTCGCAGGCGACCAGCTCGTCTCCCGCCGCGAGCCCGCTTTGCTGCGCGGGCGCTCCCTCGGCGACCGAGGTGATCTCCAGCGCGCCCGAGCGGTCGCGCAGGGTCGCGCCCAGCCATCCGCGCGACTGCGTCAGCGGCGGCGCCTCCCCGCGATCCTCCACGGCGCCGCCCTTGTCGTCCGCGTTCTTGGCGGCGTGCTGCACGACTTCCAGCCCCACGCCGGCCAGCGCCTCGCTGAGCCGAAGCTCCTGCGTCGAGTGCACCGAGCCCTGAAACCAGTCGTGGAGCGAGGCGTCGCCGCCGAGCAACTCGATGGCCGCCTTCTCGACGCCGTCCTCCGGCAGGCCCGGCGCGGCGCCGTGCTTCTCGAAGAGGATGCGCACCAGATCGTCGAGCGACCGCGCCCCGCCGCTGCGCCGGCGCAGCTCCAGATCGAGCAGGAAGCCGACCACGCTGCCCTTCAGATAGTAGGAGACGGTCGTGTTCTGCGTGCTCTCGTCGGGCCGGTAGTGCTTGATCCAGGCGTCGAACGACGCCTGCGAGAGGGACATGCGCAGCCGCCCCGGCGTGCGCAACAGCTGGGTGCAGCGTTCAGCCCAGATCTCGAGGAACCGCTGGGGCGTGACCAGGCCCGCGCGGCGCAGCGCCAGCACTTCGTAGGTCGAGGTGATGCCCTCCATCGCCCAGAGCAGCCGGGTATGGTTCTCCCGCGTCCAGTCGTACGGCGTGAAGGCGGCGGGCCGCAGGCGCTTCACGTTCCAGAGATGGAAGAACTCGTGCGCCACCAGGAGCAGGAAGTCCTCGTACGCCGACTTCTGCACGAACGAAAAGCGCGGCACCAAGAGCGCGCAGGAGCGGCGGTGCTCGAGCCCGCCCCGCCCCTTGTCGTTCAGGTGCAGGATGAAGAGGTAGCGCTCGGTGTACGGCAACCCGCCGAAGATGGCCGCCTCGGCGTCGATCATCTTCATGATGTCGGGAATGACTCTGCGCGGATCGAAGTCGCCGCGCCCCCAGACCACCAGTTCGTGCGGCACGCCCTGCGCCGTGAAGGCGTGAGAGGTGTGCGAGCCCTCGGTGCCCAGCTCGAACGGGCTGTCGGCCAGCTCGTCGTAGTCCTGGGCGCGGTAGAGCCCGCCGGAGCCATCTCCCTCGACCAGCGGCAGCGCCACCCACGCGCGCCACGACTGCGGCATCACCAGCCGCACCGAGCAAGGCTCGTGCTCGCGCCCCACCACGAAGATGGCGGCTGCGCTCGGGTTGAGGAAGGCGTGCGTGGCGTCGACGTGGTTGGTGCGGACGGTCAGCTCGAAGCAGTGCAGCCGGTACCTGACGCGCACCATCCGGGCGCCGTCGCAGTCCACCCGCCAGGTGTGCTTGTCGACCTTCTCGACCGGAAGCTCGCGCCCGTCCTCGGCGCGCGCCGAAAGGCCGTCGACGTGCCGCTGGTGCTCGCGGACCAGGTAGCTGCCCGGCGTCCAGACCGGCAGGCGGACGTCCAGGCTGCGTGCGCCCCGCGCTTCGAAGGAGAGCTCGACCTCGATGCGCCGGCTCTCCGGCTGGGCAATGCGGAAGGTGTACGCGTTCATGGAGACGCCGCAGTCTACGGTCGCGCAGCCTGCGAGGCCAGATGCTTAATTGGCGCGGGCGAGCAGGCCGGTCTCGTCGGCCCCGCCCACGATGCGGACGAAGATCTGGTACTCCTTCATCACGCGGCGGGGGTACTCACGCAGGCTGTCGGGGATCTCGCCGGCCTTCTTGTACTGCTGGAGGCGCTTGGGCCCCGCGTTGTAGGCCATCAGCGCGTCGTCGCGGCTGTGGAAGCGGTGCTCCAGCCACTTGAAGTAGCGGACCGCCAGGCGGACGTCCACGACCGGGTCCTCGCTGACTGCCGCGTCGTCGCCCCCGATGTCCGGTTCACGCCCGGCGATCCAGGCGAACGTGCTGGGCTTGAGCTGCATCAGCCCGTACGCGCCCCGCTCGCTCGACACGGACACCCGGAAGCGGCTCTCCACCGCAACCAGCGATAAGACGAACAACGGATCCAACCCGCCCCGGGCCGACTCGCTGAGGACCGCTTCCCCCAGCCTGGCTCGAAGCGGTGGATCCAGCGACTTGGCCACCTTCGCGAGCAGCGCTTCCATCTGCGCTTGCGTCATCACGGTGAGCCTGGCGTCCCTGAAGACCGAAGCTGGCCTGGGGAGAACCCTCGGGAGCAACACCACCTCGGCGGCCGCCCCGGCGAGCACGAAGCTCGCACAGATGCCGACGATCGCAAAGGTCTTGGCGGTGCCTCCCGTCATCCGGTCGTTCCTCCTGGTTGAGCATGGGCCGTCAAGCGCGCGCAAAGGCCACGTGCAGTAAACGGTGGCACGGAAATCCAGCACATTGGCTGCTCCGGCCCTTACCGGAAGAGGCTACCAACCGCTTCGTCGGCCCGGCAAGTGGCCGATAGGCGTGGATGTCCTACATTACGGGCTTTTTTGTCGCCTACTGGACCGAACCAGTCGCCTGCTGTGTCGCCTTTTCATCGGCGGCGTGCGCGGCCTCGGGCGGCTTGGCCGGCGCGGCCGCGATCTGCTGCAGCTTCTTGCCGAGCTTCTCGAGCTCGACGCCGAGGATGGCCATCTGTTCGCGCGAGCTGGCCTGGGCCTGCGCAAGGAGCGTCTTCAGCTCCGCCTGGGCGCGATCACCCAGCGTTTCGAACACCTTGCGCGCCTCTTGCTCGAACTCCTTCGCGCGGGCGGCCGCCTTGGTCTGGGCCTGCTGGAATGCCTCCTGGATCTTCGACTGAACGTTCATGGGTACCCTCCTTGGTGTCGCGATGCGTTACACGCTGACGATAACGCGTCGCGTCGGATTGTCAAGGGGGAGGTGTGCGTGTAAAGTCCGCACACTGTGGATGGCCTGACCCCAACGCCCGCCCCGATCGCCGCCCCGGCGAGCGGGACCGCGCTCACCCCGACGCAGCCGCCACTCGCAGTGGCCCCGCCGAGCGACTCGAGCGTCGTGGCGCTTCCGCAGACGGCGGTGCAGAACCTCAGCGACGCCCGGTTCTTCATCAACCGCGAGCTGTCGTGGCTGGCGTTCAACGAGCGCGTGCTGGAGGAGGGCCTCGACCCGGCAGTGCCCGCCCTGGAGCGGCTCAAGTTCCTCGCCATCACCAGCTCCAACCTGGACGAGTTCTTCATGATCCGGGTGGCGGGCCTGAAGCAGCAGCTCTCCGGGCACGTGGAGGAGAGCGGGCCCGACGCGATGAGCCCCGGCGAGCAGCTCGCCGCCGTCTCGCAGCGCTGCCACGAAATGGTGGGGCGCGAGTACCGGGCGCTGCTCGGCGACGTGCTGCCCAACCTCGATCGGGCGGGCGTCTGTCTGCTCAGGACCGCGCAGCTCGCTCCCGAAGCGGACCACTTCGTCGCCGACTACTTCGCGCGCGAGGTCTTCCCGGTGCTGACGCCGATCGCGCTCGACCCGGGCCATCCCTTTCCGCACCTGCGCAACAAGTCGCTGAACCTGGCGGTGCGCTTCGCGCCCAACGCTCCCGGCGCGAGGCTTCGATACGGCGTCGTGCCGGTTCCGAGCGTGCTGCCGCGTCTGGTGGAGGTGCCCGACTCGGGCCGCCGCAAGTACGTGTTGCTCGAGGACCTGATCGCCCGCTACGTGGCGCAGCTCTTCCCGGGCATGCCCATCGAGGGCTGCTGGGCCTTCCGCGTCACCCGCAACTGGGACCTCACCATCGACGAAGAAGAGGCCGAGGACCTGCTCGTGACCATCGAGCGCGAGGTCCGCCGGCGCGATCGCGGCAGCGCGGTGCGCCTCGAGATCGCGGCGCAGGCCGAGCTGCACCTTTCGGACTACCTGGTGCGCGCGCTCAAGCTGGGCGCAAGCGACGTCTACCGCCTCGAGGGTCCACTGAATATACCGGACTTGCTGCCGCTCCTGCAGCGCATCGAAGCGAAGGAGCTGCACGACGAGCCGTTCACGCCGGTGATCCCGCCGGCCATGGGCGACGGCGAGCGCGAGCTCTTCCGGCTGATCGGCGAGCGCGACGTGCTGCTCCACCATCCGTACGAGTCGTTCGACCCGGTGGTCAGCTTCATCGAGGGTGCGGCCGACGACCCGGCGGTGCTGGCGATCAAGATCACGCTCTATCGCACCGGAAAAGACTCGCCCATCATCCGCGCCCTACAGCGGGCCGCCGAGAACGGCAAGCAGGTCACCGCGCTGGTCGAGCTGAAGGCGCGGATGGACGAGGAGGCGAACATCCTCTGGGCGCGCGCGCTCGAGCAGGGCGGCGTGCACGTGGTCTACGGCCTGATCGGCTACAAGACCCACTGCAAGGTGGCGCTGGTGGTCCGGCGCGAGGCGGGCGGGCTGCGACGCTACGTGCACCTCGGGACCGGCAACTACAACCCGACCACCGCGAAGATCTACAGCGACCTCTCGCTCTTTACCGCCAAGGAAGAGTTCGGGGCCGACGCGACCAGCATCTTCAATCTGTTGACCGGGTACTCGAAGCCGCAGCAGTGGCGGAAGTTCAAGGTGGCGCCGCTCGGCCTCAAGGCGGCGGTGATCGAGATGATCGACCGCGAGGCCGAGGTCGCCCGCCAGACCGGCAAGGGCCGGATCATCGCCAAGATGAACTCGCTGGCGGACAGCGAGGTGATCAAGGCGCTCTACCGCGCCTCGCAGGCCGGCGTGCAGATCGATCTGATCGTCCGCGGCATCTGCTGCCTGCGGCCGGGGGTCCCCGGCGTCTCCGAGCGCATCCGCGTGGTGAGCATCGTCGATCGCTACCTCGAGCACACCCGCATCTGGTTCTTCGAGGCGGGCGGCAAGAAGGAGGTCTGGCTCAGCTCGGCGGACTGGATGCCGCGCAACTTCATCCGCCGGGTGGAGACCGCCTTTCCCATCGACGAGGCGGGCCTTCGAGACCGCATCGTCGACGAGCTCCTCGCCACCCATCTCGCCGACAACACCAAGGCGCGCATCCTCTTGCCGGACGGACGGTACGAGCGGCTGCAGCCCGGCTCGTACACGACCCCGGCGACCCCGCTTCGCAGCCAGGAAAGGTTCATGTCGCTCGCGCGGCGCGCAGGCGCGATGCTGGAGCAGCCGCCCGTCGCAGGGCAGGAGATCTTCCCCTCCACCGAGCGGAGGCCCCAGCGCCGCCGCCGCAAGCGCCTCTAGATGATGCTCTCGATACTGGTGGCGGCGCTCCTGGCGGCGCCGAAGATCACCCAGCCCTGGAAGGACATCTCGCCCGGCGTGCAGATGGCGTCCGCCGCCGAGCTGGGCGGAGATCCGGCCTGGGCGGCGCGGGTGGTGCTGGTCGATCCCGCCAAGGCGGCCTTCCTGGTCCGCTACGATGCGGCACGGCCTACGCTCGTCGACTGGCGCAAGAAGTTTCCCGCCGCGGTGGCCATCGCCAACGGATCGTTCTACTCGCTCGACGGGCCGCCGGGCTCTGAAGTGCGGCCCACCTGCGATCTGGTCGCCGACGGCAAGGCGCTGCGCGGCGCCGGCTGCCACCGGCAGGACGCGCTCTTCTTCGGCGCCAGCCCGCGGCCGCCCGGTCTGCCGGCCGCCGGCGCGCCGGTGAGCCGCGAGCCGGCGCCGCCTTCGTCCTACGTCGCGCCCATGCAACCGCGCTTGATCCAGCCGGCAGACTTCCGGCCCGATCAATGGGCCGAGGCGCTGAAGAGCTTTCCCGCCCTGGTGCGTGCCGGAGCGCCGACCTGCTCGGGTCCGCACTACTGCGCCGAGTCGTCGCGGACCGCCGCCCTCGCCCAGCTCAAGGATGGCCGGATCCTGCTCTTCGCTTCGCAGTGGCCCGCGGTGCGGCGCGAGGTGGCCAAGTGGCTGGTCGACCAACTGGGCGCGGTCGAGGCGCTCAACCTCGACGGCGGCCCCGAGGCCACGCTGGCTCTGAAGGGGGAGACGCCCGAGGATTCGATCGGAACGCTGGGCGTCGGCCTGCCCATGGTGCTGCTGGTGGTCGTCCGTTGAGCAAACGAGCTGGCGAGCTTTTCGTGTCGCGCCGTTGCAAAATCGATTCGGAAAGGTTAGTTGGCTGCCCCAAATCCGGTGGAGGCGTGTGTCCGCCTGGCCGTTCGGCTCATCATTGCCGTAGGAGAGGTGAAGCCTGTCGCTGCTGGTGACGATCGCCGTCGTCGTGATCCTCTTGGCCGCGTACGCAGTCCGCGTGCTGATCAAGGGTCACTACGAGCCTGACCGCCTGAAGAAAGAGCCCGGCAGCATGTTCCTGGGCCGCTTCTTTCTCGAGTTCGGGTACTGGTGCTTCGATCCGATGGAGAAGGCGATGCTGAGCCTGGGCGTGACGCCCAACCAGCTCACCGCGGCGTCGCTCCTCTGCAGCCTCGGAGGCGCGGCGGCCTTCGCCACCGGCCGCTTCACCGCGGGCGGGTGGCTGGTGATCGCCTGCGCCATCCTCGACGCGCTCGACGGGATGGTGGCGCGCTCGCGCGGGACCGCCTCGGACGCAGGCGAGTTGATCGACGCAGCCGTCGATCGGTACGCCGAGATCGCCACCTTCGCGGGCATCGCCGCTTACTACCGCAACTACCCGCTCGGCTTCTGGCTCGCGCTGGGATCGATGGGCGGCGCCCTGCTGGTCTCTTACGCGCGCGCCAAGGGCGAGATCAGCGGCATCGACGCGCGGATGGGCTCGATGAACCGCGCCGAGCGCGCGGTCTACGTGGGCGCGGCCGGGGTTCTGGCGCCCGCGCTCGCGCAGGTGCTCGAACCGGGCATCGCTCACCCGGCGTATCACCTGATGCTGGTGACGCTGGTGCTGGTGGCGCTGCTCTCCAACATCACCGCGATCCGGCGATTTACTTTCATTCACAACGAATTGCGCAAGCGCGAGGGCGCCCGGCCGCCGGCGCCGCCGGGGGCTCCCGAGGAGGCGCTGACCGGCTGGTTCCAGCGCGCCTGGGTGGCGTCGGCCGTCGCGACGGCCATCGACTACGGCACTTTCACCGTGCTGGTCGAGGTGGTCGGAATCTACACCGGAACTTCGCGCGCGCTGGGAGCTCTGCTCGGGGCCATCACCAACTTCACCCTGAACAAGCTCTACACGTTCAAGACGCGGGAGAACTCGGTGCTGGTCGAGGTGCCGCGCTATGCGGCCATCTCGCTGACGTCTTTGCTCCTGAACACGGTGGGCGTGATCCTGCTCACCGAGGGCCTGCGCTGGAACCCGCTGATCGCGGCAGCGCTGGTGGGCGTGCTGGTTTCGCTCTGCTGGAACCTGCCGCTGCACCGCGTCTTCGTCTTCCGCGAGCAGACGGGCAAGCACCGTCCGGCGCTCGCGCTCTTGGGCGCGTTGGCTTCGGGGCTCGCGGCCATGGCGGTGCTCTTCGTCGCCTACGGCGACCCGTTCGCCGAGGAACAGGTGCACGGCTTCTCCAGCGCGCTGCCCGACACCGCCGATCTCACCCAGGAGAACTTCCTGCCCAAGCTGCGGGCCGAGGCGTTCTATGCGGAGAGCTACTCGTTCCTCTTCTCTTCGGAGGACGGGTCGTTCGCGCGGGTGCAGTTCCTGGTTTCGAACGCGGGCCTCGAGGGACACGGCAAGGCCGCGGTGCGCGCGGTGGTGGTGAGCCCCGACGGCAAGGCCCAGGAAGACAGCGACACGTTCGAATCGGGCGAGTGGAGCGTGCAGCCAGAGGGCGCCATCGAGATGGGCACTTCACGCCTGACCATGGGCCCGGACGCGAGCCACCACGTCCACTTCGCCGGGCGCAAGCTGGTGGTCGACGCCACCGTGCTGCCGGAGACCCGCGCGGTGCGCCCCGGCGGCGGCCGGGTGGTGTTCGACGCGGGCGGGCACGCGGTGTTCGACCAGACCATCTTCGCGCTGCGCAGCCGCTTCGACGGCACGCTCTGGAGCGCGCAGTCGGGCAGCAAGAAGATGAAGGGGTACTGCTACGCCGACACCAGCTACTCCACGGTGCCCGCGTACAAGAGCGCGTCGCTCTGGTACCGGATGGAGGCCTTCGACGATCAGAATGGCGCCACCGCCGCGCTGGCGGTGCTCTTTCCGCCCGAGGGCTCGCGGCTGCCGCCGCAGGGTTGGCTCTACACCTCGACGGGCGGCCGCACCGAGGTGCGCTCCAGCGACGTGAAGATCTCCTTCTCCGAGCCGCGCCACGAACCGGGCGGGCACTTCGAGTACGACGTGCCGCAGAAGATCACCGCGGTCGCGCGCGGCGCCGCGGGCGAGACGGTCACCGTGAAGATCGACGCGAAAAAGCTGCTCTACCGCCAGGACGTCCTCGACCAGATGGGGCCGCTCTCGCGCCTGCTGATCAGCACGGTGGCGGCGCCGATGGCCTATACGTACGAGGACCGGTACGAGCTGCGCATCGACCGGCCCGGCTCGGCTTCGACGCTGCGCACCGGCCAGGCTCTCTCCGAATTCTCCTACGCCAACAAGCCGTCGAACCTCCCGTCCTTCTGATAACGGCTAAAGCAACTGCACACCGCGAACATGGATGTGCTAGACGGTGCCCGCTCGAAAGAGTGGCCGGTCTGGAATCGAACGGGCCGATTCGCCATCTGAAGGCATCGGATGACCCTGCAGGCACCGCACATCCAGACGGAGATCCCCGGGCCGAAGTCGCGCGCCCTGGTGGCGTCCGAGCAGCGGCACCTCGCCCCCGGGCTGCAGGGGTTCGCGCTCGCAAGCGGCATCGCGGTCGAGCGCGCGCAGGGCTCCGTGATCGAAGACGTCGACGGCAACCGCTACGTCGACCTGATCGGCGGCATCGGCGTGAACAGCCTCGGCCACTGCCACCCCGCGTACACCAAGGCGCTGCACGAGCAGCTCGACCAGGTGACGGTAGGCTCGTTCACCAGCGCGCCGCGGGCCGAGCTGATCAACGAGGTGGCGAAGCTCGCGCCCAAGGGCGTGGACAAGGTGCAGCTCTACTCGAGCGGCGCCGAGGCGGTGGAGAGCGCGTTCCGCCTCGCCAAGAACCACACCGGGAAGCACGAAGTGGCGGGCTTCTGGGGCGGCTTCCACGGCAAGACGCTGGGGACGCTGGCGGTGAACGGCTCCGGCAACCAGAAGACCTACGGTCCGGTGCCACCGGGGCACGTGCTTCCCTTCGCCAATTGCTATCGCTGCCCTCTGAAGCTTTCGTACCCGGGCTGCGGAATCGCTTGCGCGGATCTGGCGCGCGATCAGCTAAGGCACCAGGCCACGGGCTCGGTTGCGGCGGTGATCATGGAGCCCCTGCAGGGCACCGCGGGCAACGTCGTGCCGCCGCCCGAGTTCATGCAGCGCGCTCAGGAGATCGCCCGAGAGCACGGCGCGGTCTTCATCTCCGACGAGATGATCACCGGCTTCGGCCGCACCGGGCGGTGGTTCGCCTGCGAGCGGAGCTCGGTCACGCCCGACATCATCACCATCGGCAAGGGGTTCGGCGCGGGCTTCCCGATCAGCGGCGTGATCGCCAAGGGCGAGATCGCCAAGGCGAAGCCGTGGGCCAACCCCAGCGGCTCGTCGTCGTCGTACGGCGGCAACCCGCTCGCCTCCGCGGCCGCGCTCGCCGCGGTGAAGACGCTGCAGCGCGAGAACGTACTCGAGAACGTGCGCGCGGTGGGCAAGGCCATGCTCGACGAGCTGCGCACCTGGCCCGATCGGATCCGCTGGGTGGGCGACGTGCGCGGCGAGGGCCTCTTGCTCGGGGTGGAGCTGGTGGCGGACCGCGCCAGCAAGGAGCCGCTGGCGAAGAAGATCTGCGACGAGATCTTCCAGGACGGCTTGCGCCGCGGCCTCTTGGCGATGAGCTACACGCACGCCATCCGCCTGCAGCCCGCGCTCACCATCGATCGACCGACCGCGCTCTCCGGACTTTCGCTGCTCCGCGAGGCCATCGAAGCGGTGGCGCGGCGACATGGCGCGGGTTAGCCGTGGACGAAAAGCGGTCGCGCGCTACCAGAACTTGGGAAGCCTGGGCGGCGATCGCGCTGCGCCGGCCCGGCCTGTTCGCGCTCGTCGGCGCCGCCGTCTTCGCGCTCTGCGTGCCGGGGTCGGCGCGGCTCTACGGCGATCTGCGCACCGACCTCCGCGAGCTCTTGCCGCAGGGAGCGCCCGCCGCGGTGGCGCTGGAGGAGCTGGAGCGGCGGCTCGGCGGCTTCTCCCACCTGGCGGTGGTGGTGCGGACCGACGATCTCAAGGCCGGCGAGCGCTTCGTCGACGCGCTGGCGGAGAAGCTCAAGGCGCTGCCGCCATCGCTGATCGCGCGGGTGCACTGGCGGGTCGATGCGGAGAAGGAGTTCCTCGAGCGCCACGGCGCCCTCTACGCCGACGTGGGAGATCTGCAGGCCGCCCGCGACGCGCTCCGCGCGCAGGTGGTCAAGGTCAACCCGCTGGTGGTCGACCTCTCGGACGAGTTGGACGACTCCCACGCGCGCGACCTCGATCAGGCGGCGGCCCGCATCAAGTCGGCGTACGGCAAGCTCGACCGCTTCCCGGACGGCTACCTCGCAGGCGAGGACGGCCACACGCTGGTGATGCTGGTCTCTCCGCCGGGCGCGGGCGTCAGCCTCGAGGACGACCAGCGCATCGTCGACGCGGTGGACGGCGCGGTGGAGGCGCTAGACCCAAAGAGCTTCCACCCCAGCATCCAGGTGGGTTACGGCGGCGAGATCCGCAGCGTGGTCGAAGCGCAGGCAGCGCTGGTCCGCGATCTGATCGTATCCAGCGCGCTCACCCTCCTTCTGGTCGGACTGGCGCTGGTCATCTACTACCGCACGCTGCGCGCCGTGCCCCTGTTGGTGCTGCCGCTCCTCACCGGCGTGGCGATCACCTTCGCGCTCTCCCGCGCGGTGATCCACTACCTGAACCCGAACACCGCTTTCCTCGGCAGCATCATCGTCGGCAACGGGATCAACGCGGGGATCATCCTGCTCGCCCGCTATTTCGAGGAGCGCAGGCGCGGCTCGGCCGTCGAGATCGCGTTGCCCACGGCGCTGCGCACCACCTGGCTCGCGACGTTCGCGGCCAGCGCCGCGGCCGCGGCCAGCTACGGCACGCTCGGCTTCGTCAGCTTCCGCGGCTTCAACCAGTTCGGCTTCATGGGCTTCTTCGGAATGCTGCTCTGCTGGGCGGCGACCTACGCCCTGATGCCGCCGCTGATCGCGCTGCAAGAGCGCTTCTGGCCGTTGCGCGCGGCGGCCCAGAGCCCGCGGCCCCCGGTGGGCTGGGTGGCGGGCCCGTTCGCGCAACTGGTGCTGAAGAAGTCGGCGCTGCCGGTGGCGTTGACGGCCGCGCTCGCTGTCGGGTCGGTATTTGCCGCCTGGCAGTTCGCGCAGGACCCCATCCAGTACGACTTCCGCAAATTGGGCAGCCGCTCGGGGGAGCAGCAGGGCGCTAGCTCCTGGGACAAGCGCGTCGACGCGGTGCTGCAGTCGTACCAGACGCCGACGGTGGTGCTCACCGACTCGCTGGCGCAGGCGGTGGCCATCGATGCCGCGATGCAGAAGGAGAAGGTGGCCGGGCTGGGCGGCGGGACCATCGAGTCCGTGGTCAGCCTGCGCGATTTCCTGCCGAAGGACCAGCCTCGCAAGCTCGAGCTCTTGCGCCAGATCTTCGACATCCTCGACAAGCGGCCGCGCGCCCGGCTGCCGCCGGAGATCCGCCGGCTGCGCGAGCGGACCCGGCTGGAGCCGGTCTCGCTGTCGGACGTGCCGGAGCGGCTGACCCGCGCCTTCGTGGAGAAGGACGGCCAGCGCGGCCGGATCGTGCTGGTCTACCCGACGCTCTCCACCGACGCCGCCAACGGCCGCGCGCAGATGCTGCACACGCAGACGGTGCGAGAGGCGGCTCGCAAGGCCGATCCGTCGGCGCGCATCGCCGGGCAGATCGTGCTGATGAGCGACATCGTGCAGGCGATCACCAGCGACGGCGCCTTCACCGCCGTGCTCAGCTTCCTGGCGGTGGCGCTGATCACGCTCCTGGTGATGCGGTCGGTGCGCGACGCCGCCTGGGTGATCGGGTCGCTCTCGCTGGGCGTACTCTGGATGGCGGGCGCCATGACGCTGCTCTCGCTCAAGTTCAACTTCGTCAACTTCGCAGTCCTGCCGATCACTTTTGGAATTGGCGTCGACTACGCGGTGAACCTCTACCAGCGCTACCGGCAGGCGGGCTCCGTCGAGGGAGCGCTGGCTTCTTCGGGCGGCGCGGTCGCGCTCTGCTCGGTGACCACCATCATCGGCTACGCTACGCTGGTCATGGCGGACAACCAGGCCATCCAGAGCTTCGGGCTGACCGCTGTGATCGGCGAGGTGACCTGCCTCTCGGCGGCTCTCTTCGCGCTGCCCGCGGTGCTATCTCTCCGCAATCGGCGCGCGTCGATGCCCTCCGACGCCGCGCAACAGGGAGCGTGACTTGGACCTTCGCCCGCACCCCGAGCAGATTCGCAAAGCCGGGCGGTTCTTCACCGTCGGCATTCCGGCCCTCTCCGTCGCCTATCTCGCGCTGGTGCTGGTGCTGCACGATCTGCGGCCGGAACACCTATTGGCCGTAGCCATCGCGCTCCTGCTCTCGTTCTGGAGCGACGGCAGCCGGCGGCTCGCGCGGGTGGGTCTGCCG
>Ga0213851_1532930_pt1 | contig 19303 bp, 18 predicted proteins | sample ABR_2014_MetaT_FD_164455 | JGI IMG/M metagenome (GOLD analysis project Ga0213851, IMG submission 164455) | Metatranscriptome of freshwater sediment microbial communities from post-fracked creek in Pennsylvania, United States - ABR_2014... | ecosystem: Environmental > Aquatic > Freshwater > Creek...
CGAATACGGCTCGCGGCACCGTGGCGACATGGGTTCGTTCCTTCGCCGGCACCTGCTCCTCGGCCTCGGCAAGCTGGCTGCGGTCAGTGTCACATCAGCGCGCATCGAGGATCTCCTTCAGGCGCGCGTCGACGACTTGTCGCCGAAGAGCCTGAACGCGCTGCGCGGAGCGATGCACACGATCTTCGCCAAGGCGGCAAAGCGTGGTCGCTGGCTGGGCATCAACCCAGCGGCGGCGGTGGAGCGGCGCAAAGTTCCCCGCAAGCTCTTCGAGACGCTCCGTGCAGAGGAGGTGCCGCCGGTGCTCGCCGCGCTCGCTCCGGACTGGCGACCACTCTTCGCCACGGCGATCTGGACGGGCAGGCGCAAGGGCGAGCTTCTCGGCTTGCTCAAGACAGATGTCGATCTCGCCCTGCGCGTGATCGCGGTCCGGCGCTCCTACGACGGCGAGACCACGAAGGGCGGACACGCGGACGTGATCCCGATCGCCGAGCCACTGGTGCCGTACCTGGAGACCGCGCTCGCAGCGTCGGAGAGCGAGTATGTCTTTCCCCGCTGCGGACGGTTCGATGCGGTCCGAGGAGACGGACCTGCAGCAGATACTCCGCCGCGCGCTTGGTCGCGCAGGCATCGTGCTCGGCTACGACTTCATCTGCCGGCGCAAGGGTTGCGGCCACCGCGAGCACGACAAGGCGCTCACAGAGCGGCGCTGCCCGAAGTGCAGCACGCGCTTATGGCCCAAAGCTGTGCCGCGACCACTTCGCTTTCACGATCTCCGCGGCACGACGGCGACGTTACTCGCTCGCGCGGGCGCGCCGCTCGTCGTCGCGCAGCGGATTCTCCGCCATTCGGATCCGCGGCTCACTGCGAACGTCTACTCGCGCGTCGACCTCGGCGACCTGCGCGACGGCATCAACCGGATCGCGTTGCCTGCGGACAGCGTTGCACCGCCGCAGACGGCTTCTCAGGGCGTCACCCTGCAAGGATTTGTCGCCACCTTGTCGCCAGGGGGCGGATCCCCGGAAGATGAAGGCCGCGAGTCCTCGAAGAATCCCCCGGAACTCGCGGCCTTTGAATTGGTCGGGGAGACAGGATTTGAACCTGCGACCCCCTGGTCCCGAACCAGGTGCTCTACCAGGCTGAGCCACTCCCCGAAAAAGTCGCTCCCCCCGCGCGAGCGGGGCGCAGGGAAGTAACCCAAGGCCGTCCGCGCGTCAATCCCGGAGGAGCGGCTCGACGCCTGCTTGCCGCGGGAGTCCGGCGCAGGCATCCTGCGCCGCCGTGACCCTCCTCGCCCTGTCCAGGTACGTCTCGTTCCACGCCCGCGGCGATGCGGTCTTCGCATGGCACGGCCTGACCGGCGACGTCGCCGAGATGAGCCGCGACGTGCTCGCGCTCCTGCTCGCGTTCGATCCGCCCGCCGACGAAGCGCCGGTGATCGCGAATCCGCCTGAGGGCCTGACCAAGGATCAGGTGGAGGAGTTCTGCGGCGTGCTGCGCTCGCGCCGCTTCCTCGTGCACGCGGGCGCGGGCGGGCGACATCCCGACGAGATGTCGCCGTTGCTCGCGGGCATTCCGCGCATTCCGCGCGCGACAGTGTATGAGGGATCCGACGACGGCATCACGATCTACACGCGCGCCGGCGAAGCGCTGAAGCTCGACCCGGTCACCGCGCTGCTCTTCTCGCGCTGCAACGGCGAGAAGTCGCTCGGGCAGGTGCTGGGCGACGCGGGCCCGCACGCGCTCCCGGCGCTCCTGCGCCTCGCGCGCGCCGACGTCGCCGCCCTGAAGATTCTCGCCAAGCCCGCTTCGCAGGGCGGCGTGCAGCTCAATCCGGCGGCCGAATCCACCATGCCGTATCCCGAGCTTCCGGACGCGCGCGCCTTTGCCAAGGGAGGCCCCGCGCCGCAGGCCAAGGCGGACGACGAGACCACCTTCGCCTCGCTCTTCGCCGAACCGCACAAATGCCTCGGCGGCAAGTCCTACGCGCAGGCGCTCGCCGGCGAGTTGAACCGCCGCGGCGCCTTCAAGGAAGTGCGCGGGCGGCCGGCGCGCGCGCTCTCGCTGGGTATCGATCTCACCGAAGCGCTGCGCAAGCACGTGCCCGAGGTCAAGGTGGACGCGAACATCGCGCTGATCAAGGAGAGCGAGGCGTTCGACGCCATCGTCGCCAACGAGATCGCGCTGCAGCTCGGCTTCTCGGACGGGAAGAACAGCGGCGCCCTGGCGCTGGTGCGCGATGCCGCGGCCGCGCTCGCGCCGGGCGGCGTGCTCTTCATCGCGGACTTCGGCGATCCCAAGGCCGACGCCACGCCGCTGAGCGTGCGCTTCGCCGATCTGCAGGCCGAGGCGACGCGCCTCAACCTCGGTGCGCGCGTGGTGCCGCTCATCGAAGCCGTGAGCCTCGACGCCAACGAGCTTTCGCTCTCGACCACCAAGGCGTCCTTCCCGGCCCTGCGTGCGCTCTTCGCTGCGCACGGCATCGATCTCACCCGCCGGGCGTGGCTGCGCGGCGAGATCGAGAAGCTCGCCGAGGGCAAGCTCGATCTCGCCGGCGTGCAAGGGCTGCAGTGGGCGCCGCTCTCGGAGCGCGTGCTCGGCCTCTCGCCCAAGCAGTTCTGGGCGCTGGTCGCGCAGAAGCCCGAGCGCGTGCTGCACTAACGTGAGAAGGGCGCGTAGTCCGGACCGGCCTGGCGATCCTGGCGGTACTTCTCCGGCACGGCGAAGAGCGGCGAGGAGATGATGTGGTCGGCCGAGCTGCGGTTGCAGGCGATGGCCACGTCGTAGAGCACCGCCAGCCTGAGCAGCGCCTTCACGTCCACGTCGTGGGGCTGCGGCGTGAGCGGGTCCCAGAAGAAGAACACCGCGTCGATGCGCCCCTCGGCGATCAGCGTGCCGAGCTGCGCGTCTCCGCCCAGCGGGCCCGAGAGCATGAGCTGGATGGGCGTATCGATCGCCGACTGCAGCGTCAGCCCCGTGGTGCGCGTCGCAAAGATGGTGCAGCGCGAGAGCGTGCCTTTGTTGAAGAGCGCCCACTCCACCATCTCGTCCTTGCGGCGGTCGTGGGCGACCAGTGCGATGACGGGGCGTTGAGTGTCGGCCTTCGGGAGCAACGTGACTTTTCCGTCCATGGCTCCACTTCTGGACGCATTGTGTCATGGCGCAGTCACCGCGCTGCGGCGGCGACGCGAAGTGAGCGGATGGCCTCGGCATAGTCCTTGTGCCCGAACACCGCCGTGCCGGCCACCAGCACGCTCGCCCCCGCGTCGGCCACGCGCCTGGCCGTCTCCGGAGAAATCCCGCCGTCCACCTCGATGCGCGGCGGAAGTCCGCGCGCCGCGATCCAGCGCGACAGCTTGTCGATCTTGGGCAGGCAGGATTCGATGAAACTCTGCCCGCCGAAGCCGGGGTTCACGGTCATCACCAGGATCAGATCGAGCGAGTCGAGCACGTACTCGATGCTCTCGGGCGGCGTGTGCGGATTCAGCGACACCCCCGCGGTCGCGCCCAAAGCGTGAATCTGCTGCAGCGTCCGGTGCAGGTGCGGCGACGCCTCGACGTGCACGGTGATGTTGGCCGCGCCCGCTTTCGCGAACGCCTCGACGTACTTCTCGGGCTCGACGATCATCAGATGGCAGTCGAGCGGGCGCTGCGCGTGCTGCTTCATCGCGGCCACCACCGGCGGACCCCAGGTGAGGTTGGGGACGAAGCGCCCGTCCATCACGTCGACGTGGATCCAGTCGGCGCCCGCCGCCTCGACGGCGCGGATCTCCTCGCCGATGCGCGACAGGTCGCAGGAGAGCAGCGAGGGCGCGATCAGGATCTCTTTCATGGGAGCCTCCTCAGGCGGGCGGCGTAGAATCCGTCGGTGCCGGTGCGGTCGGGCAGCGTGCGCAGGCAGCCTCGCGCGTCGAGACATTCCGGCGGGAAACCGGCCGGCGGCGCGTCGAGCCGGAAATGCGAAGACGATTTCAGGAAACGATCGACCTGCTCGTCGCACTCTTCCTGCGTCAGCGTGCAGACCGCATAGACGAGCAGGCCGCCCGGCTTCACGTAGCGCTGCACCGAGGCGAGCAGCGTCGCTTGCAGGGAGGCGAGCCGATCGACGTCCTCGGGCGTGCGCCGCAGCTTCACCTCGGGATGGCGGCGCAGGGTTCCCAGGCCCGAGCAGGGTGCGTCGAGCAGGACCAGATCGAAGCTCTGGTCGGCGGCGCCCGGGATCGGCAGCGCCGCGTCGGCCGCGAGCGAGGTGAGGTTCGTAAGGCCCAGGCGCGCGGCCGCCTCCGCGATCATCTTCGCCTTGCGCGAGTGCAGATCGACCGCCAGCACCGAGGCAGACAGCTCCGCGAGATGGCACGCCTTCCCTCCAGGTGCGGCGCAGGCGTCGAGCACGCGGGCATCGGGGGAGGGCGCGCAGTAGACCGAGACGAGCTGCGCGGCTTCGTCCTGCGCCTGGAAGAGGCCCTCTTCGTGGCCCTCGAGGTCGAGCGCCGGAGGCGCGCCGGCGGCGAGCACCAGCGCTTCGGGCGAGAAGGGGCCTGGTTGCGATTCGATCCCCGCGCGCAGCAGCGCCTCGCGCGCCTCCGCCAGCTTGCCGCGCCTCGCGCGCACCACCGCGGGCGCGGGCTTCTGGTTCGCGGCGCAGAGCGCCTCGGCTTCACTCGCAGAGAGCCAGCGCGTCCAGCGCTCGACCATCCAGCGCGGATGCGCCGTCACGGCCGCGACGTGCCCGACCGGGTCCACCTCCCGCAGTGGCGGCGGGGGCGGCGCGCGCGTCTCCGAGAGCTTTCGCAGGACCGCGTTGACGAATCCAGAAGCGCGGGCCGCGTTGAGCTCCTTGGCCAGCTCGACCGCCTCGTTCACCGCCGCGCGAGCGGGAACCTTCTCGTGATGGAGCAACTCGAACGCGCCGAGCCGCAGCGCAACCCGCACCGGCTCGTCCAACTCCTCGAGCGCGCGATCGCTGTGCGCCGCGAGCGCCCGGTCGAGCTGGAGCTGCCAGCGCAGCGTCCCGTACGTCAGCTCGGTGGCGAGCGCGGCCTCGCGCGGCTCGAGCACACCGGCCTGCCGCAGCGCCGCATCGAGCGCCAGGTTGGCGAACGCGCCACCCGTCGCCACGCGCAAGAGCACGTCCGCAGCGATGCGGCGCGCCGGCGTCGTCATTCTGCGGGAGTCCCGGCAACGCCCTCCGCCGCGAGCTTCGACTGGGCTTCCGACGCGACCCGCTCGTCGCCCGCCGACCGCGCGCTCTCGATCAGCCCGCGCAGCGCGTGCAGCCGGTTGGGCCGCTTCGCGAGCGCCGTCCGGAACTCCGTCTCCGCTTCGGCGAAGCGGTGCGAGCGCATCAGCAGATCGCCCAGCTCCTCGCGCAGGGGCAGGGAGACCCACGGACCGGAGGCGGGCCGCCGATCCTCGGCGTCGGCCGCGGCGCGGGTGGCGGCGATCGCCTCATTGATGTCGCCGCTGACCCGGACCGAGTGTGCCTGCGCGAGCTTTGCCGCGGCAACCAGGCTCCCGAACTCGAGGTACGTCCCGGGCAGACCCTGCCTGGCCGCGAAGCGCTGCCGGAGCGAATTCCACTCGGCCGCGAGCGCCTCCACGCTGGGCTCATCGCCGCCGGCCGCCGCCGCGTCGAGCCGGGCGAGCGTGGCGTCGAGCCGCGCCTCCAGCTCGTAGGGGGCGTGGTGGCAGCCCTGGTACGCGAGCTGCGTATCGACGTACCCGGGCTCGTCCTCCGCGGCGAGCGGAGCCATCTCGAGCAGCGCGCCGGCGCGCGACCACTGTTGCGTGGCGGAGAGATACTTGAGCGCCAGCTCCGCCTGCACCGAGCGCAGCGCCGGATCCTTCTCGCGCTCCGCCAGCTCGCGGACGCGGGCGATCATCGGCAGCACCTCGCCAGCCTTGCCCAGCTCGAGGCGCGCCGAGGCGAGCCACGAATAGCTGTGCCAGTCCGCGCGCGAGATGGGCTGCTTGCGCCGCGCCACCGCGGCCTCGCCCGCCTTCACCGACGCGACGTTCGACGACTCCACCCCGCGCCACATCCCGAGTTGCACGAAGATGTGCGACGGCATGTGCAGCGCGTGTCCGGCAGCGGGCGCGATCTGCGCGTAGTGCTGCGCGGCCTCCTTGGCGCGCGCGGCAATGCCCGGGGAGTCGCAGGCGTGGATCAGATAGTGCGCTGCGCCCGGATGATCGGGATTGCGCGTGAAGACGTCCTCGGCGATGTCGGCCGCCTCCTCGGCGCGCGCGGCGTTCGTCCCCCGACCCGAGTTGGAATAGAGCGAGAGCGCATAGAAGAGCGCCACCTCGTCGTCCTTCGGGAGCCGCTCATGCAGCGCGCGCAGCTCCACCATCCACGCCTCGCGGCCCTTCTGGTAGAGCGCTCGCGCCGTCGCCACCAGCCCGCGCTCGGCCGGCGAGAGCTGCGCCTGCTCGGGGATCTGCGCCAGCGCCGCCTTCCCCTTCGCCGTGTCCTGCTCGTTCCAGATCGGGTGGTCGTACGTCATCGCCTCGCCCCAATAGGCGATCGGGCAGGGCGCGAACTTCTCCGCTTCGACGAACGCGTCGCGCGCGTCGTCGTACATGAAGGAGTGCAGCGCCAGCACGCCCTCCAGCACGTTGCGCTGGCAGGCCCTGGGGCCCGTGGCGGTGAAGTGCGAAACGCCGAAGTTCGCGGCCATCAGGAGGGCGAGCATGAGGCCATCGTCATACCGCTTGATCGCGGCGGACGCACCCGTTACGGTGGGTGCATGAAGACCCTGACCCGGAGCCGGCTTTGGAGGCGTCACAGCCTGCGTTGAACTGCCTGGCGATCTGCTGACGCCCTTCGGCGTCTTTTGCCTCCTCGATCAAAACGCCGCGCACGATGCCTTCCTCTTCGAGGGTGCGCTCGGCCGCTACAGCTACGTGGGCACCGGTGACACCCGCCTGCGGTTGGGCCCGCAGCCGCTCGAGTCGCTGCGGACGGCGCTGCGCGAGGAAAGGACGGACCCCGCGCAGGGCCTGCCGCCCTTCTGCGGCGGCTACGTCGGCTACCTCGGCTGGGCGGCGGCGCGCTGGAGCGAGAGGCTGCCGCAGAGGCTCGGGCCCGACCCGTTCTTTCCCGAGGCGGACCTCCTGCGCGTGCGCGAGCACGTCGCGTTCGATCACCGGCAGGGACGCACCTGGGCGATCGCCAACGGGCCCGACTCGCAGGCCCGCGCCGAGGGGCTGGCAGCGCGGGTGCTGCACGGATTCGCTGAGGGGAAATTTCCCGGAGCGCTGCGGACGCCGGCTGCGCAGTCGCTGGGCGCGCGGCTCTTCGGCGACAAGCGCAACGGCTCGCGGATGCTGAAGGGCGGCCTGCCCGAGCCGGTTCCGGTGGGCGGCGGCGAGCGGCAGTTCAAGGCGGCGGTGCGGCGCGCGCTCGAATACATCCGCGCCGGCGATGTCTTCCAGGTCGTCCTCAGCCAGCGCTTCGAGCTGCCCGATTGCGACGGCTTCTCCCTCTACCGGACGCTGCGCGCGGCCAGCCCCGCGCCGTATCACTTCTACCTTCGCCTCGGCGGCCGCGAACTTTTCGGCGCTTCTCCCGAGCTGCTCGTCGAGGTGGCGGCGGGCAAGATGACCGTGCGCCCGATCGCCGGCACGCGGCGGCGCGGCGCTTCCGCGGAGGAGGATCTGCGGCTCGAGGCGGAGCTGCGCGCGGACCCCAAGGAGCGCGCCGAGCACACCATGCTGGTGGATCTCGGCCGCAACGACGTGGGCCGCGTCAGCCGCATCGGCAGCGTGCGCGTCGAGCGGCTGATGGAGACCGAGCGCTTCAGCCACGTCATGCACATGACCAGCGAGGTGACGGGAGGGCTGCGGCCCGGACTCGGCGCGATCGATGCCTTCTCGGCGGCGTTTCCCGCCGGCACTCTCTCCGGCGCGCCCAAGATCCGCGCGATCCAGATCATCGACGAGCTGGAGGGCGTGCAGCGCGGGCCCTACGGCGGCGCGGTGGGCTGGTTCTCCGGCGCGGGCGACGTGCAGCTCGCCATCGCCATCCGCACGCTCTTCCGCTCGGGCGGACGGCTCTTCGCGCAGGCGGGAGCGGGCATCGTGGCGGACAGCGACCCGGCCGCCGAGTGGCGCGAGGTGCTGGCCAAGGTGCGCGCGTCGATCGGCGCGGCCTACGGCGCCGTGGCGGGGAGGGCCGCATGAGGGTCCTCCTGATCGACAACTACGATTCCTTCACCTTCAACCTCGTGCAACGGCTCGGCGAATTGGGCGCGCCCGTCGAGGTGATCCGCAACGATGCTTTGAGCTCGAACGAAATCCTCGCGCGCAAGCCCTCGCACCTGGTGCTCTCGCCGGGGCCCTGCACGCCGAATGAAGCAGGCGTGTGCCTCGAGCTGATTTCGCGCGCCTGCGGGCTGAACGGCTTCGAAAAGCCGGCGAAGCCTTTGCCCATCCTCGGCGTCTGCCTCGGGCACCAGAGCATCGGGCAGGCCTTCGGGGGGCGGGTGGTGCGCGCGCGGACGCCGGTGCACGGCAAGGCGGAGGAGATCCATCACGACGGCCGCGCCCTCTTCGCGGGGATGCCGCGGCGCTTTCAGGCGGGGCGGTACCACTCGCTGGTGGTCGAGGAGAAATCGCTGCCGCGCGAGCTCTTGGTGAGCGCCCGCACGGGCGACGGCATCGTCATGGCGCTGCGTCACCGGAAGCTGCCGGTGTTCGGCGTGCAGTTCCACCCCGAGTCGATCTTGACGCCCGACGGTCAAACGCTGCTGAGGAATTTCCTGGGGGAGCTCTGATGCCGCTGCGCGAGTTCATCCGGCTGGCCGTCGAACGGACGGACCTCTCCCGCGCCCAGGCCGCCGCGGCCATCGACGCGATGTTGGAAGGCACGGCCCCGCACGCGCAGATGGCGGCCCTGCTGGTCGCGCTGCGGATGAAGGGCGAGACGCCCGACGAGGTAGCGGGCGCGGCAGAGGCGATGCGCAGGCGCGCCCTCAAGATTGAAGTCTCGCAGGACCGGCTGATCGACACCTGCGGCACCGGCGGCGACGGCAGGCACACCTTCAACATCTCCACCACCGCCGCCTTCGTTGCCGCGGGAGCCGGGGCGCGGGTCGCCAAGCACGGCAACCGCGCCGCTTCGTCGAAATGCGGCAGCGCCGACGTCTTGCAAGCGCTCGGCGTCGAGGTGGAGCTTCAGCCGTCGGCCGTCGCCGGGTGCATCGAGTCGTGCGGCATCGGCTTCCTCTTCGCCCAGCGCCACCACGCGGCGATGCGGCACGTCGCTCCGGTGCGCAAGGAATTGGGGCTGCGGACGCTCTTCAACCTGCTCGGGCCGCTCGCCAACCCGGCGGGGGCCCGCCGGCAGATCCTCGGCGTTCCGGCGCCTCAGTTCGTGATGCTGCTCGCGCACACGCTCGTCGAGCTGGGTTGCGATCGCGCCTTCGTGGTCCACGGGCATGGCGGCGTGGACGAGATCGCGACCAGCGGCCCCACCATGGTCGCGGAGGTGCGCGGCCGCGAAGTGCGGGAGTTCGCCTTCAACCCCGAAGACGCGGGGCTGCCGCTGGCGCCGCTCGAGGCGCTGCGCGGCGGCGAGGCCCCCGAGAATGCGGAGATGTTGCGCGGCGTGCTGCGCGGCGAGCCTGGCCCACGGCGGTTCGCGGTGGTGCTCAACGCAGGCGCGGCGATCGCGGCGGCGGGTCTCTGCGAGACCATCGGGGAAGGCGCGCGGCTGGCGGAAAGATCGATCGACAGCGGCGCGGCGCTCGACAGGCTGGAGCGGCTGATCCGCGCTTCACAAGCGAGCAGGCGATGACCGATCACCTCGAGCGGCTCGTACAGGCGGCCATCGCCGAGGTGAAAGAGCGGCGCAACATCGAGCTGCCCGATCCTCCCGATCCGCCCCGCCCGTTCGTTCGAACGCTGCTCGATCGGCGCGGCTCGCTGATCGCCGAGGTGAAGCGCAAGAGTCCGTCGCGCGGGGCGATCAATCCCGAGCTCGATCCGGTGCAGCTCGCGCAAGCCTGCGAGCGCGGCGGCGCGGCCTGCCTTTCGGTACTCACCGAGCGGGTGAACTTCGGCGGCTCCCTCGACGATCTGCGCGCGGCGCGCGCCGCCACCCTGCTGCCGGTCCTGCGCAAGGACTTCATCGTCAGCATCTTCCAGGTGATGGAAGCGCGCGCGCACGGCGCCGACGCCATCCTGCTGATCGCGGCGGCCGCGCCGGCGTCCTTGCTCCAGCAGTTGCGCGATCTCGCGCGCGAGCTGGGGATGGCGGTCCTGTTCGAGGTGCACGAGGAAGCGGAGCTCGAGACGGCGGCGCTCTGCCAGCCGGATCTTTTGGGGATCAATGCGCGAAATCTCAAGACTCTCGAAGTGCATCCGGAGACGTTCGCGAGGCTCGCTCCTCTGGCGCGGCAGATCGCGCCCCTGGTCGCGGAGAGCGGCGTGAAGACGCCGGAGGACGCGCGCAGGTACCGGGCTGCGGGCGCATCGGCGCTGCTGGTGGGCGAGGCTTTGAGCGCCTCCCCGGATCCCGAGAGCGCCGCCCGCGCCTTGGTGCAGGCATGAGCGTGCGCATCAAGCTCTGCGGCGTGCGCACGGTGGACGACGCGCTCCTCTGCGCCGGCGAAGGCGCGGACGAGATCGGCGTCATCTTCACCGCCCGCAGCAAGCGCCGGGTCAGCGTCGAGACCGCCAAGGCGATCCGCGCTGCGCTGCCCGCGCGCCTGCCGCTCGTCGGCGTCTTCCTCGACGCGCCGCTCGACGAGGTGCTGCGAACCGCCCGCGAGGTGGGGCTGCAAGCCGCGCAGCTTCACGGCCCCTGGCCGGGCGGGTCAGCCGAGCTTCCGCTCTATGCGGCCTTGCAAGTGACGGACGAGTCCTCGCTTAAGGCGCGTCCCGGCGCGGCGCGCGTGCTGCTCGACGGGCCCGCCGGCGGATCCGGGAAGAGCTTCGCCTGGTCGCTGGCCGCGAGGGCGCGGGCTCTACAGAACGCGACGCTCTTCATCGGAGGGGGCCTGACGGCGCAGAACGTGGCGCAGGCCATCGCCGAGGCGCGGCCGGACGGCGTGGACGTGTCCTCGGGGATCGAAAACGCGGCGGGGTTCAAGGACCCGGCGCGGGTGCGGGCGTTCGTGCGGGCGGCGAGAGGAGCAGTTTTCAAATGAAGGAAATGTTGCCAATCCTTTCAGGTGAAACCTTGGCGCCCCCCGACGCGCGCGGCCGCTTCGGCGACTATGGCGGGCGCTTCGTGCCGGAGACGCTGATCCCCGCGCTCGACGAGCTGCAGGCCGCGTGGACCGCCGCCCGCGCCGACGCGGCCTATCGCGCCGAGCTCTCGCTCCTCCTGGAAACCTACGCCGGCCGCCCCACGCCGCTCTTCCGCGCCGACCGCCTCGCCCGGTCGCTGGGCATCGGTGGCCGGGTCTACTTGAAGCGCGAGGACCTGCTCCACACCGGCGCGCACAAGCTGAACAACACGCTCGGCCAGGCGCTGCTCGCGCGCCGGATGGGCAAGAAGCGCGTCATCGCCGAGACGGGCGCCGGCCAGCACGGCGTCGCCACCGCCACGGTCTGCGCGCTGCTCGGCCTTCCGTGCGTGGTCTACATGGGCGAATTGGACGTGGCCCGGCAGGCGCCCAACGTCTCCCGCATGAAGCTGCTCGGCGCCGAGGTGCGGCCCGTCGGGTCGGGCTCGCGCACGCTCAAGGATGCGATGAACGAGGCCATCCGCGACTGGGTCACCAACGTGCGGACGACCTACTACTGCATCGGCAGCGCGGCCGGCCCGCATCCGTATCCGGTGCTGGTGCGCGAGCTGCAGAAGATCATCGGCGAGGAGATCGCGGTGCAGGCGCTCGCGGCGGAGGGACGCCTGCCCGACGCGGTGGTGGCCTGCGTCGGCGGCGGATCGAACGCCATCGGCGCGCTGCACCGCTTCGTGCGCGAGCCGTCGGTCGAGCTCTACGGCGTCGAGGCGGCGGGACACGGGCTCGAGTCGGGCATGCACGGCGCTTCCCTGGCCAAGGGCCGCCCGGGGGTTCTGCACGGGTCGCGATCGTATCTCTTGCAGACGGAGGACGGGCAGGTGAGCGAAGCGCATTCGATCAGCGCGGGGCTCGACTATCCGGGCGTGGGCCCCGAACTGTCGCACTTGCGCGACCTGGGGCGGCTGAAGACGCTCAGCGCGACGGACGACGAAGCGCTGGCCGCCTTCCAGGTGCTGGCGCGCAGCGAGGGAATTCTCTGCGCGCTGGAGTCGGCGCACGCGGTGGCGGCATTGTCGAAATTACCGAAATTCCAAGTCACGGTGGTGAACCTGTCGGGGCGCGGCGACAAGGACCTGGACACCATCCTTGGCGCGCTTGCAGGAGGGCTGCGATGATCGCCGCCGGCGCGCCCCGCACAGGCCGGCTCTCCGCGGCGTTCGGGGCCGCGCGCGCGGAAGGCCGGACCGCGCTCGTCTGCTACGCGATGGGCGGAGACGGCGACACCGCCGCTTTGTTGAAGTCCATCGACGAGGCGGGCGCGGACGTCATCGAGCTGGGACTCCCCTTCTCGGATCCCATCGCCGACGGCCCCGTGCTGCAGGCCGCGGCGACGCGCGCGCTGGCGGCCGGCGCGACCGTGCGCGGCCTGCTCGCGATGGCAGGCTCGCTGCGCCTGCGCGCGCCGATGGTCGCGATGGGCTACATGAATCCGGTCGAGAGCATGGGCGCGCGGCCCTTCGCGCGTGCGCTGCGCGAGGCGGGGCTGTGCGGCGCGATCATCCCCGACCTGCCGCTGGAGGAGGCCACGCCGCTGCGGGATGCTCTCTTCGCCGAGGGACTCGATCTGGTCCCATTGGTCGCGCCTACCACCTCGCTCGAGCGAGCCGCCGCCATCGCCCGCACCGCGCGCGGGTTCGTCTACTACGTCAGCGTCACCGGCGTCACCGGCGCGCAAGCTTCGCTGCCGCCGGATCTCGAGCAGCGCCTCCGCGAGTTGCGCGCCCTCTCGCCGGTCCCGGTGGCGGTCGGGTTCGGAATCTCTCGCGCAGAGCAGGCCGCCGCGCTGAAGGGCAAGGCGGACGGCGTGGTGGTCGGAACCGCGTTGGTCCTGGCGGCGCACGATCGCGGCATCGCCGCCGCCGCCGACCTGGTCCGCTCGCTCCGCGCCGCGCTGTAGTCTGGCTCTTGCCCGAGGCCCGAGGCCTGAGGCCCGAAACTAGCTTTTGCCCGAGGCCTGCTCGGCCAGCCATTCCAGCGCTTCCAGATATCCCGCGACACCCTTGCCCATGACGCGGTGGGCGCACACTTCCTGGAGCACGCTGACGGCGCGCCACGGCTCGCGCTTGGCGATGTCGCTGAGATGCACTTCGACCACCCGCAGCTTGGTCGCGACGATGGCGTCGCGCAGCGCGTACGAGTAGTGCGTGAAGGCGCCCGGGTTGAAGATGACGCCGTTTGCCCAGCGGCGCGACTGGTGCAGCTCGTCGATCAGCGCCCCCTCGTGGTTGGACTGGAAGGCGCGAACGTCGGCCTGCAGCTCGCGCGCCCTCTTCTGCACGAGTTGTACCAACTCGGCCAGCGTGGCGGTGCCGTAGATCTGCGGCTCGCGCTCGCCGAGCAGGTTCAGGTTGGGGCCGTTGAGGAGGAGGATGTTCATGGGACGGGGCTCTCTGCCCTATCTATCCCAAAATCGGCGTCTCATTTCGAGTCCTCGGCCCAAAACGCTACTGGCGAAAAAATAAATTTTTTTCTTTTTTCGCGAGAGCGTTCGTCGCCGGGCCAGGGGAGCAGGCGGCCAGGTCAGTCCGCGAGGGCTGCGGCCAACGCGCGGGCGCACTCTTGCGGCGCCACCTCCGCCAGGCGCGGCGAGCCGATTCCGTCGAGCAGGACGAATCGCACCTTGCCTGCCCGAGCCTTCTTGTCGCGGGTCATCGCCTGCAGCGCCGCCTCCCGCTGGCCGGCGTCGAGCGCCCGATCAGCCGAGATCTGAAGGCGCCGCACCAGTTGCAGCGCGCGCTCCCGCTCACGCTCGGGCAGAGCGGAGATCGCCAGCGCCCCGCGCAGCCCCAGCGCAACCGCTTCGCCGTGGGTGAACCGCGCGTACCCGGTCGCCGCCTCCAGCGCGTGCCCGACGGTGTGGCCCAGATTGAGGAAGGCGCGCGCGCCGCCCTCCCGCTCGTCGGCCGCCACGATCCGCGCCTTGAGCCGCACCGCCCCCTCGATCAGCGGCGCCAGCGCGCCCGCGTCGCCGGCTGCGGCCCGCTCGAGCTCACTCTCGCAGCGCTCGAGCAGCTCCCCGTCCTCGAGGAGCGCGCACTTGACCACTTCAGCGAGCCCGCTCCAGCGCTCGCGCGGCGGCAAGGTCGCGAGCAGGTCCGGATCGCACACCACCAGCCGCGGCTGGTGGAACGCGCCGATCAGATTTTTTCCGGCCCGCAGGTTGGCGCCGGTCTTCCCGCCCAGCCCCGCGTCCACCTGCGCGAGCAGCGTGGAAGGCACGCTCACCCAGGGGACGCCCCGCAAGTACAGAGCCGCCGCGAGGCCCGCCAGGTCCGTCAGCACGCCGCCGCCCACCGCCACCACGAATCCGTCGCGCTGCACTCCGCGCGCCGACAGCGCCTCGCAGATGGCCTCCACTTCGGCCAGCGTCTTGCGCGATTCGTCGATCGGCCGCGCCAGCGGATCTCCGAGTGCGGGCTTGAGCGCGAAGAGGGCGTCGCGGTGCAGCCCGATCAACCTCGCGTCGCAGAGCAGCCCCGCGGTTCCCGAGAGACCCGCCGCAGCGCAGAGCTCCGGCAGCCGCCGCAGGGCGCCACGGTCGATCACGCACGAGGTGTGCGCGCCCGACGCGAACGGCACGTCAATGGTGGGCACGCTGCGCCTCCAGCGCCGAGACAGCCGCCGCCGCCTGCGCCGCGAGCTGCTGCGGAGTGACGCCAGGCTGAACCTCGATCACGCCGTCGGCAAGCCGCGCATACAGCGGCTCGCGCGCTGCGGCCAATTCCGCCAGCCGCGCTCCCGCAGCGCCCTCGAGCAGCGGCCTCCCGGACGCGGCCCGCTCCTGGCAGAGCTGCAGCGGCGCGCGCAGCCAGAGCAGATGACCCGTGCGCCGCACCGCCAGCCTCACCGCGCGCGTCGTGATCGCGCCGCCGCCCAGCGAGATCACGCTGCGGGGACCCTTCGCAGCCGCGCGCGCCGCTTCCGCCTCGCGCAGCCGGAAGCCCGCTTCTCCTTCGGCAGAGAAGATCTCCGGCACGCTCTTTCCCGCGGCGCGCTCGATCTCCGCATCCAGCTCGACGCAGGCGAGCCCGAGCGCGGAAGCGAGCAGCGGCGCCAGCGTGGTCTTGCCCGCGCCAGGCAGCCCGCAGAGCCACACGTGCCCCGCCAGCGGCCGCGCCCGCCGCCACGCCAGCCGGTGCGCGGCATGCAACTCGTCCATCGAATCGCCGCCCAGCTTGGTCAAGAGCGCGTCGGCCACGCAGAGCGCGACCACCGCCTCTCCGACCACGGCCGCCGCCGGCACCGCGCAGGTGTCGCTGCGCTCGACGTGCGCCGCGTCCGCTTCGCCGCTCGCCAGATCGACGCTGCGCAGCGCCGCCGGCACGGTGGCGATCGGCTTCATCGCAGCCCGCACCACCAGCGGCTCGCCGTTGGTCACTCCGCCTTCGAGTCCGCCGGCGTGGTTGGTGTCGCGCGTGACGCCGCCGCCGGCGCGGCCCATGGGGTCGTGCACCTGCGAGCCCGGGAGCTCCGCCGCCCGCCACCCGTCGCCCAGTTCGACTGCTTTGATAGCAGGTATACTCGCCAGCGCCTGGGCCAAAAGGCCGTCCATCCGCAGGTCCGCCTGCGTGTAGCTCCCGAGCCCGGCCACCAGCCCGGTGACGCGCACCTCGAAGGTGCCGCCGACGGTGTCGCGGCGCGCCTGCGCCTGCTCGATGGCGACGCGGAACGGCTCCTCCGCCTGCGGATCGATGCAGCGCACCGGGGAGGCATCGGCTTGCAGCGCCAGCGCCTCCGCATCCTCGACGCCGAGCAGGCCGGCCAGATCGCGCGCGTGCGCCGCGCCGATGCTGGTGACCCACGACCCGATCCGCACGTCCAGCTCGTCGAGCAGCCGCCGCGCCGCCGCCGCCAGCGCGACCCGCATCGCGGTCTCGCGCGCGCTCGCCCGCTCCAGCGAGTTGCGCAGGTCTTGGTGGCCAAACTTGATCGAGCCCGTCAGATCGGCGTGCCCCGGCCGCGGCAGCGTCACCAGCTTGCCCGGGTCCGCCACCGGCTCGACCGCCATCCGCGTCGACCAGGCCTTCTGGTGATCCGCGTTCTCGATCAAGACCGCCAGCGGCGACCCGAGGGTGCGCCCGTGCCGCACGCCCGCCAGGATGTGCGGCTTCTCCGGCTCGATGGCCATCCGCCCGCCGCGCCCGAAGCCCAGCTTGCGGCGCTGGCAGTCGCGCTCGAGGTGGGCCGCGAGCAGCCCGAGCCCCGCCGGCAGCCCGTCGAGGATTCCCACCAAGGCGGGCCCGTGCGATTCGCCGGCGGTGAGAAAGCGAAGCCGGCTCATGCGAGCGCCGCCTCCCGCAGCGGACCGGCCAACTCGTCGAGTTGAGGACGCGAGAGCCAGATCTCCAGCGAGGCGATGGCCTGCTGCACCAGCACGTCGATGCCGTCGACCCTGCGTCCGGCGAAGCGCTTGAGCAACTCGGTGGGCCCGCCCGGCGCGTAGACCAGATCGACCAGCGCGCACTTCGCGCCGAGCAGCCCGGGATCGAAGGGCAGATCGTTTGTGTTCAAACCGATCGACGTGCACTGCACGACCAGCGTCGCCTCGCGCAGCGGACCCGGCGCATCCAGCGTCGCGGCATCCGACGCGCAGCCTGCCGCGCGCACCAGAGCGGCCAGCGCGCGGGCTTTGCTCTCGGTGCGATTCAGGATGGTGATACGCGCGGCAACTCCCGAGAGCGCCCACGCCGCTGCCCGCCCCGATCCGCCCGCGCCGACGATCACCGCGCGCGCTCCCGCCGGATCGATCCCCCGGGCGCGAAGCGCGCGCAACAGTCCCGGCGCATCCGTGTTGTGCCCGACCAGCGCGTCCCCGTCCCGGACCACGCAGTTCACCGCGCCGATCCGCTGCGCCGCCGGATGGATCTTGTCCACCGCGAGCGCCACCTGCTCCTTGTGCGGCACGGTGACGTTGAACCCCGCCGCCCCCAGCGCGCGCAGACCGGCCAGCGCCACCGGCAGCTCCGCGGACAGCACCCGGCAGGGCGCATAGACCGCATCGACCCCCAAAAGCGCGAAGGCGCGCGAATGGATCAAGGGGCTGCGCGAGTGGGCGACCGGATCGCCGAGCAGGCAGTAGAGCGCGGTCATTCTGAAAGGATCTCCACCTCCGCACCGAGCCTTCGCAGAAGCCGGAAGAAGCCGGGGAACGAGACGTCGGCCCACTCGATGCCGGAGATGGTGGTGGGCTTGTGCGACACCAGCGCGGCCACCGCCATGGCGAGCGCGATGCGATGATCGCTGGCCGATTCCAGCTGCGCGCCCCCGTCGAGCCGGCCGCCGCGGCCCTCGATGCGCAGCCCGTCGGGAAGCTCTTCGACCCACGCGCCCATCGCGCGCAGGGCCTTGGCCATCTGCGCCAGGCGGTCCGACTCCTTCACGCGCAACTCTCCGGCGCCTCGGATCACCGTCTGTCCCTCCGCGATGGCGCCCAGCACCGCGAGGATGGGCACCTCGTCGATGGCGCGCAGCACGAGGTCGCCGTCCAACTCCGCGCCGTGCAGCTTCTGCGCCGCGGCGGTCATCCGCGCCACCGGCTCGGGCGCGACGCTCTCGGGCAGCTCCAGCTTCAGGCGCGCGCCGAACATCGCCAGCGCGTCGAGGAAGCCGGTGCGGGTGGGGTTCACGCCCACGTGATCGATGGAGAGCTCCGATCCCTGCGGGGCGATCAACGCGGCGGCGAGCAGGAACGCGGCGCTGCTGAGATCGCCCGGCACGTCGAGCGCCACGCCGGAAAGCTCCGCCGGCCCGCGCACCGCCACCGTGTTTCCGCGCTGGATCACGTGCACGCCCATCATCCGCAGCATCCGCTCGGTGTGATCGCGGCTGCGCAAAGGCTCTGTGAAGGAGGTTTCACCGTCGGTGAAAAGCCCGGCCAGCAGGACTGCGCTCTTGACCTGGGCGCTGGCGACGTCGGAGGTGACCGCGCCCGCGTGCAGCTTCTGGCCGCGCTGCACATGGACGGGTGGCTTCCCGCCCGATGCCGTCTCCACCGCGGCCCCCAGCGACCGCAGCGGCCCCGCCACCCGCTCCATCGGGCGCCGCGAGAGCGACTCGTCGCCGGTGAGCGTCGCCTCGAGGCCCGCGCCCGCGAGGATGCCGCTGATCAGCCGCAGCGTCGTGCCGGAGTTGCCGCAGTTGAGATGGCCGAGCGGCTCGCGCAGCCCCGAGAGCCCCTGGCCGAACACGATGGCATCGTCGGGCCCCATGTCCGCGTCGCGTTCGGGCAGCGGCGCTGCGCCCCTCGGACGATCGGGCGGCACGAAGGTGGGCTCGTCGTCCTCGGGAAATTCGAGACTCCGCGGCTTGGGCTGCCAGGGCGTCCCGTCGCCGCGCAAGAGCGGCACGCCCAGCTGCGCCAGGCAGCGCGCGGTCGATCGCACGTCGCCGCCCGGGGCCAGGCCCGAGATGCGCGATTCGCCGGAAGCCAGCGCCGCCAACATCAGCGCCCGGTGCGAGATGCTCTTGTCGCCGGGCACGCGGATGCCCGAGGCGGTGAGGGGCTTCTGCAGCGGCGAGATCCTGGCCCTCACCCGCGCGCCACCCGGTGCAACTTGCGCCCCATCGCGGCGGCGATCTTCTCGACTTCGCGCATCAGCTTCTCGAAGAGAGGGAGGTTCAGGGACTGCGCGCCGTCGGAGAGGGCGCGATCCGGATCCGGGTGCACCTCGATGATCAGGCCGTCCGCGCCGCAGGCCACCGAGGCGCGCGCCATCGGCAACACCGCGCTGCGGATGCCGATGCCGTGCGAGGGATCGACCACCACCGGCAGGTGCGACTCGCGCTTGAGCATCGGCACAGCATTCAAATCAAGTGTATTTCTGGTCATGGTCTCGAAGGTGCGAATTCCGCGCTCGCAGAGGATCACCTGCTTGTTGCCGCGCGAGACGATGTATTCGGCCGCCATCAGCAGTTCCTTGATGGTCGAGGACATGCCGCGTTTGAGCAGCACCGGCTTGCGCAGATCGCCCACCGCTTCCAACAGCGAAAAGTTCTGCATGTTGCGGGCGCCGATCTGCAGCAGATCTGCGCTCTCCGCCACCGCCGGC
>Ga0213851_1312163_pt1 | contig 18933 bp, 17 predicted proteins | sample ABR_2014_MetaT_FD_164455 | JGI IMG/M metagenome (GOLD analysis project Ga0213851, IMG submission 164455) | Metatranscriptome of freshwater sediment microbial communities from post-fracked creek in Pennsylvania, United States - ABR_2014... | ecosystem: Environmental > Aquatic > Freshwater > Creek...
CGAGGAGCTGAAGCGCGAGATCGAGGTGGTCTGCGAGGAGATCAAGCGCAGCCAGGACTCGCCCAACCGCAAGCTCTCCCGCGAGCTGTTCGCGAGCAGCTTCGCCCGCCACCCGTACGGCAAGCCGGTGATCGGCACCGAAGAGAGCGTGCGCAGCTTCACCCGCGAAGGGATCCTTCGCTTCTACCGGCGCTGGTACAAACCGGAGAACGCGGTGGTGGTGGTGGTGGGCGACGTGCGCGAAGCGGAAGCGCTGCGCCTCGCCGAGAAGCACTTCGCGTTTCCGCCGGGGCCGTTCGAGGCGGCGCCGCCGCGGCCACAGGAATCGCGGCGCGAGCAGCCGGTGGCGCGGCTCAAGCAGGAGCCGCTCAAGGAAGGTTACCTCTCCATCGCCTGGCCTTCTCCGCCGATGGTGCACGACGACGTCGCGGCGCTCGACGCTTTGAGCATCGTGTTGGGGCACGGCGAGGCGTCGCGGCTGCACCGGGCTTTGAAGCGCGACCGGCTGCTCTGCACCGAGGTGCAGGCGAGCTGCTACACGCCGGTCGATCCGGGGCTGACCATCGTGGGGCTGACGCTGCAGCCGGCCACCGCGGTCGAGGCAGTCCGCGAGGCGCTGCTGCAGACCTACCGCGTGCGCAGCGAGGAGGTGTCGGCGGAGGAGCTGTCGATCGCCTGCCGCCTCCTCGAATCGGACGCCGTCTACCAGCGCGAGACCGTGCAGGGGCAGGCGCGCAAGCTGGGCTTCTACCAGTCGAGCGCGGGCGGGGTGGAGTTCGAGCAGCGCTACCTCGAGCAGGTGGCGCAGCTCACCCCGGCGCGGTTGCGGGAAGCGGCTTCGCTTTGGATCGATCCGCAAGCCGCCGTCCTGGCCGCGCTGCTCCCCGAGAGCGGAGACGTGACGGAGGATCGCCTGCGCGAGCTCCTTCTTGAAGCCGCGCGCACGCTGCCGAAGCGCAAGGCGCAGAGCCAGTCTCTGCCCGAGAAGCGCGCCCCGGTGAAGTTTTCCCTGCAGCCCAAGACCGGCCCGCTCCTGCGCGAGGAGCTGCCTTTTGGCGGCGTACTCCTGATCAAGGAGGAGCGCGCGGTCCCGCTGGTCGCGCTCCGGGCAGCGTGGCAGGGCGGCCTGCGCGCCGAGGACGCCGGCAACGCGGGCATCAACATGCTGCTGGCGCGGCTGGTCTCGAAGGGCACCCGCACCCGGGGGCCCGAGCAGCTGGTGCGCGAGATGGAAACGATGGGCGGCTCGATCGGCGGCAACGCGGGCCGCAACAGCTTCGGGCTGCGCGCGGAGTTCCTCTCGCGCCACCTGGCTCAGGGGTTCGACCTCTTCGCCGAAGCGGTGATCGAGCCGGCCTTCCATCCCGAGGAGGTGCAGCGCGAGCGCACGCTGCAGATCGACGAGCTGCGCTCCCGCGACGACAACCCCGCGGGCGTCGCGTTCCTGCTCTTCGCCGAGACGCTCTACCGCAAGCACCCGTACCGCTTCGACACCTTGGGCACCGAGCCGAGCGTGTCGCGCCTCGAGCCCAACCTGCTCGCGCAGTACCGCGCGCAGAAGTTCCCGCCCGCCGCGCTGACGCTGTCCGTGGTGGGCGACGTCGATCCGGCGGAGGTGAGCAAGCTGGTGCGGGACAAGCTGGGCCGTGGCGACGCCCCGCGCCCGCCCGCGCTCGCGCCGCCGCAGGAAGATCCCGTCGAGGCGCCCCGGGTCGGGGTGAAGAAGCTCGACAAGGCGCAGGCGCATCTGGTGCTGGGCTTTCCCGGCGTGCGGCTCTCGGACCCGGAGCGCTGGCCGCTGGAAGTGCTCTCGGCGGTGCTGTCCGGACAAGGCGGGCGGCTCTTCGTCGAGCTGCGCGACAAAAAGAGCCTCGCGTACAGCGTGACCAGCTTCTCGATGGAGGGCGTCGATCCCGGCTACTTCGCCGTCTACATCGGCTGCGGGCCGGCCAAGACGCAGGAGGCGCTCGACGGCATCCGCGGCGAGCTGCGGCGGGTGCGCGAGGATCCGATCACGGCGGCCGAGCTGGACCGGGCGCGCACGCACCTGATCGGGACCCAGGCCATCTCGCTGCAGCGCAACTCGGCGCGGGCCGCGGTCTACGCGTTCGACGAATGCTACGCGCTGGGCGCGGACGCGTCGTCGCGCTACGCGGAGCGCATCGCCGCGGTGACCGCGAAGGACGTGCTGGCGGCGGCGCAGCGGATCTTGCTGCCGTCGCGCGAGGTGATCGCGCTGGTGGCGCCACCAGATAAGGTGCCCGAGGAGCTGCGGCGGTGAGCTGGGCGCTCGTGCTGCTCGCCCCGCCCGACGAGCTGGAGGTGCTCGCGGCAGAGCTGTTCGAGATGGGCGCGCTCGGAGTGGAGCTTCAGGAGCCGGGAATGCCGCTGATGCCCGGGACGCCGGAGCTTCCCAAAGGGCGCGGGCGGGCCATCGCTCACTTCGACGAGCGCAGCGACGCCGCCGAGGCCGCGCAGACGCTGGGCACCGAGCCGCCCGTCGAGATCGCGGCGCAGGACTGGAGCGTGGCCTGGCGCGCGCACCATCGCACCATGAAGGTGGGGCCGCGCTCGTGGGTCTTCCCGCCCTGGGAGCAAGTCCCGTTGCAAGAGGGGGACACGTCGTTTGCCGTGGTGACGATCGATCCGGGCATGGCGTTCGGCACCGGCAGCCATCCCACCACCTCGCTCTGCCTGGAAGCCTGCGACGAGCTGCTCGCGGCGCGGCCGGGCGCCGACCTGCTCGACGTGGGAACCGGGAGCGGCGTGATCGCGCTGCTCGCGGTCAGGCTGGGCGCGGGGCGCGTCGTCGGGACCGAGAACGATCGGGTCGCGCTGCAGGCGGCTCGCGCCGGCGCCGCGCTCAACGGGATCGCGCCCGATCGGATCGAGTGGCTGCTGCAGGATCCATCGGAAGTGCCCGGGAGGTTCGGGATCGTGATCGCGAACATCCTGCTCAACACGCTCGAGGAGCTTGCGCCCCGGATCGCCGCGAAGCTGGCGCCCGGGGGGCGGCTCGTGCTCTCGGGCCTGCTCGCCGAGCAGGGCGACGCAGCCGAGCGCGCCTACCTTGCGCAGGGGCTCCGCGCAGTCTCGCGGCGGGAACGCGACGGCTGGATCCGGGTCGAGATGGAGCGGGCCTGATGCACCGCCTCTTCGTGCCGCCCGAGCAACTCGGAGGACCAAGAATCAGGCTCACGCCCGAGCAGGCGCGCCATCTCGGCACGGTGCTGCGGCTCAAGCCCGGCGAGGAGATCGAGGTCTTCGACGGCAAGGGCGCGCGCTTTCGCGCCTGGCTTACGGACGCGCCCGAGCTGGACGCGGCGGCGCTGCGCATCGCCGAGGCGCTGCCGGAGTTCCCCGTGCGCGCCGTCGACGTCGTCCTGGTGCAGGCGCTCGCCAAAGGCGAGAAGATGGAGCTGGTGGTGCAGAAAGCCACCGAGCTGGGCGCGTCGCGGATCGTGCCGCTCGCGTCGGAGCGCGCGGTGGTGCGGCTCGATTTGGAACGCGGCGGATCCCGAGCAGCGCGCTGGCGGCGGGTGGCCGAGGAGGCAGCGCGCCAGTGCGGCCGCGCCGACGTGCCGCGGATCGACGAGCCGTCCGGCTGGGACGCGGTCTTCGGTCTCTTGCGCGACGAGCCGCTGCGCCGCGGGCTCCTGCTCGATCCCGAGGAGACGCTTCGCCTCGGGCAGGCTGCGCGAGGAGCGCGGCGGGTGTTGCTCGCGGTGGGGCCCGAGGGCGGGTTTTCGCCGGAGGAGCGGGCGAGGGCGCGCCAGGGCGGCCTTTTGCCGGCGGGGCTGGGGCCGCTCGTCTTGCGGACGGAAACGGCAGGGCTGGCGGCGCTCGCGGTCGTGCTGCACGTGAGCGGTGAGCTCGGCTGAATCCGCGGCAACCGCGACCACGGAGCAGCATCGAATAGGGGGGGTCGCGGACGCTTGACATGCCACGTTTGCCGGGCGTCCGCTCGTCCTGCCGGAGGCTGCCATGCTGCACCTGGCCGTTCCGCTCTTGCTCGCCGCTTCCGGCCTGCCCAGCCTCTCGGCGCGGGCCCCGGCGCGACCGGTCCAGATTACGCTGATGTCGGCTTCTGAAGAGCGCGTCTGCCCGGGGGCCCTCGAACCCTCGGGCTGGCGCGACCCGTCGAGCGCCTGGTTCTTCGCCACCGGTCCCACCGCCCGCCTCGACGATCAGGAGCTGGCGGCGGGCGTGCTGGCCGCGCTCATCGACCTGCGCTTCGTGCAGGGCGCCCTGCGGCTCTTCGTGCTGGGCAGCCCGCTGCGCAGCGGCTTGCAGTTCACGTCGGCGGGATGGCACGCCCGCTGGCCGTTCTGCTAGCCCGCCCGCACCGGGGCCCCGTGGAAGATGGCGCAGTGATCGCAAAAAAAATTATTTTTTTTGCGCGTAGCGTTTTGGACCCCAGTCCCAAAATGGGGCTCCGAAAATAGGACGGTGGCGGGCGGATGCGTCAGTGGTTGCGCGCGTGGTCGATGCAGTACTCGGTCAGCTTCCCCCGGCACTTCTCCTGGCAATCGCAGACGCGGAACTCCAGCTTCGGATCGTCCTTGTCGCTGCGCCCGCACTTCGAGCAGACGTGCGCGCGCCGCTGCGGAGGCCCGAAGCTCGACGCAACCGATTGCGGCCGCACCCGCGCCGCCCCGCGAGCCCGCGCAAGCAGCGCCGGACCGGAGAACAGCAGGAAGTCGCCCAGCGCTACCGCGATGGCCGCGCGCGTCTGCATTCCTCCGGCGATCAGTTCCCACAGCATCCACGCCCCGCTCAAGAGCCCGATCCACTTCACCCGCACGGGGAGGACGATGAGCAGGATCTCGTAGTCGGGAAACTCGACGGCGAACGCGAGCAGAAGCGCCGTGGCCACCCAGGTGCCCTGCACCGGCCCGACCACGAACGCGATCAAGAGCGTTCCGATCGCGCCCAGGAAGAAGAAGAGGTCGAACCGGAACGCCCCCCACTGCGCCTCGAGCGAGGTGCCCATGGTGTGCAAAAACCAGAGATAGAACGCGGTCCAGAAGAGCCCGGTCAGCGTCACCGGCCCGGTGGGCGCGAAGAGGAACGTGAAGGCGCGCCAGAACTCGCCGTTCAGCACCGCCCGCGGATCGAGCCAGAGCAGATGCGCCAGATCCGGCCGCGCGTAGACCAGCAGGTGCAAGACGCCCGACAGCGCGACGATCCAGAGGATGATCCCCTCCGGTGCATAGCGGCCGAACCGTCGCTCGAGGCGGGCGAAGAGCTTGTCCACCCGCATCTCCTAACATCCGACTGCCGGGTTCGCGAGCCCGGCGACGTGCTAGGTTCGCGGGCCCTATGGACCCGTTGGCGAAGTTCATCGAGCTGCTGGAGCGCGCAAAGCAGACGCCAGGCATCTTCGACGCGACCGCGATGACGCTGGCGACGGTGGGCGCCGACGGGCGGCCCGCGGCGCGCATGGTGCTGCTCAAGGACGCAGGACCCGATGGGCTGGTGTTTTATACGAACTATCGATCGCGCAAGGGCCGCGAGATCGCCGCGCACCCCGACGTGGCGCTGGTCTTCTGGTGGCCGCAGCTCGAATCGCAGGTGCGCTTCGAAGGCCCCGCGACGCCGGTCCGCGCCGACGACGCCGACGCCTACTTCGCCACTCGCGATCGCATCAGCCAGCTCGGCGCCTGGGCCTCCGACCAGAGCCAGCCGCTCGCCTCGCGCCAGGCGCTGGAGCAGCGCTTCGCGCAGCTCGAGAAGCAGTACCTGGGCGTGCCCGTCCCGCGGCCCCCGCACTGGTCGGGCTACCGGGTGGCTCCGCGCTCGGTGGAGTTCTGGTGGAGCCGCCCCGGCCGCCTGCACGAGCGCGAGCTGTACACCCGCCCGCAGTCCGGCGCGCTGTGGACGATGACGCTGCTCAACCCCTGAGCGTCACTTCTTCGGAGGCTTCGGCCCGACCATCTCCTCGGCGCGCACCCAGGCGTCGAACTGTTCCGCCGTGACGAAGCCCAGCTTGAGCGCGGCTTCCTTCAGGGTGGTGCCCTCCTTGTGCGCGGTCTTGGCGATCTTCGCCGCCTTGTCGTAGCCGATGTGCGGGTTCAGCGCGGTGACCAGCATCAGCGACTCGCGCAAGAGCTTGTCGATGCGCGCCCGGTCCGGCTCGATGCCCACCGCGCAGTTGTCGTTGAAGCTCCGGCAACAGTCCGCGAGCAGCCGCGCCGACTGCAGGAAGTTGTGGATGATGAGCGGCTTGTAGACGTTGAGCTCGAAGTTTCCGGACGCCCCGCCGATGTTCACCGCGACGTCGTTGCCGAACACCTGGCAGCAGGCCATGGTCATGGCCTCGCTCTGCGTCGGGTTCACCTTGCCCGGCATGATGCTGGAGCCCGGCTCGTTCTCGGGGATCCTGATCTCGCCGATTCCGCAGCGAGGACCCGAGGCGAGCCAGCGCACGTCGTTGGCGATCTTCATCAGCGATGCGGCCAGCGTCTTCAGCGCGCCGTGGGCGAAGACCAGCGCGTCGTGCGTGGCCAGCGCTTCGAACTTGTTGGGCGCGGAGGTGAACGGATGGCCGGTGAGCTTCGAGAGCTCGGCCGCGACCCGATCGGCGAACTCCGGATGCGCGTTGAGTCCGGTGCCCACCGCGGTGCCGCCCAGCGCCAGCTCGCGCAGGTGGTGGAGCGAGCTTTCGACGTGCCGCAGCCCGTGATCGAGCTGCGCCACCCAGCCGCTGATCTCCTGCCCGAGCGTGAGCGGCGTCGCGTCCATCAAATGCGTGCGGCCGACCTTGACGATGTCCCGGAACTCCTCCGCCTTGTGCGAGAGCGTGTTGCGCAACAGGTTCACCGACGGGATCAGATGATCGACCAGCGCGGGCACCGCCGCGACGTGCATCGCGGTCGGGAAGACGTCGTTGGACGACTGGCCCTTGTTCACGTCGTCGTTCGCGTGGACGAGGCGCTCCTCGCCGCGGGGCCCGCCCAAGAGCTCGCTGGCGCGGTTCGCCAGCACCTCGTTCATGTTCATGTTGGTCTGCGTGCCCGAGCCGGTCTGCCACACCGCCAGCGGGAACTGATCGGCGTGCTGGCCTTTGATCACCTCGCCGGCCGCTTCGATGATGGCTTTGCCCTTCTTCGCGTCGAGGACCTTGAGATCCAGGTTCACCTGCGCGGCGGCGCGCTTCACCTGGGCTAGCGCGCGGATCAGCGCGGGCGGCATCTTCTCCGTCGAAATCTTGAAGTTCTGCAGCGAACGCTGGGTCTGCGCGCCCCACAGCGCCTCCGAGAGGACCTCGATGGGACCAAAAGTATCTTTCTCCATGCGCGTGGCCATCCGTTCTCCTCTCGCGGGCGCTGCATAGCGCCGATGCGGTCTCGCGACAAGCCGCCTTCGGCTTGCTCCCGGGCGGCCTGCGGCATGCTTCGACGTCGCGTGCAGTTTCCTTGACCGCGTGCGGTTCCACCGTACCTTCGCAGCATGTCGTTCGTGCTCGCCTGGTCTCTCGATGTCGCGCTGATCTGCGGCCTCACCGCCGCGTGCGCCTTCGCGACGCTGAGGATCGGACAGGTGCGCTACCCATTCGATTTCCTGCGCGACACCTCCGGCCTCTGGCTCCTCCTCGCTGCTGCCTTCTGGATCGTCTGGACGTTTTTCGCCCGCGCTCTGCCGCGCTTCGCCCGATCGTTGACGGAGGGCCGTCCGCGCCGTTAGAAGGCATCCGTGGCCGAAGCCAAGCAGTACGTCCTGCCCATGCCGCAGCGCCGCGGCGTCATCTTCTTCCTGCTCGCCAACGCGTTCGCGTTCGCGCTCTGCGCGTGCATCTGGGCGCTCTTCTGGTACGGCGACTTCTTCACCAGCGCGGCCAACGCGATCTGGGGATTCCTCGCGTCGCACTCTGGCTGGACGGTGGGCGCTGCGCTCTCCCCGCTCTTCGCCGCGCTGGTGCTGGGCTATGGATACGCCCGCCGCGCGATGGCCCGGCGCGCCCGCGAGAAGGCGGAAGCGCTGGCCCTCGCCGCCGGCCGCGCCGGGACGCAGTTGCCGCAGGCTTGAGCCCTTGCTGATCGCGCTCCTGCTCGCCGTCGCCGGCACCGCGCCTGGTGGCCAGAAGCGCGCCACGCCGTCGAAGCCAGGGCGGGGAGTTGCGCTGGTGCCGGCGGCTGCCGAGGGCGCGCTGCTGCTCGACGGCGCAAGCGGAATCGCGGGCCTCGGCGCGCTGCTCGAGACCGCGGGGCGGCGAGCCGCTTCCGTGTCGCCGGGCGCGATCGGGCGCACCCTTCAGAATCTGGTGGGCGTCGATCTCCTCGCCGAGCAGCCCGAGTGGTCGCTCGCTCCGCGCGGCGCGCGCGCTCTCGTCGCCATGCAGAATTCGGTGGGGCTCTCGGCGCCCGTCGCGAACGTAAAGTCCGCGCGCCGCGCGCTCGCTGCCTGGCTGGGACCCGAGGTGCGGCCCACGCGGCCGAAGCCGCTCAAGGGGCCCCTCGCGGCAGGCAACCGGGCCGGAATGATCGCGCCCGTCGCCGGATCGCAGCGCCTGCTGGTCGCGTCGGGCAAGCACGCGGCGGCGCTGGTGAGCGCGCTCGCGCATCCATCGGCGTTCTCGCGCGACAAGGCGCTGCTCGCGAAAGCGACCGGGCCCGCGTGGCTCTACTTGAAAGGGCGCCCGCCGCTGCGCGAGGCGATCTTCGCGCTGGACGCGAGCGCAACCGGGCTCACCGCGCGCGGGCTGGTGACGCCCGAGCACGATCCGATCCTCGCAGGCGCGGCGCCGGCTCCCTGCGACGGCGCGCCTGTGGGTTGTCTACGCGCCGGCCTCGGGCCCAGCGGCCGCGGCCTGCTGGAGCTTTTGCTCGCGCCGTTGCAGACGCCGCTTCCCGCGGGCGACACACTCGTCGTGCGCCTCGACGGAATCGACGTGCAGAAGCTCGGCGACGAGCGATCCCTGCCCCGCGCGCTGCGGCTCTCGGCGAAGGCCGCCGACCCGCAGCCCGGTCCCGCGCTCGCGGCCACGCTCGACCTCGCCGCCATCGACGACGCACTCGCGCGCCTGACGCCGCTCGACGCGATCCACGGCTCGCTGGCGGCCGGCGCGTACGCAGCGCACCTGCTCTACGGACCCCTGCTGCGCAACCTGGGCCCGCTCACACTCAGCGGCGCGCCCGCAGGCACGGGGGCGGAGATCGAGCTCCGCCTGCCCGCCCGCTGACCTCAGTTCCCCTTGTAGATCGCAACCGCGCCCGTGTACCCGGGCAAGATGAAGTTCCCCGACACGTCCTTCACGGGGCGGAACGCGGCCACCATCCTGCGCGACGTGCCTGAGCCCGCGCTCTGGATGTTCGCAACCGGCAACCAGCCAAGCTTGTCGCCCAGCGTGACGGAGGAGTCCTGGCGCGCGTCGGACGAGTAGTTGACGGTGCTGCTGCCGAGGCGCGTGATGCCGCCGCCCCACGCCATACCGGCCCAGACGCTGCCGTCCCTGGGGTCGAGTGCCACAGCCGAGACGTTCTTCGTCATCAGCCGGCTGGTCGCGTCGCCGAGGCGCGAGCCGGCCGAGTTGACCCGGATGAGCCCGTGCGCGAAGGATCCGAACCAGGCGGTGCCGTCAGAGAGCGCGGCGATTCCGGAGACGGCGTCGTCGAGTGCGTAGTCTGGCGTCCTGGCGCCCGGCGTGCTGCGCATCAGCGGCGAGACCCAGATCACGCCGTGCTGCGCGTCCCACTCGGGCATGTTGTCGGGCCACAAGTCCCAGCGATCGCACGTGCCGGTCACGGTCGTGCAGGGACCCGGCGTACCTTCGGTGTCTGCCTGTGCGGCCCAATAGTCTCCGCCGCCGGAGTGGAACTTGGTCGAGCGGTTGGTGCCGCCCATCCACATGTCGTGGTTCGATGGATCGATCGCAACGCCAAAGTACGCGTCGGTGAGCCAGGCGGCTTGTTCGTTCGGGCAGTAGCTGGTGGACAGGTCGTAGTCGACCATGCAGGCGCTGATCGCCGGGTGAGAATGCTCCCAGACCGTGCTGCAGTTCAGTTCGCCGTTGCAGGTGGGCTTGTTCGGCCCGTCGGCCACGCCGACAGCGAAGCCGTGGTTGCCGCCGAACCAGACCGCGTTCTTCGCCTTGTCCCAGACGATGCGGTGGACGGAGCAGACCTTCTCGCGGCCGCCGATCTCGTTCGGCACGATGCCCGGGCCGCTGAAGATGTCGTAGTGGACGACGGAGATGCCGCCGCTCGTGAGCGTGACGCGGTCGGCGTCGCCGCTCTTGTATTCGGCCGGGTCGCCCCAGGTGGACACAGGCGTCGCCTGCTGGCACGGGCCCCACTCGGTGCACTTGCCGGTAGACGGATTCCTCTTGGTGCACGGCGCGATCGCACATTGCCAGTTCCATGCGTACTCGCAGGTCGGCTTGCCCTGGTAGCCGACGAAGACGGTGCCGGAAGGGCCGCCCGCGACCGAGATCACCGGCGTCGCGGTCAGGCTCGGATTCTTGTCCGACGGGCTGCCGTCGGGGACGCCCATGTACCTCGCGACCTCTCCGTTCAGCCAGCCGTACGGATGGAGCCCTTCGGCGATGCCGAACTTCTCGAAGCGGCCGCTGAGCGCGCCGCCCGCGTCCGCGCGCAGGAGGAAGAGGCCCTCGGTGCCGCCCGCCACCCAGAGGTTGCCGCCTTCGTCGAACGCGGCGTCGTAGACATCCTGCGGGCCGCCGTGCTGCGGGCCGAAGAACTGCCAGTCGGAGTTTCCTGTTGGGAACTGGATGGTCTGCAGGGTGCCGGCGTCGCCACTCGTGCCGCCGTCTTGCCCACCGTCGGTGCCGGCGTCGGTCCCTCCCGTGCCCGCATCGTGGCCGCTTCCCGCGTCGGTGCCGGCGTCGCTGCCCGTGCCCGCGTCGGTGCCAGTGCCCGCGTCGGTGCCGGTGCCCGCGTCTGAGTCTGAGGCCCCGTCGCCCGAGCCGCCGCCCCCGCCGCCGCCACCCCCGGTGTGAACGACACCGCTCCCGCAGGCGACCGCGATTGCCACGGCAGACACCACGAACATCGCTCCCCGCCACCGACCGACCAAGCGCATGCTTCCCCCCGAACTCTCCCTTTCGAGAGCAGGGGACATGCCAAGTTCGATGTCCGCCCGCCGCGAGCCCTCGCGGCGCGCGCGTGTTACGAAGTCAGCCCATGGACGCCGAAGCGTGCTACCGCGCAGTGCAGGGCCGCGACATCAGATTTGCCGGCCGCTTCTTTCTGGGCGTGCGCACGACCGGCATCTACTGCCGCCCGGGCTGCCCCGCCCGCCTGCCGCGGCGCGAGAACGTGGTGTTCTTCCCGTCGGCCGCCGCCGCCGAGGGCAAGGGATTTCGCGCCTGCCTCCGCTGCCGCCCCGACGCCGCGCCCGGTTCCCCCGCGCAGGCCGGCACCGCCAGAACGCTCACGCGCGGGTTGCGGCTGCTCGAGGAATCGGGGAACGCGCGCGGGCTCGCCGATCGCCTGGGCGTCACCGATCGCCACCTGCGCCGCCTCTTCGCGCGCCACCTGGGTGCGACGCCCGCGGCGGTCCTGCGCACCCGAAGGCTCCATCTCGCCCGGCAGCTCCTCGAGACCTCGGGGCTGCGGATGATCGACGTCGCGCACGCCGCCGGTTTCCAGAGCTTGCGCCGCTTCAACGAGGCGATGCGGCGCGGATTCGGGCGCACGCCGACCGAGCTGCGGCGCGAGACGGCCAAAGCCTCTGCCGCGCTCTCGCTGCGGCTGCCGTTTCACGTGCCGCTCGATTTCGAAGCGCTGCTGTCGTTTCTCTCGGTGCGCGCGCTGCCGGGCATCGAGGAAGTCCGCGATGGGACCTGGCGGCGCACGCTGCGCGAGGGCGTGCTCTCGGTGCGCCGCGGCGGGCCGGGGAATCTCTTGGTCGAGATGCCGGCCGCGCTCGCGCCCCGCGCGCTTGCGCTGATCGCGCGCGTCTCGCGGGTGTTCGATCTGCGCGCCGACCCGCGCGCCATCCGCGCGCACCTCTCGCAGGACGCGGCGCTGCGGCCCTTCCTGCGCCAGGGCCTGCGCGTGCCCGGCGCGTGGGAGCCGTTCGAGATGGCGGTGCGCGCGATCCTGGGCCAGCAGATCTCGGTCGAGCGCGCGCGGGCGCTGGCAGGCGTGCTGGTGGACGACTACGGCGAACGCGTCGAGCACGGGCGGCTCTTCCCGACGCCGGCCGCGTTGGCCAAAGCGGCCCTGCGCGGGATGCCCGGGGTGCGCGCGCGTGCCATTTCTGCTCTGGCGCGGGCGGTGATCGAGGGTCGGGTGCGGCTCGACGGCGCGCAGCCGCTCGATGCCTGCGCTGCCGCGCTCTGCGAAATCCCGGGCATCGGCGACTGGACCGCGCAGCTGATCGCGCTGCGGGCACTGGGCGAGCCCGACGCGTTCCCCGCCGCCGACCTGGGGCTCTGCCAGGCGCTGCAGCTCACGCCGCGAGAGTTGCTGGCGCGGGCGGAAGCGTGGCGGCCGTGGCGCGCCTATGCCGCCGCGGCGATCTGGCTAACTGGAAGCGGTCCGCGAATTCTGTACAAAACGGGAGGGACGCATGCTGCGCATCGATGAAGTCCAGAGCGGTCCGGCGTTGCTGCGCGTCGATCAGGTGGAGACCCCCATCGGCACGCTGCACCTCGCCGCGGTTGGAGACGCGCTCTGCGCAGCGGCCTTCGAGCCGGTCGAGCTGCGCCGCCGCTTCGGCGAGGTGACGCCACGCCGCGCGCCCCTCTCAGCGTCCGATCGAATCCGGGCGTACTTCGAGGGCGACCTCAACGCGCTCGACGATCTTCCCGTCGATCCGGGCGGCACCGGGTTCCAGCGCACGGTCTGGGCGCTCTTGCGCAAGATACCCGCCGGCGAGACGCGCACCTACGGCCAGCTCGCCGCGCAGCTCGGCTCGGCGGCGCGGGCGGTGGGCGCTGCCAACGGCGCCAATCCGGTCGGACTGGTGATCCCGTGCCACCGGGTGATCGCGACGGGCGGCGCGCTCACGGGCTATGCCTGGGGCATCGATCGCAAGCGCTGGCTGCTCGACCACGAGCGCCGCTCCGCCGGGCGATTGCGCTGAGAGCTTTTCGCGGCGCGCGCGGCAGAGTAGGTTGCGCGCGCCATGAGCGTAGACACCTCGAAGTCCGTCCCGCCCGAGCCCAGCGGTGGAATGTCGTCGTCGCAGCGTCAGGAGCTGCTCGCACAGCTGAGCCCGCGCGAGAAACTGGCCGCCCTCGACGCCCAGGCCGAGTTGGGCGGTGGCAAGGAGCGCGTCGAGAAGCAGCACCAGGAGGGCAAGCTCTCGGCCCGCGAGCGGATCGAGCTCTTGCTCGATCCCGGCAGCTTCATCGAGCTGGACAAGTTCAAGACCCACCGCGCCGACGACTTCGGGATGTCGGCGAAGAAGATCCTCGGCGACGGCGTGGTCACCGGCCATGGCCTGGTCGAGGGCCGCCAGGTCTTCCTCTTCGCGCAGGACTTCACCGTCTTCGGCGGCAGCCTCTCGGGCGCCTACGCCGAGAAGATCTGCAAGGTGATGGACCTCGCGGTCGCGACCGGCTGCCCGGTCATCGGCCTCAACGACTCGGGCGGCGCGCGCATCCAGGAGGGGGTGGTTTCGCTGGCGGGCTACGCGGAGATCTTCTATCGCAACGTCGCCTCCAGCGGAGTAGTGCCGCAGCTCTCCGCCATCCTCGGGCCCTGCGCGGGCGGCGCGGTGTACTCGCCCGCCATCACCGACTTCATCGTGATGGCAAAGAATACTTCGTATATGTTCATTACGGGCCCCGACGTGATCAAGACGGTCACGCACGAGGAGGTGAGCAAGGAGGACCTGGGCGGCGCGCAGGCGCACAACGCGCAGAGCGGCGTGGCGCACTTCGCCGCCGAGGACGAAGCCGGCGCCATCCGGGTGCTGCGCGAGCTGCTCAGCTACCTGCCCTCGAACAACCTGGATGATCCCCCGCTGGTCCCGACCCAGGACCCAGAGGGCCGCCGCGACGACGCCTTGAAGAACATCGTCCCGGAAAATCCCAACAAGCCGTACGACATCAAGGAAGTGATCCGCGCCGTCGTCGACGACCGCCACTTCTTCGAGGTGCACGAGCACTTCGCGAAGAACATCGTGGTCGGATTCGCGCGCCTCTCCGGGCGCAGCGTGGGCGTCGTCGCCAACCAGCCGGCCATCCTGGCGGGCGTGCTCGACATCGACGCCTCCCGCAAAGGCGCGCGGTTCGTGCGCACCTGCGACGCGTTCAACATTCCCCTGGTCACCTTCGTGGACGTGCCCGGCTTCCTCCCCGGCACCGCGCAGGAGTGGGGCGGCATCATCACGCACGGCGCGAAGCTGCTCTACGCCTTCGCCGAGGCGACGGTGCCCAAGCTCACCGTGATCACCCGCAAGGCCTACGGCGGCGCCTACGACGTGATGGCGTCCAAGCACATCCGCGCCGACGTGAACCTCGCCTGGCCCACCGCGGAGATCGCGGTGATGGGCCCCGACGGCGCCGTGAGCATCGTCTTCCGGCGCGAGTTGGAGAAGGGCGCCGCGCGCGAGGAGCTGGTGCGCGCCTACCGGAACACCTTCGCGAATCCGTACAAGGCGGCCGAGCTCGGCTACGTCGACGAGGTGATCCTGCCCGAGGAAACCCGCCCGCAGCTCTGCCGCGCGCTTTCGATGCTGCGCAACAAGCGGCAGGACGTGCCGCAGCGCAAGCACGGCAACATCCCCTTGTGACTTCCCTTGCCTGCGTTCAACACAGTGAAGCGGGAGCTTACGCTGCTCGACGCCGTCGGGATCGGCGTCAATGGAATCGTCGGAAGCGGCATTTATCTTTTGGTCGCTCCGCTCGCGCGCGTGGGAGGCGGGAGCAGCGTCTTCGGCGTGCTCGGCTGCGGCGTGCTCTGCGTCTTGATCGCGCTCTGCTTCGCCGAGCTCAGCTCGATGTACGACCGCAGCGGCGGGCCGTACGTGTACGCGCGGGAAGCCTTCGGCGACCGGGTCGGCTACGCGGTGGGCTGGCTGGGCATGGCCCAAGGAGTGCTCGGGCTCGCGGCGGTGTCGGTGGGATTCGCGGCGGCGCTGGGACGCTTCGTGCCGGCAGCTTCCACCGCGCGGGCGGAGATCGGGGTGGCGATCATCGTCCTGCTCGGCGCGATCAACTACGCCGGCGTGAGAGCGGGCGCGCGCACCTCGACGTTTCTTTCCGTCGTAAAGATGGCGCCGCTCGTCCTGGTGGCGCTGCTCGGCCTGCGATTCGCCGGGGATGCGCCGCTCGCCTTCCACGCGGGCGATGTCGTGAACGCCGCCTTCCTCTCCATCTTCATGCTGTCCGGCTTCGAGTACACCGCGGTGCCGGCGGGTGAGATCCGCGACCCGCGCCGCAACGTGCCGCTGGCCATCGTGGGCAGCCTCTCAGGGGCCGCGCTGCTCTATGCATTGTTGATGGTCGCCGCGCTCGGGGCGTTGCCCGATCTGGTCGCACACGAGCAGCCGCTCCCCGACGTGGCCGCGCGCGTGCTGGGCGCGTGGGGCGCGCCGCTCCTCGGAGTCACTGCGATGCTCTCGATGCTCGGCTTCTGCGCCGGCGTCGCGCTGGTCGCACCCCGCTACTTCACCGCGCTGGCCCAGGACGGACATCTTCCGGCGGCGCTGCGCGAGACGCGGCCGGCGATCTTCGCCTCGACGGCGTTCGCTTCCGCGCTGGCCATCGTGCTCGGGTACGCGCGGCTGGTCGACGTGAGCAACGTGGTGATCCTCTCGGGCTACGCGCTCACTTGCCTCGCCGCGCTGGTGCTGCGCGTGCGCGAGCCTGAGCGGCCGCGGCGGTACCGGCTGCCGCTCGGTCCGCTGATCCCGTCGCTCGCCTGCGCCTCCGCGATCGCGCTCCTGGTCTCCGCAAAGCCGCGCCTTCAAGAATGGACCTTCGCGCTGGTGCTGCTGGCGGTCGGCTTCCTCTGCAAGGGCGCGACGCTGCTCGGGCGGAAAGCGCGCGCCCGCGCAGGCACCTGATAAGATCACTGCATGAAGGAGAGCCCCGGGCGGATCGAGTTCGTCACGCTAGTCGTCGCCGGCGGTCCGACCGGCGGCAGCGTGACGCTGCCGGTGCCGCGCGAGGTCAGCGCCGCGCTCGGGAGCCGGGGGCGCGTCGAGGTGAGGGGCACCGTCGACGGACAACAGCTTCGCGCTGCGGCGCTGCCGGATGGGGCGGGCGGCCACGTCATCCATGTCCCGCGCCAGCTCCTCTCCGGCGCCGGCGCGGGGCAGCGCGTGAAGGTGGTGCTCGAGCGCTTCGAGCAGGAGCCGCCCGTCGAGGCGCCGGCCGATCTCCAGAAGGCGCTGGGCAAGAACGTCCAGGCCAAGGCGGCGTGGGAGAAGTTTCCGATTCCGCACCGGCGCGCGTGGGTCGAGTACCTCGCGCAGACGAAGAAGCAGGACGTGCGCGAGAGGCGGATCGTCGAGGCGGTGCAGCGCATCGCGCTCGGGAAGACTCCGTAAGATCCCGCCATGCAGCTGCGCGTTGCAGAGCGGATGGGCCGGGTCCGCTGGATCTTCCTGCCGCTGGGCCTCTGCGCGCTGGTCGCGGTCGGCGCGCACGCAGCGGCCGACGTGGTGGGCGACCGCGTGCTCTGGTGCGTCGATCGCGTCGATGCGTTCTTCGACGCCCTCTTCGCCAGCTGGTCCGTCACCGCGCCGCTGGTGGATCTGGTCGGGCTCTCGCAGCGCACCTTCTTCGCGCGAGCGGTGGCGCTGGTCTGGGAGCTGTGCGCCGACGCGCTGATCGCGGTGCCGATCTTGAACTACCAGGAGCGCGCGGCGGCGCAGGAGTGGCAACTGGCGCGGGCGCTCCTGCGCAAGAAGCCCACGCCGCAAAGGCTGGTGCGGCCGGCGGCCACGCTCTTGGTGGCGGTCGCCGGCGCCTGCGCGGTCGCGCGGATGGTGCGCGGGTCGGTGCAACTCGGAGCGCACTCCTCCCTGCTCTCGCACCTCTTGGCGGCGGGGACGCTCTTGGCGCTCTTGGCGCTGCTGGTTCCGCGGGCGGTCTTTCGATCGCTCGAGCATGCGGACCAGAAAGAACGCGCCGTCTCGGTGGGCGTGTTCGGGACCGCGCTCCTCCTTCCGCTGATGCTGGCGGCCCTCTTCGCCTCTCCGCTGCTCTCCTTCTTCCGATGAAAGGCGCCTCCTCGGGGGCACGATACTCGATGATCGTGCCGACGGAGCTGCTGCTGGCGGCGCTCTGCCTCTGGGCCGCCTGGTACCACACGCCTGCCGGGGCGCTGGTGCGCACGGCGGGCGCGTGGTTCTTCAAGACGCGCAGCACGGCGCGGCCGCTGCTCTCGTACTACGGCGCGGGCGTCTACCAGCCGCGAACCGCGCCGCCGCCGCTCTTGGCCGCGCCGGTGCCGCCCACGCAAGCGCTGGGCTACGGCGCGTGGGCGGTGTTTTCGGAGGAGAACCGGCAGGGCGAAAGTCCCGCCGCGATGTCCGCCCAAATCAAGTTGCTCTCTTCCCGGCTGGCCGGCTCCGACGCAGCGGCCATGCTCGCGCTCTTCTGCGGCGAGGAATCCGCGCGCTTCGCTCTCGGGCAAGCGGGCGCGGAGGCGCGGCTGGACGAGCTGGCGCGCGAGCTTCCGCCCCGCTCCGCCGACTGCGTCGCCCAGGCCTCGCAGGCGCTGATGCAGGCGGGCGCGTACGCGCTGGCGTGGCCGCTGCCGGAATCGGTGCGCATCACGTCTCCATTCGGAATCCGCGAGCATCCCGTGTTCGGCGTGCGCAGGCTGCACGCGGGCGTCGATCTGGGCACGCCCGTCGGCACGCCGGTCCGCGCCGTGGCGGCGGGCGTCGTCCGGCGCGCCTCCAGCGACGGCGTCAACGGCAGCATCGTCGTGCTCGATCACGGCCGCGGCGTGGTCACGCTCTACTGCCACAACGACGAGCTCTTGGTGCACGACGGGCAGCGCGTGCAGCGCGGCCAGATCATCTCCCATTCTGGCAATACCGGCCGCTCGACCGGCCCGCACCTGCATTACCAGCTCGACCTGGCGGGAGAGGCGGTGGACCCGCTCCGGTATCGCGCAGGGCATCCGAAGACGGCCGCCGCAGCAGCCAGCGATTAGCCCACGCCTGGCGGCGCAGGAGACAGCTCGCGCCGAGCTGGGCGGGTTGCGCTTCTCCCTTCGAACCCGTGTTCCGCTCCGATGTGGCAGCGAAGACGAGGAGCGGGTCCGGAAAAACGCTCCGCTGATGAGCGAGACGGATGACTGGTGGCACGCCAATTCCTTCACCCTGCGCGAGGCCCGTGCCGCAAACCTCGCCTTTCGGCAATAGCGATGCCAGATGCGAACGGACTCAGGTCGAGCGCGAGAAGCCGGACAGCGAGGCGGCGAGCCTCTACGCATCGTCCAGCGAAATAGAATGTTGTGGGCGTGTCGATCCAGCCTTGGCTCGTTCGTCGCCACTTCAGAGGACAGTCGTCACAACGGGTCGCAGGCGATGCCTGTGCCGAAGGGAGTTACGCTCATGTCGAGGCTTCGGGTAAACGCATTTGGAATCTCTATCGATGGTTACGGCGCCGGTCCTGACCAAGCTCTGGACAATCCGATGGGCGTCGGAGGGATGGCGCTGCACCACTGGGTATTCGGCACGAAGACATTCCAGAAGATGGCCGGCGACTTCGCTGGGTCGCTGATCGGTGACAAAGTCGGCCGAGAAGGCGTCGACGACGACTTTGCCGCGCGCGGCTTTGAAAAGCTTGGCGCCTGGATCATGGGCCGCAACATGTTCGCGCCCTCGCGCGGCGCCTGGCCCGACGACGGTTGGAAGGGGTGGTGGGGCAACAACCCGCCCTACCACGTGCCCGTCTTCGTACTCACGCACCATGCTCGTGCGCCCGTCACGATGGAGGGCGGAACGACTTTTCACTTCGTTACCGATGGCATTCATGCCGCGCTGAAGCGCGCGAAG
>Ga0213851_1381258_pt1 | contig 18605 bp, 6 predicted proteins | sample ABR_2014_MetaT_FD_164455 | JGI IMG/M metagenome (GOLD analysis project Ga0213851, IMG submission 164455) | Metatranscriptome of freshwater sediment microbial communities from post-fracked creek in Pennsylvania, United States - ABR_2014... | ecosystem: Environmental > Aquatic > Freshwater > Creek...
CCCTGCTGTCCGATTTCGGGACGCAAAGTCCCGCGGCCGCACACTGATGGTGCGGTGTAGCTGCGGCAATGCTGGCATGCGGCTCGCAGTAAGAGCAGAAGATGGAAACCCTCCTGCGCGACCTGAGGCTCGCCTTCCGCTCGCTGAGGCGCTCGCCCAACTACGCGCTGGCAGCGGCGGCCGCGCTGGCCCTCGCCATCGGAGCAAACACCGCGCTCTTCAGCCTGATCGAGGCCACGCTCTTGCGACCCTTTCCATATCCGCATCCCGAGCAGCTGCTGATCGTGCGCGAGACCAGCGCGACCTTCCCGGACTCGTCGGTCTCGTACCCCAACTTCCTCGACTGGCGCGCGCAGTCCCGCGACCTCTTCAGCGGCATGGCGGCGTTCCGTCGCGACAGCTTCAACCTCACCGGCAGCGCCGAGCCCGAGCGGGTGGGCGGGCGCATGGTCGCGGCCGACTTCTTCGACATCCTGGCGGTGCACGCGCAGCGCGGGCGGCTCTTCTCGCAAGAGGACGACGCGCCCGGCGCGCCGCGCACAGTGGTGCTGGGCAACGCGCTCTGGCAAAGGCGGTTCGGCAGCGACCCCCGGGTGATCGGCCAGAGCATCACGCTGGCCGGCGACAGCTACGTGGTGATCGGCGTCCTGCCGCCGGGCTTCCGCTTCCTGGTGGCGAGCGATCTCTTCGTGCCGCTGGGCCTGTGGGCCGAGAAGTTCAAGGACCGCGCCGATCACCCCGGCATGAGCGTCCTGGCGCGGTTGCGCTCCGGCGTCTCGCTCGAGCAGGGGCGGGCCGCGTTGAACGGCGTCGCCGAGCGGCTGGAGAAAGCGTACCCGCTGAGCAACACCGGAATGCGCGTGCGCGCGACCACCATTCAAGACGACCAGACCGAGGACTTCCGCTCCGCGCTCCTGGTGCTCTGGGGCGCGGTCGGGTTGGTTCTGCTGATCGCGGCGGCCAACGTCGCGAACCTCTCGCTGGCGCGCGCGGCGGCCCGGGCGCCGGAGCTGGCCATCCGCTCGGCGCTGGGCGCGGGTCGCTGGCAGCTGATGCGCGAGCTTCTGATCGAGAGCGTGCTCCTCGCGGTGGCGGGCGGCGGATGCGGCGTCCTGCTCGCGCTCTGGGCCACCGATGCACTCCTTCCATGGATGCCGGAGATCCTGCGCCGCAATGCCGAGATCCACGTCAACAGCTCCGTCCTGGCCTTCACCTTCCTGCTCTCGGTGCTGACTGGACTCGCCTTCGGGGCGCTGCCGGCGCTGCGCGCCTCACGGCCCGATCTCGACGCGCTCCTGCGCGACGCGCACGCCACCGAATCGCGGCCGCGCCGCAGGCTGCGCAGCGCGCTGGTGGTGGCGGAGGTGGCGGTCTCGCTGATGCTGCTGATCGGCGCGGGCCTGCTGCTCCGCAGCTTCGCCAAGCTGGCGCAGGTCGATCCCGGCTTCGAGCCGCACGGCCTGCTTACGTTCCAACTCGCGCTCCCCCCGTCGCGCTATCCCGACGGCGCAGCCGAGGTCCGCTTCGAGCAGGAGTTGCGCCGCCGCATCGCCGCGTTGCCCGGAGTGCGCGCCGTGGGGGTGACGCAGAGCGCGCCCTTCTTCGACGACAACAGCACCGGCGGCTTCTGGGTCGAGGGCCGCCCGCGCCCCGAGCCGGGCAAGGGCGTCAACGTCATGCGCTACGACGCGAGCCCCGGATTCCTCGACGCGATGGGCGCGCATCTGTTGCGGGGACGCGACTTGCGCGAGACCGACGATCTGAAGTCGCCCGCGGTGTTGATCGACGACGCCCTCGCGCGCAAGCTGTTCGGCAGCGAGGATCCGCTCGGCCACCACCTCGCTTTCCCGCCGGAGATCGTCGGCAACATGCGCGGGCCGGAGATCGTCGGCATCTTCGGCCACATGCGCCAGTACGGACTCGACGATTCGGGGCCGATCCAGGCGGCGATGATGATGCCTTACGCGCTGATGGCCCAGTTCGCGCCGCAGTGGTTCCAGAGCATCACGCTGCTCGTGCGCGGCGGCGGCGACCCGCAACTGCTCACCTCCGCCGTGCGGCGCGAGGTGCTGGCGATCGATGCGGAGCTGCCCGTCTACAACGTGAAGACGATGGAGGCGGCGGTGGAAGACTCGCTCGCAGGGCGCCGCTTCAGCATGCTGCTCCTCGGGTTGTTCGCGCTGGTGGCGCTCTTGCTCGCGGCGGTCGGCGTCTACGGCGTGATGAGCTACGGCGTCGTCCAGCGGACCCGCGAGATCGGCATCCGCATGGCGCTGGGCGCCCGGCAGCGCGACGTGCTGCGGCTGGTGGTGAGCGGGGGCGCGCGGCTTTCGGGTGCGGGCATCGTCATCGGAATCGCGCTTGCGGTCGGGCTCTCGCGCGTGCTGCGCGGGATGCTCTATGGAGTGAGCGCGTTCGACCCGCTCACCTACGCGGGCCTCGCGCTGACGCTTCTCTTGGTGGCGCTGTTCGCGTCCTGGTTGCCGGCCCGTCGCGCATCGCGGGTGGACCCGAACATCGCCCTGCGCGCGGAGTGAATTCGAGCAGCGGCCCTCGCTCCAGGAGCCCGCCGCGGCGGGCGGCCTCGGCAGTTGCCGTCGAACTCGCGCTCGTCCCTACTTCACCGTCACCGTGATCGTGACCGTTCCGCTCGCTCCTGGATCGAGCGTGCCGCCCATCGTCCACGTCACCGTTCCGGTCGCTCCGGCGGCGGGCGCCGAGATGACGCACGAGGTGAGCGAGGCCGGAAGCGCCCCGCATGCCGCGCTGGCGAAGGCGGTGAACGGCGGCGTCACATCCGAGATGACGATGTTCTGGAGCGGCATGGCGCTGTTCGGGTTGGCGTACGCGATGGTGTACGTGACCGTGCTCCCGGGCGGCACTCTGACGACGCTGGCCGACTTGAGCAACGAGATGGCCAGCTTGTTGAACGTCACCGATGCGCTGGTTGCGGCCGTGCCGGCCGTCACTTGCTGACTGCATTTCACGCCGCTCGCGGCGTTCGGGTACGTGCCCGCGTTGCTGCTCGTCACCGGCAGCGAGACGGTGCAGCTTCCGCTGAGCGAGGGCACGGTGAGGTTCAGCGAGGTCGCTCCCGTCACCAGTGCGGGAGTGCTGGTGACGCCCGTGCAGGTGCCGCCGATCGACGGCGGGCTGGAGACATGGAATCCGGTGAGCGCGTCGGTGAAGTTGCAGCTCGTGAGCGCCGCCGCGTTGGGGTTGTTCAGCGTGAAGGTGAGCGTCGAGTTGCCGTAGGTGTCGAGCGGCGTGGGGCTGAAGCCCTCGCTGATGGTGGGCTTGAGCCAGCCGGTGAGCACCGCGGTGTTGCTCACCGGACCGGCCACGCCGGCCGGCGTGGAAGTGATGGCAGAGCTGGTGTTCGAGAAGCTGCCCGCGGCGCTGATAGTGACGTCCACCGAGACCGAACAGTTTCCGCTCGCGGCTAGCGCGCCGCCCTGAAGCGAGAAGGTGGTGTCGCCCGGGCTGGCGTTGGCGGTGTTGGCGCCGTTGCGCAGCGTGCCTCCACAGGTATTGCTGGTGGCGAGCGGCGAGGAGACGCTCATGCCGCCGGGGAAGGTGTCGGTGAACGTCATCGCCGTCTGCGCCACCGCTACCGAGCTGGAGATGGCGAAGGTGATCGTCGTGCGCTCGCCCACGCCGATGTCGGCGGGCAAGAACGACTTGGTGATGGAGATGCGACCCACCGCCAGCGTGGCTGCGTTGGAGGCGGGGCCCGCCGTCGCGCCGGTCTCGGCGGTGGTGACTCCCGAAGCGACGTTGGTGTAGTTGCCCGCGGTGCCGGCCGTGACGTCGACCAGCACGGTGCAACTCGAATTCGCGGGGATGGCGATGCCGGTGAAGCTCACGCTCGCCAACGTTGCCGCCCCCGCGCTGGGGATGGCGCCGGTGCACGTGCCACGGCCCGCGCCGATGTAGTTCTGCGCGACCGCGGTGGTGGTCATCGCGCCCGGCGCAGTCGGGAAGGTGTCGCTGAAGCCCACGCCGGTGAGGCTGATGCCGTTGGGGTTCGCGAGCGTGAAGGTGATGGTGCTGGTGCCGCCGGCGGCGATCGACGGCGGCGAGAACGCCTTCGCGATGGTGGCGAAGCCGATGACGATCAGGTTCGCGGCACTGGGAATGCTGCCCGCGGTGGGGGTCTGCGTGCTGGTCGCTCCGCTGGTCTGGTTGGGCCAGCCCGCGCTGGGGCTGATGTTGGCGCTGGCGACGTTGACCGTGACGGTGCAGCTTCCGCTCAGAGGCACGGTGATGCCGCTGAAGCTGAGCGCGGTGGCGCCCGCGGCGAAGACGTTCGACCCGGCGCCCGTGCAAGTGCCGCCTGCAGCGGCGCCCGCGAAGATCTGCATGTTGCTGAGCGCGTCGGTGAAGGCGACGCCGGTGAGCGCCGTCGCGTTGGCGTTGGTGAGCGTGATGGTGAGCGTGCTGGAGCTCGCCGGCGACGCGGAGCTGGAGAGGATGACGCCGGGAGTGAAGCCGAGCGAGATCTGCGGCGGCGAGTAGACGACCAGGTTGGCGGTGTTGGACCCCGGCCCTGCGATCGGAGTTTCGTTGCTGGTCACGCCCGAGGCGGTGTTGCTGTTGGTTCCCGAGCTGCTGCTGGTGACCGTGACCGTCACGGTGCAGCCCGCGACGGGAATGGTGATTCCGCTGAAGCTCAGGTTGGTGCTGCCGACGGTGAGCGTCGAGGGAGTGGTGCCGACGCAGGTGCCACCCACCGCGGCGGCGCCGATCGACATGCCGGTCAGCGCGTCGGTGAACCTGGCGCCGGTGAGCGCGATGTTGCTGGAGTTCGAGAGAGTGAAGGTGAGGACGCTGCTCCCGCCCTGCGCGATCGGGCTGGTGGCGAACGCCTTCGCGATGGTGGGCGCGGCGGCGACCATCAGGCGCGCGGCGTTGGAGCCCAGGCCGGTGGCCGCCTCGTTGCTGGAGATGCCGCTGGTGGTGTTGGGGTAGCCGGCCGCGGGACTGACCGCAGTCGCCGTCACCGGAACGGTCACCGTGCAGCCGCCCGCACCCACCGGGACGGTGAGGCCGCTGAACGCCAGCGCGCCCGTCTGGCCGGCGGCGAAGCTGTTCGACGACGCGCCCGCGCAGGTTCCGCCGGCCGCGCCCGCCGCCGCGATCTGGAGATTGGTGAGCGTGTCGGTGAAGCCCGCGCCGGTGAGTGGAATCGTGTCGCCGTTCACCAGAGTGAAGGTGACCGTCGAGGTGGCGCCGATCTGGATTGTTGAAGGCGAGAACTGCTTGTTGATGGTGGGCGGGGCGGTCACGGCGAGCGCAGCGGTGTTCGAGGGCGGACCCGCGGGCAGGAGTGCGGTGCTGACGCCGCTCGTCTGGTTCGTCTGCGCGCCCGCCGAGCTGCTGGTGACGGTGAAAGTGACGGTGCAGCCCGCCGCCGGAATGTTGATCCCGGAGAAGCTGAGGTTGGTGTTTCCGACGGTGAGCGTCGAAGGCGTGGTGCCGGTGCAGGTGCCGCCCACCGCGGTGGCGCCGACGGACATCCCGGTGAGCACGTCGGTGAAGCTGCCGTTCGTCTGCAAGACGCCGCTCGGGTTGGTCAGCGAGATGGTCACCAGCGTGGTGGTGCCGCTCTTGATGCTGGCGGCGCCGAACGACTTGCTGACGCCGATGACGCCGACGCCGAGCTGCGCGCCGTTGGAAGGCGCGCCCGCCACCACCGTCTCGTTGGTGGTCACGCCGCTTGCGGTGTTGGTGTAAGGGCCCGCGACGGCGCTCTTCACCTGGAACGAGACGGTGCAGGTGCCGCCTGCGGGCAGCGTTCCCGCCGTGAGCGTGAACAGGCCCGCGCCCGCGGCGATGGTGGTCGGCAAAAAGCCGATGCAACCCGCGCCGGAGACGGTCACGGCCCCGCCCGTCGCTTGCAGCGGGCTGGGGAACGTGTCGGTGAACGCCGCGCCGGTGAGCGCGGTGCCCGCGTTCGGGTTGACGATCGTGAAGGTGAGCGTGGCGTTGGCGTTGGGCGCGACGGCGGCGGGCGCGAAGGCTTTGGAGATGGTGGGCCGCGAGAGCAGCGTGGCGCTCGCGGGTACGGTGTTGATCACATTGAGCGAGTTGGTGAACGCCGCCGCAGGGAAGGCGTCGGTGTAGCTCTGTGCGGCCGCCGCCGTGACGGTGATCGAGAAGGTGCAGGTGCTGCTGGCGGGAACGGTCCCGCCGCTCTGGGCGAACGAGGTGGCGCCCGCGACGACCGTGACGGGCGTGAACCCCGTGCAGCCGCTGCCGGTCACGGTCACCGCGCCGCCCGTCGCCGTCAGTCCGGGCGGAAGCACGTCGGTGAACGCCGACGCCGGGAGCGCCACGCCGTTGAGGTTCTGCACGATGATGCTGAGCTGCGTGGTGCCGCCCGCGTTCACGCTCACCGGGCTGAACCCAATGCTGACCACCGCCGGCTGCCGGACGTTGACGTCCTCGGCGGTGGACGAGAGTGGGTTGTAGTTGCTGCCCAGCACGAAGTCGCCGGTCGAGTAGCTGCCGCCGGGCGTCACGGTCTGGCCGGCCGCGGTGCGCGTCGGGTCGTCGTAGATCACGTTGGCGGGGTTCTGCAGCACGCCGAGCGGCGCAGCAGCGGGCACGCTGGCGGTGAACGAGACGGAGATCGATCCGCCGCCGGGAATGGTGAACGCACTCCACGCGGGCGAGGTCGCGCCCGCCGCGGGGTTGCTGGTCGTCGTCCGCGAAGCCCCGCCCGCGGTGGTCACCGCATCGGTGCTGGCGACGTTGAGCCCGGAAGGCAGCACGTCGCTGACCACCACGCCGGTGGCGGTGCCGAAGTTGACCGCGTTGGAGACGGTGATGGTGTAGCTGGTGGTGCTGCCCTGCACGGTGTCCGGCTTGGTGGTGACCTTGGTGACGGTGAGCAGCGGGTAGCAGAGCGGGCTCGGCCCGGCGCCCGGGATGTCCGTCGACGCCACCGAGCTGATCATGAAGCCGCCGGGCGAGGACGACGAGCCATAGGGCGCGGTCGAGGTGGGGCTGGGCGAGGTGAGGCCGTTCGCGCCTCCCGCGACGTTGATGGTGGCGTTGCTGCTGCTCGAGAGCGCGATGAATCCGCCGCCGCCACCACCGCCCGGCCCGTGGGGGTTGTTGTTGTACGCGCCGCAAGCGCCACTGTTCTCGGCAGTGCCGTTTCCGGTGTTGCTGCCGCCGCTGCCGCCGTTGGCGTTGACCGTGACCGTGCCGACGTTGCCGCTGTTACCCGATGCGAAGACGAGGACCGCGCCGCCGCCGCCGCCGCCGCCCGACGCGTCGTTGCACACGCTGGGGTTTCCCGAGGCGCCGTTGGCATTGATGGTGCCACTACCTGAAATCGTCTTTGCGCGCACGAGAACCAGGCCGCCGCCTGCTGCGCCGCTGGAAGCGACGCCGAAGTTGGGCGTGCCGGTGCCGTTATTGGTGGTCCCCGCTCCTCCGCCGCCGCCCATGCTCAAGCGCGCAGCGGACATGGGCACGCCCTGGCCTCCGAAGCCGCCGGTCTGCGAGCCGGGCGGAATGCCGGGCGTCCAGCCGTAGCCGCCCATGCCCCCCGCCGCGGAACCGCCGCCTCCGCCGCCGCCGGTGTTCTGATCGTTGCCGGCCGCATTCGCGGTCTGGGGATCGCCGTCGGTTCCGCCGCCGCCCGCGTTGCCCGGAGCGCCGCGCGCCAAGGAGCCGTTGGGATAGCCCTCGACGCCGTTGTCCAGGATCGCGCCCGCCGCGTTGGTCGCTGCTCCCGCCACCGAAGGGATGAAGAGGTACCGCGGCGTGCCGGCGATGCCTTCGCCCTTCGACGCATTGCTGCCGGGGAAGGGGCCCTGCGTGCCCGAAGGGTTGGCGGTGAAGGCGGGGACGGCGGGGACGAGCGTCGAGACGTAATCGGTCGAGACGTAGCCGGTCTGCGTCGGATCGGCGCCTTTCAGGTAGAGCCCGCCGCCGCCGCGGAAGCCGCGCCCGGTGACGTTGATGGTCTGGCCGTTCCAGTTCAGCGCGCCGGCCACGTCGAAGACCACGATGCCGCCGGTCGCGCCGTTCCAGGCGGCCGCCGTCACCTGACCCGAGAGCGTGGCCGTGCTGTACTGCGGAACGCGGACGACCTGGAAGGCGCGCTGGCCGTTGGCCCCCGAGTACGCCTGCGATCGGTAGCTGTTTTTCAGAGGCGCGCCGAGCGGGATGGTGGCGCCCGCGACGTAGGTCAGAGCCACGGTCGCGTACTCGTAGATGCCCGAGTTGTTGAGCGCGATCTGTCCAGCGCCCGGCGAGCTGCCGCCGTAGGCGGAGTCGTTGCTGGTGGAGATGTCGGCGTCCTGCATCTGGATGATGAGGAGCAGATCGCCGGCGGCGAGGGGGAGCGAGCTTCCGCCCGACGAAGTATCGAGGGCGCCCACCGTCACGCTGGCGAGGCCGGCGGTGCCGCTCACGCCCGGGTAGTAGCTGTTGACCACGCCCGACGGCGAGCCCGGCCCGTCCTTGCCCGGGTTGCTGCAGGAGTTGGCCGCGAGCGCGCGCGCAGGGACGGCCGCGGCGGCGGCGAGGGCGATCAGTGCGCTGGCGATTGTCCTCGTCATTGCTTGTTCAGGAATGCCGCCGCATCGCGGACGGACTGCTGGTCGAATTTGAAGCGCAGGCTAAGATACGGGCCCCGCGCCTGGAAGCCGGAAGTGGTGAAGTCGCGATCCTCGTAGCCCACTAGATTCACGCCCAGGCTGAGCCAGAGGTTGGTGGCGGGCGAGACGCCCACCTGAGGCCCGCCGCTGTACGCGTACTGGCCCGCGGCCCAGACGTGCAGCACGCTGCCGCGCAGGCCCACGTCCCAGAACTCGGTCACGTCGTAGCGCAGCTCGAGACCCATCTCGTCGGTGTAGCCCTGCCAGGTGCCGGCCGCCTCGACGGAGCGGCCGTACTTCGCACCGTACCCGAGGGCTAGCTGGAGCGCCCGGTGCGGCCGGTAGTTGGCGAGGAAGTTGTCGACCACGCGCCACGAGTCGGTGGGCTGCGCGACGAAGGTCTTGCGGTCGACCAGCCAATCCAGCCGGTTGAGCAGGATCCAGTGCGTCTGCGCGGGACGGTAGGCGAAGCCCAAGCGCAGATCGGCGCTGGTCGTGTGCGAGCCGTCCGAGTTCCGCGTGCCGAAGAGCTGCCCGCGCCCTGCCCAGGCCCAGCCGCTGGATCGCTCGGCGACGACGCCGGTGAGCAACGACCACTTGTCGCCCGACTGCGCGGTGCGGCCCTCGATCCGGCTGTCCCAGACGAGGCTCTTCACCTGGTAGTTCGCGCCCACGGTTGCGGCGGTGAAGTTCTCGCTCACCGCGCCCGACGCCGGAGCCACCGCCGGGTTGGGGGTGTAGAAGGCGTTGTGCCTGAGCGTCTGACTGCGCTCGGCGCCGGCGTCCACCTTCCACTCCTCGGAGAGCTGGAGGGTCTGCCGCAAGCCGATGTTGCCGAAGACCCGCTGGTCGTTTTCGTTCAGGTCGCGCTCGACCAGCGAGGTGAAGCTGCCGCCCTTCCAGGGCGTCGCGCGCAGGCCGATGCGCTCGTTGTTGGTGGCGGCGCCGGCCCCGAACGTCACCTCGTCGGCGGAGAGCAGCGTCACCATCTGCGTCAGCTTGTACTCGGCGCGCAGGCCGATCCGGGTGGGGAAGTCCGAGCTGCCGTTGCCCCAGACCGACTGCGCATAGTCGAGCGCGAGGGTGAGGCGCTCCTTGAGGAGCAGGAGCTTCCCGCCCGCGGTGAGTTGGCCCGACGAGTGGTGCGAGCTGTCCGCCAACTGGTCGTCGGCGTCGAGCAGTCCGAAGTAGCCGCCGTACTCGCGGGTGGCGTAGTTGAAGCGCGCCTCGCCGAAGAGCCGCTTCGCCCCGGTTGCGAAGGTGTCCTGCTTGAAGGCCTGGCCGGTCACCCCCATCTGATCGCTCAAGTGCAGCGTCGCGTCGCCGCCCCACTTGCGCGTGCCCGCCTCGCTGAGCGGCTGCTGTCCGAGGCCGAAGGAGCCCTGCTCTTCGCGGAAGTAGATCTTCCCGGCGATCAGGCGGGTGGTGTGCGAAAGCTCGGCGAGGAACGCATCGCCCTGCCGCGTGACGACGCCCGAACTCGTGCCACCCTGACGCGAGTTGGTGAACGCCGCCTCGGCGCGAAACCGGGTGTTCTGCGCGAGTTGCAGGCGCACGTCGGCGCCGAAGAGGTCGTTCTTGAGCGCGCCCTCTCCCTCGTGGACGGCGGTCACGCCGGCGCGGATGCGCTGGTCGAGGAACTTCACGCCCGCGCGCCCGCCCAGCGTGTAGTCCTGGGCGCTCATCGAGAGCGTTTCGTACTCGACCACGATGGTGACGGGATTGAGCTGGAAGTCGCGGCTAGGCACCGGCTCGCGGAAGAAGATGGTCCCGTTGTCGTAGTCGATCGAGTAGTCGATGAAGCGCGTCAGCGTCCGCGACTCGACCACCACCTCGCTGCGGACGCGGTCGCGGGTGAGCAGCGTCACCGTCTCGGAGTTGAGCGTGATGGCGCGGCGCGAGAGATGGTAGAGGCCCGAGGTGCCGTCGCCGGGGATCTCGTCGCGCGCGTAGGTCTGGTCGGTACGCGCCCCGAAAGCGTTGACCTCGACGTTCTTGGTGTTCAACTCGGCCTTGACGCCGTTCATCTTGCGGCTGTAGCGCGAGAGCTCGGTGACGGTGAGGCCGGTGTCGTAGTCGCCGAAGAGCGCGTAGAACTGCTCGCGCTCGATCTTGACGTAGATCTTGCGCGCGCTGGCGGCGTCGTACTGCTGCTGCGAAGCGTCGCCGTAGACGGTGAAGTAGGTCTGCGGGTCGATCTGGTTGAAGAGGCTGGTCCCGACTTGCAGCGGCTTGGCCGAGTCGTACGCGGCGGTGATCAGCCACTTCCCGGCGACCTGCCCCTTTGCGTAGAGGGCGACGCGCCCGTCGGCGTAGAGGTTCTCGTCGGCGCCGGCCGCGCCCGCCGACTCGAGGTTGCCGGAGAGGACGTTGTAGCCCGCGGTGCCCTCGGCCACGCCGACCAGGATCCAGTCGCGCATCTTCGGCTGCGCCCAGGTCTCCACCTCGGCGGTGGCGGCCCCCGCGGCGAGCACGGCGCGGTACGAGCCGCTGGTGCTCACCGGCGCGAACTCCACGTTTCCGTCTCGGTCCATCTGCACGGTGCGTCCCAGCGATGCGTCGAGCGTGACGTTCTCGCCCTCGCGGCGCGGCCGCGAGAGGTTGCCTTCGCGGATCTCGAGCCGCATGGAGCCGCGGATCAGCTGGCCCTGCGAGTCGAGCAGCTCGAGGCGGGCCCGCACCGGCGTCTTGCCGTCGGCCACGTTGCCGGCGGCGGAGATGAAGCGAAGCTGCGCGATCTCGCCGGTGCGAACCACGCCGGCCGTCTGGTGGAGGCGCTCGTTGCCGAAGGGATCGCTGCCGGTGACGAGCAGCGCGTGCGGGCCGCGATCGCCGAAGTCGACGCCCACGAAGGTGTACGTCGTCTTGCCGGTGACGTGGTCCTCGCTCTTGTAGCCGATGCGCGAGGCCTCGACTTCCTTGCCGTCGACGAAGAAGTGGAGGGCGAGGAACGAGGCGGCGCGAAGTTGGACGGCGCCGACGCGGTCGGGGAGGAGATCGCCGTCCTGCGGCGTGAGGAAGGCGTCGGGTGCAGGAGGCGTGGCCGTGCTCGTGCTCGCGGTCGTGCTCGTGCTCGCAGTCGAGCTTGACCCCGGGCTCTCGTTCTGGGTTTGGGTCGCGTTCGCGTTCGCAGTCGCGTTCGCGTTCCCAGTCGCGTTCGCGTTCGCGGTCGTGGTCGCGTTCGCGTTCGCGTTTACGGTCGTGGTCGCAGCTCCGCCTGAGCCACCATTCGCGGGCGGCGCCGCCTTCTCCGCCGGCATCAGGTGCGTCTCAACGCGCACCGGCCCGCTCGCGGGCTTCACCGCTTTGAGGACCGTGATCACCGTCGTGTCCTTGGCGAAGATGCTCACTTCGACGCGCCGGTTGATGGCGCGCCCCGGCCGCGTCGCGTTCGGAGCCAACGGCTGCGAGTCTCCCTTTCCTTCAGCGATGAGCTTCGCCGGCTTGAGGTTGAGGACCTTGAGCAGCAACGAGCCGACGCTCTTCGCGCGCGCGAGCGACAGCGCGGCGTTGTCCTTGAACGTCTTCCGCCCGCGCTTGGTGATGGCCTGCGAGTCCGTGTGCCCCACCACCACGATGTGATCGGGTAGCGTCGTGACGAGGCTGCGCTCCATCTCGACGATGTGCTTCTTGTCCCCGGGCGTGAGCTCGGTGCCGAAGGTCGGGAAGTGAGGCCGCAGCACCAGCGAGACTGGCTTGTGCAAGAGTTCGCGCGCGACCTCGAGCGCGTTGTCCGCCGAGGCGGTCTCGAGCGGCGCCGCGTTGCCGCCCGCGCTGGAGAGTGCCGCGGTCACCGGGCCCGCACCCAGCGCGGCGCCCTCTTCGGTGCCCGCGAGGAACCCGAGCGTGCGCGACCACTCGGCCGGCAGCGCGCCCAGCAGGAAGGTCAGCGTTCCACCGGCGATGGCGGGATCGGGAACCGGCGCGCCGTCGAGGGTGGCGGAGCCCGGCTGGTAGCTCACGTTCGCAGGCAGCGTCACCGAGATCTTTCCGTCGGTGATCGGCGAGCGCGTGCCGTGCGCTTCGAGCTTGAAGGTCGCGGTGAGCTTGTCGACCGTGTGCGACAGCTCGAGGGTGATCTCACCTGGCGCGGGCGGCGGAGGAGGCTTCGGCGGCTCGACCACGGGAGGCGGCTTGGGCGGCTTCACGTGGAAATCAGCGCGCCACACCGCCTGCCCCTTCACTTCGACGAACTGCGAGAACGAGCGCCCGGCGAAGCGATCGTTGCGCGTGCACGGCACCGGCTCCCACCCTTCGGGGAGCGAGTCGAGATCCATCTGCACGACGTGCAAGCCGGGCCTCAGGCCCTCGAAGTGGTAGAGGCCCTTCTTGTCGGTGACTGCGAAGGTGCCGTCCTCGAGCACGATCCGGATGCCGGGCACCGCGACGTCGCCCACGCCCTCGTTGGCGTCGCACTCGCCTGCAGTGACGCGGCCGAGCACGAAGCTGCGCGCGCTGAAGAAGTCGTCGACGATCCGCACGCTCGCCTGCGCCGTGTTGGAGGTGCCGCCGCCGGCCGCGGTGGCCCAGGCGAAGTTGTTGGCGACGGCGCCGGGCTTTGCGGCGGCGCCCACCAGCGTGAGAAAGCGCACCGTGACGGAGCTGCCGCGATCGAGATCGCCCAGGTCGAACGTCAGCTCCTGCCCGTCGGGCCGCACGGCGGGGTCGGCCAGCGGCCTGCCGTTGACTTGCGCGGAGCCGGGCCGGTATCGGAAGCCCGTGGGCAGGCGATCGACCGCGCGCACCGAGGGCGCGGCGACCAGCGGGTTGGTGTTCGTGACCAGGACTTCCCAGGTGACCGCGTCGCCGATGCCCGCCACGTCGCGGTTCGCGCTCTTCTGCACCCAGAGCGCAACGGCCACCGGATCGATCGGCACGTCCATCCGCTGCGCCGGCTGGTTCGCCAGGGCGAACGGCTCGCCGCGCGACCCGGGCGTGAGCAGCGTGAACGGCGCGGCGGGCAGCGACTGCAGCGTCGCGTCGGCAACCTTGGAAGGCGCGAGATATCCCACCGGCGCCCGCACGTCGTAGCGGTAGCTGCCGGGCCGCAGGAAGGGAAAGCGGAACGCGCCCGCAGCGAACGTGTACACGCGGCCGGCGCCGTCGGTCGCGCCGTTTCCCGAGACCACCGTCGACGGGAAGCTGCTGATGGCGTCGTCGGAGTACACGGCCGCGGGCTGGCCGGTCGAGACGTCGACGACCGTGATGCGCGCGCCGCTGACGGGCAGGCCGCTGCGGCTGTCGAAGACGATGCTGAGCGGATCGACGAGGGCTGCCTTCGAGACCACCTCGCTCGTCAAGCTGTCCACGTATCGAGCGGTCACCCGGCTTCCTTCGACGACCTGGAGCACGCCGTCGTACTGCGTGCTCTGCGTGAGAGCCTGGCTCTGTGAGAAGCCCGTTGCGCGCATCGTCGGCAGGTAGCCGATGAAGACGCCCGTGTCGTTGCCGTCCTCGGTGAGCTGCACAACCTCGACGTCGCCGGTCAAGTCGTCGGAGACCTGCACCATCACCGTGTCGCGCGCGTTGCGATCGAGGTTCTGATCGCCGTTGGTGACGCGGATGAAGACCGGGTCGCCCTGGTGGTAGTAGCCCGTCGTCACCACGGGCAGAGGGCGACTGAGATCGATCGAGCTGCTCGCTCCGGTGAGGCGCGGGAGCGGCAGCGGAAGCAGCGCTGCGCTCGGAGTTGGGCCATTGCGGTAGGCGCCTTGCAACACCGACTCTTGCGTGGGGTTGGGCGCTTGCGCCGCGTACTCCATCAGATCGATGAGCGCGGGCGTCGGGATGCGGACCTTCACGGAAGCGGGGTTGGACTGGAGGCTGCCGACGGGCACGCCCGCCGCGTCGACGGTCGCGACGTTGGCGATGACGTCGGCCTGACCTGCCACGTCCGCTGCCGCCGGGCCCGCAAGGCAAAAAAACGACAAGAGCGCCCCGAGAGGCGCCCTCCTTGCGTATCTCCGGATCGCGGCGCAGGGTCCGCGCTCCGAAGTCTGTGGCCCGGGAAGCAGCATGGTGGGGGTTTCCCCGAAGCGCGACGGCGCTTCAGCAGGATGACCCTCAGTTGATCTTCGCCCCGAAGAAGAGGACGAGGACGCCGCCGCCCGCGACGGTGCCGGTGCCGCCGCCGGGGTTGTAGGTGACCGTGTTGGCGGCCATCGAGTACCCGCCGACGCCCTCGGTGAGCGCGGTCGCGGCCGCGTAGGTCGTCGCCGCCGCCGTGGCGAACTTCCCGGTGCCCGCCTGGTATGTGAGATACGCGGGGAGCGCGTCGGTGAAGGCCACCGCGCCTGCGCTGGTCGAGCCGCTGTTGGTGGCGACGATCTTGTAGATCAGCACCGTGCCCGGGGGCGCGCTGCCGGCGGCGCCGAACGTGCTGCCGCCGTCGGTCGAGACCAGCTTGGAGACGGTCAGCGTGGGCCGGTTGACGGTGATCACCGTCGCCGTCGTTTGCGTCGTCGCCGGGTTCGGCGCGGTGGCCGAGGTGGCCGTGGTGTTCACCGTCTGGGTGCCCGAGTTGCCGGAGGTGACGGTGCCGGAGGGAACGCTCACGGTGAAGGTCTTGCGCTCGCCGACGATCTGACCTGCCGCCACCGTGCCGCCGGCGATGACCGTGCCGATGCCGATGGCGGTGGTGTTGGCGGGGGCGTTCTTGGTGACGGTGGTCACCGTGTACGGGTTGCCGCCGACGATGATCGTGCTGCCGACGCCGATGCCGTTCACCACGGCGCCGCCGGCGTTGTCGTAGGGCACCGTGATGCTGGCGTCGCCGTTGTTCGCCGGCGCGGCCAGCGTGGTGCCGCCGACCGCGATGGGCGTGCCGCCCGGGAACGTGGGGGTCACGCCCGAGACGTTGGCCGGCGTCGCGACGCTGGTCAGGCTGTAATTGTCGGGGCCGTTGGCGGTGCTGGTGATGGTGTACGTCAGCGAGGCGTTGGCGCCTCCCTGCGCGATGGTCTGAGGGACGGGCGACGACAACGTCACCGCCCCAGGCACCAGCGCGACGGTGACGGTTGCGGAGGCGCTGACCGCGGGCTGGGCTACGCCGCCGGCGTCGTTGAAATTCACGGTGGCTGTGTTGGTGATCACCGTGTTGGCAGCGGTGGACGCGACCGCCGATGCGGCGGTCAGCGCGACTGCGCCGAGAATGAGCGCGGCTGCTTTCAGCGGCCGGAGGCTCGGGGGTCTGAGGATCTTTGGCAGACTCATGGCTTCCTTCCCTCCCTGCGGGGATGGGTGTGCAACGGGTTCGACTCCAGACTTGCGAAAGCTAATTGACACGGACGCGGAACCAGACCTTGCCGCTGGCGCCGGCCGGGACCCGAGGAATGGTCCAGCGGATGTTCGTGTACTCGGACGGCGTGGCGACGCGGCGCTCGATGGCGCCCGAAGGGAGCTTGACCTCGTAGGTCAGCTTGACGGCGGGTGCGAAGCTCTTGCCGTTGTCGTTGGAGAAGGTGATCTCGGCGCCCTCGCCGGCGGCGCTGTTCGCGATGAAGCGCGTTCCCTTGGGCACCGGGTCCTCGATCACCGCGTTGGTCGCGGGCTCGTCGCCCTGGTTGGTGTAGACCAACACGTACTCGAGGACGTCCCCCGGCGACGCCGAAGTGACCGGCACGAAGCGGGTCGCTTTTCCGTCCCGCGACGACTCGGTGACTTCCTTGGTCTGCTGGATGGAAACGACGATGCGCGGCTTGGCCTGTGCGCCGGTTGCCAGGGCACAGACCGTCCACGCGAGAGAGAGCATCCAACGTTTCACCGACACTGTCGTTCTCCACTTGTTCGTCAAGAGTGAGTGCGCTTGTCTACTCATGAACCATGCAAACAGAGGGGCCGTCAAGGATTTGACTGTGGGAAAACTCAGGTACTTACCGTAGCTTACCTGCGCTCACCTAAACCGGTATCCTGCTTGCATGGCTCCCGGGATTGCCACCGGGCCGGGCGGACGAGGGGCTACACTCTCGATCGCCTCCCGCCACTCAGCAGCCTGGAATGGCGCCCGCGCCGGCGCGCAGGGCGCGGTGATGAACCGCATCCGCTGGGCTCTTTCCTTGCTGGCGCTAGGAGCTCCGCTTGCCCGCGCCGCCTGCGATTGGCGGCGGACGGATGGGCCTTGCGCTCAACCTCGGGCGATGCGTTCCAGCCGTGTGGCTTCGATCTCCGCCATCAAAGTCTTCACGGAGATCGGCTTGGCGATGTACCCGTCGCAGCCCCCCGCGAGGAAACGCTCCCGATCGCCTTGCATCGCGGAGGCGGTGAGTGCGACGACCGTGATGCCCGCAAGGCGCGGCGTGGCTCGGATGTGCGCGGCGACCGTCAGGCCGCCGCCGGGGATGTCGATGTCGAGCAGAACGACGTCGGGGAGCGGACCATCGTTCAACGCCGCTATCGCCTCCGCCGCGGTCTCGACTTCCTCCATCTCCTGGCCTCTGTACCGGAGCACCTCGCGAACGAGCATGCGGTTGACCGCGTTGTCCTCGACGATGAGCAGCTTCATCAGGCGATTCCTGCGAGGAGCGAGTTGGTCAGTTCCTGCGGCGGCGAGCCGGGCTTGAAGCAATTGAAGGCAGCGCGCACTCGCACATCCGAAGCGGCGCACTCGGCCGCAGCCGCGATCGCGTCGGCAAATCGCAGCCGCAGGCCCTCGACGTCCCCGGCGAGAACGCCGGAGGCGAGGAGGACGTACTGGTTGGGGTGGAGCCAGGCCACGAAGTCCCCCCCGCGAAGTTGCTGCTTGAGCTGCCGGAGCGACACAGCCGCTGAGAGAGGAGAGGTGGCGGCAAGCAGAGCCACACCAGCGGGAGCGCCGCGCCCTTCCTGGACGAGGGACTCGAGTTTCGACACCAGCGCCGCGCGGTCCGGCAAGTCGGGCGACAAGAGCCGCTGCGGGAGCGCAGCCCTCACCACGGGGAACAAGTGGCTCTCGATCTCCGGCCGGGATACCACGCTCACCACCCGACCTTGCAGGGCCGCGGGGACGTCCGTGCCGTCGCCGACGATGATCACCCGAGTCTGGCTCAGGGGAGGCGCGGCCAAGGGCGCGAAGATCTCGGCCGGCGCCGATGACCCGTTCGCCTGCACGATGACGAGGTCCGGCGGGTCAAGCGCAAAGACCGGCGCAGGCCCGTTCATCCGCCTCATGGCAAAGATCTCGCACGCTCCAGCCAGTGGCGCGAGTGCGCGAAGGCACGGACCTGGCTCTGGCGCCAGCAGCAGGATCCGAGGTGGCTCCGAGAGCTTCGCCGCTTTGCGCGCGCGCTCGATGGCCTCGATGATCTTGCCCTTCGGAACCGGTTTCACGAGCGCCTCGGCCGCGCCGCGCAGTTGAGCCTGCGCCGACTCGTCGAGGATCGAGACCAGGACGACGGGGATTCGCGAAACCAGGCGCGACTTTTTGAGCCGGGTCAGGACCTCGAATCCATCCAGGTCAGGCATCTGGAGATCGAGGGTGATGGCGCTCGGATCGAGCGCCTCGGCCTGCGACAGGGCATGGTGCTGGTCGGTGACCACTACGGAGTAGCCCGCTTCGCTGAGCTCCCGCCTGATGAGCTGGGCGGCCGCTGCGTCGTCTTCGACCACCAGGATCAGTGGGCCCGCGCCGACCGGAGCCGGGGCAGCGGACGGGACCTGCCGCCGCCCATCCACCGGAAGCGTGAAGAAGAAACGGCTGCCTTTGCCGGGCTCGCTCTGCACGCCTATCTCGCCGCCGTGGAGCTCGATCAGCCGCCGGGTGAGCGCCAGGCCGAGTCCCGTTCCCTCCGATTTCCCCTTGCCTGCGTCGAGCTGTTCGAATGGCTTGAAGAGCCGGGGCAGGTCCTCGGGGTCGATGCCGATCCCCGTGTCGTCGACCGAGACGGTGACCCAGTTGCCGGCGTGGGTCACCTTGAGCGCCACTCGACCATGATGAGTGAATTTGATCGCGTTCGAGAGCAGGTTGAAGAGCGCCTGCTTGATCCGGATGGGATCGAGGTCGATCAGGGGCAG
>Ga0213851_1060102_pt1 | contig 18375 bp, 10 predicted proteins | sample ABR_2014_MetaT_FD_164455 | JGI IMG/M metagenome (GOLD analysis project Ga0213851, IMG submission 164455) | Metatranscriptome of freshwater sediment microbial communities from post-fracked creek in Pennsylvania, United States - ABR_2014... | ecosystem: Environmental > Aquatic > Freshwater > Creek...
GTCGCGCTGGGACCACGCGCTCTTCTTCGATCCCACCACGCGCATCCCCGACAAGGCGTACATCGACAAGGGCGCGTACCTCGACGACGAGGAGGTCAGGAACTTCGCCTCCCTGCATTTCGGCATCGCCCCCCGCCGCATCCAGGTCACCGATCCGCAGCACCGGATCCTGCTCGACGCCGTCCGCGGCGCGCTCCAGGACGCCGGCTACGAGAAGCGCGCGTACGATCGCGGCCGCACCGGCGTGTTCATCGGCGCCAGCGCCAACGAGCACAAGGAGATCCTGGTCTCGCGGTTGCGCGCCATGCAGCTCTTCGACGGGGCATTCGGGCGGAAGTTCGAGAACGGCGACGCCATCCGCGACGCGCTGATCGAAAACGTGGCGCCCATCCGCGCGTTCTCCATCGCGGGCAACCTGCTCAACATGGCCGCGGCCATCGTCGCCCAGACGTTCGATCTGGGCGGGCCCGCCATCTCCATCGACGCGGCCTGCTCGTCGGCGCTGGTGGCGACGCAGCAGGCGATCGTGAACTTGCGCGCCGGGCAGATCGACGTGGCGATCGCGGGCGGCGTGTATCTGAATCTGTTGCCCGACAACCTGGTGGGCTTCTCGCGCATCGGCGCCATCTCGCGCAAAGGCGAGTGCCGGCCGTTCGACGCGGACGCCGACGGCTTCGTCATGGGCGAAGGCGTGGGCGTCACGGTGCTCAAGCGCCTCGACGACGCGCAGCGCGACGGCGATCGCATCTATGCCGTGGTGAAGGGCGCGGCCGCCAACAACGACGGGAGCAGCGAGGGCCCGATGACGCCGCGGCCGGGCGGGCAGCTCGATGCGCTGCGCGCGGCGTATCGCGACGCGGGCTTCTCGCCGGCGACGCTGGGGTATGTCGAGGCGCACGGAACGGCGACCACGGTGGGCGATGTCGTCGAAGTGGCCGCGCTCCGGCAGCTCTTCGAGGAGGCGGGCTGGAAAGAGGGCGCCCGCACCGCGCTCGGCAGCGTGAAGGCGAACATCGGCCACACCATGTCGGCGGCGGGCGCGGCCGGCCTGATCAAGGTCGCGCTGGCGCTGCACCACAAGTCGCTGCCGCCGCAGCCGTCGGTCGCCGAGGAGAATCCGAAGCTCGAGCTCGCCCGCGGCCCCTTCTACCTGCCGCGGGCCGAGACGCCGTGGCTGCGCACCGGGGAACCCCGCCGCGCCGGGGTCAGCTCGTTCGGGTTCGGCGGCACCAACGCGCACCTGGTGCTCGAGGAGGCGCCGGAGCGAAAGCGCAAGCCCGTTCGTGAGCTGAAGCCGCTCCGCAAGCCGCGCACCGAGCTGTTCCTGCTCGGGGGCGAGCGCGCGTCCACGGTGGCGAAGTACGCGCGCGAGCTGGCGGCGGCGCTGCCGCTTCTGCAGCGCGAAGGCCGCACCCTGACGGACATCGCCTTCACCCTGTCGCAGCGCGCGCACGGCGAGGCCCGGCTGGCGGTGGGCGCGGATTCGCTCGAGCAGCTCGCGCAGCGGCTCACCGACTGCGCGGCGGCGCTGGTGAAGCGCGGCGATGGCGCGGCCGATCCGATGGCGACGCCCGCGACCACCGCTCCTGCGCAGCTCCTCCCGGGCGCCGTGTTCGCGCAGGGGCCGTTCGCACAGAAGAAGCTCGCGCTGCTCTTTCCCGGACAGGGCGCTCAGAAAGTGGGGCTGCTCCGCGAGGCGTACGAGCAGCTTCCGGCGTTCGCGCGAGCGCTCGACCAGCTCGACGACGCGCTGGGGCCGGAGCTGCACGCGCAGCTCGGCGGCACGCTGCGCAGCTTCCTCTACGCGGAGCCCGGGCTCGAGGCGGAGCGGCGGCTGACCGCGACGCAGGTGTGCCAGCCCGCGATGGCGGCGGTGGGCCTCGCCCTGCACGCCCTGCTGGCGGAGATGGGCGTGAAGGCGGACCTCACGCTCGGCCACAGCCTGGGCGAGTTCGCGGCAGCCGCGGCGGCGGGCGTGATCAGCGCGGAGGATTGCGTGCGCCTGGTGGCGAGGCGCGGGCTTGCCATGGTGGCGCTGCAGCTTCCGGATCCAGGCGCGATGGCCAGCGCCGCGGCTGACTCCGCGGCGGTCGAGGAAGCGCTGCGCGGCATCGACGGCGCGGTGGTCGCGAATCTCAATCATCCGCGGCAGACGGTGATCTCGGGGACCACCGCCGGCGTTCGCGCCGCGGGAAGCGCCCTCTCTGCCCGGGGCATCCAGGTCACGCCGCTCGACGTGTCGCACGCCTTCCACTCGCCGCTGCTGAGCGGCCTCGCGCCGGCCATGCGGAAGCTGGTCGCGGAGCAGCCGGTCGCCAAGGGGAGCGCAACCGTGGTCAGCGCGATCACCTCCGCGCCCTACCCCGACGACCCGCGCGAGATCTGGGTCCGCCACGCCACCGCGCAGGTGGACTTCGTTTCCGCGCTGCGAACCGCGTCCGCTCTGGGGGCGCGCGTCTTCCTTTCTGTAGGCGCGGGCGGCGTGCTGACGGCGTTCGCGAAGGCGACACTGCCCGACGGCGAACGCCTCGCCAACGTGGCGCTGGCGAGCCGCGACGACGACGGGCTTTCGCAACTCGCGCAGGCCATCGGCCAGCTCTTCTGCAGCGGAGTCGCGCTGGACACGGCGCCTCTCTACCAGGGACGCGAGGCGCGGCTGGTGACGCTGCCGCCCACGCCGCTCGACACGCAACCTTACTGGGCGGTGGAGCGGCCGGCGACGCCCGCCGCGCCCGTGCAGCTCCCGGCCGCGACGCAAAGCGAGGGCACCATGGATCCGCTGGTCGCATTGTTCCGCGAACAGGTGGCGCTGCTGCAGCAGCAGGCGAAGATGCTCGAGGAGCGAGGGCTGAAGCTGCCAGCTGCCAGCAGCCAAGGACTGAAGCTGCCAGCAGCCAGCATCCAGCAGCCAGCCACCGCGCAGCCGGCCGCGCCCGCAGCCGCCAAGGCTCATCCCGCCGGGAGCGCCGCGTTCATCCCCCCGCTGGCCGCTCATTCCTCAGACGCGCGGGTTTCGAAAGCCATCATCTCTTCCGTCGCCCGCATCTCCGCCTTCCCCGCCGAAGCCATCAAGCCCGCGCAGACCCTGGCCGGCGATCTCGGCTTCGACTCGCTGATGACCGTCGAGCTCGACGGCGACGTGAACAAGGCCTTCCCCGGACTGGGCGGCCTTCCCCAGAGCTTGCTCGGGCCGCAGACCACCGTGCAGGACGTGATCGATCACGTCTCGCGCTCGCTCTCGTCGCCGCCTTTGCCGTCTCTCTCGGCTGCGCTGGGCGCCGTCGCCAGCGAAGGGCCCGAGCTCTTGCGCTTCGCGGCGGTCGCCGTGGAGGCGAAGCTCGCGGCTTTGCCGCCGGCCGAGAGCCCGCTGCCGCGCTCGATCGCCATCACCCGCGATCCGCACGGCGTCGCCGAAGCGCTGGCCAAGCTGCTCACCGACGCCGGCCACTCGGTCGCCATCGGCGACTCCGCCGCGAACGCCGGCGGCGTGATCCACCTCGCGCCCCTCTCGCGCGATGGCTTGGCGGACACCGCCTCGGCTCTGGTCGCCGCCCACCGCCTCGCGCGCTCGCAGACCGGCGCCGGCGGTCTCTTCGTCGTCGCCACCGCGCGGGGCGGAAAGATGGGCCTCGACGGCGCCGAGGCCCCCGAAACCGACGCGGCCCTCGCCGGCTTCGCCAAGTCGCTTGCGCGCGAGCGCGCCGACGAGCTGGTCAAGTGCATCGACCTGCGCCTCGAGGATGGCGCCCCCGCCCTGGCGCAGGCGATCTTCACCGAGCTGAGCTCCGGCAACGCCGCGCCCGAAGCGGGCTGGGCGGGCGGCGTTCGCTACCAGCCGGAGTTCGTGGCCGCCCCCGCGGGCCCGCCCATCGAGATCGGCGAGAGCGACGTGGTGCTGGTCACGGGCGGCACGCGCGGCATCGGCCTCAAGCTCGCGGCGGCGCTGGCCCAGAAGGGCGCGAAGGTGGTGGTCGCCGGCCGCACGGCGCCGGCCGCGCCCGATCCGCGCATCCTGTTCGCGCAATGGGACGTCACCAAGCTGCCGGGCGGCGCGCTCGATGAAGCGCGCCGGAAGTTCGGCGGCTTCACGGTGCTGGTGCACGCGGCGGGCATCACCGAGGACGCGCCCGTGATCGACGCCGACGACGCCTCGGTCGAGCGGGTGCTCGCGCCCAAGCTGGGCGGCCTGGAGATCTCTCTCGGCGTCACCCGGCAGGATCCGCTGCGGCTGGTGGTGGGGCTGTCGAGCTGGGCCGGCCGCTTCGGCAACGCGGCGCAGGCATCCTACGCAGCCGCCAACGCGGCGCTCTCGGCGCGCCTGTCGCGCAAGCGCAACGGCGTGCGCGCGCTCGCGCTCGAGTACCCGCCCTGGGACGGCACCGCGATGGTGGCGAAGATTCCGCCCTTGGCGCGCGCCTTCCTTCAGGATTCGGGAGTCCCGTTCATCGACGACGCCTCCGGAGTGGCGGCCTTCTTCTCCGCGCTGCAGGCGGGCGCGGAAGGCGCGGTGCTGCTCGCGCACGCGCGACCCGCGCACAAGACGGCGCACAAGGCGCAGCACCACGTCTCGCGCGCCGAGCACATCTACCTCGACGATCACCAGCTCGCGGGACAGCCGGTGCTGCCGCTGGCGTCCGCGCTGGACCTGGTCGCGCACGCGGCGCTGGAGGCGAAAGGAAGGTTCGGCGCCCCCTTCGCGGTGCGCGATTTCCGGCTGCGGCAGTCCATCCGCATTCCCGACGCGGCGGACTTCACGGTCTCGGTGATCGGTGAAAAGGAGCTGTCGGTTTCGCTCTCGTCCACGCCCGCCGGGTCGCCGCGCGCCTTCTCGCGGGCGCCCGCGTACACTGGCTTCGCGACGCCGGGCGCAGAGGTGGGAACGGCGATCGCCTCCGCCCTGCCCGCTCCCGAGGCGACCCAGCCGGCGCAACTGCCGCTCTCGCTCGATGATTTCTATACCACGTATACCTTCCATGGACCGCGCTTGCGGGGGATCGAGTCCATCGAGCAGATCGGGCCGCAGGGGATCGTCGGCTGGGTGCGCACCAGCACGCCGCGCGACTGGATCAAGAAGCCCGCCCGCAGCGCCTGGACGGTGGACCCGCTCGCGCTCGACGGCGCGTTCCAGCTCGCCGGCTACTGGGCGTGGACGCATCTGCAGCGCGCGGGCTTCCCCATCGGCATCGAGGAGTACGTGCAGCTCGCGCCGCTGGGCGAGGGACCGCTGCGCGCCTCCCTCACGCTCGAGCAGTCGCAGGGCGACGAAGTGCGCGGCACCATCGTGCTGCAGTCGCGCGACGGCCGCGTGCTGGCAGTCGCACGCGGCGTCTCGGGAGAGTTCAAGCACCGCGACCCGCGCTTCCTGATCGGCCGCGCGGTAAAGCCCGCGGAGAAACCGGCGCAGTCCGAGGCGCCGCCTTTGCTGGAGGAGCGGGCTTTGCCCGCGTCGCCAGTCGCGGAGCGGCGCAGCGCGGAGCATCCGATCGACGAGGCGAACTACAAGATCGAGCAGTTCCCCGAAGTGCAGGAGCTGGAGCAGCGCCTCGGGCTGGCCGCGGCCTTCGGCATCAAGAACCCGTACTTCAACGTGCACGAGCGGGTCACGGGCGACACCTCGGTGATCGCCGGCCGCACCGTGATCAACTGGTCCAGCTACAACTACCTGGGCCTCTCGGGCGACCCGCACGTCACCCGCGCCGCGCAGGAGGCCATCGAGCGCTACGGCACCAGCGTGTCGGCCTCGCGGGTCGCATCCGGCGAGAAGCCGCTGCACCGCGAGCTGGAGCAGGAGCTGGCGGCGCTCGTCGGCACCGAGGATGCCGTGGTGATGGTCTCCGGCCACGGCGTCTTCGTGACCGTGATCGGCCACTTGATGCGCGACGGCGATCTGATCCTCCACGACTCGCTGGCGCACGACTGCATCCTGGGCGGCAGCAAGCTCTCGGGCGCCAAGCGGCGGCCCTTCCCGCACAACGACTGGCAGAGCCTCGAGCGGCAGCTGCAGCAACTCCGGCCGCACTACAAGCGCGTACTGATCGCCGTCGAGGGCGTCTACTCGATGGACGGCGACATCTCTCCCTTGCCGAAGTATATCGAGTTGAAAAAGAAGTACGGCGCGCTGCTGCTGGTCGACGAGGCGCACTCCATCGGCGTCTTGGGCGCGACCGGGCGCGGGGTGGGCGAGCACTTTGGCGTCAACCGCGCGGACGTCGATCTCTGGATGGGCACGCTCTCCAAGTCGCTGGCCTCCTGCGGCGGCTACGTGGCCGGATCGAAGACGCTGGTGCAGTACCTCAAGTACACGGCGCCCGGGTTCGTCTACAGCGTCGGCATCTCGCCGGCCAACGCGGGCGCGGCGCTGGAGTCGATCCACCAGCTCGAGGCGCATCCCGAGAAGGTGCAGCGGCTGCACGAGCGGGCGCGGCTCTTCCTCAAGCTGGCGCGCGAGAAGGGCATCGACACTGGATTTGCCGACGGGAGCGCGGTGGTGCCGGCCATCCTCGGGAACTCGCTGCACGCGCTGCAAGTCTCCGACGCGCTCAAGCAGCGGGGGATCAACGTGCAGCCGATCCTCTACCCGGCGGTCGAGGAGACGGCAGCGCGGCTGCGCTTCTTCTGCACGGCGACGCACACCGAGCAGCAGATCCGCGAAACCATCGAGGTGCTGGCGGAGGAGATCGCCCGGGCCCGCGCCGACTCCGAATCCGGCACCGGCACCATCTAGGAGCAAGATCGAGCAGCACCAGCGCGCCGGTCGAGCTGCGAGCCATGCGAAGACTCTACCCGATCAGCGGCGAGGGCTGACCGGCGGCCGCGAGCAGGAGCTGCGCGGAAGCGCGGGTGGCCGCGACGTAGAGCGCGCGCCGCGCCTCGGGCGTGTCGGCGTAGCGGCCGGCGGCCGCGTCGGGAATGACGACGTAGTCGAACTCGAGCCCCTTCACCTCCGGCACGCAGGTCACCTGCGCGCCCGGGCCGAAGTGGAAGGCGCCCTCCAGCGCGAGGTTGATCGGAAGTCCAGTCTTGAGCACGCGCGCCAGCAGCGCCGCGTCCGAAGGCGATCGGCAGACCACGGCCGCCGCCGCGGTCGGATCGAGAGAGTCGAGCTCGCGCAGCGCCTCCACCAGCCAGGCCGCGAGATGGCACTCGTCGTGAAAGCGGGCGAGCGGAAACGCCGCGCGGCCCATCGGCTCGCGCAGCCCGCGCGCGAACGCCGTCACCTCGGGCGGGCAGCGGTAGCTCACCTCCAGCACGGCCCGGTGGTGCTCGGGCGCGCCCAGCTCGCGCAGGCTCGCGTCCCATCCGTGGAAGCCCGCCGCGGGATCGATCTGCTGCGCTGCATCTCCCGCGACGATCAGCGTCCCGCCCCTCGACACGCAGCGCCCGAGGAGCTGCAGCTCCAGCGGCGCCAGCTCCTGCGCTTCGTCGATCAGCAGGCAGTCGTACTTGCTGGGCGAGGTGGGCGCGACCCGGCCCTTCAGCGCGCGCAGCCGCTCCAGCTCGAAGAGCACCGCGTAGTCCTCGACGTCCACCGTCTCGGCGTCCTCGTTGGGCGTGCCCTCGTCGATGGAGCGGCCGTCCACCGCGGCGAGCCGGTCGGCGTCGACGTGCGCGTACTCGCGCTCGCTGCTCTCGGTGAACTGGATGCGCGTGTGCTCGACGGTCTCGGCAGCGGCCGCGACTGGAAGCCCGCCGAGCGCGACCACCCGGTCCATCAGGGTTCGATCGCCGAAGAGCGCGTGCAGGTCCTCGCGCCGCGCCAGCTTCGCGCGCCGCTTGCCAGCCGCCTTTGCTCCGGCCCGCCGGGCCTCCGCGGCTGGCGACGCAGGCGAAGCGTTCTCCTCCCGTTCCCCAGGCGGCGGCGGGCGCGCGGCGAGCTGCTCCAGCGCGGGCCGCAGCGCCTCGTGCCGCTTGAGCCGCACCACCGAGGAGCGTGCGCCCTCGCTCTCGCGCCGCCGCAGATCGGGGAAGACGCGGCGAGCCTGCTTCGAGGCGAACTTCTCCCAGGTGAAGGTCTCCACGTCGGGAAGGCCCATCCGGTGCAGCAGCGATTCGATCAGCCGCCGCAGGCCTTCGTTGGGCACGATGCAGGCTGCCCGGAAGCGATCGTTCCCGGCCCGGCGCAGCGCCCGCAGGCGATGGAGCGCGACCGTGGTCTTGCCGCAGCCGGCCTCGCCGAGGATCAGCACCGGCTCTCGCGGCGGCAGCTCCACCACCGCGCGCTGCCCCGGATCCAGCTCGACGTCCACGGGCGATGCGGGCCGCGCCCGCGCGCCGGCGGGACGCGGAAGAAGCCGCGGCAAGGGCGGCGTCGCGATCTCGCGCCACCTCCCGCCGCTCCGCGTGAGCGTGGTGCGCGGGCCCGCGATCTCGACCAGCTCGCCCTGCTCGAAGACGACCAGATTTCGCTGCAGCACGACGCCGGAGACCTTGCGGCGATCCAGGCTGCGGCCCGCGGCCTGCACCCGGGCCTCGGCGGCGCCGCCGCCCTCCGGGAGATCGATCTCGTACTCCTCGCCCTCGCCGTATCCGAAGAACACCTCCGCCAGCGGGGCCGTGCGCCAGTCGATGATGGTGACGCCCGCGCCGCGCCGGAAGAGGTTGCCCACCAGGATGTCCGCCTCGCGGCCGTTCTGGTAGCGCAGCTGCAAGTGGGCGTGGTACGGCGCGCGGCTCGCGGGCAGGAGGGTGCGCGCGCGGGCGAGGACGTCGAGCTGGTGATCGAGGCGGGCCTGGTCCAGGGGGACAGAGTCTACTTCACTCCCAGGTAGACGAAGGCGGTTCCGAGCGTGAGCGGATGCGCTTCGCAGGAGGTGAAGGAGCCCGCCTCGTGCATCAGCTCGACGAACTTCTCGCCCGCCGGAAATCGCGCGGCGGTGCGCGGGAGGTACTCGTAGGCGGCGCGGTTGCCGGTCAAGAGCCCGCCCACCAGCGGCATGACGCCGCGGCTGTAGGCGCGAAAGAGCGCGCCGAAGGCGCCGCGGGGCTGTCCGAACTCGAGCACCACCACCCGCCCGCCCGGCTTCACCACCCGAGCCATCTCGCGCAGGCAGCGCACCGGGTCGTCGACGTTGCGGATGCCGAACGCCATCGAGGCGATGTCGAACATCCCGTCGGGATACGGCAACGCTTGGGCATCCGCGACGGCGAACTGCACGTCCAGCTCCGCGCGCCGGGCCTTTCCAGGAGCGGCCCGCAGCATCTCGGCGCAGAAGTCGGTGCCGAGGACGCATCCGTCGCCCACCGCGCGCTTGAACTCCAGCGCGAGATCGCCGGTGCCGGTGGCGCAGTCGAGCACGCGCTGCCCCGGCATCGCTCCCGCGAGCTGAACGGCCTTGCGCCGCCAGCCCTTGTGGATGCCCAGCGAGAGCACCTGGTTGGCGGCGTCGTAGCGGGGCGCGATGGAGGCGAACATGCTGCGGACTTCGGCGCTCATGCGGTTCTCCGCCGTGCGGGCGCGCGCCACAGCTCGCGATCGACCGCCGCGAGCACCGGGGACAGGCGCCGCATCAGCTCGCGCAGGCCGTCGGGAAGCAGGGCCTGCGCGCCGTCGCAGAGCGCTGCTTCCGGCCGCGGGTGCATCTCGACGAGGAGCCCGTCGGCGCCCGCCGCGGCCGAGGCCAGCGAGAGCGGGATGATCAGCTCGCGCGCTCCCGACGCGTGCGACGGATCGACCAGCACCGGCAAGTGCGTGCGCTGCTTGGCCAGCACCACCGAGGAGAGATCGAGCGTGTTGCGCGTCGCCGTCTCGAAGGTGCGGATGCCGCGCTCGCAGAGGATCACCTGCTCGTTGCCGCCGGCCAGCAGATACTCGGCGGCGAGCAGCCACTCTTCGAATGTGGCCGAGAAGCCGCGCTTGAGCAGCACCGGACGGCGCAGCTCCGCGAGCGCCTTGAGCAGCGCGTAATTCTGCATGTTGCGCGCGCCCACCTGGAGGATCGCGATTCGCTCGAGCGACGGGAGATCGCCCGGCTCGAGCACCTCGGTGACGGCGGCGAGCCCGCGGCAATCGGCCGCATCGCGCAGCAGCCGGACGCCCGGGGCCCCCAGCCCCTGGAAAGAGTACGGGCTGGTGCGCGGCTTGAACGCGCCGCCGCGGAGCACCGGGCAGCCGGCCTCCGCCACGATCGCAGCCGCTTCCTGGATCTGCCCCGCGTCCTCCACCGCGCAGGGGCCCGCCATCACCACGAAGGCGCGGCCGCCCAGCGAAAGGCCGGGCGCCACCTCGACCCGCGACCCGTGCGGCTTCCGCTCGCGCAGCACCAGCCTGGGTCCGGTCATGAGGGTCCTCGGGGCGACGGTCGCGGTCGAATCTGTTGCGTCAGAGGTTTCAGAATGTTTTGAAACGAGTGTGGTATAGCGGGCCGGCCTGGGACCGGCAAGTGGGAGAGAAATGGCCCTGTTGCGCGCTGCCCTGCCCGAAGCGGTGGTCGCCGAGACGGCGCTCGTGCCCTTCCATGCGCTGGGCCCCGCGGACCTGGCCTGGGCGCACCCGGCAGCCGGCCTCAGCGCGGCGGCGTTCGGCGAAGCGGAGCGGCGTGAGGGCAGGTCGCTCCGGGCCGTTCTCTCGGGGCTCCGTGCGCCCGAAGGAGTGCCCGAGGGAATGCCCGGCCCCTGGTTCGGCGCGGCGGCGTTCGACGGGACGGTGGGTGCCGAGTGGCTCGGCTTCTCCCCGCTCCGCTTCACGCTGCCGGAGCTTCTCGCGTGGCGCCACGGGGGCCGGCAGTTCGTGGCGGCCTTCGGCGACGGCGCGGCGCGGCGGTTGGAGGAGGTGCGACGGCTGCTGGACGACCACGACCGCGAGCACGACCACGACCGCGACCACCACCGCGACCGCGACCGCGACCGCGACCACGACCGCGACCGCGACCACTACGAGCACGGGCAGGTCCGCCGACTCCCCTCCCCTACCGCTCGGCGCCACTGGGACTCGCTGGTCGCCCGCGCGCTCGCTGCCATCTCCTCCGGCGCCCTCGATAAAGTCGTCCTGGCCCGCGCCCTGGAAGTCGAATCCCACGCCGAGATCGACTCCGACACCGTCCTCGCCCGGCTCCAGTCGCTCTACCCCGCCTGCCGCTCCTTCCTCCTCCGCGGCCGCGGCGGCCGCACTTTCCTCGGCGCTTCGCCCGAGTTGCTCTGCCGGATCGACGGCGATCGCATCTTCACCGAGGCGCTCGCCGGCTCCGCGAAGCCCGGCAGCGCCGCAGAGCTTCTCGGCAGCAGCAAGGATCTGCGCGAGCACCGCTGGGTGGTCGATCACATCGTCCAGGCGCTCTCGGGAATCGCCGGCTCGCTGCAGCGCAAGCCCGAACCCGGCCTGCGCACGCTCGCCAACGTCGTGCACCTGCACACGCCGATCGGAGCCCGCCTCGATCCGGGCCGCGGCGTGGCCGACGTGGCCGCAGCCCTGCACCCCACTCCCGCCGTGGCCGGCGTGCCGGCAGAGGCGGCGTTGAATTTCATCTCGGAGCACGAGCATCTCGATCGCGGCCTCTACGCGGGGCTGATCGGCTGGGTAGGACCCGATCGCGCCGAACTGGCGGTGGCGCTCCGCTGCGCTCTCATCCGCGGGCGGCACGCGCGGCTCTTCGTCGGCGCAGGGATCGTCGAGGGCTCCTCGGCCGGGTCGGAGTGGGCCGAAACCGAGCTGAAAGCGCGGGCGCTGCTCGATGCGCTGGGAGTCGCGCCGTGAGCGCGCCCGCCAACTTCAATGCGCTCTGGGCGAGGGCGGTCGCGGACGAGCTCTTCCGCGGCGGCGTGCGCGACGCGGCGATCTGCCCGGGCTCGCGCTCCGGTCCGCTCGCGCTCGCCTGCGCCGAGCGGCTGCGCGCGCACACGGTGATCGACGAGCGCAGCGGAGCCTTCTTCGCTCTCGGCGCCGCCCGCGCGGCTGGCCGGCCTGCGGTGGTGCTGGCCACCTCGGGCAGTGCCGGCGCGCACTTCTATCCAGCGATCCTCGAGGCGGAAGCGGCGGGCGTGCCGCTGATCGCGCTCACCGCCGACCGACCGCCCGAGCTGCACGGCTTCGGCGCGCCGCAGACGCTCGACCAGCAGCGGCTCTTCGGCGGCCACGTGCGCTTCTTCGCCGACCTGGGCGTGCCGGAGCCGCCGGCGCTGCCGCACCTGCGCGCCACCGTCGCGCGCGCGCTGCAGCAGGCGGGGCCCGCGCACTTGAACGCGCCGTTCCGCGAGCCGCTTGCGAACGTTCCCGAGCCGCTGCCCGAAGTGCGCGACGCCCCGGCCGCCCGCCACCTGATTGCGCCCGGCGTCCCGGATCTTCGCGAGGTCGCCGCCGAGCTTCTGCGCCGCCCGCGGGGCGCGATCGTCTGCGGCCCGCGCGACGCGCAGGACGAGCTGCCCGCGGCCGTGCGCGAGCTGTCGCATGCGCTCGGGTATCCGGTGATCGCCGACGCTGCTTCGCAGGTGCGCTTCGCTCTTGCGGATGCGGTCGCCCACGCCGATCTGATCCTGCGCAGCGAGCCGTGGGCGCGCGCGCTGCGGCCCGAGGCGGTGATCCGCATCGGCGGCGGCGTGAGCAGCAAGCTCTTGCAGGCGTACGTCGAGGAGGCGAGCTACACCGCGGTACTGCACGAACGCGGCGCGCTCGTCGATCCGGCGCACACCGCGTCGGTGTCCATCGAGGGAGATGCGCCCGCGATCTGCCGCGCGCTCACGTCGGCTGCCGGGCTCCGGGCTGCGGCCTCCGGCATCGCGGAGCTGTACGCCGAGGCAGAAGCCCGCGCGCGGGCTGCGCTGGAGAGTGCGTTCGCGGATGCGCCATGGGGCGAGCCGCTGATCGCCCGCGAAGCCGCGCTGGCCGCCGCGCAGCTCTACGTCTCCAGCAGCATGCCCGTGCGCGACCTGGACGCGTTCGCCTCGCGCGGCGGCCGGGTGCTGGCGAACCGCGGCGTGAACGGCATCGACGGAATCATCTCGTCTGCGGCGGGCGCGGCTGCCGCGACCGGAACCCGCACTCTCGCGTTGCTGGGCGATCTCGCGCTGCTCCACGACCTCGGCGGCCTGGTCGCCGCCGCGCGCCTGAGGATTCCGCTCACCGTGCTGGCGGTGAACAACGACGGCGGCGGCATCTTCCACTTCCTGCCCATCGCGCAGCACGCCGAACGATTCGAGGAGCTCTTCGCGACGCCGCACGGACTGGACCTCGAGGGCGCAGCCCGGCTCTGCGGCGCCGAGTTCGCCCGCGTCACCGATGCCCGCTCGCTCCGCGCCGCGCTGCAGGGACCGCCCGCGCTGCGGCTGATCGAGGCGCGCACCGAGCGCTCCCGCAACCTCGAGCAGCACCGCGCTATGCAGGCGGCAGTGATCGCGGGCTTGGGGGAACCCGAGCCTTGCGGGAGCCCGCCATGAGGATGCTCCTGCTGCACGGCTTCACGGGGTATGCGAGGTCGTTTGCGCACCTCGAGTTGGACGCGGTGACGCCGGACCTGCCCGGGCACAACGGCGCGCCGCCCGCCACCTCCTGGGAGGACGCGCTCGACCGCCTGGAGCCGCTGCTCGATCCGGGCCCGGTCATCCTGGGCGGCTACTCGATGGGAGCGCGGCTGGCGCTCGGGCTCGCGCTGCGACGGCCGGAGCGGATCGCGCGGCTGGTGCTGGCGAGCGGGACCGCGGGCATCGAGGACGAGGCGGAGCGCGCCCGCCGCCGCAAAGGCGACGAAGAGCTGGCCCGCTTCGTCGAGCAGCGCGGCGTGCCCGCGTTCGTCGAACGATGGGAACGCAATCCGATCCTCGCGTCGCTCCAGCCGTTGCAGATGCAACAGTTGCGTCTGGAGCGATTGCAGCACGACCCGCGGGGCCTGGCCAGCGCGCTTCGCCACCTCGGGCCGGGCGCGCAGCCCAGCTACTGGAACGCCTTGGAGCGTCTCGACGTGCCCACCGTGTTGCTCGCCGGCAAGCGCGACCACAAGTTCGCGGCGCTGGCCACGAGGCTCCACCTTCCCCTGCCGCGCGCGGAGTTGCGCCTGCTCGAGTGCGGCCACGTCCTGCACGTCGAACAACCGGACGTCTTGAAGGGAGCGCTGCGATGAAGTGGAACCTGGTCAAGAAGCACGAAGACGTCATCTACGAGAAGGCGCGGGGCATCGCCAAGATCACCATCGACCGCCCCGAGGTGCGCAACGCCTTCCGCCCGCAGACGCTGTTCGAGCTGAAGGCCTGCTTCACCGACGCGCACGAGGACCCGGAGATCGGCGCCATCATCCTCACCGGCAAAGGCTCGGAGGCGTTCTGCTCGGGAGGCGATCAGCGCGTCCGCGGCGATCAGGGCTACGTCGGCAAGGACGGCGTGCCCCGGCTCAACGTGCTCGATCTGCAGAAGCAGATCCGGTCGCTGCCCAAGCCCGTGGTCGCGATGGTGGCGGGCTATGCCATCGGCGGCGGACACGTGCTCCACGTCGTCTGCGATCTGACCATCGCCGCCGACAACGCGCGCTTCGGCCAGACGGGCCCGCGGGTCGGCAGCTTCGACGGCGGCTTCGGCGCGAGCACCCTCGCCAGCCTGGTGGGACTCAAGAAGGCAAAGGAGATCTGGTTCCTCTGCCGCCAGTACGACGCGCAGCAAGCGCTGCAGATGGGCCTGGTCAATGCCGTCGTGCCGCTCGACAAGCTGGAAGAGGAGACGGTGCGCTGGTGCGAGGAGATGCTGGCGATGAGCCCGCTGGCGCTGCGCATGCTGAAGAGCAGCTTCAACGCCGCGCTCGACGGGCAGGCGGGGATCCAGGAGCTGGCCGGCAATGCGACCATGCTCTTCTACATGACCGAGGAGGCGCAGGAGGGCCGCAACGCGTTCAAGGAAAAGCGCAAGCCGGACTTCGGGAAGTTTCCGAGGCGGCCATGAGCAGCGGCCAGCAGCCAGCGGCCAGCGGCCAGCAACTAGCGGCCAGCTGCCAGCGGCCGGCGGCCAGCCAGCAACTAGCGGCCAGCGGCCAGCAGCCGGCGGCCAGCCTTCAGCGAGAGCGGTCTGGGCCCCGGGTTGCGGACTTCGGTGCCCAGCAAGAGCAGCACGCGTCGGTGCCCTGGAAAGTCTGGATCATGGCGGCGAGGCCGAGGACGTTGGCGGCGTCGGTGGCGCCGGTTCTGGTGGGGACGGCCGTCGCCGCACAGATCGGAAGGATGCGACCTGTAGTTGCGGTGCTGGCGCTGTTCAGCTCGCTGTTCATCCAGATCGGCACCAACCTCGCCAACGATTACTCCGATTTCAAGCGCGGGGCGGACAAGGAGCGGGTCGGTCCGCAGCGCGTGACGCAGAGCGGCCTCGTGCAGCCCGCGCAGGTGAAGCGGGCGGCGTGGATCGCGTTCGCCGTCGCAATGTTGCTGGGGCTTCTGCTGGCGGTGCTCTCGGGCTGGCCCATCCTGGTCATCGGCGTGGTCTCGATCGCCTCGGGGTGGCTCTACACCGGCGGGCCGTGGCCGCTCGGGTACCACGGGCTCGGCGACCTCTGGGTCTTCCTCTTCTTCGGGCTGGTCGCGACTTGCGGCACCGTCTACGCGCAGGCGCTCGCCGTGCCGCCGCAGGCCTTCATCGCCGGAGCTGCCATGGGCGCGCTGGCGACGGCGATCCTGGTCGTCAACAACCTGCGCGACCGGCACACCGACGCCAAGGTGGGCAAGAACACGCTGGCCGTGAAGCTGGGGCCCATCTTCACGCGCGTCGAGTACCTGGCGCTGCTCGCGGCCGCGTTCGTGCTGCCCTTCCTGCTCGGGCGGCCGTGGCCGCTCTTCGCCCTGCCGCTCGCGCTCCAGCCGCTGCGGCGCGTGCTGCGCGACGAGGGCGCTGCGCTCAATCCGGCGCTGGGCGAGACGGCGCGGCTGCAGCTCGTCTGCGCCGCGCTGCTCGCGGTGGAGGTGTGGCCGTGATGCCAGCGCGAGCGATCGATGCCGGGACGCTGGAGATCCGTCCCTATCGCCTGCGGCTCTTGCGGCCGCTGCACACTTCGCGCGGCGTCTACTCGGTGCGCGAGGGGTTCGTGGTGCTGGCGCGCGAGGGCGGGCTCACCGGCCGCGGGGAGGCAGCGCCTTTGCCCGAGCACGGGACCGAGACGCTGGCGGAGTGCTTCGAGGAGCTTCGGCGCGCCACGCTGACAAAGCTGCCAAAGGCGCCGGCCGCGCGTCATGCGGTCGAGCTGGCGCTGCTCGATCTGCGCGCGCAGCGCGAGGGCGTCCCGCTGGCGGCCTTGCTCGATCCGCGCGCGCTGCGCGAGGTGCCCACCGGCGCTTTGCTCTCGGCGCTGACCATGCCCGAGCTGGCGCGCGAAGCGCAGCGGGCGGTGGCGGACGGCTTCGGCACGCTGAAGCTGAAGGTGGGCCGCGGCGACGACTTCGCGCGGGCCGCGGTGGTGCGCGATGCCGTGGGCCCGAACGTGAAGCTGCGGCTCGACGCCAACGGCGCGTGGACGCAGGCCGAAGCGCTGCGACGGCTGGAGGAGCTGGCGCCGCTGGGCATCGAGCTGTGCGAGCAGCCGACGGCGGACCTGATCGGGCTGCGAGGGAAAGTGCCGATCGCGGCGGACGAGCTGGTCGCGCAGGATTTCGAGGCAGCCCTCGAGCGCGCGGAGGTGATCGTGCTGAAGCCGATGGTCCTCGGCGGCCTCTTGCCTGCGCTGGCCCTCGCGCGGGCGGCGATCGGGCGCGGGCGGCAGGTGATCGTCACCACTTCTCTCGACGGCGCGATCGCGCGCGCGGGCGCGGCCCACCTTGCCGCGGCGCTGCTGGCGGACGGAGGGCAGCCCGCAGCGGGGCTCGCGACGGGGGGGCTGCTCGCGGAGGACCTCTGCGAGGACTTGCTCGCGCCGCGCGGAGGGGTCGTGCGGATTCCGGAGGCCGCGGGGCTCGGGCTGTGAAGGTCGTCTTTCGCGGCGAACCAGTTGAGTTGACCGGGCGCGCTCCTGGTGCGCCGCGCGTCGTCCTTGCCGAGGAGAATTCGCCAGGGCTGATCGCTGCGGTGTTCGGGGCGATGAGCGCCGGGGCGGAGATCGTTCTGCAGAACACGCGGCTCACCGATGCGGAGCGGGCTGCACAGCTCGCGTCGATCGAGAAGGTTCCGCCGGCCGGAGAGGCTGCGACGGTCCTCTTCACGTCTGGAACGACGGGAGCGCCCAAGGCGGCGCGGCTGGCGCTCGAGAATCATCTCGCCAACGCGCGCGCGGCCGTCGAGGTGCTGCGCATCGACGCCTCGTCGCGCTTCTTGTGCTCGCTGCCCATGTTCCACGTCGGCGGCCTCGCCACCGCGTTTCGCTGCCAGCTTGCCGGGGCGACGCTGTTCTTGCACGAGCGGTTCGACGCGCTGGCCGTCGCGCGAGAGCTTTGCAACGGAGCCACGCACGCGAGCCTGGTCGCCGGCACTCTCGCGCGCGTGCTCGATCTCTGCCCCGCGTTTCCGCAATCGGTGCGCGCGGTGCTGGTGGGCGGCGGGCCCGTCCCTGCTCCGCTGCTCGAGAGAGCGCGCCGCGCCGGGCTTCCGGTATTGCAGACCTACGGCCTCACCGAGACCTGCTCGATGGCCACCTGCGAGCGCCTGGACGACGCCGACGGCCAAACCGCGGGCCTTCCCATGCCGGGCCTCGAGGTGAAACTTGAAAAGGCGGAGATCCTCATGGCCGGGCCGCAAGTGATGCGCGGATACCTCGGCGAAGCGCCCGTGCGCGGCTGGTTTCGCACCGGCGATCTGGGCGAGCTGGATTCGCGCGGCCGCCTTCGCGTGCACGCGCGGCGCACCGACCTGATCATCAGCGGCGGCGAGAACGTCTATCCCGCGGAGGTGGAGGCGACCCTGCTCACTCATCCCGGCGTCCGCGAAGCCGCGGTGCTGCCAGCGCCCGACGAGCGCTGGGGCCAGGTGGGCGTCGCGTACGTAGCGACCACCGCGGCCGAGAGCGAACTGCGCGCTTTCCTGCGCGAGCGCCTCGCGAAGTTCAAGGTGCCGGCTAGGTTCGTGGTCGTGCAGGAGCTTCCCCGCAACGCAGCCGGGAAAGTGGATCGGTCCGCCCTGCTCCGACTCCCGATTTGAACTAAACCTCTTCGCCTGCATGGTGGCGGCGTACTAGGGCGGCGCGTGCTTCTCCAGCAGTTCCAGGGAACGGACGCGCAAGCGGTGCTCCAAGGCGGCCATTTGGGCTCCGGGCTCGAACGGCGTTATACACCTTGCGTGGACGCACTCCGGCTTCCGGTGGTCACAAGCGGACCCCGCGCGCTCGACGCCGCTTCGTTGGGCCTTCCGCCCCGGGGCGAAGCGCGGGCGCAGGGGCTCTTCGACAGCTACGGGCGCTCGCACGGCTACCTGCGCATCTCGGTGATCGAGAAGTGCAACCTGCGCTGCCGGTACTGCATGCCCGAGGAGGGCGTGCCGCTCCTCGCCCGCGA
>Ga0213851_1855817_pt1 | contig 17997 bp, 18 predicted proteins | sample ABR_2014_MetaT_FD_164455 | JGI IMG/M metagenome (GOLD analysis project Ga0213851, IMG submission 164455) | Metatranscriptome of freshwater sediment microbial communities from post-fracked creek in Pennsylvania, United States - ABR_2014... | ecosystem: Environmental > Aquatic > Freshwater > Creek...
ACCGGGCTCTCCGGCGATTACCCGGACGGGACTCTCACCCGCTGGAGCGGTGCAGCTCGGCACGCCCTCTTCGACGGAACTTCCCGCCGGACCAGCGGCTGTGCCTTCGCGACGCACCATGGCCGCGCATGCTACTCGCCTTTGCGCGCATCCGGCGTTATCCATCTCCGCCCCATGGCAAAACCGTCTCGGGAAACCTGCTCGAGATGCTCCAGGGCATCGACGCGGTGAGCGACGATCTCGACTTCCGCTCCTCTACGGCCGCGCCGACCCTGCGCTTCGCCGAGCTGGTGGTGAGCGGAGCGTGAGGGCGCTGCTCTTCGATCTCGACGGCACGCTCACCAGCGGAGCTGGCGGCGGCATTCGCGCGCTGGGGCGGGCGCTGCACGCGCGGCCGCAAGCCGCGGAAGAGCTGCGCAAGATGCGGCTCGACGGAATGACCGATCGCTCGATCGCGCGGATCGTGCTGGCGGCCGAGGGCGATCAGCGCGTGCCGATCGAGGCGCGCATGAAGGGCGTCGCGGAGGCGGAGATCGACGCCGTGCTCGAGCGCTACATCGAGGCGCTGGCAAGCGAATGCGCGCAGAATCCCTACCTCGCGCTCCCCGGGGTGGCGGAGCTCTTGCGACGCTTGCAGTCGCGCGCCGACGCGATCCTGGGTCTCTGCACGGGGAACCATGCGCGCGGCGCCGAGCTGAAGCTCATCTCGGCGGGATTGTGGGGCCCCTGGAAGTTCGGCGGCTACGGCAGCGACGCGGAGCCGCGGGTGGAGATCGTGCGCACCGCGTGGCGCCGCGCGCAGGAGCTGGGCGCCACCGAGGCGCTGGTGATCGGCGACACGCCGCGCGACATCCTGGCGGCGCACGAAGCTGGGATTCCCGCTTGCGGCGTCGCCACCGGCCGCTGGACGTTGCACGATCTCACCGCCCACGGCGCGGAGATGATCACGCAGGACTTCAGCGACCCCGCCGCCTCCGAGCGACTGCTACTCGGCGCGATTCGCTGATAGATGGCCTTGCAGAACCGCATCGTCCGATAGTACAGCGGCGCGCCATGCCGCGAGCGTCTGGTTGGGCCGCGCTCGTGCTCTGCGCGGCGGCCTGCAGGAAATCTCCGCCTCCTCCGCCCACCGCGGCGCGCTTCTGCGATCGGGATCTCTCCGGGGTGTGGCTCAACTCCTCCGACAAGCACTTCGCCTACCGTTTCCGCGACCACGGCTTTGTTCTGCGCGGCGAATACCTCGAGCGCAACGACGACGGCGGTCTGGCCGATCCGTCCGATCCGATCACCTTCGAGCTGCACCGCAGCGAGACCGCGCTGGCCGGCGTGATGCGAGGCACGCAGCAGACGCGAGGCGGCCGCAATTGCCCGGTGGAGTTCGGCATCGACGTCACCTCCTGCCGCGACGCGAGCCTGCAGGCCGTGGTGGAGATGGAAGCGCCCATCACCGAAGATTGCAAACGCAAGACCGCCGAAGACGGCGGAGATCTCCCGATCCATCGCACAGAGTTCGTATTCGTGCGCGACGTAGGATCGAACCGCAGGCCATAGCATCAGGCCGCAGGCCGGATCCGGCGCTCGTGGACGCGAAGCCTGTGCCCTGAAGCGCGCTGCTACTGGTCGGCGAGCAGCAACTCCAGCTCGGAGCGGATCTCGTCGGCAAGCTCGGACGGGTCGGGGCAGAGCTCCGCCGCTCGCGCAGCCGCTGCCAGAGCGCGGCCCGGATCTCCGCCACGCTCCCGGAAAGCGCGCGCGACCTTCAAGTGCAGCGCGGGATCCGCGGGCGCGAGCACGGTGGCGCGGGTCAGCATCTGCAAACCTTCCGCGGCGTCTTTCCCGAGGAGCAGCGAGCCCAAGCGCGCGTAGAAGTCCGGGTCGTCGTGCAGCTTGACCGCTGCCCGCAGATGGAGGATCGCCTCGTCGCTGCGGCCCGCCGTTTCCGCCAGCGCGGCGAGGCGGCCGCAGGCCTGCGCGGAGAGCGAAGGATCCTCGGCCGATTCGCGCGCATCGAGGTAGAGCTCGCGCGCGCCGGGCGGGTCCAGATGGAGGGCGCGAAAATCGCCGAGCAGGAGCAGCGCCTCCGCGTCGTCGGAACGCGCCTCGACGAAGCGCTCCAGCGCGGAGAAGAAGGCCGGCATCCGATCGCCGCCCATCGCCGCCCCCGCCGCGGTCAGCAGGGTGCGACGCGCCGCCTCGAGCGCGGGAAGCTCCTCGCAGAGCCGCAGCAGCTCGTCGACGCCGTCGTCCGGCTCGCCCTCGTCGATGCGCCGCGACGCCCGGCAGAGGCGCAGCACGGCCTCGCCGGGAACGTCCATCTCCACGCTCTGCGGCGCGGCCGAAGCGTCCTCTCCGAGCGCCAGGAGCACGGCCCGGGCCAGCATCCGCCCGAGCTGCGGCACCGCGCCCAGCGAGAGCGACTCGGTCCACTCGGCGCGGGCTTGGCCGGAAGCGTCGACCAGGATCGCCGCCAGCTCGAGCTTCTCGCCGGCGAGGTGCAGCGTCGCGCCCAGCGCGATCTCCGCCCCGAGCTGGGCGGCGGCTTCGCCCATGGCATTGGCAGATATCTCCACTGCGTCCGCCACCAGCCGCGGCTCGATCACCGAGGGGACATCGAGCGCGCCCGCGGCATCGGCGGCCAGCCAGCGGGCCAGATCGTTGGCGTCCGGATCCATCTCGTCCGCCGCGATCGGAAGCACAGCGACGATTCTCACCCGCGCAGCTCCGGTACGTGGGTCATGAGAATTTCGTGCACCTCGCGCAGTTCCGTCCGCCGCTTCAGCGCCTCGCGCACGTAGCGCAGCGACGAGGGGATGTGCACCAGGAACGAGGGGTTCTTCTTCACCTGATCGATGAAGACGAAGCGCCCCGCATCCTTTAGTTTTCGCTGCACGGTGAGCAGGTCGAAGAAGGCCACGAACTCGCCGGCGTCGAGGGCGGGGCCGCCCTCTTCCGCAAGGAGCCGCAGATACCGCTGCAGCAGGCGATCGATCAGCGGCCGATCCAGCTCGACGTAGCTATCGCGCAGGAGCGCGACCAGATCGTACTGCCGCGGACCCTGCAGCGCGTCCTGGAAGTCGATGACCACCTGCTCGCCCGCGTCGGTCACCATGATGTTGCGGCTCTGGTAGTCACGGTGGGTGAAGCTGCGCGGCGCGCTGGCCAGTTCCAGCGAGATGCGCGCGAACTCCCGCCGCAGCGTCTGCAACTCCGCGCCGGTGGGCCTGGCTCCGCGCGCGAGCATCCCGTACTCGATGAAGTGCTCGAACTCCCAGTGGTACAGGTCGTAATCGAACGCGCGGGTCCAGGCGAAGCAATGCGGGTCGGGGCTCTTCTCCGCGTGGGCCCGCAGCCGGGCCAGCGCATCGATGGCCGTTCCGTAGAGCTGCTCGCCGTCCGCGCCGTCGAGCAGCGCGCGCTCGAGCGTGCGATCGGTCAGGTCCTCGATCACCAGGAAGCCGTCCTTGGTGGCGTCGAGGTAGATGCGCGGCACCCGCACGCCGATGCGCGTCAGGTAGCGGTCCACGTTGAGGAAGGGCAGCTCGACCGGAACGTGATCCTTGGAAGCCTCCTCGCTCTTCACCGGATCGGCCGGCAGCTCCATCACCACTGCGCTCCTGGTTCCGTCGAGCGAGCGCACCCGCCAGTAGATGCGGTTGCCCGCGCCACCGGGCAGCCGCGCAACGGTGCCGGCAGGCTGTCCGGTGGCGGAGGTATAGGCGGCCCGGAGCTGGTCGTCGGTCATCGCCGCGCACAGTAAGACGACGCGGGCGGACGCGCCACAGCCACCTGCGTTATAAAGTGCGCCCGCATCCGGAGAACCCATGCCCGTCTTCCAGAACATCCTCCAGGCGATCGGCAACGTCCCGCTCGTCCGCCTCAACAAGGTGGTGGGCCCCGAGGACGCCGCTGTCTACGCCAAGTGCGAGTTCATGAACCCCGGCGGCGCCATCAAGGACCGGATGGCGCTCTTCATCCTCGACAAGGCCGAGAAGGAAGGCCGCATCAAGCCTGGCGGCACCCTCGTCGAGAACACCTCCGGCAACACCGGCATGGGCGTCGCGCTCTGGGCGGCCGTGCGCGGCTACCGCTGCGTCTTCACCATGCCGGACAAGATGTCCAGCGAGAAGGTGAACGCGCTCAAGGCCTTCGGAGCGGAAGTGGTGGTGACGCCGACCAACGTGCCGGCCGAGGATCCGCGCAGCTACTACGAGACCGCGAAGCGCATCCACCGCGAGACGCCGGGCTCGTTCATGCTCAATCAATACCATAATCCCGACAATATCGAGGCCCACTATCGAATGACCGGCCCCGAGATCGAGAGCGATTGCCGCACTGCGGGCCTCTCGCTCGATTTCTTCGTCGCGGGACTGGGGACGGGCGGCACGATGTCGGGCGCGGGAAAGTACTTGAAAGAGCGATTCAAGCAATCGCGCAACATCGGCGTCGATCCGGAAGGGTCGGTCTATCTCGATTACTTCAAGACCAAGAAGCTGATCCAGCCGCACGTCTACATGGTCGAAGGCATCGGCGAGGACATGCTCTGCAAGGCGATGGACTTCAGCGTGCTCGACGACGTGCGCCGGGTCGACGACAAGCAGAGCTTCACCATGGCCCGGCGGCTGGCCCGCGAAGAGGGACTCTTCGCCGGCGGCTCGTCGGGCGCGGCAGTGCACGTGGGGGTGGAGCTGGCGCGGGAGATCGGCAAGGGCAAGAACATCGTGGTGGTGCTGCCCGACTCCGGCTCACGCTACGTCACCAAGTTCTATTCGGACGAGTGGATGAAGGACAACGGCTTCGTCGATCCGACCGATCGGCTGGGCACGGTGGCCGATCTCCTCGCCGGCAGGCGGCCATCGGTGATCACCGTCTTCCCCAACGATACCGCCAAGCACGCGGTCGATCTGATGAAGAAGCACGGCATCTCGCAGCTTCCGGTGGTCGAGCAGGGCAACAAGCCCATCGCCATGCTGCACGAGGTGGATCTGCTGATGGCGCTGCTCGACGGGCGGCACAAGCTCGAAGAGCCGATCTCGGCGGTGATGAAGCCGCTGGCGGGCGTGGTCACGCTGCGCACGCCGGTGTCGCGGCTCAAGGAGCTGTTCGCGACCGACCACGTGGCCATCGTCAAGGACGGCGAAAAGCTGGCGGCCATCCTCACCAAGATCGATCTGATCGACTGGCTGGGCGCGCGCGTCACCGTGCGCTGAGCTGTATAGTCAAAGCATACAGGGGTCGGCGCGCGATCGGTGCTATAGAAAGCGCCCTGATGAGCACCCGAGACACCGACCGCTTCGAGACGCTGGCCGTCCACGCTGGACAGGAGCCCGACCCCACCACCGGCGCGGTGATGACGCCGGTCTACTTCACCTCGACCTACGCGCAGTCGGGGCCCGGCGAGCACAAGGGCTTCGAGTACTCGCGCACCCGCAACCCGACCCGAGACGCGCTGCAGGGATGCCTCGCGGCGCTGGAAGCCGGCAAGCACGCGCTCGCGTTCGCCAGCGGGCTGGCGGCCACGGACGCGGTGCTGCACCTGCTCTCCGCGGGCGATCACCTGGTGCTCTCGGACGATCTCTACGGCGGCACCTTCCGGCTGGCCGACAAGGTGTTCAAGCGGCTGGGCATCGAGCAGACGTACGTGGACGTGGCGAACCCGCGCGCGGTCGAGGCGGCGATCCGGCCCGGGGTCACCAAGCTCCTCTGGGTCGAGACGCCGACCAATCCCATGCTGAAGATCTGCGACCTCGCCGCGCTGGCGGACGTGTGCCGCAAGCAGGGCGTGATCTCGGTCTGCGACAACACCTTCGCGACGCCCTTCTTCCAGCGGCCGCTGGAGCTGGGCATCGACGTGGTGGCCCACTCGATGACCAAATATCTCAACGGCCACTCGGACGTGGTGGCGGGCGCGCTGGTGGTGCGGCGCGACGACCTGCACGAGAAGCTCGCTTTCTTGCAGAACGCAGTGGGCGCGCAGCTGGGGCCGATGGACAGCTTCCTGGTGCTGCGCGGCTTGAAGACGCTGCACCTGCGGATGGAGCGGCACGAGGTCAACGCGCGCCGCATCGCCGAGGCGCTGCGCAAGCATCCGAAGATTTTGCGCGTCACCTGGCCCGGCCTCGTCGACCACCCGCAGCACGCGCTGGCGGCGAAGCAGATGAAGGGCTTCGGCGGCATGCTGACCTGCGTGCTGCGCGGCGGGCTGCCGGAGGCGCGGACTTTTCTGAAAGGCCTGCGGCTCTTCACCTGCGCGGAGTCGCTGGGCGGTGTCGAGTCGCTGATCGAGCACCCCGCGATCATGACCCACGCATCGGTGCCCGTGGAAACGCGGCGCAAGCTCGGCATCGACGACGGGTTCATCCGGCTCAGCGTCGGCGTCGAAAACGGCCAGGACCTGGTGGACGATCTGATCCAGGCGCTCAGCCGGGTCTGAGCGTGCGCGTCGAGATCGTCCCCTGCGACGTGGATCATCTCGCGGCGGCGATCGACGATCCGGCAGCTTTGGCGGCGCGGGTGGGAGCCGCCGTTCCGGAGGGATTGATCGATGATGCGTTCCGCGGGGCGTTCCAGTTCGCGCGCGACCGGCTCTCGCGGCAGCCGGAGATCTTCGGCTGGTGGACGGCGCTCTTCGTGCTGGCGGAGCCGCGGACGATCTGCGGGATGGGCGGTTTCACGGGTCCGCCCGATGCCGATGGAGTGGTGGAGATCGGTTACAGCATCGCTCCCTCGCTGCGCGGGCGCGGGCTTGCCACCGCGGCGGCGCGGGAGCTGGTCCGGAGCGCGTTCGCGGATGCGCGCGTAAACTGGGTGCGCGCGCACACCCTGGCGCAGCACAACCCGTCGACGCTCGTGCTGGAGAAAGTCGGCTTCCGCAAGATCGGCGAGCTGATCGATCCGGCGGAGCACCCGGACCCGATCTGGCGCTGGCGGCTGGATCGCGAGCGGTAGTACGTCGCCACAGAGGTTTCGATCGGTTGACGGCTCGTAGGAGCAACGGGAGGCGTTCGGGGGCGACAAGCACCTCTCGTGCTCCTGCCCGTGCCTGGTGTCCGGCTGGCGTTCCACTGCGAAGCCTTGGCCGCCTCTTAGAGGCGGGCCATTTCGGGCTCGGTGCGCCGGTAGCGCCAGTCGAACTGCGCGCTGTAGCCGAGCCGGAGCGGCGTCATCTCCTCCTTGCGCCCTCGCTGCTGGACGAGGCCGCGGAACGCCGGCCCCAGCATGGAGGCGATCACGCGCAGGTTGCCCCTCTGCACGACGTCGCGCGGCAGCGGGCCGCTGTCGGCCAGGGTCTGCACGCCGCCTGCGAGGTTCTGCAGCAGCGGCTTCACTTTTTTCCCCCTTTTCGCTTCTTGGTCATTTGACCAAAGCGCGGCGATCGAGAATGTCCCCGCCCCGCCGAAAGCGGCTTGCCCAGGAAGGCGCGCCGCTTGTCCTCCGCCAAGAGGCCGAAGGCCAGGTAGGTCCAGAAGGAGTCGGCGATCTCGGCAGGCGTGCGCGGATCGGTCTCCTGCCGCCACTGCGCCACCCAGTTCATCGCGCCCATGCCGAACTGCCGCAGGAGCTCGACGTCGATTCCGGGCCGCGCCCACCCGGCGCGGATGGCCTCGTCGAGCAGGTCGTCCCAGAAGGCTTCGTAACGGGACCGCAGGCGGAGCATGCCCTGCATGGCGGCGCCCTGCAGCGAGCGCCATTCGTAGAGGAGGACGTAGAAGTCGTCGTCGCCCGAGAGCAGCGCCTCGAGATGGGCCCGCAGTCCGAGGCGCAGGCGCTCCGCCGGATCGCGGGCGGGCTCCACCGCCGCACGGCCCAGTTCCAGCACGCGGCTGAGCGCGCGCTCCATCAGATCCAGCAGCAGCGCCTCCTTGCTGGGGTAGCGATAGTGCAGGCTGCCGGGGAGCATGCCCGCCGCCTGCGCCACTTCGCGCACGGTGGCTCCGCCGTAGCCGCGCTTGCGAAAGACGTGGGCGGCGGCGTCCAGCACCACGTCCTCGTCGAAGGTCCTCCGCGCGCCGAATCTCTTGGTCATTTGACCAAGAACTCTGCCGCTCGGCCCGGCCGCAGTCAAGCCGCCCTTGGCCAATTGACCAAGAGCACGCCGCCGTGGCCGTGGTCCGGTCGCGGTCGCGGTCGCGGTTGTCGCGGTCGCGGTCGCGGTCGCGGTCGCGGTCGCGGTCGCGGTCGCGGTCGCGGTCGCGGTCGCGGTCGCGGTCGCGGTCGCGCTCGAAGGTCGCCGTCGTTGTCGTGGAAGACCGCTACCGCAAGAGCTCGCGGGCCACCGCGAGGAGCTGGATGTCGCTGGTGCCGCCGCCGATCTCGAGGAGCTTCGAGTCGCGGGCGAGGCCCTCGACGCGGTAGTCGGCTGTGTAGCCGTTGCCGCCGAGGACCTGCACGGCGTCGAGCGCGCACTCGGTGGCGAGCGTGGAGGCGGTGTACTTGGCGGCGCAGTAGTACGCCAGCGAGGCATCGCCCGACTCGACCAGCCGACGTCCTCGCTCCAGCAGCGCCCGGACCGTCTCCTGAGCCGCGAACATCCGCGCGAGGCGCAACTGCACCGCCTGGAACTGCGCGATCGGCTGGCCGAACTGCTTGCGCTCCTTGGCGTAGGCGGTGGCGAGCAGCAGGCTTTCCTCGATGATGGCGAGCGCCATGCCGGCCAGCCCCGCGCGCTCGCCGAGCAGCGTCTCGATGGCTGCGCGCTTGCCGCTCTCCTCCGGATCGCCCAACAGCCGATCCGCCGGAACCCGCACGCCGTCCATGTGGATCGAGCCGGTGGGCGACGCGCGCATCCCCATCTTGTCGAGCGGCGGGCTGAAGGAGAGGCCGGCGTCGCCGCGCTCGAGCACGAAGGGGCGGATCTCGCCGTCGTAGGGCGCCCCGCGGATGCGCGCATAGACGACGAGCACGCCGGCGATGGGAGCGTTGGTGATGAAGGCCTTCTCTCCCGAGAGCGAGAAGCCGCCGTCCGGCAGGCGCTCGGCGGTGGCGCGCAGCGAGAAGGCATCGCTCCCCGCCTCCGGCTCGGTCAGCGCCCAGCAGCCGATGCGAGCGAAACCGAGCACCGGCGCCGCCCACCGCTCCCGCTGCGCCGACGTGCCTCGCCGCAGCAGCGACTGCCCGCACAACCCGAGGCTGGCGCCGAACGAGAGCGCAAACCCGGGAAGCGCCCGAGTCAGCTCGTGGAGCAGCGTCCCGGTCAGCTCCGGATTCGAGAGCAGCCCGCCGTCGGCTGAGGGATCGCGGGCGGCCTCCCGGGCGAGCTCCGGCAGCCCGAGAGCCTCGGCAAGCTCACGCATCAGGACGACCAGGGGCGCCTCGCCGCCGGCGAGGTTGGCCGAACGGCCAACGGGCATCCCACCGTCCGCGCCTCCGTGCCGCTCCAGCTCTCGCGCCCGCGGCAGGAGCCTCTCGCGCGCGAACACCCGCGCGATCCGCTCCGCTTCCTCCAGCAACGAACCCTCGCCCATGCCGTGGCAGCCTATCAGGGCCGCGCCTGGTCATATGGCCAAGAGAGAACATGCGTCCGCTGGACGGCGCCGCCGCCCGATCGCGACTCCTGCTACCTGAGCGGCATCCTCACGATCTGTGGCCGGGGCTCCTTGGCGAGCGCCGAACCGGCGCTGTCCACCTGTTGACGCTTCCGTCCGCGGCACGCTCAAACGCTGCACCTTCCGGGTTCGCACGTCGACGAGGCTGAGGCCCTCGACGCGCGCGACATACAGCCGCTGTTGGTCTGGCGCGAGCGCAATGCCGTTGGCAATGGTCAGGCGTTCGTCGCGAACCAACAAGTCCAGCCTCCCCGCGTGGACGCGATACACCGCGGCCTGCGCGCTGTCGGTCACGTACACATCGCCGTTGCGAGCCAGCGCCAGGTCGTTGAAGGCGCGCAGCACCGGACGCTCGTCCAGCCAATAGTTCCCGGCCTGCTTGCCGTTATCCAGCCGGTAGGCCTGGACACCGGAAACTCCGACTTCGGGCTTGGGCTCTGCGCTGCTGAGCAGATCCCGTCGCACGGCAGGGTCGCGGCGTGTACAGTCCGCGCCCGATGAGCGACCAGCCGAAGTCCCCGAAGGAAGCGAGGCGGAACGAGCGCCTGAAGCAGGGCTCCCGCGCCACGAGAGATGTGGGCCCCGCCGCGCGGTCTCCGCGTTCCGACGACCGGTTTGGTCAAATGACCAAGAGACCAAAGGAGAGTCGCCCTTCTCGTCCGGCCCGCTCGGGAGGGCGATTTGGTCAAATGACCAAAACCCAGCCGCATCGGCCTCCGCCCGTCCTGGGGAGCATCGGCGAGGGGCCTCGGAGCGACGGCGCTCCCAGGGAAGGCGGTAGCCCCGGCTCGAGCGGCGGCACGTCCGACGAGCCCACCGTCCTGCTCTCGCGGCGGGCGGTGGAGCGGCTCGATCAGGGCCACGTCTGGATCTATCGCTCCGACGTCTCCGCGCCCGCGAAGCTTGCCGGAGGCGACATCGTCCGCCTCACCGACGAGCGCGGTTGGTTCGTGGGAAAGGCGTTCTACGGCGCCCAGAGCCAGATCGCCGTGCGCCTGCTTTCGCGCGAGGACGAGCCCATCGACGAAGCCTTCTTCGCCCGCCGCCTGGCGCAGGCCAAGTCGCTGCGGGACGCCGCCGCGCCCGACCCGGAGCGCCGCCGCGCCTGCCGCCTGGTGCACGGCGAGGCCGATCTGATCCCGGGTCTGATCGTCGACCGCTACGCCGACTGCCTCAGCGTGCAGACGTTGATCGAAGCCACCGACGCGCGGCGCGATCTTTTCGCCCGCCTCCTCCAGGATCTGGTGCAGCCCCGCGCCATCGTCGAGCGCAACGACGTGCGCGTCCGCGCCCACGAAGGCCTCCCGCAGCGCAAGGGAATGCTGCGAGGCGATCCGCCGGGCGCGATCGAATTCCTCGAGGGCGAAGTCCGCCTGGTCGCCGATCTCCTCGAGGGCCAGAAGACCGGCGCCTTCCTCGATCAGTCCGAGAACCGCATCGAGGCCGGCCGCTACGCCCGCGGCCGCGGGCTGGACTGCTTCAGCTACGGCGGCGCCTTTGCGCTGCAACTCGCGCGCCGCGCGGACACCGTCACCGCCGTGGAGATCAGCGAGTCCGCCGCCGCCCAGGGACGCGACGCCGCCGCGCGCAACGGCGCAAAGAACGTCGAGTTCAAGGTGGCCAACGCCTTCGACCTGCTGCGCGCCCAGGCCGACGATGGCGAGCGCTACGACACCATCGTCCTCGACCCGCCCGCCTTCGCGAAGTCAAAGACCTCCATCGAACCCGCGCTGCGCGGCTACAAGGAGATCAACCTCCGCGCCTTCCATCTGCTCAACCCGGGGGGCGTGCTGATCACGTGCAGCTGCTCCTTCCACATCGATACTCCGCAGTTCGAGAACGTCGTCCTCTCCGCGGCCTCCGATGCGAAGCGCAACCTGCAGGTGATCGAGCGCCGCGGCGCCGCCAAGGACCACCCGACGCTGCTGGGCGTGCCGGAGACGCGGTATCTCAAATGCCTGATCCTGCGCGTGCTCTAGCGGGGTATTTGAGAAATCGCTCCCGTCGCCTGGTCGGCCGATCCCCGGCGCGCTGCTAGAGTCCCGCCAGAGACGGGTCCGCAATCACCAGCACCGCGGCCATCACCTTCGCGGGATAAGGATCCAGCGCGCGCCGCCGGATCAGCTCCCAGGCATCGCGCGTCCCCTCCCGATCCACCGCCGCCTGCACGCGGTGCTCCCCTTGCGTGTACGCGGCCAGCGCCAGCGGCCAGTCGCCGAACTGCCGCCGCAGGTCGGCCAGATAGCGCGCCGCGGCGGCGGCCTCGAGCGCCGGATCCATCCGCTCGTCGCGCTCCGCTGCAACCCGCAGCCCATAGTGCTGCGCCGTCGCCACGATGAATTGCCAGAGCCCCGCGCCGTGCTCGCCCGCGTCGATGTTCCGATATCCCGATTCGATCAGCGGCACCGCGTCGAGCTGCGGCGGCAGGTTCTGCGCGGCCAGCGCGTCGCGAATGGCGGCGAGCTGCTTCGGGCGCTGCGCCAGCGCACCCTGGGTGAACCGCCGTCCTTCGGGTGTGGCCACCAGGCGATTCAGCTGTGCGAGCACGACGTCGTTCACCACCACCGGAAACTCCGGCCCGGCAGCCACGCGCCGCGCTGCCTCCTGCGCGCGCTCCTGGTCGATGCGGTGGTCCGCCACCACCGCGTCCGCGGCCCGGGCTGCAAGGCAGACGAGCGCGAGGGCCAGCGCGACCAGCACCGCGTCGAGCGCGGGCCGGCCGGAACGCGGCTTCGAGATCAGCATGTCGATCCTCCTGTGCAAGAGTGAGAAGCCCTGCAGCGCCGGCAAGCCCGAGGGCGCGTTGGAGAGGCCGCGCTCGGCCACGTCCAACAACGCCGCCGCGTACGCCCGCGCAGTCACGCGCCCGCGCGCCACCAGCGCCGCATCGCAAGCCAACTCTTCGCACTCGACCATGGCCGCGCGCAGCCAGCGGGCGACGGGGCTCCAGAGGAACGCAGGCTGCAGCGCCGCCAGCACCCAGGCCCAGTGCCCGTCGCGGGCGCGGAGGTGCTGCAACTCGTGCAGCAGTGCGAGCCTGCGCAGGCGCGGGTCGGCGGCGGTCGTGCGGTCCAGCACGATCCATCCTGTGTCGAGGAACACCGCGGTCCACGGCGACGTTTCGGTCCCGGAGATGGCGATCCGCAACCTGCCGATGCGCCGTATGGTCACGGCCCCCTGCAGCCGGCGCCGCAGCGCGAGAGCATCGAGCGCCAGCGCCGCGACCACCAGCGCGGCGAGCAGCGCAAGCAGGAGCACGCCCGAAGGGAATGCCACGCCGGGCAGCGCGGTCGCCGGACTCGCGCCCACTTGCAGCGCCGCGCCCGCAGCGTCTGTGCCTCGCCCGACCGACGACCACACCTGCGCCGGCGCCATCGATCGCGCCGGCGCCGGCAAGAGGGTGACGGCGAACGGCGCCGCCAGAGCGCCCGCCAGGAGAAGGCGAGAGAGCAGCCGCCGCCGCGCCGGGTCCGCGCCTGCCGCGCGAATCGCGCGCGTGAAGATCAGCGTCACCGCCAGCGCCAGGTGCAGGCCGAGGTAGGTCATGGCCCCTTCGCGCGAAGCAGCTTGCGCAGCTGCGCCACGTCCTCGGCCGTCAGGTCGCCCGTCGAGACCAGGGATCTCAAGAGAGCCCCCGCGTCGCCCCCGAACACCCGCGCCAGAAGATCCCGCAAGGTGGCCTTCTGGTACGCGCCCTTCCCGGTCGCCGGCCGGTAGAGGTGCTGCCGCCCGCTCTTGCGGCTGCGCACGAACCCCTTCTGCTCCAGGATGCGGAGCAGCGTCGAGACGGTGGTGTAGGCACGCTCGCCGCCCAGGCGCGAGAGCACGTCGTGCACCGCGGCCTCCTCCATCTCCCAGAGGGCGCCCATGATCTCCAGCTCGGCAGGGGTCAACAGGCGGGGCATGCGAGTGCTTATAACTAACTGTTTAGTCGCTTGTCAACGAAAGCTTTAGTTGCTTCAGCGCAACAGCGGCTCGACCACCGACGGCAGCAAGTCGACGAGCTGCGGGTCGAATCGGAACACCTGCTCGGTGGTCATGATCCGCAGCGCCTCCTGGTGCGTGCGCGCGGGGCGAAACGGCCGGGTGGTGGTGAGCGCGTCATACGACTCGCAGATGCCCAGGATCCGCCCTCCCAGCCCGATCTCCGGCACCGGGTCGTCCCCCAGCGGCACCAGATCGAGATGGCACTCGTACGCCGCCAGCGCGCGCTCCAGCGCCGACGGGTGCACCTCGCGGTCCCGCAGGATCGCCCGCGCCGCGAAGAGCGGCGACGCCTTCAGCGCCCTCTGCGCCCCGACCTCCAGCTTGCCTTGCCGCTCGAGCAGCGCCGCCGGAATCGCCGCCATGCCCACGTCGTGAAAGAGCGCGGCCATCCCCAGGTCGTGCCGCCGCGCCTTGGTCAACCCGAGCCGCGAGCCAAAGGAGATCGCCAGCACGGCCACGTTGGCGGCGTGGAAGCCCCAGTAATCCTCGCTGGCCGCCTTGCACCGCGCCAGCTGCAGGAACCGCAGCGGCATGTCCCGCTGCAGATCGACCAGGTCCTGCACCACCCGCGACGCCGCCCAGAGCGGAATCAGCTCCCCTGACACGCGAAGCTGCTGGATGGTGTGATCGACGAAGAAGACCGCGTGCGCGTACGCCGCCACCAGCCGCGCCGACCGATCGGCCGACGGGTCCTCGCCCGCCCCCGCGTCGCGCAGCTTGAAGCGCAGCGCCACGAAAGGCCGCGAAGGATCCCCCCGCGCCCCGGGATGCGGCGGCCCGCGCGGCGAGAGTACGCGCACCAGCTGCCGCAGATCGGCGTTGGGCGGCGCGACCGCTGCCGTCATGCCGCCGATTCCGCGCTGCTTCAGATCGGTGCGCACCGCCGTGAGCAGCGGCAGGTAGATCGCGTCGAACTTCACCGCCTGCCGGTTCAGGTAGATCCCCTCGTCGAGCAGCTCCAGCTCGAACGCCCCATCCGCCTCGAGCAGCGCGAAGATCGACTGCTGGATCTGCGCCAGCACCGGCGTGAAGACCGCGTTGTCCTCGCTGTAGTTGCGCGCGTTGCGCAAGAGCGAGCTGATCGCCAGCGTGATCTGCTGGCCCAGCTGCTGGCGGCGCTCGCGGGTCGCCGCGCTGGAGGTGGCGTCGAAGACGCTGCGCTCGGCGCTCACACGCTCTTCCCCCCCTTCGCCCCGGTGCGCACGTGGTGCGCCGCGGCCTTGCAGGCCGCGACCACCGTGGCCGGGAGGCCGCTCCACCGCAGGGCCGCGTCCTCCAACGTGCGCAGCGCCCGCCCGGTGCCGTCCTCGGCGAGACCTTGCACTACCAGCAGCTTCTCTTCGACCAGCTTCTGCCGCCCGAAGATCCTCTTCGGCTTCTGCCAGAGCCGAGCGACCAGATAGCTGAAGCCGCTGCTCGACCCGAGCTTGCCGAGCGACCGGTAGAAGTGCGTCCGCTCCTCCTTGTCTCCCGCCGCGAACTGCGGGCGGGCCATGGCTTCGAGCAGGAGCGCCGCCGCCTGCTCCGCCACCATCGTGCAGCCCGCCAGCGCCTGCGCCGCGGCCACGCGCACCGCGCGCGCCTTCGCTCCGAGCCCCTCGCCCAGCGACCTGACGGCGTGGGCAGGGTCGGCCGCCAGCAGGGGGATCGCCTCCAGCCGCACGGCCGGATCCTGGTTCTCGAACGCCGTGGCGGCAAGCTCGGCGCGCCGCAACGGCGGCAGCGGCGCCATCGCGCCCAGAACCGCCTGCGCCTCCGGCGCGCTGCCCTTGCGCAGCAGATCGGGAAGCAGCGCGGCGCACGACTCCATCCGCGCCACCGCGGCCTTCGCGACCAACAACCGCGCCGCCGGATCGCGCCCGAGCGGCAGCACCGCCAGCAGGGCCGGCCCTGCGGCAGGCGGCAGAAGCTGCAACCACGCTCCGAGCAGAGGCGGCTTCTCCGCACCCGCCAGCTTCACCGCGCGCTCGAGCCGATCCGGATCCGCCAGCCGCGCTCCCAGCCCTTGACGGAACTCGCTCACCTGCGCGCCCTCGACGCGCCGCAGTCGATCGAGCGCATGTCCGATGGCCTGCGCCTGCTCGCGCTCCAGCATCTGATCGATCAGCCGCCAGAACGTCTCTTGCAGCGCCTGCAGATCCCAGCCCGCGTAGTCCTGCTCGACGATGCGCAGGATGGTATGCGCCGCCCGCCGGCCCAGCGCGGCGTAGTCGACGGGATCGCCCTTCGCCCGCTGCAGCTCGCTCCAGAGGACGGGCTGCTGCGCCACCTCCACGAAGCTCCTGCCCACGTGGCGGTCGAGCACCTCCTGCACGCGCCCGGCGACCTCGGTGACGCTGGTGGAAGCGCCCTCGCCCCCGCTCTCGTCCATGCGGTAGCCCGCGCCGGCGCTGTAGCCGATGTGCTTGAGATCGGCCTTCCACAGCTCGGTGACCGCGTCCTCGCGCCCCTCCTCCTGTGGTTCGCCCAAGGCCACATGGGCGAGCGCCAGCAATTCGTCGAGCCCGACGCCGCGCCGGAAGGTCAGCGTGCGCACGCCGTCGCGGTGCAGCCGGTAGCAGAAGCCGGTCTCGCGCGCGGGCTCGGAGTGGACCATTTCGCCCTCGTAGAGGAGCGCGGTCGCCTCCACCGACACGGTGACTTGGGTCTTCTGATCGAGCAGCGAGCGCAGCTCCGCGGCCGCCGGCTCCAGGTAGGCGAGGTGCTGATCGGGCGCGTGGCGATACACCGACACGCGCTTGAACGAACGCGCGAGCGAGTCCAGGGCATCGCGCACTGCCGTGATGGTCCCGGCCGCCATGCGCCGGCACTCTAGAACACGTCGCGTGGCAATGTGTACAGGCCACGGCAGCGCGAGGAGCGCGTTTCGGTATTCACCGAGACACGCAGCAGCTGCGTAGCTGCTCACCGGCTGCGGCGGCCGCGACTAACCCCGTCGCGCAGTGGAGACGAGGGCGCGCGCTTCGGCGAGCACCCGCTCCACCGCCCCCCGCTGCTCCGCGACCAGCGCGTCCCGCTGGTCGATCGAGTGGCCGGCCACCGGGATGGGCGCGCCGAAGGCCACCGCCACCGGGCCCGGCCGGAAGACCGAGAGCCCCTTCGGCTTCAGCACGTCGCGCGCGCCGGCCACCGCGATGGGGACGCAATCGAGACCGGTCTCCAGCGCGGCGACGGCGGCGCCCTTCTTGAACGGCAGCAGATCGTCGGTGGTGGATCGGGTGCCCTCGGCGAAGAAAAAGAGCGACATTCCCGAGAGGCCCCGCTCGATCCGCGCGCGGATGGCCTTGGTGGACTCCTGCGTGTTCCCGCGATCGATGAAGACGTGCCCCATCCGCCGCGCCGCCCAGCCGAAGAGGGGGATGCGCTTCAGCTCCTGCTTGGCGATGAAGCGCATCGGACGATCCATCACCGAAAGGATGGCGGGCGCGTCCAGGTTGGAGGTGTGGTTCGAGACGAAGACGTAGCTCTTGCCCGGATCGAGCGCGGCGTCATGCTGCGCGACCACCCGCGCGCCGGCGATCCAGAGGAAGAAGCGGGCCCAGTTGCGCAGCAGCTTCTCGGAGGCGGCGGATTCTCCGCAGAGGCCGATCAGGAACGCGTGCCCGAGCGTCGCGAGCAGGATGGCGAACCAGCCGAAGACGGTGCGCAGGAAGAGGACGACGATCACGTGCGCGCTCTCGGATATTCGTCCGCGGCGGGAAAGAGCAGCACCTCGCCGATCGTCTTCGCGCCGCTGAGCAGCATCAGCAGGCGATCGAAGCCCATCGCGACGCCGCCCGCTTCGCCGATCCGATCGAGCGCGGCCAGGAAGGCCTGGTCGAGTGGAAAGACTTCGCGGCCCAGGGAGGCGCGCAACTTCTGCTCCTGCTCGAGTCGGGCGCGCTGCTCGCGCGAGTCGCACAATTCCGAGAAGCCGTTGGCCAGCTCGAGGCCGGCCGCGTAGAGCTCGAAGCGCTCGGCCACCTCCGGGTCGCTCGCCTTCAACTTCGCCAGCGCGGCTTGCGAGGCGGGGTACTCGCAGAGAAAAGTCGGCGTCTCGATGCCGAGGCAGGGCTCGACCTTCTCCAGCAGCACCTGGGTGAAGACGTCGTCCCACGAGGCGCCGTTCGAGGGGCGCACGCCGGCGGCGCGGGCGGCCTGCGAAAACGCGTCGGCGTCGAGGGGGAGCGGGTCGAATCCGGCGTAGCGCAAGAACGCCTCGCGGCAGGTGACTCGTTCGAAGGGCGGCGAGAGCGAGAGCGCCCGCCCGCGTCCGTGGCCCGCCCGGCCCGGCGCTTCCGGCGCGCCGTTGAGCGCGCCCGCGGCGACGGCGATCAGCGCCTCCAGATCGCGCATGATCGACTCCGCGCTCCCCGGAGAGGCGTAGAACTCCAGCAGGGTGAACTCGGGGTTGTGCGTGCGCGACAGCTCGCCGTCGCGGAAGACGCGGGCAATTTGGTAGCACCGCGAAAAACCTTCGCGCGCGAGC
>Ga0213851_1348018_pt1 | contig 17790 bp, 15 predicted proteins | sample ABR_2014_MetaT_FD_164455 | JGI IMG/M metagenome (GOLD analysis project Ga0213851, IMG submission 164455) | Metatranscriptome of freshwater sediment microbial communities from post-fracked creek in Pennsylvania, United States - ABR_2014... | ecosystem: Environmental > Aquatic > Freshwater > Creek...
CCCGTCCGGCTCAGCGAGTCCTCGACGTCGTTGAGCGAGACGCTCTCGCCCAGGAGCCGAATGAAGGTCGAGCGGAATGCCGACCCCGGCAGCAACCCGATCTTGCGGATGCTGCTGACTGGATAATGATCGAGGATCATCCGGATCGCGTAGGCGTTGTAGGCGTTGATGCGAAACGCCAACTGGTCTTCGCGCTGGAATCGATCGAACTCCTCTCGCTTCACCGAGGCGAGCTGGCGCAGGTACCCATCGACCTCGCCCTCGTTCTGCTTGAGATGGGCGTAGTCCACTTCTCCCGCGTGCACGTAGCGCCGCAGCAGCGCCGTCCAGGCGGCGTGTTGCTGGTCGAACGCGGCGGACATCAACGCCAATGAGAGCAGAGCAGCCATCGCGTTCACAGGCCATGTTTCCGCGCCGGCGTTACATGCGCATCTTCCGCCATCGTTCGCTTCGGCAACTTGGATGAATGCTCGTGTGGCATGAGGTTTCGGGGAACCTGGCGCGACTTCAAGCCGCCGCCATCGAGCCAGGAGCGCGTGCCGCTGGCGGCGCGGTAGATGAGCTCACCACTCTGCCCGAAGGACGCCGCGGAGATGCGCACGGGACAGAGCGGCGGCACGACGACCATCTCTGCGAGACCGGAGAACCGCTCCAGGTCCACGACCAGCTGCCGCGCGATGAGCAGGTTGAGCGCGTGGAGGCCCATCGCGAGCGAGCTGGCCGGCGCCTCCGGGAGGGCGCACGAGTATCCCGTCGGCAGCACGATGAGGCGCTCCGCGCCGAGCTTGAGCGCGGCCGCGAGCGGGGTATTGCTCCCGAGCGCGCCGTCGACCAGCACGCGTCCGCCCAGCGCGACCGGCGGAAACACTGCCGGGATGGCGGCGCTGGCGAGGACAGCCTCGACGAGCTCGCCCGCAGCGAGATGCACTTCTTCTCCCGAGAGCACGTCCGTGGCAACCACGCACAGAGGGATGTTCGTCTCTTCGAATCGTGCGGGAAGGTTCTCTTCGAGCAGCCGGCGGAGGCTCCGCGCGCTCAAGAGGTGCGACCGAAGCCCGACGAAGCCGGACAGGCCGCCGAGCAGGCCAACCGGAAAGACGTCGCCGCGCCGCAGGCTCCGCCAGATCGAGGCGAGGTCTTCGATTCCGGCGAGATCGGGGCGCGCCGCGAAGTGCGCGCCGTTGACGGCGCCTACCGATGAGCCGACCACCAAATCCGGCATCACCCCGCGCTCGACGAGCGCCTGCAGCATGCCCACCTCGACGGCGCCGAGGCTGCCTCCTCCCGCGAGAACGAACGCCGTGCGCGGCTCGCCCATGCCCTGCCGACCATCGGAAGCCCCGTTCGTTACGGCCGCAGACACCAGAGTGCGACCGCAGCCGCTGCATAGAGGCCGTCGGTGACGAGAAGAAGGGTCCTTCCCCACCTGGTGCAGACGGCGGGCCAAACGCCGACTGAGGCGGCGATCACCACCAGCGCTTCGATGATGAACACCAAGTTGCCATGATGCGTCGGATCCCAGTATGAAATCCCGCTGACGAACCGGTAATCGCTCAGCGGGAAGAAGTGCCGGTGGGCGTCTGCGCCGTGCACGAAGATGTCGCCGCACGAGTGCAGGAGCATGCTCGCAACGAACCGTTGTGCCCGTGGCGCGCGCAGCAAAGTCGCTACGGCAAATGCCACGACCAGCAACGGAAACGAGTGCGGCACGTCCGCCGCGATCTGCCAGCCCGGCCGGAAGTAGGTTTCCGACCAGATCTGGTGCTGCGGCTGCCGCCAGGCCACGGTCGCAACGATCGCAAGCACGAACATCGGCAGGTCGGGAAGCACTGCCCCGAGTACGACGGGCAGGTTCCACTCCGGGTGGGCGCGTCGGCCCAACACGAGCAGGTTGAGAACGCCGTGGCCTGGAGTGTTCACGCCGTGGCCCGTCTGCGTTGCAGGCGGTGATCAGGCGGCGGCTTCATTGGCCGGTTGGCCGGTTCCGATTCAGCGGCGAGCCGGCGCGGCGCAGCGCCTCACCGACGGCGATACGGACATCGCCGAGACAGCAGGCTCCTGAAGGATTCTTGATTTCGCACGCGCAGCGCCCCGCGCCGATTTCCGCCGCGACGCGCTCCGGGATGGTACAGCCGCCGGCCTGCGCAATTTCGCGCTCTACGTCCGCGCGGCTGAACCCGAAACAGTAGCAGAGCGGGATGGGATCTTTCGTCTCCTTTAGCCCGACCCGTACGCGAGCATCCTGCGTCCGGACGAGCCGGCCTGAGGCGGTGTAGTAGAGGACGTCGCAGTCCGGCGTCCTGCAGAAGCGCCGCTCGGCGGCGAGGAGATCCTGCGCCAGCCCGGGATCGAGCCTCGCGCGAATGGTCACGTCGCCGACCGGCCGGCCCAGCAGTCTGCATTGCGGATCTCCTCCGGCAACTCGGGAAGAAGGCTCGCCGGAGCCTGCTGACGCCAAGCAGAAGGTTCTGTTTCGCGTCTTCTTCCACCCCCACGGCGACAAGGTCCTCCTACTTCTCGGCGGCTACCACAACGCCAAGCATACGAGCTCGACGCATCAGAACGCCCAGATCCAGCTTGCGCGGAAGCGCCTCGCGGACTGGCAAGCTCGACACCGCCAACGGCTAGGTAAGGCGGCCTTAACTGTTCATGTATAAAGCCCATATTGTGAGTGCACATGGCTAAGACATGGAACCAGTTCATGAAGGGGCTCGAGGCCCGGGCCAAGGCCGGCGGGCCCGAGCATCTAATGACTCTGCGCGCCCTCCGCAGCCACTACCGGCGCATGGGCCAGGAGCTTGCCGAGGAGCGAAAGAAGCTAGGCATGAGTCAGGAAACGCTGGCCAAGGCCACCGGCATCGACCAGGCCGAGATCAGCCGTGTCGAGCGCGACATCGTGGACCCGAGGCTCGGCGCCTACGTGAAGCTGCTCGAGGGCGTGGGCCTTGGGCTCCGGGTCGAGCGTCTGAACAAGGGCGCGATCTCGAGACCGCGCCAGGTGAGCGCGCGCCGGATCGGTCGGTAAGCTCGACAACGGGAGCGTCGTGCTCGTAGGGCGCGCGCAGCACTTCGGGTCAGAAACCCAAGAGTGGCGGAGCCCGAAGGTCGTGGGTTCAGCGTGTTCGTTCGTAACCGCTCGAAACGCTTGGTCTGCTCAACTGATTCCGGGGTGGAGCTAGGGCCTTCGTGGCGCGTTTGCTGACCACCGGCTGACCAAACTTGTGATGCAAGCGACTTGGTCGGAGCCCCGATCGTCGAGTCCGGCGGGCCATTGAGAGAACCAATTTCAACGGCAGCCGGGCTCGAATCCGCCGCGCGGATAGAACGTATAGATGTCGCAATCGTCGGGGGTCGGCGGCCGGGGCGGCGGGACCGCCTGGCGCACGGGCGGCAGCGTGCGCAAATACGCGACGACCGCGCGCACGTCTTCCTCGTCGATATTGGAGAACAGGTCCCACGTCATCCCCTGCCAATGAAGCTGGCGCCCGTCGCGCGAAACGCCGCTGCGGATGGCGCGCGCCACCTGCGCGTCGGTCCAGGCGCCGATGCCGGTCTCGCGGTCGGCGCTGACGTTGCGGACGTAAAGGGTGCCGAAAGGTTTCCAGCTGATCTTGTTGCCGCCGCGCCCGTCGGCGCCGTGGCAGAAAAGGCACGAGGCGGTCTGGTAGAGGTACGCGCCTCGCTGGACGAGCGCGGCCCGCTCGGGCGCCATCCCCGACATGTCGAGCCGCGGCGCGGCAGCGGCGAGCCCTGCCGCCAGCTGCCCGGCCGGGATGATCTGCGGCAGCCGCACGATCAGCCACGCGACCAGCGCGAGCACAACCACGCCCAGTCCGAGAAGCAGCGAGCGCAGCCTGAGCCGCAAGGGCGGGCCGGAGAAGGCGAGGGCAAAGAGGCCCAGCGCGAGCACGATCCACTGCGCGGTCGTCAGGGCGCGCTGCGGCCAGTCGCGCGACCACGGGGGCACGGCCGCGTCGGCGAAATCCCCGTCGGCGTAGGTGAGCGCGGGCGGAATGGCGGCGGGCAACGGCGTCGACAGCTTGCCGACCAGCGTTTCGAGGAACCCGTACTCGAGCGGCTGGGGCACGAAGTGAGCGACCGGCGGCAGCGTCTTGAGATATGTGGCCAGAGCGCGCGCGTCGTCGCCGGTGAGGTTGTGCAAGACGAACCACGGCATTCCCCACGGGTCGAGCGTGCGGTCGAAGCGGCGGCCGTCGCGGATGGTGCGCGCGACTTCCTCGACGGACTTCGCGCCCAGGCCGGTGGCTTCGTCCGACGTCAGGTTGCGCGAGATGAAGTTCGGATGCGGCCAGGCGCCCACGCGCATGCCGCCGGCGAGGAAGAAGCCCGCCTCGCGATAGATGCCCGTCGCGTCGATCTGCGTGTGGCAGAGCGAGCACATCTGGGAATGCGCGAGGTAGTCGCCGCGCCGCACCGGGTCTGGGTCCTGTCCCGGCCCCGACAGCTTGCCGCCCGGCTCCCACGGTGGCGTGCGCCCGAGCGAGAGGACGTAGTTCACGATGTCCCAGCGCTCGGCTGGTGTGAGCGTGTCGGCGTACGACGGCATCGCGCCTGGAGCGATGCCGGTCGTGACGCGCAGCCACAGCTGCTCGGGCTCGGCGCCGCCGTGAAACGTCCACGGCGCGCTCAAGTCGCGCGCGAAAATCTGCCGCCCGCCCTGCTCATCGTAGGGATTGCGTGAGCGCCCGTCGCCGTGACAGGCGGCACAGCTTCTCGCGTAAAAACCCTTGCCGCGCTCGAGGCTCGCGGCGTCCGGTGGCGGACGCAGCGGCACCACGATCGGCGCTCCGGGCTCGGGGCGCGGGCCGAGCGAGCGGACGTAGCCAACGACGGCGCGAAGCTCCCCGTCGGTCAACAGGTCGCCGAAGTACGGCATCGCGCTGGCGCGCAGCCCGTCACGCACGATGCGGATCAGGTCGGCGTCGGCGGGCGGCGTTCCCAGTGCCGTCGACTTGTACTTGAACTGCCCCAGGGTGAAGTCGCGTGGCCGCGGGCTCATCGAGGGCACTGCTGGGCCGTTGCCGCGTCCGTCGGGGCCGTGACAGGTCTGGCAGCGTTCCAAGAAGACGCGCTGCCCGATGGAGATTCCGGGCTTCGCGTCGGCGCCGGGCGGCCAGGGGACCGGCGCGAAGTCTGCCGGGTCCGACCGCCAGCGCGAGCGCGGCTGCGCGAATCCGACGCGCGCCCACAGTGACCGGCCGGCGTCGAGCGCCGCCAGCGCGATCGCCGTGACGAGAACGACGCGGCCGCGAGCCATCGCGCCACCACAAGGCGCGGCGGCGCGACGGTGTCAAGCGCGCCTGTCGGTGGCCAAAACTCGATCCGGTGTCTACGAGGCCCAAGGATGGCTGGACCGGCCAGCGTCGATCATGATCTTCTCGGACTGGAGCGGGCGACGCAACAACGGCGAGCGGCTGCAGGCGAGATGACCTGGTAGCCGGCGGCTGAACCTGCGCTGAGCGCGATCGCGCTCGCTTCCTCTCACGACGACAATGGCCGCATCATTTTTCGGGCACCTCCGACGAGTGGCGCGCGCGGGCGGAAGAGAACCTCGCGCTCTTGCGCGCGCAGGCTCTACGCCAGCACCTTCCGGAACGCGACCCGCTGCGAGGGCGCGAAGTCGGAGCGGTGCAGGAATCGCTGCAGCTCGAACGCGTCGGGCGCGACCTCCGTCTCCAGCCGCTCCACATGCAGCGCGGCCAGGTTCTCGATCATCTGCGCGACGAGCGCGCCGGCGAATCCGTGCCGCGCGAAGCGCGGATCGACGCCGATGGTGTCCAGCGAGGCGCACGCGCCGAGGTGGCCAAAGTCGCCGAAGTCCACCCGGGCCATGGCGAACCCCACCGGAAAGCCGTCGTCCTCCGCCACCAGTGATACCTGGATGGCCGACTCGTGCAGCACCTCATCCACCTTGCGCCGCAAGTAGTCGCCGCGGTCCTGGCCGGTGATGCGCTCATCGATGCGCACCAGCGCCTCCAGGTCGCCGTCGCGCAGGTTGCGCACCAGCGGCGGAGCAGTGTCGGTGTCGTCCACCGGGAGGCGCTGCACCGGCCGTTCCAGGATGCGCCGCGGTGCCAGCTCGAAGTGCGCCGCGTCGAGGAAGCGGAGGATGCCGTGCTCGCGCCAGTGGGCCTGCGTGACCAGGGCGGAGATGTCCCGCTCGCGCGCCAGCTCTTCCAGCCGCGCCAGCATCCGGCGCCCCGCGCCTCGGTGCCGCCCGGCCGGATCGACCCCGAACGCCTCCAGCACCACCGCGCCTTCGGGATCTCCGTACTCGCCGCCTGCCTTGCGCGCGAGCACGAAGCCGATCAGCCGGTCGCCCGCCGCCGCCGCGACTTGGAAGTGTCGCCGCGGCCGTCGCAGCGCCGCGTGGAGCCGCTTCTCGAAGTATCCGCGCCGCACGCTGCCGCCGATGCGCGCGTCCAGCGCCACCACCGCCTCGAAGTCCGCCGCCGTCAGCGGCCGCACTGTCGCATCCACAGGTCCTCCTCAGAGCAACTCGCGCGACAGCCGCGCCACGGCGCCTTCATGATGGTTCCGCCGCGCGGCGAACTCGCGCTCGAAGCCGTCGAACGCCTCGTCCACGCGCTGCTGGTCCTCGCGCGGGATCGCCTGGTCGGCCATGGGGAAGAGGACGTGGTTCTCCTTCTCGATGTGCGCCGACAAGAGCTGCCCGTACGCGCGGGCGGCGGCCGCGAAGCGCGCGCGCGCGTCGGGAATGCCGCTCGCCCGCGACGCCGCTTCGCGCAGGGCGGAGATCAAGCCGCGCCCCTGAACGTGCTCATCGAGCATCACGCCGACCGGACCCGCGTCCCGCGGAAAACCCGCCTCCTCCAGCGCAGGAAAGAGAATCGCTTCCTCTTTTCCATGGTGGTGCGCGTCGGCGAATTCGGTGAGGAACGCGAGCAGCGCGTCCACCGCCTGCGCCGGCACCGGGTCGCCGCGCGCCGCCTTTGCCGCCAGCGCCTCCAGCACGCGCAGGCCGCGCAGGATGATCTCGTGCTCCTCCATCAAGAGCTGTGTCGCTCGCATGGTTTGTCTCTCCTCAGAACGCCGCCGAGCCGGTGAGGGCGCGGCCGATCGACAGTGTGTGGATCTGGTCGGTGCCTTCGTAAGTGAAAGTCGATTCGAGGTTCGCCGCGTGGCGCAGGATGTGGAAGTCGCCGGCGATGCCGTTGGCCCCCAGCACCGCGCGGCAGCGGCGCGCCGCCTCCAGTGCGATCCGGCAGTTGTTGCGCTTCAAGAGGCTGGTCTGCGCCGGATGCAGATTGCCGGTTTCTTTTAATCGCGCGTAGTGGACCGAGAGCAGCGAGGCCTTGACCACCTCGGTCGCTACGTCGGCGAGCTCGAGCTGCACCAGCTGCTTCGCCGCGATCGGCACGCCGAACTGCGTCCGCTCGCAGGCATACTTGATCGCGATCTCGAGGCAAGCCCGCGCCGCGCCGAGCACGCCCCAGGCCACCCCGAAGCGCGCGTTGTCCAGGCACGCGAGCGGCGCGTTGAGCCCCGACGCTTCCGGCAGCCGGTTCTCTTCCGGAACGCGCACGCCCTCGAGCATCAACCCGCCGGTGACCGATGCGCGCATCGAGAGCTTGTGCGGAATGTCTTCCGACCCGAATCCGGGCATCCCGCGCTCGACGATGAAGCCGCGGATGCCGTCCGCGGTGCGCGCCCAGACGATGGCCAGGTGCGCGACCTGCGCGTTGGTGATCCAGAGCTTGCGGCCGGTGAGGATCCACGCGGAGCCGTCGCGCTCGGCGTGCGTCTCCATGCCGCCCGGATCCGACCCGTGGTTCGGCTCGGTGAGCCCGAAGCAACCGAGCACGCGGCCCGCGGCCATCTCCGGCAGCCAGCGGTCTTTCTGCGCCTCGGAGCCGAAGCGATGGATGGCGTACATGGCGAGGCTGGTCTGCACCGAGACGAACGAGCGCAGGCCCGAATCGCAGGCCTCCAGCTCGTGGCAGGCGAGGCCGTACGCGAGCGCGCCCATGCCGGCGCAGCCGTAGCCTTCAAGGTTCGCGCCCAGCAGGCCCAGCTTCGCCAGCTCCGGCACCAGCTCCAGCGCGAACTTGCCCGCCTCGTAGTCGGCGACGATGCGCGGCATGAAGCGATCCTTCACGATCCGCCGCACGCTCGCGCGCACCTGCTTCTCCTCGTCGTGCAAGAGACCGTCCCAGCCGATGAGCTGCTCCATGTCCAAAGTGTCGTTTGCCATGTTCTCCTCAGCCTGCCTTGGCGCGCTCGGCCAACTGCCGGTGGCGCAACGCACCGAGCAGCGCCGCACCGATGGCTCCGGCGTACAGCGATTGCGGATGCGGGCGCAGCTCGACCCGGATCTTCCGTTTCTCTCCGGTGAACTCCGCCGCGAGCGCGGTGACCAGCCCCACATCCAGCGCCAGTCCGCCGGTCAGCGCGATGACCCCCTCGATCTTCGCGGAACCGACCAGCCGCGCTAGCCTGCCGGCGATGCCCTGATGAATTCCCATCAGGATGTCCGCCGCCGGGATGCCGCGCGACACCAGGTTGATCACGTCGGTCTCCGAGAGCACCGCGCAGACGCTCGACACCTGCTCCGGCGCGGTGGACGTCTTCGACAGCGCGCCGACGTCCTCGAGCGGCACGCCCAGGTAGCGCGCGACGTTCTCGAGGAACTGGCCCGTCCCGCTCGCGCACTGGCTGGTCATGCGGACGCCCAGCACCCGGGCGCGGGGGTCCATGCGGATGGCGCGGGCGTGCAAGGCGCCCATGTCCAGCGCGCCGGCGGCGTCGGGGACGAGCAAGAGCGCGCCGCGGGCGTGCGCGGTCATGCTGTAGAAGTGGCCGATGCGGAACGGCACGCCGTCGCCGTCGCCGGTGGAGGCCACGTAGCGCAGCTGCGCCGGGTTCACGCCTGCGTGCTCGCAGGCCTCGCGGAAGGCGGCGCGCGCCACCTCGATCACTGCTCGGCGCCGGATGCGCTGCACCGCCGTGGTCAGCACCTTGCCGGAGGCGCCGTCGCTCTCGACGATGGCCACCTTCACCGCGGAGGCGCCCACGTCCACTCCGGCGGTAAGCCCGGTCTCGCCGCCTGCGCCGAAGGCAGGAAGGTCGAACGAGGCTGGCCGCACCTCTTCGTTCTCCTCGTGCCGCGGCACGGGCGCCATCTTGAGAAGCGGCGCCTTTGCCTTCACCGGCGCGCGATTTGGTTGCGCGGCGGCCGCAGCGGTGGCCTCGAGGAAGCGGGGCTGCGGATATTTCTTGCCGGCGCGCAGGTCGTCGAGCGCGAACAGCGAAGCGCCGAGCGCGCCCATGTAGATGGAGTCCGGGTGGATGTTGATGGTCAGGTCCTTGCCGAAGCTCTCCCGCACCAGCTCGTCGAGCAGCTTGACCACCGCGGGGTTCTTGCAGACGCCGCCGGTAAACGTGAACTGGTTCTTCACTCCGCCCGCACGCGAGAGCAGCGAGAGCGCGCGCAGCACGATGGCGCGGTGCAGGCCGAGCAGGATGTCCTCGCGCCGCTCGCCCAGCGCCAGGCGGTCGCGCAGCTCGGCGCCCGCGAAGACGGTGCAGGTGGAGTTGACCCGCACCATGCGCTTTGCCTGCAGCGCCAAGGGACCCAACTCGTGCAGACCGAGGCCCAGCTCGTCGGCGATGTAGCCGAGATACCTCCCGCAGCCCGCCGCGCAGCGGTCGTTCATCTGGAAGGCGGTGACCACGCCGCCCTCGTCCACCTGGATGGCCTTGGTGTCCTGCCCGCCGATGTCCAGCACGGTGCGCGTGCCGGGGAAGAAGTGATGCGAGCCGCGGCCGTGGCAGAGGATCTCGCTGCGCACCGCGGCCGGATCGAAGGGCAACGTCTGGCGGCCGTAGCCTGTGCCCACGCAGGCGTCCGGCAGCCGGGCGAAGGCCGCGGCGACGTCGGTCATCGAGGTCCATTCGTCCCGCGGTGGAGGCCGCATCGCGGCGGGGGCCACGTTGGGCAGCTCGTCCCAGGTGGAGCGGAGCAGGGAGGCCGGCTCGTACATCGAGAGCTGCGTCTCGATGGCCAGCACCGCGCGATCGTAGAGCCCCACCAGCCGCTCGAAAGAGATGCCCTCGGCGGACATCTTCTCCGCGCGGGAAAGGAACTGCTCGCCGGCCACGTCGCGGAAGAAGTCGCTGCGCCGCCCCGCGCCGGGCGCGAACAGCGGCGCCGCCTCCTTCTCCATCTCGTCCAGCACCTGCGTCACCGCCGGCTCCAGCGCGCCGCGGAGATCTCGATGGTCGGGCCGGTCCAGGGTCGCCTCGATCTCGGCCCGCAGCGCCGACAGCTGGCGTCGGTGCAGCGCAAGCCGCGTCGCCTCGTAGAACGCGCGCGAGGCGAGGTCCTTCTCGACGCCTTTGAGCGCGTGCCGCTCGGCGAAGAGCGAGCTGATGCGGTTCAGCGCAGCGCCCAGCCGCGCCTCTTCCAACGCCACCGCGCAGGCCACCTCGTAGCTGGAGCGGCTGTTGGTGATGCCCTGCCCGACGATGTGGCCGTCCTCGTCGACCAGCACGGCCTTGGTGGTGGTGGAGCCCAGGTCGATACCGGCGCAGGTGCTCATGCGGACCTCCGGGCGCGGCGCGCCTCCACCATCTGGAAGAAACTCTGCAGCCGGTTGGAGATGTTCGCCTTGCCGAAGTAGCGCGAGTCCACCAGGTCTGACTCGATGAAGCCGCCCGGCACGCCCGTGCGCTCCTGGAGCATGCGCATCATCTGCAGCTGCCCCACGCTGAACGAGTTGCAGCTCTTCACGCTGTTGACCAGAAAGCCGTCCGCCTCGTACTCCTTCACGTAGCGCGCCAGCAGGTCCACGCGCGAGGGCAGGTTGAGGTTCGTGTAGCAGCCGAGGCAGTAGTCGGCCATGCTGCCATAGGGATCATCGGGGTCGTGGCGGAAGCCCGTGTCGTAGAGCCCGCCCACGCGGGTGTACGTGCTCGCCACCACCACCGCGCCTTCGCTCGAGAACATGTGCCAGAAGTCGTTGAAGCTGGTCCAGCAGGGCGGGCCCTCGACCACCAGGCGGTACTTCTCCTTGCCCATCGGGCCGTCGGGCGTCATCGGTCCCTCGCCGCGCGCCGCCCGCAAGTCCACTTCGCTGCGCAACTCCTTATAGTAGGTGGCCGCCTCCTCGGTGCCGCGGAAGGCGGAGAAGATCGGGCCCACGTAGTAGACGCCGCCGAAATACCCGTCCACCGGCGAGGGGCGCTTCTTGCCCGACTCCCAGACCTTGACGAGGTCGTCCTCCGCCCGCCTCGAGGCGGCGAGCCGCCGTGACAACTCCCCCTCGTCCAGCTTCTTGCCGGCGATCTTCTCCAGCGCCGGCACGATCTCGTTGCGCAGCTGGTCGACCACGTAGCGGCGCATCTCCGCGGTGATGGACCCGTCGCCCTGGTAGGGCACGTGCAGCATCAAGACCGGGCACTTGTACTGCTCCCGCAGGATCTCGAACCACTTCATGAAGGTGAAGCAGCCGGTGTACGAGAGCAAGAGCGCGTCCGGGTCCGGCAGCTTCTCGCCGGTGGGGCCGACGTTGCCCTTGAGCTGCATGCCGAGGTCGCACTTTACGTAGCTGCACACGTCCTCGGAGTGGCCGGCCTTCTCCGCCTCGGCGATGTATCCGGCGGACTTGCCGCGCATGCCCGACTGGAGCGCGTTGATCTCGGGCAGGACCGGCAAGAGATCGAGCGCGCCGAGCAGCTCGGTCAGGTTGCCGGGCACGAAGGTGTAGATCACTTTGCGGCCGTCCTCGCGGGCGGTCGAGAGCCGCTTGTAGTGGTCCGCGATCATCCGCTTCTGGCGAAGCTGGCTCGCGTCCTTGACCACGGTGGCCTTGATCGCCTGCGTCTCGCTGCCGATCACTTGGACGGTCATGGTCCTCCTCCTCCCCACAACTTGAGCGAGTCGCCGAAGGCGCCCGCCTGCTCACGAACCGGCTGGAACTGAGCGGTGTTCTCGGAGAACTTCACCGAGGTGTACGGAACGTGCGCGCCGTCGCAGGCCTTCTCCAGCATGGGCTGGTCGAGCAGCGCAGGGTCGCAGAACGAGGCGGCGAGGAAGACCACGCCGTCGGCGCGGTGGTGGCGGATCTGGGTCAGGAGCGCCTCGCCCTTGGGCGCGTTGCCGACGTAGCGGCAGGCGGTGGGCGTGCCCTGGACGAGGAAGGCGCGCGTAAGCGAGTCGAGCGGGTCTTCGCCCTCGCGCAGCGGGATCGGCCCGCGGATGGCGGTGAGTCCAAGCTGGAAGTCGTCGACGACGATGTCGCAGCCGGACTGTTCCAGCGTCCGGATCAGCCCGAAGGGCGGCTGCTCGCAGAACGACCCAACCACCACCACGCGCGCGTTGTCGTAGGCGCGGGCAGGGCGCTCGCGAAAGCCGGCGAGCAGCTCGCGCAGCAGCGTTGCGTGGTCGGCCGCGGGGAGTTGCGTTCCCGCGCGCGTGGCGAGGTACGCCTCGGAGGCGCGGATGCGCCAGGGCTCCTTGGTCCGCAGCTCCTGCAGCTCGTCGAGCAGCGCCTGGCGCTCGTTCTCGCGCACGATCGCCTGCGCCAGCGCTTCGCTTTCGAGCGGCTTCGCCCCGCAAGAGACCAGCATCGCCGCCACCCGCCGCAGCTCCGCGGCGTAGAAGCGCCCGCCCAGCTCGGGCGAGAAGTTCTGCGGCATGTCGAGATAGGTCACCGCCTTCTTCGGGAAGAGCATCTTCCACATCCCCGAGAGGTTGCGGATCACGTCGCAGGTGGAAGGGAAGACGAACGCGTCGAAGGCGTCGAGCGAGCCGCGCAGGCCCAGCTCAACCGTGCTGCGGGGGAGATGACAGATGTACGACTGGAAGAAGGAATCGCCGCGCACCACGTCGAGCTGATCGCCGCCGCCGAAGATGGTGACGGGCAGGCACCCCATCGCCTCGAAGAGGGGGCGGGGCACGTAGATCGGCAGATGTCCCACGACCAGTGCGCCGGGGTGCTCCGCTTTCCAGCCGGTGACGTGCTTGAAGTCCAGGTCCTCGACCAGCTCTCTCGCGCGCGCGAGGGCAGGGGCGGCAGGATCGTTCATGGCGTGGCCCTTTCCAGCGGGAGCGACATCGACTCGTGGTCCGGTGCGAGGCCGCTCAGCGCCAGCCGATGCAGCGAGAGCGCCACCTCGGCCGGCGAACCATGCCGCGCTGGCTCGTACCAGCCGTAGATCCAGTTCAGCATTCCGAAGATCCCGTAGGTCACGCGCTCCAGGTCGCGCGCGTAGACCGGCTTTCCGTAGAGCCGGGCGACGATGGCGCGGCCCAGGTCGTAGTAGCGCTCCTTGAGCGCGCGCACCTTCGCCCGCTCGCGGACCGGCAGCGTGCCCGCCTCGTGCACCAGGACGCGCATCACGTCCGGGTGCCTGGCGACGTAGCACACGTGCTGGTGGATGAAGGCGAAGAGCCGGTCGCGCGGGGATTCGAAGCCGCGCAACGCGTCCTCGGCGGTGGCGATCATCGTCTCGAAGGCGCTGGACTGGATGTGGAGCAGCACCTCTTCCTTCGAGGAGAAGTAGTTGTAGAACGTCGCCAGCGCCTGCCCGGTCTCCTTCGCCAGCTCGCGCATCGACATGCCGTGAAAGCCGCGCCGGGCGATGGCGCGGGCAGCGGCGTCGAGGATGGCGAGCCGCTTGCGGGCCGACTCGGGGCGCGGCTTGCGGACGCGCTTCAAGCGTCTCTCCAGACCGGCGCGCGGCGGGCGATGAAGGCCTCGATGCCCTCGTTGCCGTCGTGGCTCTCGAGGACGCGCTGCACGTAGAGCGCCTCCAGCTCGTCGAGCCGCGCGCCGAGCAGCGGCTCCGCGCCTTTCCGGACCGCGAGCACGGCGGTGCGCAGGGCAGCGGCCGACATGCGCGAGAGGCCCTTGCGATACCAGTCGAGCAACTGCGCGAACGGATCGCGCCCGTCGAGAAGGCCGGTTGCCAATGCACAGGCGCGCGCCTCTGCGCCGTTGATCGTCTCGCCGGTGAGCACCAGCCGATCGCTCAACGCGCCGCCCAGCCGCGACGGGCCCAGGGCGGCGAGCACCGGCGGGAACACGCCCAGCTTGATCTCCGGGCAGCCGAGCTGCGCGTCCGCGGTGACGAAGAGAAGATGGCACGCGAGCACGAGCTCGAATCCGCCGCCGAGGCAGCGGCCTTCCACCAGCGCGGCCACCGGAACCGGATAGCGCGCGATCGCGCGCACCAGCCGCGACAGCCCGCGCAGCATGCCCGGCGCAGACGGCTTGCGATGCTCTTCCACCGACGCGCCGTAGGAGAAGTGCCCGCCCGCGCCCTGCAGCACCACCATGCGCAGCGCTTTGTCGCTTTCGTGCGCCGCCAGCTCGCGCCCGAGTTGCTCCATCAGGCCGCTGGTGAGGATGTTCCCGGCGGGCCGGTCGAGGACGAGACGCAAGAGCGTTCCCGACTCGAGCACCTCGGCGCGGACGCGCTCAAGAGCCACGGCGCGACTCCTCCCACGGCTTGCGAGCGGCAGCCGGCAGCACCTCGCGCACCAACTCCGCGTCGAAGCGCGCGCCCTCGGCGATCCGGCGCCGGAATTGCGCGAAGTCGATCTCCCGGTCCGGCTTCTCGCCGAAGTGGAATGCTGGGAAGCCGGCCGCCGCTTCCGCGTTCATGTTGAGCGCGAGCCAGGAGCGGTTGGTCTCGCTGTTGGCGAACCAGTGCTGCAGCTTCTTCTTGCGCAGGCTCTCTAGGGTTTTTCTGGCGCAGTCTGGGAAGGTGTGCAGGATCCGGGTGGCGAAGCGATCGATCGCCTCGTCGAGCGGCGCGAGATCGATCTTGAGCCCGGCGAGACGCTTCTTGCCTTCGTCCTTCGCCGCGCCCTGCTTCCACTCGCCGTGGACGATGCGGCCCAGCTCGTCGGCGAAGCGATCGGTCACCACCAATGGATTGGGGACCTGCTTGCCTTCGGCGTCGCGGTGGACCGGCACCACCTCGTTGAGCAGACCGAGCCGGTACGCCTTGGCCGCCGACCACGGCTCGCACAGCACCAGCGACTCGGCCGCGAAGGCGTAGCCCACGTAGAGATCGAGGAAGTCGGTCGATCCGCCGTCGGGCGCCGAGCCGTGGACCGGACCAGCCTGGCCGAAGCTGGCGTGGTCGCCGGCGATGCTGAAGTCGCAGGCCATGCCGATCTCTTGCCCGCCCCCGATGCGCATGCCGTTGACGCGGCAGACGACCGGCTTGTCGCAGAGCAGGATGGAAGTGACTGTATCGTTGAAAAGCCGCATGTATTGCGCGTACTCGGACGGACGGCCCGCGTAGAGCGTCGCGTACTCGGCGGTGTTGCCGCCGGTGCAGAAGGCGCGGTCGCCCTTGCCGGTGAGCACCGCCACCACCGCGCGGCGATCCGCGGAGGCGCGGCGAAAGGCGAGGATCAACTCCTTGAGCGCCTCGGTGGTGTACGAGTTGAGCTGCTTCTCGTTGTCGAGCGTAATCCAGATCTCGTGCAGGCCTTCGACCGGCGCGCCTTTGCGATCCTTGATCGCCCGCTTTTCATAGCGAATGGAGCGGAATTCGTAGCCGGGGACGAGCTCGTGGTTCGCGAGTTCCATGTTTGCTCCTTCAGGAAAGCGGATCCAGGACGAGACGGCGCTCGAGGCGGTGCGCGTGCATCGCCTCGAGGTGCTCGTTGACGCGCGACATCGGCGCGCGCTCCACGAACGGGTCCAGCGCGACCTTGCCGCTGGCGATCAGATCGATCACGGCCGGGTACGCTTCGACCGGGCAGCCCCAAGTGCCGTGCACAGTCGCGTCGAAGGCCATCAGATTCGACAGGCGGAGCTCGACGGTGTCGGGCGTGTAGCCGACCTGCACCAGGGTCGCGCCGCGGTCGAGGAGGCCGAACGCCAGCACCTGTCCCGCGCGCGTGCCGGTGCACTCGAAGATGCGCAGGCGGAAGCTCGGCACCCCGTGCTTCTTGAGGAAGCCGCGCACTTCGCTCTTCACCGCCTTCGGAGCCAGGTCTCGGACCTCGAGTCCACTCGCCGCGCCGTGCTCGAGCGCCAGGTCGAGCCGGTCGCGCTTCACGTCGAGCGCGAGCACGTGCGCTCCGGACGCCGCCGCGATCTGCGTCGCGAATCCGCCCACGCCGCCGACTCCGACCACCACGGCGACGTCGCCTTTGCCGACCCCGCTGCGGCGCACCGCCTGGAACGCCGTCGAGACCGCGTCCGCGACCACGCCCAGCTTCCAGACCTCGAAGGCCGCCGGCAGATCGTCCAGGACGATCAGCGGCGCGCTGCGCACCAGTTGGTGCGTAGCGAACCCGCCGTCGATGTCGTTCCCCGGCATCTGCTGCTCCGGGCAGGCGTTCCCTCTGCCCGCGGCGCAGAACGCGCACTTGCCGCAAGGGAGCACGGCCGGGATGAGCACGAGCTGCCCAACTTCCGGACCGGGACCCTGCGTGGCGACGACGCGCCCGACCACCTCGTGCCCCAGCACGAGCGGGAGCGGTTTGTGCGTCGGCACCTCGCCGCGGGCGTACCCGAGGTCGGTGTGGCAAAGGCCGCAGCCGATCACCTCGACCAGCGCCTGCCCGGGTCCGGGAGAATCCCAAGTGCGCCGCTCGGCAACCAGCGGGCGCCCGGTCTCGGTGAGCGCGTACGCGATTCCTTCGACAGCCATCCTACCCCCGAACAATGAGCGAACGTTCGTTCATGTCGGGATCATGCAAGGCCAGGTCCACGCCCTGATCGCCACGCCGGCATGGGCGGTCGCGCCTTGCTGCGGCGCCATAGCGGCGTCTCGACCTCCTGCCGAAAGACGGCAACCCCGCGCCCCACGCGCATTCCCTGCGCCGGCGTGGCGGCGGGGCGGGGCGGGGCGCAGGGTTTGCGTGGTCGTGCGCGTTGCTTGATAGCGGGCTGTTCCTCGCGGCTACCTGGCCCGCGGGCGCAGCCGTTCGATGAGCTGCTGGACCTCTCGGAGGCCGCGTGGTCACCTCCGAGTCGAGGCGAGCAAGGTCCTCCTTCGAGGCGCCCTTCGCGACAGCGTCCTCGAGGTCCGTTACGGCGATTCCGAAGAGCTTCAGGAGGCGGCGGGTCTCTTCGCTCGGCATCGGCTACTCTCCTCGGGGCCCACGCTACCCCGCCGCGGGCGTGGCCGGCCGTCGAAGCGATCTCCTACAGACCGGCCGGCGATCATTCAGAACACCACCGTCTTGTCCGCCCACTGCGTCCATTCGGTCAGGTGCTCCAGCGAACTGCGGCGCGCGCCCTCGGTCAGCTCCGTCTCGGCGATGCCGCGAGCGTCCATGCACGTTCCGCACACGCCGATTTCGACGCCGCGCTTTGCGACGCCGCGGAGCATGACCTCGACGTTGTAGTAGCCCTGCGGGACCTTCTGGTTCGCCTTCGCGCAGCTCGCTGCGTCGCCGATGAGAAAGACGCGCGCCTCCTCGCCCTCGCGTCTTGATAGAGCGGCCGCGAGCCGGAGAGCGTTGTAGCTGCGTTCGGTGCCATAGGGCGGGTCGTTGAGTATGAAGAGCGTCTTTGCCACGAGAATCCTCCTCACCGCCCTGGCCGGGTCTTCGCGCCGGTCGAGGCGTTCGTGCACTGGCCCAGCAGTGAGACAAGTCCAGCGGCTGCGAGCCAGCGAGAGGCCATGACAACCTCCGCAGCGTGTGAGCCGCGCCGGTCCATGAAGATTCCCGGACCGGCGCAGCTTCCCGCGCTGGCGCTCAGAACCGGTAAAAGATCCCCAGGTCCAGCGCGTACTGCGACATCGTCGTCGTGTACGACTGGATCGCTTGCC
>Ga0213851_1566613_pt1 | contig 17701 bp, 16 predicted proteins | sample ABR_2014_MetaT_FD_164455 | JGI IMG/M metagenome (GOLD analysis project Ga0213851, IMG submission 164455) | Metatranscriptome of freshwater sediment microbial communities from post-fracked creek in Pennsylvania, United States - ABR_2014... | ecosystem: Environmental > Aquatic > Freshwater > Creek...
CCACGGCCTCGGTCCCGGAGTTGGCGTCGTCGCCGAACGTCCGCGGGAGCGTCCACAGGTGGTTCACGCCGTCCGTGGTGGCCACGATCTGGTTGGTCACGTTGTGGTCGTCCGGGTTCTTGAACAGGAACCGGCCGGCGTTGCCCTGCAGGCGCAGGGCGGCGAGGCGTGCGAAGGGCGGAAAGTGCAGCGCCTCGCGCCGGCAAAGCTCGGCCTGCGCGAACGCGTCGTAGTCGGTGGTGACCGCTTGCGGCCGAAAGGCTTGCACCAGGACCCGCCCCGGCGCGAGCCCGCGGCCGGCGCGACCGGAGACCTGCGTCAGGAGCTGGACGCACCGTTCGGCGGCGCGGAAATCGGGCAGGTGCAGGGGGCCGTCCGCGTCGAGCACGCCCACCAGCGTGACGCCGGGGAAGTCGTGCCCCTTGGCGACCATCTGCGTGCCGACCAGGAGATCCAGCTCCCGCCGGGCGAAGCGGGCGAGGATGCCTGCGGCTTGTCCGGGGCCCCCCGCGGCATCGCGATCGAGACGCGCCATCCGCGCGCCGGGAAGCAGCGCGGCGAGCTCTTCTTCGACTTTCTCCGTCCCGCCGCCGAATGCAATGAGCTTCTTTCCGCCGCAGGCCGCGCAGGCCGCGCGCGGGGCTTCGTCGTGTCCGCAGAGATGGCAGAGCAGCCGCTGGCGCCCGAACCGGTGCAGCACCAGCGCGACCGAGCAGTTGGGGCAGCCCACCGCGGAACCACAAGAGACGCAGAGCAGCGTGCGGGTGTGGCCGCGGCGGTTGAGGAAGAGGATCGCCTGCTCGCCGCGGGCCAGCGTTTCGCGCAGCGCTGCGGAGAGCTCGGGCGTGAGCAGCACTTCCGAAATGCGGCGCTTCACCAGCGTGAGCGCGGGCAGCGGCCGCGCGTCGACCCGCTCGGGCAGCCGCAGCGTGCGCAGCTTCCCCTCTAGCGCGCGGCGCAGCGTCTCCAGCGACGGCGTGGCGCTTCCGAGCACGGCCACCGCGCCCGCTTTCTGCGCGCGCACCAGCGCCACGTCGCGCGCCTGGTAGCGCAGCCGGTCCTCCTGCTTGTACGAGGGCTCGTGCTCCTCGTCGACCACCACGATGCCGAGCCGCAAAAGCGGCGCCCACACCGCGCTGCGCGCGCCCACCACGATGCCGGCGCGGCCGTCGCGGATGCGGTTCCACTCGGCGACCCGCTCGCGCCCTACGAGCCCCGAGTGCAGCACGGCCACGTCGTCGCCGAAACGCGCCCGAAAGCGGCCGGCGAGCTGCGGCGTGAGCGCGATCTCGGGCACCAGCGCGAGCGCGGAGAAGCCCGCGGCGCGCGCGTGCGCGATGGCCTCCAGGTACACCCAGGTCTTCCCGCTGCCCGTCACGCCGTGCAGCAAAAACGGCGCGAATGCGCGGGCGTCGAGCGCCGTCTTGAGCTCGCGCAGCGCCTCGGCCTGCGCGGGCGTCGGGTCGTGCTGCTGCGATCCCCAGGGCGCGTCCTGGAACTGCGCCGGCCCCGCTGCGACCCGCGAGAGCAGCGCGAGCTTGCGCCGCGCCAGCGCGCGAAGCTGCGGCCGGGCTCCCGGGAAGGCAGCGAGCAGCTCTTCCACCGGCACGGACCCGCCGCGCGCGAGCAGCCAGGCGAGCAGCTCGGCCTGCCGCGGCGCGCGCTTCACCGCATCGGCCGGCCCGCCCGGAACGGCCTGCGCCATCTCGACGAGCTGCGCCGCCACGCGGGCCCGCGCCTCCTCGCGCTGCAGCGTCACCAACCCGCGCCGCGAGAGAGATTCGAGCGACGCGCGCGACAGCTTCGCGCCGCTCCCCGCCTTTCGCAGCGCGCGCCGGAGGGCCTCCTCCTGCCCCGGCAGATCGAGCTGCCCCTCTTCGAGCAGGGCCCGCCCCGCCTCGGTGAGCCGCGGCACCAGCGCGTCGCGCACGTCGAGCCCGGGCGGGAGCGTCGCTTTCAGCGCGGGCCCGAGCGGCGCCAGGTAGTGCGCGGCGGCCCAGCGCACGAGCGCGATCACCTCCGCGGTGAGCAGCGGCGCTTCGTCGAGCAGCCGGATGGCCGCGCGGGTCTCGCCCGCGGGCTCTCCGGGCCCGAGCACCACTCCGGTCTCGCTGCGCCGGCCCAGCGGAACCAGCACCCGCCGCCCCGGCAGAGGCTCGCCCAACTCGGGCGGGATGCGGTAGGTGAACACGCCGTCGCCCGCCGGCACGTTGAGGGCGACCGCGTACAGGTGCGGCTCGACGCCTTCGTCACTGATCGGAATCGTCTTCCTCTTCCGCGCCGGCGCCGCGAGCGCCGCGTGCTTCCAGCGCCTCGAACCGGGCGGTGAGCTGCCCGGCTTCCCACAGCTCCATCACCCGCGGGAACCAGTCGGCCGCCGCCGGGCTCCCGTAATCGAGGAGGCGGAGGTCCGCGCCGCTCTGCGCCACCACCCGCGCGGGCGCATGCGTGTCCTTGTAGATCCAGAGCTGCGGCCGCGTCAGATCGCGCGCGCCCGCGCCCAGCACATACGCGGCCCGATCTCCCATGCGCGCCAGCGCGCTGCCGGCAGTCAGATCCGCGCCCACCTCCAGCGCGGCCGCCCGCAGCGCGGCCTCCGCGTCGACCGCCGGCAACCCCCGATACGTCAGGAAGGGGCAGGCGAGTTGGAGCAACTGCAGCGCCGGCCCGGTGGTCCCCTCGGACACGGCCGAGGGCTTGAGGACGTTGCCTCGCACCGAGAGCGAGACCCCCTCCGCCTCCAGCTTGCACGAGAGCGGGAACCGCAGCGTGAGCTGCGCCGGGTGCGATCCCTGGTCCTTCACCGTCACGGTGCCGCTCAGCGTGACCTCGCGGGTCCTGCCGAGGCCGGAGGTGCGCGACGCCGCCCGCTTGAGCAGCGAGCCCGCCGAGGGGATGTACGCGAGCAGCGCCGCGACCAGGATGGCTCTCACTCAGATCACCTTTTTCAGATATGCGAGCAGGCCCTCGCGCAGCTCGGGCCGCTTCAGAGCCCAGTGGATGTTCGCCTGCAGATACCCGAGCCTGTCGCCCGCGTCGTGCCGCTCGCCCTTGAAGCGCACGCCGATCAGCCGCCCCTCCAGCGCCAGCACCGCCAGCGCGTCGGTGAGCTGGATCTCCCCTCCCGCGCCCGGCTTCAGTCTCTCGAGGATGCCGAAGATGTCCGGCGGCAGCAGGTATCTTCCGATCACTGCAAGATTCGACGGCGCCGTCCCGCGCGGCGGCTTCTCCACCATCCGCTCGACCAGCACGTTTCCATCGGGCAAGGCGGGCCCCGCCGCGACGCCGTAGAGGTGCACCTGATCGTCGGGCACCGGCATCAGCGCCACCGCCGCCTTGCCCGTCTGCATCGAGATGCGCGCGAGCTGGCCGATGCCCGGCTCCTCCGAGTCGATCAGGTCGTCTCCGAGCAGCACGCCAAACCACTCGTCGCCGATGGCCGGGCGCGCCGCCAGCACCGCGTGCCCGAGGCCCATCGGCTCCTTCTGCCGCACGCTCACCAGCCGCACCATGTCGCTGATGCGCCGCACCTGCTCGAAGAGATCCTTCTTGCCCTTGCGCAGGAGCGTGTCCTCGAGCTCGTAGCTGCGGTCGAAATGATCCTCGATGGCCGCCTTTCCGCGCCCGTTCACGACCAGGACCTCATGGACGCCCGCCCGCACCGCCTCTTCGACGACGAGCTGGATGGTCGGCACATCCACGATCGGCAACATCTCTTTGGGCACCGCCTTGGTGGCAGGCAGGAAGCGCGTGCCCAGGCCGGCGGCAGGGATGACCACTTTTCTGAGCGGGTGCTTCATGGCGCCGGGAACCTAGCATCGGGGTCCGACACAGAAAAGGTTATGCTGCGTGCCCGATGCGCATCGCACTCCTTCTGCTGGCGGCTGCAGTGGCGGCGCGCGCGGAGAACTCGGTCGCCGACCCCGGCGCGCCCTGGCCCACCACCGTCGAGACCCCGCGCGCCACCGCGATGGGCGGCGCGCACGCGGCCGTCGCCTCTTCCAACGACGCGCTGGTGGTGAACCCCGCCGGCCTCTCCCAGTCCCGCCGCTACCACTTCGAATTGGACGGCGTCTACGACTCGACGTTTCCCGCGCAGGGCGTGATGGCGAGCATCGTGGACACGGCCTCGACTCCCATCGGCAGCGGCGTCCTCTTCTCGCGTTGGGGCAGCGGGCAAAGGGACGGGCGCGGCGAGGGTTGGGGCCTCGGCTTCGCGTACTCGTATCCCGCCGGCGTCAACCTCTTCGCCGGCGGGGAGACCAAGTTCCTGCGCTACCGCGGGCCCGAGGGGCTCGTCGCCAAGTGGGCGCAGGACATCGGCCTGCTCGGGCGCAGCGGCAACTTCTCCTGGGCCGCGGTGGTGCAGAACATCTCCACCTCGGTCATTCCACTCTTTCCCCCCACCGGCACGTTGGGTGTGGCCTGGGGCGACGATCGCGACTGGCGCCTCGCCATCGACCACAAGCTGGACTTCTCGGATACCAGCCACCTGAAGCACAAGACGGCGGTCGGCGGAGAGCTGCTGGTCGGGGAGTCCATGGCGCTGCGGACCGGCGTGACGTGGGACTCTACGGCGCGCCTCTGGTGGATGTCGGCGGGCATCGGGTTCCTCACCGAGAAGGGCGGGCTCCAGTTCGTCTGGCGGCGTCGCGTCTCGGGCGGATACGACCAGCTCTTCGAGGCGGGGCTGACGCTCTATCTGGAGTAGCGCTCTGTCAGCGCGCGATGCGGGGCGCGACCAGCGGCTGGCCGGTGGCGGGATCGGGCACCACATCCACCTGCGTTCCATAGGCGGGCGAGAGCACCTCCGGGCGCAGCACGTCGGCGGGCGCGCCCTCCGCCCGCACGCGGCCCTGCAGCATCAGCAAGAGCCGGTCGCAGGCCGCCCCCGCGAGCGCGAGATCGTGCAGGACGAGCAGCGCGCCGCCGCCGGAACGCGAGCGCTTGCGGAGCGCGTTCACCAGCAAGACCTGGTGGGCGAGATCCATCCCCGCGGTCGGCTCGTCGAGGATGAGCAGCGCGGCGTCCTGCGCGAAGGCGCGGGCGAGAAAGACGCGCTGCCGCTCGCCGCCCGAGAGCTGCGAGATGGGACGGTCGGCCAGATCGAGCGCGTCGGCCTCCCGCAGCGCTTCGGTGGCGCGCTCGAGATCGCGCGGCCCCTCGAGCGCCCAGAGCCCGAGGTGCGGGGCGCGGCCCATCAGGGCCACCTCGCGCGAGGTGAAGGAGAGATCCTGAGGCTGCTGCTGCGGCAGGAAGGCGACGCGGCGGGCGCGCTCGCGGCGGGAGAGGCGGGCGAGCGGATCGCCGCGCAGGAGCACTTCGCCCGACTGCGGCGCGAGCAGCCCGCACGAGAGGCGCGCGAAGGTGCTCTTGCCGGCCGCGTTGGGGCCGATCACGCCCACCACTTCACCCGCCGCGACGGTGACCGAGGCGCCCGCCACCGCTTCCGGCGCGCCGGGCGCGTGGCGGTAGTGCAGGTCGCGCGCCTCCAAGAGAGCGGTCACTGCCGGCTCCGCAGCAGCATCACGAAGAGCGGCGCGCCGATCATCGCCGTCACCGCGCCGACCGGCGGCTCCGCGCCCAGCCCGCGGAAGAGCACCCGCGCGAGCGCATCGGCCAGGATGAGGAATGCGGCGCCGCCCAGCGCCGAGGCGGGCAGCACCACGCGATGATCGGGCCCCGCCACCAGGCGGACCGCGTGCGGCACGACCAGCCCGACGAATCCCACCAGGCCCGTGAAAGCCACCGCGATGCCCACCGCCGTGCTGGCCGCGAAGAAGGCGAGCAGCCGCGTGCGCGAGACGTCGACGCCCAGCGAGCTGGCGCCTTCGTCGCCGAGCGCCATCAGATTGAGCCGGCCGGCCAGCACGATCAGCACCAGCACCGGCGCGAGCAGCGCCACGCCTGCGCCGGCGAGCAGCGGCATCGCCTCGTAGCCGAGCGTGCCCGAGAGCCAGAGCAGGACCGCCTGCGTCTGCTCGGGCTGCAGCACTGCCTCGACCGAGAGCACGACCGCGGAGGCGAAGGAGTTGAAGACCACGCCGACGAGCAGCGCCCGGGTCGGATCGAGCTGTCCGCGAGCGCGCCCCAGCGTGAAGACGAGGAGCGCCGCCGCGAGCGCGCCCGCCACCGCTGCGAGCTGCGCGGGGAGCAGGCCCAGGAAGGACGCGCCCCCCATCGCCGCGGCGCCCAGCGCGGTCCCGGAAAAGGCGACGACGGAAGCGGTCCCGATGGCCGCGCCTCCCGAGAGCCCGAAGACAAACGGGTCCGCGAGCGGATTGCGCAAGAGCGCCTGCAGCGCGACGCCCGCCACCGAGAGCGCCGCGCCCACTTCCGCCGCGAGCAGCACGCGAGGCACGCGCAGGCGGAAGAGCACGGTCGCGTCGGGCTCAACTCCGCGCAGCGCCGCCGAAAGCGAGAGCTCGCCCGCGCCCGTCGAGAGGCCGACCGCGAGCGCCAGCGCCACGAGCGGCAGCAGGATCGCGACGGCGAGGCCCGCGCGGGTGGCAGCCGAGCGATGCGTCATCTGCGCAGCGCCGCCGCGAGATCGTCCAGCGCCTGCGGGATGCGAGGGCCGGGATGGAGCAGCGCGGTCGATCGGAGGGTGGCGATGCGCGCCTTGTCGAGTCCGGGCAGAGGGGCGCGGCCTTTGGGCGCCTCGACGCCGCAGAGCACGATCACCTCCGGCGCCGCGCGCACCGCCGCCTCGGCGCTGAGACGGAAGAAGGGACGCGGGTTGTCGCCCGCCGCGTTCTCGCCGCCCGCGTCCTCGAGCAGTTCGCCGGCGAAGCCCAGCCGTCCCGCGACCACCAGCGGGTCGAGCCCGAAGATGAGCAGCGCCTTCACGCGCCGCTCTCCCTTCGCGGCCGCGCGAGCCTTCGCACGCGCCGCCTCCATCTCTCCCGCGAGCGCACGGCCGCGCTCAGCCGCGCCGAGCAGCGCCGCGATCCCCTCGATGGCCTCCTCGATGTCCGCCACCGTCGCGAGCGGAAACGCCTCTACCGGCACCCCGAGGCGCGCCAGCGTCTCCACCGGCCCGCGGTTCGCCGGGGCGGGCTCGGCCAGCACCAGATCGGGCTTCACGCCGAGCACCGCCTCGGGCTGCGGATCGTTGTATCCGCCGATCCGCGGCAGTCCCGCCGTGCGCGGATCGTCGTCGAAGCGGGTGACGCCGACCAGCTTCTCCTGCGCGCCCAGCGCCAGCACGACTTCCGAGAGCGACGGAGCCAGCGTGACCACGCGCTGCGCCTGCGCCGGCGAGGGAGGCCCGAGGTGCTGCCGCGGCCCCGCGGCGATCAGCAGCGCGAGGAGAAGGGTCACTTGGGAGCCACCCAGCAGACCTTTCCGCCGGTGCAGTCCGCGCCGACCGAGACGACGGTGTTGCCGGTCTGGTTCGCGACCAGCACCTGGTCGTCGTCGAGCGGAACGACGTTGTAGGGCGCGGCCCCGGTCCCGACGTTGGCTTCGCCGATCAGCATCTGTCCGCCGATCTTCGTCAGGTCCAGCTTCTGCACGGTGTTGCTCCCGGAGGCGGCGGTATAGACGAACTGGTCGAGGGCGTGAATGTCCTGCAGCGTCGAGGTGGCGCTCGGATACGTATACGCTTCCGTGGTGGTGAGCGCGCTCTGGCCGATGGTGACGAGGCGCAGCTTGTTGTCGTAGCCGGATACGATGGCGATGCGCCCGTCGCCGGTCTGAGTGAACTCGGCGGCGACGGGTCCCGCGTCGGTGCGCATCTTGACCGCGCCGGTGACGGGGTCGAGGCGGCTCAGCAGACCGCCGGTCGAGTTGGAGCAGACGGCGTAGAGGTCGCCCTGCACGGTGATCACATCGTTGGTGGTGAAGTAGTTGCCGGTGGACGGGCAGGGGATGGGCAGCGGCCCGGCGACGACCGTGAAGCTCGTGCGATCGATGGCGTAGACGTTGCCGCTGAAGGCGTCACCGAACCAGATCCGCGCGGGGGTGATGGCGAGGCCGGACGGCGAAGTCGGCACGGCTGCCGTGCGGGTGACGGCGCCGGCCACGGGATCGACCTCGACGATGGCTTCGCCTGCGCCCGAGCCGAAGGCGTCACCGGAGCAGGTGACGTAGAGCTTTCCGCCCGCATCGCGAATCCAGTACGGCTCGAGGCACTGCTTCTCGGTCGAGCCGGCCAGGTCGATGGTGGTGAGCGCGCCGGTCGTGGGCGTCAGGACGCCGAGCAGGCCCGGGCCGCGCACGGTGTACCCCGCGTCGTAGTTGCCGAGCGAGACGTAGGCCTTGCCGTTGAAGAGGGCCAAGCCCGAGGGACGGGCGAGGCCCGGCTTGCTGGCGTCGAACGGCTTCAGATCTGCGCCACCGGGCATGGCGACGCTGGGGATGGACGGGGGGGCCTTGTACTTGCCGCCGCAGGCGGAGAGGACGACAGCGATGAGAACGATGCGCTTCATATGCTTTCTCCGTTCACTCAGAGCCGGGCGCGGGCGATCACCGCGATCGACAGCCCCGGCAGGGGGTACTGGAAGACGTCTTCGAGGGTCTCGTCGGCGAGGAGGTTCTTCGCCTCCACGTCGAGCCAGAGCGGGCCGGCGACGCGCGCGCCGGCGCCGGCGTTGATCAAGAGCTGCGAGAGCAAAAAAGCGCTGCCGTACTGGTTGCGCGGCATGCGCGAGGTGAAGCTGGTCTCCGCGTAGCCCTCGATGCGATCGCCGCGGCGGGCGAGGCGCAGGAAGAGCCGGTGCGGCGGCCGGTACGCGAGCTGCCGGCTCTGCTGGGCGCCGGGGCGGTCGTTGATCGCGTCGAGGTAGCTGTAGGCCGCCTCCGCCAAGAATCCCGCCGGCAGGGGGACGATGGCCTGCAGCTCGAGGCCGGCGAGATGCGCGAGGCCGATGTTCTGCGGCGTCACCGCGTTGGCCGACGGGTGCAGCTCGTAGACGATGAGGTCGCGGTACTGCGACCAGAAGACGCCGGCGGAAAGCAGGAGCCGGCCCGCGCGCCAGGCGGCGCCTGCATCGACGGACCAGGCGCGCTCGGGGCGGAGGTTCGGATTCGAGCCGACGCCGCCGGAGACGAGATACAGCTCGCTGAAAGTGGGGGCGCGGAACGAGAGTCCCCAACCGGCGCGCAGCTCGAGGCGGCCGGTTCGGAAGAGAGCGGCGAGGCCGGGGCTCGCGCCGCTGGTGGCGCCCACCTTGTCGAGGCGGAGCGCGGGGTGGAGCGAGATGTCCTTGGTGGCCGACCACTCGTCGCTCAGCGCGGCCGAGAGGAGATCGCGGCGGTGCGCGCCCGTGTCGGTGCCGTGGACCCACTCTTCGCCGCCCGAGAGCGACGCTTTCAGCACCTGCGAGGAGATCGGCAGCGCCACGTCTGCTGCGCCGCGCGCGGTCGAGGAGCGCTGGTCGCTGCGCGGGCAGCTCGGATCGCCGTCCTGGCAGTCGCTGAAGATCAGCGCGCCCCGGCGCTCGATGCGATCGAGGCGGCCCCACGCGCGCGCCGACCAGACCAATTCTCCCGCAGCCCCGCGGACGTGCAGGCCGGCGAGCCCCGATTCGTCGAGCTGCCGCGTGCGCTTCGTCGGAAAGGTCCAGGGCCCAGGGATGCCGCGATCGCCCGCGGAGCCCTGCAGCAGCAAGTCCAGGTCGGTGGAGCTCGAGAGCGCCGCGCTGTACCGCGCCAGCGCGGATCCGCGCAGGGCGTCCGCGTTCTCGCGGGTGAAGCCGTAGTAGTCGGAGCCCGTCGTGAGCTGGCGGGCGTACTCGAAGTTGCCCTTCGTGCGATCGCCCTGCACCGCGAGCAGCAGAGAGCCGCTCTCGCCGGCCGGCATCGCTCCATCGGCCGCGAGCTCCGCGGTGAGGAATGATCCGAACGACGCCTGCGCGCCGCCGGTTGCACCTTCGCGCGCCGTGCGCGGGAACAGCTCCAGTGCGCCCCCGAGCGCCCCGGCGCCGTACTGCGCGCCGAGCACGCCGCGGCTCACCACCATGCGGTCGAGCAGCATCGCAGGCAGCGTGGCCAGATCGACGGCGCCGCCTCCGGGCCCCTGCAGCGGGATGCCGTCGAGCAGCACCACCGATTCGTCCGCTGTCGCGCCGCGCAGCGAGAGCGTCGTCGCCTGCCCCGGCCCGCCCAGCGAGTGCACGCCGACGCCGGGCGCGGAGAGGAGCATCTCGGAGACGCTGCGCACCTCGCCCGCGAACTGCGACGTCTCGATCACCGTCGCCTGCGCGGCCGGTGCTTCCGCCGAGGCTGCCGGACGCCGCCCCGCGACCTCGATGTTCTCGCCCGCCGCCGGCCGCTCCGGCGCGTTCTGGGGCCGCTCCTGGGCAGCAGGTTCCTGCGCGTGCGCGAGCGGCGCGGCGAGGAACGCGAGCAAAATGAACTGGCGCCCAAAGGCGCGGGACGGCGGCAAGTGGCTCCCCTCTTTCTCTCGAAGAGGCGAAAGCGCTCTGTCGCCGCCAGGCAGGTTTCCTGGCTCCCGGGTCTGCAGCGCGACCTGCGCTGCGCGCCGTCCCTCCTTCCCCGTCCCTTTCCGGACGAGTGGATCTGCGGGACTGGCTGCCCGGCTACAGTGGCGGGACCGCGCCGGTGTTGGACCGGCTTCCCTCGAGGCCCCTTTCCGGGGGCGCCACGGCGGCGGACTGCGGTTGCTCTGGGCCGTCTACCGTTTGTTGGGAGTCCGGGTCAAGGCCGCAGAGGCCGCAGCGTCGTATCTCCCTGCACCGCGAGGTTGGCGCGGAGCTTGTGCACCAGGTTGCGCATGCCCTTCATGCGACCCAACTCATCGAGGCTCGCAAACGGCTTCTTGCCGCGCCGCTCGACGATCTGCTCCGCCCTCTTTTTCCCGATGCCCGGCAAGAGCCGCAGTTCGGCCTCGGTGGCGCGGTTGACGTTGAGTACGCCGGTCATCGCCGGCTTGCCGCGTTTCTTGCGAGGCTTCTCGGGCCTCGGCGGCGCCTGCTCCTCGGCGGACGCGGACGGCGTCGCTGCGGCCGGCTCGGCCGCGAGCGCAGGCGTCTCCGCTACGGCGCACAAGAGCGCCGCGATCAGTGCGATGTGCATGGTGGTCTCCTGCGCGAGGGCCGGCCAAGGCAGGCCCCGCGCCTCGCGAGCTAGGCCTCCCCCGCTGCGGGCGCGGCCGCGGACTCGGCCAATTCGCCGGGCTCCTTCGCGTGGTCGCGCTCGGTTGCCTCGCGGATCTGGATCTTCCCGTCGCGCGGCAAGGCATCCAGATAAATGTTGTAGCTCCCGTCGTGGTTGCGGAACGCGCTGCCGACGCGGTTCCAGTAGCTCCTGGTCCCGCGCGTGACGATGTTGAACGCCCCCCACGCCTTCCGCCCGCTGCCGCCACCCGAAGACTGCTGCTGGTTCTCCATGTGCCCCTCCTGCGCCGCTCCGTTGCGGCGCGCTTTGCTCGAGTGAAGGAGCACGCGCCGTGCCAGCGGCGCTTCACTCGAAAGGCGGGCACTGCCGTCCCGAAATCGGACTCCCAAAATCGAACGGGGGTCCAAAACGCTTCACGCAAAAAAATAAATTTTTTTATTTTTTTTCGGCGACCGCATCCGGCCGCCGGGCGGGACGCGGGGCAGCGAGCTTGCGATGCGAGTCAGTGCGGCATGCCGAGCGGGTGCGGAAGCGGCCCGCTCACGTCGATCTTCCCGAACTGGGTCTCGTACTTCGTCACGTTGTCCTGCAGCGCGTGCAGCAGCCGCTTCATGTGCTTGGGGCTGTTGATCACCCGCGCCCGTACCACCGCCTTGGGCGCTTGCGGCTGCACGTAGATGAAGTCGATCACGAACTCCGTCTCGTTGTGATTGAGCATCGCCATGTTCACGTACATGCCCTGGGCAATGGTCTCGTCGATCTGGAGTTGGATCTGCACTTGCGGCGTGGCGGCGGGCGGGTTCTCGGGCATGTCGGTCTCCTCGATGCTGCCGCCTTCTAGCACGGCACGCAGCGTGCAGGGTTTGCGGGGGTGCAGCAATTTTGGTAGGCCGCCGTTCGCATGAGCCGCCCTTCGGATCCCTTTGCGCTGGGCGACGGACAGGACGCCTGCCTCCTCCTGCACGGCCTGACGGGCTCGCCTGGGGAAATGCGCCCGGTGGGAGAGGCGCTGGCGCTGGCGGGATTTCGCGCAGTGGCCCCGCTCCTCCCGGGGCACGGCACGGCGGCCGAAGATCTCTACCCGGTGACGCGCTTCGATCTGCTGCGCGCTGCGGAGTCCGCATTCCTCTCGCTGCGCGGCGCGCGGCGCGTCTATCTGTGCGGGCTCTCCGCGGGCGCGCTGCTCGCCATCCATCTCGCGGCGAAGAGCTGGGCGCGCGAGGGGCTTCCCGGCCTCTCTGCGATCGCGCTGCTCGCGCCTGCGATCGAGTTCGCCGGCGCGACCTGGCTCTTCGCCGACGTACTGGGCCGGCTCCCGGCGCTGCCGTTCATGATCGGCAAGGGCGGGCGCGACATCCAGACGGCGGCGCCGATCGACGACGGCTCGTACCGCGCGGTGCCCCTGCGGTGGGGCGGAGAGCTGCTCGCGCTCTCGCGCGAGGCGCTGAAGCTCGCGCACCGGGTGCGGGCGCCCGCGATCATCCTGCACGGCGCCCTCGACGGCACGGTCTCGCCCGCGGGCTCGCGCAAGCTTTCGCGAGAGCTCGCCTCGCCGCGCGTCGAGCTGCGCATTTTTCCCCGCAGCGGCCACGTGCTGCCGCTCGATCAAGAATCGGCGGAGGTCTGCCGCGCCGTGGTCCAGTTCTTTCAAGGAGCGAAGTGATGGCCCGCTACGTCCTGGCGATCGATCAAGGCACCACCAGCAGCCGGGCGATGATCCTCGACCAGCGCCTGTCGGTGAAAGCGAAGGTCAACGTCGAGTTCCGGCAGATCTTCCCCAAGCCGGGCTGGGTCGAGCACGACTTCGAGGACATCTGGACCTCCACGCTCAAGGCGATCGCGGGAGCGCTGCGCGCGGCGCACGCGAAGGGCAGCGACATCGAGGCCATCGGCATCACCAACCAGCGCGAAACGACGCTCTTGTGGGATCGGCGCACGGGGCGGCCCATCCATAACGCCATCGTCTGGCAGGACCGGCGCACCGCCGAGACCTGCAACGAGCTGAAGGCGCTGGGCAAGGAGCCCTGGGTCCGCGAGAAGACGGGCCTGGTGCTCGACGCCTACTTCAGCGGCACCAAAGTGCGCTGGCTGCTCGATCACGTGAAGGGAGCGCGGGCGCGGGCCGAGAACGGCGAGCTCTGCTTCGGCACCATCGACTCCGCGCTGCTCTGGCGGCTGACGGGCAGCGCGACCCACGCGACCGACGTGACCAATGCCTCGCGCACGCTCTTGATGGATCTGGAACGGCGCGCCTGGGACGACGATCTCTGCGCCCTCTTCGGCGTGCCGCGCGCGGTGCTGCCGGAGATCCGCCCGTCGGCGGGCATCTTCGGGCGGACCAAAGGCGTGAAAGGGCTGCCCGACGGAATTCCCATCGCCGGCATCGCCGGCGACCAGCAGAGCGCGCTCCTGGGACAGGCCTGCTTCGCGGAAGGCGAGGCGAAGTGCACCTACGGCACCGGAGCATTTCTTCTGATGAACGCCGGCCATCATAAAGTGTCCTCGAAGCACGGCCTGCTCGGCACGGTGGCGTGGCAGATCGGCGACGACGTCGCCTACGCGCTCGAGGGCAGCGCGTTCATCGCGGGCGCGGTGGTGCAGTGGCTGCGCGACGGGCTCGGGCTTTTCAAGAAGTCCGGCGAGGTGGAGGCGCTGGCGAAGACGGTGCCCGATTCCGGCGGCGTGACCTTCGTGCCGGCGCTCGCCGGCCTGGGCGCGCCGCACTGGAGGCAGGAGGCGCGCGGGCTGATCTGCGGGATCGATCGCGGCGTGACCAAGGCGCACATCGCCCGGGCGGCCCTCGAGGGCGTGGCCTTCGAGATCTACGATCTGGCGCAGGCGATGGCGCAGGACATCGGCAAGCCGATGCCGATGTTCCGGGTGGACGGCGGCGCCTCCGCGAACGATCTGCTGATGCAGTTCCAATCCGATCTGCTGCAGACGCCCATCGAGCGGCCGCGGATGATCGAGACGACGGCGCTGGGCGCTGCGTTCCTCGCCGGGCTTGGGACCGGAATCTGGGCGGGCCTGAAGGAGCTGAGGAGCGCCTGGCGGGCCGCGAAGCAGTTCCGCCCGAAGATGGCGGCCGACGTCCGCGAAGCCCACCTCGCCCGCTGGCGAAGCGCGGTCGAGCGCGCGTAGAGAATCTGGGGACACCATGCGTAAGGTGTCCCCAGTAAGGTGTCCCCGAATTCAGCCGGCAGCGAGTTGGATCCGGACGATCATCTCGACCAGCTTCCGCGAGGTCTCGTCCAGCTCGACGAATTCGAGACCGATGCCCGACGGGTCGACGCGGACGATGCGCGCCGTGCCCTGCACGATGCGCTCCTTCCCCGCCTCGAAGCGCAGCTCGACCATCTGCCCGATCTCGTGGGGCGCGTTCTCCATGCGCACGAACATGCCGCCTTCGCTGATGTCGCCCGCGTGAGTCGAGAGGAACTGCTGCACCGACTCGAAGCGCAGCCCCACGAGCAGATCGAGAGCTGCCCGAGGAGTCCGCCGCCGATCATCCTGGTCGTCGTCGGGCGCCACAGCCGGACTCTATTCCAAGAGTGCCTCCATCGCCTGCCCCACCGTGGCCACTCCGCTGAGCTCGAGCGGCGATCCGCGCAGCCGGGCGCGGTTTCCCTCGGGCAGCACGCAGCGCGTGAAGCCGAGTTGCGCCGCCTCGGCGAGCCGCTGCTCGATCTGCCCCACCGCGCGCACTTCTCCCGCGAGCCCGACTTCCCCGAGCACCATCGTGCCGCGCGCGAGCGGCTTGTCGCGCAGCGACGACATCAGCGCCGCCACCACCGCCAGATCTCCGGCCGGCTCCGGCAGCGACCCGCCTCCCGCCACGCTGACGTAGATGTCCTTGTCGGCGAGCACGATGCCCTCCTTTCGCTCGAGCACCGCGGTGAGCAGGGCTACCCGGGCCGCATCGACACCCACCGCCGTGCGCCGCGCCGAGCCGCCCATCACCGAGTCCGCGACCAGCGCCTGCACCTCGACCAGGAGCGGCCGCGACCCATTCATCACCGACACGACCGCGCTGCCCGCTGCATCGCAGGGCCGCTCGGCCAGGAAGAGCGCGCTCGGGTTCGCCACCTCGACCAGCCCCTCCGACTTCATCTCGAAGACGCCGATCTCGTTGGTGCTGCCGAACCGGTTCTTGTGTGCGCGCAGCACGCGGTAGGCGTGGCTCCGGTCCCCCTCGAAGAAGAGCACGGTATCGACCAGGTGCTCGAGCACGCGCGGCCCCGCGATCGACCCCTCCTTGGTGACGTGCCCGACGATGATCACCGGCGTTCCGCTCTCCTTGGCGTACGCCGAGAGCCTATGGCCCACCTCGCGCACCTGCGTCACCGACCCGGCCGCGCTCTCCAGCCCCCGCAGCGCCATGGTCTGGATCGAATCGACCGCCAGCACCCGCGGCCGCATTTTCCTGGCGTGCTCGAGCGCGACTTCCGCGTCGGTCTCCGCCGCGAGGTACAGCGCCGGCGCCAGCGTGGCGAGGCGCTCTCCGCGCAGCCGGATCTGCTGCAGCGACTCCTCGCCGCTGACGTAGAGGACGGGCCCGTGCTCCGCCAGCCGATCCAGCGCGGCGAGGAGCAGCGTGCTCTTGCCGATGCCCGGATCTCCCGCGAGCAGCACGACCATTCCCGACACCAGCCCGCCGCCGAGCGCGCGATCCAATTCCCCGATGCCCGTCTTCTCGCGCCTTCCCGGCGAGAGCGGCACTTGATCGATGGGCACCACCGCCGAGAGCGCAGGCCTGCCGCGCGCCTGCTCCTCGACGGAGCCGAAGGCTCCGCACCCGCCGCACTTCCCGAACCACTTCGCCGTCTGGTACCCGCACTCGCGGCAGACGTGCTGCAACGCCGGTTTTCCCATGCTCGCCACTTTGCCAAAGGGGTCTGACAACTCCGGTGCCTCCGCCCGCATGCCATTGCAGCTTGCGGGCCAGGTCGGTACGGTGCGCCCGCCCGATGCTGCCGATCCTGTTCGTCACGGTGTTCCTCGATCTCGTCGGCTTCGGGATCATCGTCCCTTTTCTCGCCTATTACGTAGAGAGCTTCGGCGCGGGCGCGGCGGTGGTCGGCCTCTTGATGGCCAGCTTCTCGCTGGCGCAGTTCGTCTTTGCTCCGATCTGGGGGAGGGTCTCGGATCGAGTCGGCCGGCGTCCCATCCTGCTCGTCGGCCTCACCGGCTCGGTCGCCGGATACACCACGTTCGGGCTCGCGGGCACGCTGGCGATGCTCTTCGTCGGCCGGATCCTGATGGGCATCTTCGGCGCGACCATCCCGACGGCGCAGGCCGCGATCGCCGACGTGACGAAACCCGAGGACCGCGCGCGCGGCATGGGGCTGATCGGCGCGGCCATCGGGCTCGGGTTCATCCTGGGGCCGGCGCTGGGCGGGATCCTCGCGCACCTCTCGGGCGCGCTGCACGTCGAGCTCTTCCGGCGCAATCCCTATGCCTTGCCGTGCCTGGCCGCGGCGGCCCTGGCGCTGGTCAACCTCTGCGCGGCGGCGTTCCTCCTGCCCGAGTCGCTTCCCCATGAGCTGCGTGGCACGGCTCCTTCGCGCGCGTCGCGCCTGCAGCATCTCGCGCAAGGACTCACCGATCCCCGGCTGCGGATGCTGGTGCTGATCTATTTCCTCTTCATCCTCGGCTTCACCATGATGGAAGCGACGCTGACGCTCTTCATCGAGAGCCGCATCGGCTCTGCCGACCACGCACAGCTCGTGCAGCGGGTCGGGTATCTCTTCGGCTTCATCGGCGTCATCCTGGTTGCGCTGCAGGGGGGGCTGGTGGGCCGCCTGGCACGGAGATTCGGGGAAGCCAGGCTGCTGATCGCCGGCTGCCTTCTCGCCGCCGTCTCGCTGGGCGCCCTGCCGGCCGTGCGATCCTGGCTCGAGCTCTACGCGGTTGCGCTGGGGCTGGCGGTGAGCAACGGCCTCGCTCAGCCGAGCGTGACGAGCCTCATCTCCCGGGCTGCGGGCAAGGACGCGCAGGGCAGCGCGCTGGGCATCTCGCAGTCGGCGTCCAGCCTGGCGCGCGTGGTGGGGCCGGTGCTGGCTGGCGCGCTCTTCCAGCAGTTCTCGCCGGGCGCGCCGTATCTGCTCGCGGCCGCGCTTGCGCTGGCGGCCGCTGCTTGCGTTAGGGTGACGCCCCGGGAGGCATGACCATGCGCGCAGCCGTGATCGGCGGCGGAAGCTGGGGGACCGCGCTCGCGTCGGTGCTGGCGCACAACGGGCACGACGCCGTCGTCTGGGCGCACGATCCCGAGGTGGCGCGCTCGCTCACCGAGAAGCACCAGAACCCGAAATATCTGATCGGCCTCCAGCTCCCGGAGAAGGTGACGGGCACGAACGATCTCGCGCAGGCGCTGGCGGGCGCGGAGCTGGTGGTCGCGGTCAGCCCCTCGCACGTGACCCGCGCGGTGATGCGCGAGGCGCTGCCGGCGCTCCCGCGGGCGACTCCGATCGTCTGCGCGACCAAGGGGATCGAGAACGAGTCGCTCTTGACGATGTACGAAGTGCTCGAGGACGTGCTGCCCGCAGAGCTGCATCCTTACATCTGCTGCCTCTCGGGGCCGTCGTTCGCGAAGGAGACGGTGCAGCGGATGCCGACTGCG
>Ga0213851_1687442_pt1 | contig 17323 bp, 14 predicted proteins | sample ABR_2014_MetaT_FD_164455 | JGI IMG/M metagenome (GOLD analysis project Ga0213851, IMG submission 164455) | Metatranscriptome of freshwater sediment microbial communities from post-fracked creek in Pennsylvania, United States - ABR_2014... | ecosystem: Environmental > Aquatic > Freshwater > Creek...
CAGATCCTCACCGCCCTTCCTGTAAGCCATCCCACGAAGGAGTTGCGCATCGAGAAGAAGAAGCCCACCGCGGTGATGCTGGTGGGCGGCTTCTCGGGCCTGGGCATCCACTCGCTCTTGACGGTGATGAAGCTCTTCCCGCGCTACTTCCACAACGTGGTCTTCATGTCGGTGGGCGTGGTGGACAGCGCCACCTTCCAGGGCGTCGAGGAAGTGGACCGCGTGCGCGATCAGACCGAGGAGGCACTCAAGAAGTACGTCGAGCTGGCCCGCGGCCTCGGCCTCCCGGCGGACTACCGGATGGCGATGGGCACCGAGGCGATCAGCGGCTGCGAGAAGCTGGCCGCCGAGGTGGCCCTCGAGTACGAGCGGAGCATCTTCTTCGCGGGCAAGCTGATCTTCGAGCAGGAGCGCTGGTGGGACCGGCTGCTGCACAACGAGACCGCGTACCAGATGCAGCGGCGGCTGCAGTTCGCGGGGCTGGCGATGGTCATCCTGCCGGTGCGCGTGCTGGAGTAGCGCTCACTTCGCTTTGGGCGCCCTCTCCTCGGCGCGCTTCGCGCCATCCGCTTTCTCCCTGGCCGGGTCCTTCCTCAGCGGCACGCCGCGCGCCAGCGTGCGGCTCTTCGGTTTCATCCACCAGCGCGGCTGGGTGGGGCGCGCCGAGGGAAGCTCGCCCACGTCGATGCGCACGATGGCGCCCTTGCGGAAATCGATCCGCCCCTGATCGGCGCGCGGCACGTCGGCGAGCGCGGCCACCAGCTGCGACATCTGCGGATCGTGGCCCACCAGCGCCACCGACTGCTCGTCCTTCACGCGGCGGCCCACCTCGGCCAGCAGCTTGCCGACTGCGCCGTCCGGCCGAAGCTCGTCGAGCACGGCGACCTCCGACTGCCTGAGCGCAGAGGCGAGGATCTCCGCCGTCTGCGCGGCCCGGATCAGCGGGCTCGTGAAGATGAACTCGGGCGGCTCGCCCAGGCGGGCGAAGGCGCGGGCGGTGCGGCGGAAGCGGCGGCGGCCTTTGCCGGTGAGGGGGCGATCGTCGTCCGCGAGTTCGCCGCGATCGGCGGGGTCCAGTGCGATGCCGTGGCGGACGAGATAGACGCGGATCATTGCGGGCTCCCTACCGCTCGACGAGCCGGAAGCGGATATCGCCTCCGCAGACTTCCTGCAACAAGTCGGCCTTCTGCCTCGCCGACCACACCTCCAACTCGCTCCCCTTCTCCGCCAGCACGTCGATCTGCAGCGCCTTCCCGCGCCGGGCCACCTTCACCGATCGCACGTGCCGCCGGTGGCCGCGATCGAGCCCGTCCGCCACCCGCACGAGCGCGGCGAGCCTGCGCACGACCATCCGTTCCTCGGGGGTGAGCCGCTGGAACTCCGCGTGGCGATCCTTGGGCGACGACCTCCGATGGTAGCGCGCGATGGTGGCGACCAGCTCGCGCTCGCGATCGGTGAAGCCCGGCAAGTCGGCGTGGTAGAGCAAGTAGTAGCTGTGCTTGTGGTGCCGGTTGTACGAGACGAACGCGCCCACGTCGTGCAGCATGGCCGCCGCGTGCAGGAGCGCGCGCTCCTCTTCGCCGAGCCGGTGCAGGTCCCGCGTCTGATCGAAGAGCGACAAGGAGAGCTGCGCCACCTGCTCGGCGTGCTCCTCGCGGTAGCCGCAGCGCCGCCCGAACGCGCGCAGCCCGTCGAGCACCACGCTCTCCTGGTGGAGGTGCCCGCCGCGCGGCCGCACCGTGCGGCGGACCAGATCGGCCATCACGCCGTCGCGCAGGCCGCGCGAAGTCACTTGAAGCTCCTCGACGCGCAGCTTGCGCATCACGCCTTCGCAGATGGCCGTGCCGGCGTAGATGATGTCGTTGCGCTGATCGTCCACGCCCAGCTTCTTGCGATCCTTCGCGCTGGAGCCGCGCAGTCGCTCCAGCACCCGGCGCACCTGCTCGTAGCTCACCGGCAAGCTCGACACCGGCTCGCGGCCCGAGAGCCGCTGCGCGAGCTGGGCCACCGCGCCGGTGGTGCCCGCCGCGCCGATGATGCGCTTGTACTTGCCGATCAAGAGCGGATCGACCTGCGCCAGCCCATCCTGCACCGCCTCGTCGACCAGCTTCGCCTGCTTGCGCGAGAGCGGGTCCGACTGGACGAAGTACTCGGTCAGCCGCACCGAGCCGAGTTGCAGGCTGAGCGACGACTCCGGCTCCTCGCCGCGGGCGCCGATGATCTCGGTCGAGCCGCCGCCGATGTCGAGGATCAGCGATCGCTCCGAGGCCGGCTCGCCCTGCAGCACGCCCAGGCAGACCAGGCGCGCTTCCTCGGCGCCGCTGATCACCTCGAGCGTCATGCCGGCGTGGTTCTTCACCGTGCGCACCAGCGCGGCCCGGTTGCTCGCCTCGCGCACGGCGCTGGTGGCGACCGCGCGAACCTCCTCGGCTCCGGCCCGTTGGGCGAGCTTCGCGAAGCGCTCCAGCGCCAGCGCGGTGCGGGCGATGGCCGCCGCCGAGAGGCGCCCGGTGCGGAACACCTGCTCGCCCAGGCGCACCGCCGCGCGATCTTCCGCGAGCACGGCGGTCCGCCCGCGCGAGTCCACCGAGGCGATCTGCAGCCGGACCGCGTTGGATCCGAGGTCGACGACCGCCAGCGTGGCGCCGCGCCACCTCGGCGGCACTATTCGGACTCCATCACGAAGTCGTGGATCGAGGGAATGTCGGCCCGCACCTCGACGGGCCGCCGCGAGTGGTCGGTGTCGAGGTGCACCACCACCGCCTCCGGGAAGCTCTGCTTGTACGCGTTGACGTGGGTGGGCTCGTTGTCGAACGCGCAGGAGATGCCGCGCAGCGCGATCAGGCGCTGACGGCAGATCTCCTTCCAGCGATCGTCGTCGTCGGCCGCATTCGGCTTCAGCCAGAGCTGAACGCGCTCGCCGTGCGGCATCGGGAAGCCGGCGCGGCGGAAGTTCGTCAGCGTGCCCGCGCTCATCTCTTGATGGCGGCCGGTGATGTAGAGGATCTCGCCGCCGGCCTCGAGCACCGCGTCGAGGAACTCGCGCGCGCCGGCCACCGGAGTGTCGTCGGCGCAGTAGGCGCTGGTGAAGAAGCGCTCGCGCCAGAACTCCTTGAGGCCGGCGTAGATCGCTTCGGCCTCGACCGCATTGAGGCCGCAGAGGAGCGCCGTGTCGCGCAGGTCCCAGGAGACCACCGCGTCGGGCGTGCAGGCGGCGAGCAGCGCATCACCCGTGGCCATGCCGTACTCGCGCACGATCCGCGCCTGGCGGGCCTTGTTCACCAAGAGCGTCGAGTCGAGATCGAACGCCGCCGCGGGCCGCTGCGCCGAGATGGACGCGAGCGCCGCGCGCAGGATGCGCGTCTGCTCCTGTCGCTGGGCGCGGGAGCCAAAAGGCAGGTGGACGAAGTCGGTCATGCGAGCCAGCGGATGTACCAGAGGCGCCGCCCGCTGGGAAAGGCGGTTCTTCGGCGGGGTACTGCGGTTCTCACACCGCCGTGTTTGCTGCGTGACGCGCGAGAGGCGCTGCCTCTCGGCCGGGTTGGCCCGCACCTCGCAAACGATGCGGGGCCCCCGATCTCTGGGGGCGGGGGGTGGTCGTGGGCAAGTTCGCAATCTTGGCGGTGGCAGTCGCGTTCTGCGTCGGTTGCGGGCAAGGGCACGCGGGCACGAAGCCGCCGGACGACGGAGGCAACCCGAACGTCGGGCCCGATGCGGGGCCCGCCGATTCGGGGACGCCGGATGCCGGACCGCCGGCTGCGGGACCGCCCGACGCAGGACCGCCCGACGCGGGACCGCCCGACGCGGGGCCGCCCGACGCAGGACCGCCCGACGCAGGACCGCCCGACGCAGGGCCCCCCAAGTTCGGCGGCCCGGGACCGTGGCCGCTGACCAACCAGATCTACGGCGCAGCCGAGGGCATCCTGGAGCAACCCGTGGTCGGCTTCACCACCGACGAGACGCAGAACCTCTGGGTCGCGACCCATACGGCGGTCTACTTGATGCGTCCGGGCGACAGCAAGTTCACGCGCTACGGCGTCAGCAGCGGCCTGCACCTGGCCGGCAACAACACCATCTATTGCGACAGGGATTATTCGCTCGATGCTCAAGGCAGAGCTGACGGCCTGCCCGAGCCCGATAAACTCTGCCCCATCTCGGACGCGGCGGACGCGGCGGGCATCAGCGAGATCGTCGGCGGCGGTCCCAACGAGGTCTTCGTCGGCTACTACGGCACGCACGACTGGAACAATCCCAACGACGGCACCTGGGCGGACCCACTTCGCCACAGCGGAATGCTCGACCGCGTGACGCTCAAGCCCGACCTCTCCGTCAAGGTCGATCGTCTGCAGATGGTGTCCCTGGTCAGCGTCGCCTTCTGGCACAACCGCGACGTGATGCGGATGGTCTACGACCACTTCAAGCATCCGCACGAGCTCTACGTCGGCACCAACCACGGCGTCGATCGGTTCACCCCGGACAAGTTCACCACGCCGGTCGTCCAGCAGGGCTACCCCGGCGAGGAGACCTGGCCCTCTAACACGTACGCCTGGATGTCGGACCACCTGCATCCGCAGGCGTGCTCATGCGGGCCCTGCCCGCTGGTTGGCGAAGGCCCGCTGCTGCTCGGCGACTGGCGCGGCCTCGCGATAACCGCCAACGGAAACCTGCTCGTCGGCGGCCGCTGGGCCGCGGGCAAGATCCAATGGACCCAACCCAACTATTCCCAGCCCATCGCGCCTCAGGACGGCCTGGGCTGGGCCCAGCGCCAAGGCAAAGGCCAAACGCCGTTCGAGTTCAGCATGGGCGACTATTACTCCGGAGGCTGCAGCAGCGGCCGGCCCGTCTTTTGCGTGAACCGCGAGGGCGATGTGGTCGCCATCAGCGCAGTGACCGAGACACCCGACGGGCTGCAATGGTTTGCGAGCGGTCCCTACAACTACCAAAGCGATACTCTCTGCGCGGATCAGAAGACGTATCCGAACCAGAAGAACACCGGCGACAAGGACCTGGGCTTCGCGTCGTTCAATCCAAAGACGGGCCAGTTCGCCTACTACTCGCCTGTCGCGGACCTGGGCTGGGCCGGGACCAACGTGCGCGACATGCTGGCGCTGCCAGACGGCCGCATCGTTTTCGCAAGCCCTACCAGCGGCCTCACCATCTGGGATCCGCTGAAGAGGGCGCCGCCCGTCTCGATCCGCGCCAGCCAGGGCACTATTCCCAGCGATCTGGTTCTTCGGCTCGAACTGGACACCATGGTGAACCCGCCGGCGCTCCACGTTGCGACCTACGGCGGCGCTGCTGTGCTGAGGAAGTTGCCTTGAGGCGACTTGCCGTTGCGCTGCTGCTCGCGGCGTGCGGTGGCACGGTGACGCCGGTCGGGTCGGGCGCTCCGGCCGCGTCGGGATCTCCGTCCGGGGCGCCTCCGGCGTTCGGTGGCGCGGGGCCGTGGGGCGCCGCCGCGGCCAGACAAACGCGAGACAGCTCCATGCGCCCGTATGCGGTTCATTCCAGCGACTCGCGGCTCGGAGGGAGACCACCGCGAAGACTCCCTGCTCGCGCTACGTCGCGCTACCCGCCGAAGGCAGGTAGAACGTCCCTCATGACGATCGAGTTACGCATCTGTATCGACGTCGGCGACCTCGATCGCGGGATCGCCTTCTATCGCGACGCGCTCGGGCTCACGCTCGGCCGCAGGCTGGGCTCGCAGTGGGCGGAGATGCTCGGCGCGCTCTCGCCGGTCGATCTGCTGGCGGAGCCCGCCGGCTCGCCGCCCAGCCCTCGGGTGCCGGCGGGGCGCGACTACGGCCGCCACTGGACGCCGGTGCACCTCGACTGGATCGTTCCCGATCTCGACGCCGCCGTGCAGCGCGCGCTCGCGGCGGGCGCGACCATCGACCGCGCGATCCAGGAAAAAACCTGGGGTCGCATCGCCGTGCTCGCCGATCCGTTCGGCAACGGCTTCTGCCTGCTCCAGTTCCTCGGCCGCGGCTACGACGCGGTGGTCGGAACCTAGAAGAAGAGCATGCCCGGGTCGCCACGACGCCTAGGCCACAGCCGGGCGTCCCCGAGCCCTGGCTGCGGCACAGGAGCCGTTGGCGAATACGCCAACGTGCTCTAGAGATCCACCGGGACGGCGTCGTCTTCCGGGTGCTCGTCGGCAGCCGCGGAAGCCGCCTCGACGCAGACGCGCTTCAGCTCCGGCCGCTCCATCCAGCGCGCCAGCTCCGGCTCCTCGCAAGGCAACTGGTTGTTGCCCTCGGCGCGCGCCTTCTGTAGCTCGGCAACCGCCTCCGCGTACTTGTTCTGCTTGGCATCGACGCGGGCCAGGTCCGCGTGCGCGATGCCGCGGGTGCGCGCCTCGTCCTCCCGGGTGGCGAGCGCGATGCACTTCTCCAGCGCCTCGCGCGCCTGCGGCAGCTTGTGGCCGCGGAAGTAGAGGTACCCGAGGCGCAGCGCCGCCAGCGGGCGGGGCGGCTTGGAGTTCATCGCCTTTTGCAAGAGCGGCTCGGCGCGCGGGTCGCGGCCCGCGTCGATGTAGCGAGACGCCGTCTCGATCAGCAACTCCGGGTCGGCCGGGTTCAGGCCCAGCGCCTTCTCGGAGAGCTCGATGGCCTCCTCCGTCTGTCCCAGCCGCGCCATCTCGCGCGCCTTCTTCCCCATGGCCCAGGTGTGGTTCGGCGAGCGCTGCAGATACTGATCGAAGAGTGCCAGCGCCTCCTTGTGCTCGCCCACCTCCATCGCGTCCTCGGCGAGATAGCCGAGCGCGTGCAGGAATCCGGGCCGCTCGGCGACGGCGTTCTTCAGCGTCTGCCGCCACCCCTGCACGTCGCGCAGCTTGCGCGCCGCAAACGCCTCCGCCAGGACGCCCAGAGGCACGAAGCGATCCAGCTGCGCTCTCTGCGCTTCCTTGCGCGCGTCGGCCAGCTTGCCACGGGCCGCCAGCGCAACCGCGAGCCCGGCCCGCGCGAGGCCGAATTTGGGGTCCGCCTTGAGCGCCTCCTTGCACGCCTTCTCCGCGCCGGTGAGCTGCTCGCCCGCGAGCGTCACCTTCGAGTGCGCGCCCAGCGACTGCCGCGCCAGCTCCGCCTCGCAGCGCCCCGCCGCCACCAGCGCGAGCTCGCTGCCCGTGATCAGTCCCTGCGGCGGCGAACCGCCCAGCAGATCGGTGCCCGCCTTCTGCGCCAGCCCCGGCAGCGCGCCGCGCGCGCCCTCCACCTTGGCGCTGGCCGCGATCTTGCCGTCGGCGACGCCCAGCTTGCGCGCATCGACCAGCCAGTTCCCCCCGGTGAGCCACACCTCGCCGGCGATCACCGCGGTCGCGCCCAGCGCCCGCGCCAACTCGAGCGCCTGCTCGGGCACCGCCGCATCGGCAAGCCGCAGATCGCGCCGCCGCAGCACCGCGTCGAGCTGCTTCAGGGTGAGGAAGTTGTCGTCCTTCCCCTGCACCACCACGTCCAGAATGCACTCTGCCACCGCGATTCCCGAGCCGGACGGCGCATCGCCCCTGGGCGCGAACGGCACGACGAGGATGGTTGCGGCAGAGAGCAAGGCGAGCATCCGCCGATGGTACCGCGCGCGCTCTCAGGGAGAAACCTGCACGTCCGCCCAGAGCGCGCCCAGCTCCAAATCGAGCGCGGCGAACGGCTCCGCGCGCACCCTGTCTTCCCCGGCGTGCGGCGAGATCAGCGAGGTCCTGAAGCCCGCTGCCTGAGACGAAGACTGGACCCAGTGTGTCCTCCCGGTAACAATGTCGGACGATGGCGGGATCCGGCCGGAAGATCCTGGTCGTCGACGACGATCCGTGGATCGCAAAGATGCTCGAGTTCGTGGCCAGCGATGCCGGCCACACGGCGGTGGTGTGCAAGGACGGCAACGACGCGCTGGAGAAGTTCGCCTCGGTGATGCCCGATCTGGTGCTGCTCGACGTGGTGCTGCCCAAGCTCGACGGGCTCAAGGTGTGCGAGCACATCAAGAAGTCGCCGATCGGGCGGCTGACGCCGGTGCTGCTCTTCAGCGGCATCTATCGCGACTCCACCGAGGCGCTGAAGTTCGGCGCCGACGCCTTCCTGGCGAAGCCGTTCACGCCCCAGCAGATCGGACAGCAGATCAAGCAGCTGCTGCCGCTCTTGCCCGAGGCGCCCGCCGCCGATCTGGCCGCGCCGCCGTTGAGGTTCGGGCCCAACGAGACACCGCTCTCGCAGGAGCCGCTGCCCAAGGCGCTTGGCCGATTCTTCCAAGCGCAAGCGACCGGCGTCCTGACGCTGCGCTCGCGGGTCGGGATCAAGTACCTCTTCCTCGAGAAGGGCAACGTCGTGCAGGTGCGGTCGCCCGCCACGGCACCGGGCGTCACCACCTCGCTGCTCGCGCGCGGAAAGGTGACCGCGGGTCAGCTCGAAGAGCTGGAGAAGAAGGCGCGCCAGAGCGGCGGCAAGAAGAACCTCTCGCAGCTGCTGGTCGAGACGAACCTGGTCCGCGCCGACGACCTGCTCAAGCTCGTGCTGTCGCAGATGCTCTGGGAAATCTTCGAGGTGTTCCGCTGGCGCGAGGGCGGGCACGCCTTCGCCGAGAGCCCGCCGCTCCCTGCCGGCGCGGGGCAGTTCAAGCTCGATGTGCAGGCGCCCAACCTGATCCAGTGGGGGGTCCGCAAGATGGACCCGAAGCCCGAGGACCTGGATCACCTGGTGCCCTCGCGGATGACCTTCCTCGCGCGCCGGCCGGATGCCGAGGAGCATCTGAAGCTGCTGCAACTCACCGAGCGCGAGCGCAGCATCGTGCAGTTGATCGACGGCACCAAGACCCTGCAAGAGATCGTCAGCATCGCCGACCTGGCGGGCACCGACGCGGTGCCGGTGCTGTACACGCTGCTCTGCACCGGCGTGGTCGTCCCCAGCGCGCCCGTCTCCACCTCGGCACCCAAGTTCCAGGGGCCAGACTCGCCCAACCTCACCAGCACCGCGCGCGCCCTGCCCGGGCCGTTCGCGCTGGCGGTCATGGAGCTGTGGCGGAACCGCGAGACCGGCGTGCTCCGCTGCGTGGGGCCGCTCGACAACCGCACCGTCTACGTCTCGCGCGGCGTTCCGGTGTTCGCGCGCAGCGAGCGCAACGCCGACCGCCTCGACCAGATGCTGGTGCGGCAAGCTGCCATCACGCCCGAGCAGGCGACCAAGTCGCTGGAGCTGCAGGGCAAGACGCCGCACAAGCGGATCGGGCAGATCCTGCTCGAGATGAACGCCATCACGCTCGAGCACTTGCACGCCACCGTGAAGGCGCAGGTGCAGAACCTGGTGCTTTCGCTCTTCACCTGGAGCGACGGCAAGTACATGTTCGAGCCGGGGGCGCTGCCGACGCAGGAAGCGATCACGCTCGACTGGGACACGCCCGGCGCCGTCTTGCAGGGGCTGCGCGGTCTGCCGCTGAACTACATCCGGCCGCTGGCGCCGCCCAAGGACGCGATCATCGAGCGCGCGCCCGAGAGCGGGATCCTCGCCGAGCTGCAGCTCAACAGCGCGGAGCAGAAGCTGCTGGCGCTGCTGGTGGGCCGGCATCCGATGGCGCAGTTGCTCGCGCTCGATTTCATCGCCAACGAGTCGCTGCTCCGCGGGCTCGTCACCTTCGCGGCGCTGGGTCTGATCATGGTGCATTCGGGCGCCTCGCCCCTGGAGATCTCCGAGGACGCGGGCGACGATGGCGTGACCATCGATCCGCTCGACCAGCGACCGCCTGCGTACGTGAAGGCTCCCGTGATCGCGGCCGGGTCGGCGCCGTACGTGCCGCGCAAGGGGCCGACGCTGGACAACTCGTGGCCGGACCCCAGCCCGATCGCGCCGAAGAAGCAGCGGTTCGTGCCGGGCCCCGCGCTGGCCGCCTTCGAGGCGCAGGAATCTGCGCCGCCGACGCAGGAAGGCGAGACCCGGCCTGCGGCCGACGAGGGCGTCTTCCAGTTCACGCCGCCGCAGGAGACCGGCTCCGCCCCTGCCGCCACCGAGGACTCGTTCGCCGCCGCGCAGTCGGCGTTCGCGGCCTGGAGCGCGCAGCAACAGCGGGCGCCGGCCGCGGAGACGGTCCCGCGCGCCCTCTACGAGGCCATCTCGGCCGAAAAGCAGGAGCTGCAGCAGCGGCTCCTCGCCGTGCTCGAGGAGCGCAACGCGTCCGACCGCGTGCCGCGCGAGCTGTTCGACCAGGTGCAAGCGGAGAAGCGGCAGGTCCAGGAGAAGATGATGCTGCTGCTCGACGAGCTTCTGCAGCTCCGCCAGCAGCCCAAGGAGCAGGAGAAAGAAGAGCGCGGCGCCAACGTGCACCCCTTCCCCGGCACTCGCAAGAACGAGTAGAAGCGTCGGGTGCTGATCGCCATCCTGATCGCGGCCTCGGGGCTCGCGCGCGTGCAGGCGCAGGGCGAATTGCGCTGGGCAGGAGATCTCCAGGGCGGCGAACCCTACGTCTTTCGCGACCCGCGGGACCCGGCGAAGCTGGTCGGGTTCGAGGTGGAACTGGCGGAGGCGCTGGCGGGCAAGTTGGGCGTGCGCGCGCGTTTCGTGCAAAACGACTGGTCCAACCTGGTTCCCTCGCTGGAGCGCGGCGACTTCGACGTGATCCTCAACGGCCTGGAGGAGACGCCCGCGCTCGAGGGCCGCATCCTCCTCTCGCATCCCTACTTCAACTTCGCGGAGCAACTGGTGGTGAGGAAGGGCGCGCGGCTGCGCTCGCTCGACCAACTCGCGGGTCATCGGGTGGGGACGCTGGCGTCGTCGCTGGCGCACCAGCTCTTGCGCCGGCGGCGGCGCATCGAGACGGTGCTCTATGGCGGGCAGGAGGAGCCGTATCGCGACCTCTCGCTGGGACGGATCGACGCGGTGCTGCTCGATTCGCTGATCGCGCAGCGGTACGGGCTCAGCAAGCCGGACCTCGAGCTCGCCGACCCGGAGGTGGCGCACGGCGCGTACGTGATCGGGCTGCGGCAGGGCGACACGGATCTCCGCGACGCCATCGACGGCGCACTCGACGAGCTGCAGCCGGAGCTGCGCCGGATCTATGCGCGCTGGCATCTGCCCGAGCAGCCGCGGGTGGTCGAGCGACAAGGGGAGCCTCCGCCGGCGACGTTCGATGCAGCGCAGCTCGTGCTCTTCCTGCGCGGCGCGGGGGTGACGCTGCTGGTCTCGATGCTGGCCATGGCGCTGGCGGTCCCGCTGGGGCTCGCGCTCGCGCTGTCGCGTCTCTACGGCGGGCCGGTCCCGCGCTTCCTGGCGCACGCCTACGTGGAGCTGTTTCGGGGAACGCCGGTGCTGCTGCAGCTCTATATCCTTTACTATGGATTGGCACCGGTCATTCATTTATCGGCCCTAGCGGCCGCGATACTTGGATTGGGATTGAACTACGGCGCCTATGAAGCCGAAGTGCACCGCGCCGCGCTACAGGCGATCCCGGTCGGGCAGAGCGAAGCGGCCGCCTCGCTGGGGCTCTCGCACGCGCAGTCGCTGCGGTTGGTCTTGCTGCCGCAAGCATTGCGAACCGCTCTGCCCGCGATGACCAACGATCTGATCGCATTGTTGAAGGATAGCTCGCTGGTCTCGGTCATCACCGTGGTCGAATTGACCAAGCAGATGACGATCACCGCGGTGGACGTGCGCTCCTGGGCGCTGCCGGGCGCGCTCTGCGCGGGATTGTATTTCGCGATCAGCTACCCCCTGGCCCTGCTGGCGGCGCGGCTGGAAGCGCGGCTGGGCGACCCGGCGGAAGAGCCGGTCACCCCTGGGCAAGCGGTGGCCGCGTGATCCTCTCGGTCAAGAACCTCCACAAGGCGCACGGCGCGCGGCAGGTGCTGCGCGGCATCGACGCATCGGTCGACGCGGGCGAGACCATCGCGCTGGTCGGTCCCTCGGGCAGCGGCAAGAGCACGTTCTTGCGCTGCCTGAACGGGCTCAACTCGTTCGACGCGGGCGAGGTCCAGATCGCGGGATTGGATCTCGCGCCGCGCACGCCGTCCGACGCGCCCGCCCTGCTCCCGCTGCGGGCGCGGGTGGGAATGGTCTTCCAGGGCTTCCACCTCTTCCCGCACCTGAGCGTGCTGGAGAACATCTGCCTGGCTCCGCTGTACGTGCGGCGCGAGCAGCCGGCAGCCGTCCGCGAGCGCGCAGAGAAATTGTTGATCGAGGTCGGCCTGGGCGATCGAGGCTTTGCCCGGCCCTCGCAACTCTCGGGCGGCCAGCAGCAGCGGGTGGCGATCGCGCGGGCGCTGGCGATGCAGCCCGAGGTGCTGCTGCTCGACGAGCCCACCAGCGCGCTCGATCCCGAGATGCGCGGCGAGGTGCTGGCGGTGCTGCGCGATCTCTCGGGCACCTGCACCATGCTGGTGGTGACGCACGAGATGGGCTTCGCCCGCGGTGTCGCCTCGCGCATCTGGGTCTTCGACGAGGGGAAGCTGGTCGAGGACGGCCCGCCCGCGCAGGTTTGCGACCATCCGCGCAGCGAGCGGGCCCGCGCGTTCTTCAAGGCCGCCGGTTAGCTCCGAGCGACCCCGCGCACCAGCTCGATGACGGGCCCGAAAAGGAGCCCGAGCACGAGCTCGACATCGAGCACCAAGACAAGCACCAGCACGAGCACGTCGCTCAGCGATCGGCGCTGCAATCAGCGCTGGCTGATCAGCGCCGTGACCCGCGTCGTCTGCGTCACGCCCTCGACGGGCGTTCCGTCCGCGCCCTCGCCGTAGGGGTTGACGAAGTAGTTGAGCGGCCGGCCCTTCATCCCCGGCAGCGTGAGATCGCGTCCGGCGCTGAGCGCGAAACGATTGTCGTCGTGGTGGCCGAAGAAGTAGTCGCGCTGCTCGGGATGCTTCCACGCCTCGCTGGCATCGACCGGCACCCAGCCCAGGCCGTCGACCCAGAAGTCCGCCCAGCAGTGATAGCCCTGCACTTCGCCGCTGTCGGGCGGGACCGAGCGGCCGATCTCGAAGCGCGCCGGAATCCCCGCCGCCCGCGCGAGGCCGGTGAAGAGCGCGTGGAAGTCGGTGCAGTTGCCATACTTCTCGGTGCAAGCCCAGACGATCGAGCCGTTGCCCCAGCCGTCGCCGGTCTTCTGGTACTTCATGTTGTCGAGGGTGTAGCCGTAGATGGCGCGCGCCTTCTCGAGCGGCGTGCGCGCCTCCGCGGTGACCCTCTGCGAGAGCGCGCGGATCTTCTCGTCCACCTGGACGAGCTTGTCGTCCTTGAGCCAGCGATCGTTTCCGCCTGCGCCCGGCTTGCCGCTGGCCGCCAAAGGAGACGCGGCGCGCTCGCGGCGCTCCACCGTATAGGCGACGCGCAGCGTGCCACCCGCCGCCGCAAGCGAGTAGCGCGCGGCCTCGTTTCCGAGCGCGTCCTTGACCACCTCGGCGCCGGCGGATTCGCGCACGGTCACGGTCTGCCACGCGTCGTCGTGGGGCAGCGGCACCCAGAGCGTGAGCCCGCCCGGCTGAGCGGGGACCTGGATGGTCTGCTCGACGCGGAAGCGGCGCGACGGCGACGGTTGTGCCACCAGCAGCGACAGGGCGAGGGCGGTGATCATACGCGATGCCTACTGCGCGGCGGGCGGCGGCGCAAGGCGTCTTGCATTCGCGGCCGGGTCGAAGCGGATCTTCCACACCATCCAGAGCGCCTCGGCCACGATCCGGCGGCTCATCTTGCTGGTGCCGACCAGCCGGTCTGTGAACGTGATGGGCACCTCGCGCACGCTGAAGCCGCGCTTGAGCGCGCGGTAGGTGAGCTCGATCTGGAAGGCGTAGCCGTTGCAGCACACCGAGGGGAGATCGAGGCCCTCCAGCACGCGGCGGCGGAAGCATTTGAAGCCGCCCGTCAGATCGCGGATGGGAATCCCGAGGATGGTGCGGGCGTAGAGGCTGCCGCCCTTCGAGAGCAGGCGGCGGCCGAGCCCCCAGTTCACCGTGCCGCCGCCGGGGACGTAGCGGCTGCCGAGCACGAGGTCGGCGTCGGTGCCGAGCAGCGCCGGGAGGCGGGCCGGGTCGTGCGAGAAGTCGGCGTCCATCTCGAGGATCCGGCCGTAGCCGCGCGGTAGCGCCTCGGCGAAGCCGGCCAGGTAGGCTCGGCCCAGCCCTTCCTTGCGCGCGCGGTGCAGGACGCGCACCCGCGGGCTTTGGGCGGCAAGTTGGTCGGCCAGCGCGCCCGTGCCGTCGGGCGAGTTGTCGTCGACGATCAGCACGTCCAGCTCGGGCGCGGCAGCGAGGATGGCGGGGACGATCTGCGGCAGGTTCTCGCGCTCGTTGTAGGTGGGCAGGACTACGCAGGCGCGACGGGCGGAGGCCGCAGGGCCGGAGCATCGATCGATCATGGGCGGCCCTCGAGGAGCGCGGCGACTTCGGCGGCGGCGCAGCGGGCGGCGTTGGGCGATCCCGCCGGCGCCAGCGTGTCGCGGATCGCGCGCAGGCCCGCGAGCTGCGCTTCGCGCTGCGGCCCCGGCGACAGCAGCGGATCCACCTCGGCGGCGATGCGGGCGGGCGTGCAGTCCGACTGCAGCAGCTCGGGGACCAGCGCGCGGCCGGCGAGCAGGTTGACCAGCGAGACGAAGCGGACCCGCACCAGCAGGCGGCCGATCAGCCAGGTGAGCCAGCTCGTCTTGTAGACCACCACCAGCGGCGTCTGGGCGAGCGCGGCCTCCAGCGTGGCGGTGCCGCTGGCGACGATGGCCGCATCGGCGACGGCCAGCACCTCGGGGGCGCGGCCGTCGATGAAGATCACGTCGGGCGCGTGGAGGAGCGCCCGGTCGATGGTGGGCGCGACGGGAACCACCAGCTGCAGATCGGGCCGGCGGGCGCGCAGCTCGCGGGCGGCGGCGAGGATGGGCGGCCAGAGGCGCTGGATCTCTTGCAGGCGCGAGCCCGGCAGGAGCGCGAGGACCGGTCGAGCGGGGTCGAGGTGGAGCTGCGCGCGGTCGCCGCTTGGCAGCTCGTCGGCGAGCGGGTTCCCCACGTACCTCGCCTGCACTCCGTGCGCCTGGTAGAAGTCGGCCTCGAACGGCAGGATCACCAGCATCCGGGCTACGTCGCGCGCGATCTGCCGCACCCGGTACGTGCGCCAGGCCCAGACGCTGGGGCCGATGAAGTACGCGACCGGAATCTTCAGCGCGCGAAGCTTCGCGGCGAGCCGCAGGTTGAAGTCGGGGCTGTCGATCAGCAGAGCCGCCGCAGGCCGGCGGTCGCGGGCGGCGTCGCGGAGCGCATCCATCGCGTCCAGGATGCGCGGCAGCGCCGGCAGCACCTCGGCCACGCCCATCACCGAGAGCTCCTCGGCGTGGACCAGCGCTTCGAATCCCTGCGCGCGCATGCGCGGCCCGCCGGCGCCGAACGCACGCAGCCCGGGGAGCAATGATTGGAGCTCGCGCAGGAGGGCCGCGCCGTGCAGATCGGCGGATGCCTCGACGGCCACCACCAGCAAGCCGGTGGGACGCTGCAGCGCTTCCTTCATTGCACCTGCTCGAAGTCGAGCTGCGGCCCGTCCTTGTGCAGGGCCTCGCGCACCAGCCCGATCAGCTCGTGCGCATCGGCCGGCGCCTGCCCGCGCGACCGCACCACGATGCGCACGTCCACGGGCTTCGCGTAAGGGTAGAGCTCGAGCAGCTTCCCGTCGAGGATGAAGCTGGCGTATGCGTTCAGCTTCTCTTGAAGGAGCCACACCGCGCGCGGCAGCAGCCACTCGCCGCGCTCGACGTCGAGGTAGAGGCGGAGCTCGCGCGCGCCGCGGTCCTTCTGGATCTCGTCGATCTCGTCGGTGGTGCCGAGCACTACACGCCCTCCACGGCGATCCCCGCGCCATCCGCCGCGGCGGCCATCTCTTCCCGGTCCAGCACCAGGGCCGCTCCGGCTTCGATCGCCAGCGCGGAGCAGCCCGCGGCGACCAGCGCATCCACCGTGCGGGGCCCCACCGCCGGCGCATCGAAGCGGTCGTCCTGCTGCGGCTTGCGCGCCTTCACCACCGTGGCGCCCTTCCCCATCGCTCCCCCGCGCGCGATGCAGGCGTCGGTTCCCTCCGCCGCCTCCACCGCCAGCACCACGCCGCGCTTCACCACCACCGTCTGCCCGATGTCGGCTGCACCCAGGGCGCGCGCCGCCGCCAGGCCCGCCGCTGCGTCCGCGCGCTGCTCGCCGGTGAGCTTGCGCTTTCCCAGCGGCCCGCGCGCCGCCACCAATTCCGGCACGAAGGGCAGGGGCGAGACGATGCGCACGCCCTCTTCCTCCAGCACCGCCGCGATGGCCCGCAGCGCCGCGTCGTCGCCGAAGCTCCGCATCCGCGCCAACGCTTTGAGTCCCAACCAATCCGGCCGCACGTCGAACAGGCGAGGTTTCCGGATCCCGCCGCAGAAGACCGCTTCGCCCGCGCCCGCCTGGCGCAGCACCTCGACGATGCGCCCGAGCTGACCGAGCTTCACCCACGCCGCGGCGGCCAGCGCCGGATCGCTCTCGCCCTCATGCGCGACCACCACCACGCTGAGACCCGCGCGCGCCGCCGCTTCGGCGAACAGAACCGGCAGCCGGCCCGAGCCCGCGATGAGCCCTAGTCGAGCCATCTCACGGCCTTGGACCGAGCATTAGCGTGCGATGCCCCGCTCGCTGTTTTCCAGGAACGCGACCAGGTGATCGATCTCCTCGTGCCCGCCGTGCTCCGCGCGCACGTGCGCAATCGCTTCGCGGAACCCCAGCTTGCTGCGGTAGAGGATCTTGAACGCATTCTTCACCCGCGCCTGCTGCTCGTCCTTGAAGTGCGCGCGGGTGAGGCCGACGGTGTTGATGCCGACCACCTCGGCCCGATCGCCCTGCACCGTCACGTAGGGCGGCACGTCCTGGGTCACCATCGCGCCGCCGCTCACGAACGCCAGCCGCCCGATGCGGGTGAACTGGTGCACTGCGGAGAGCCCGCCGAAGGTCACGTGATCCTCGACGACCACGTGCCCGGCCAGCGCTGAAGAATTTGCCAGGACGCAGTAGTCGCCGAGCTGCACGTCGTGCGCCACGTGGCTGTTGGCCATCAACAGGCAGTGGTTGGCGACGCGGGTGACGCCGCCGCCGCCCGCCGTGCCGAGGTGCACGGTGGCGAACTCGCGGATCGAGTTCTGGTCGCCGATGATCAGCCGGGTGAGCTCGCCGGCGTACTTCAAATCTTGTGGGATGGCGCCCACCGACGCGAACTGGAAGATCTGGTTGTCGCGCCCGATGGTGGTGTCGCCCTCGATCACCGCGTGCGGGCCGACCCGCGTGCCGCGCCCGATCTTCACCTTGGGCCCGATCACGGCGAAAGGCCCCACCTCGACCGCGGAGTCGAGCTCGGCGTGCTTGTCCACCACG
>Ga0213851_1892561_pt1 | contig 17207 bp, 13 predicted proteins | sample ABR_2014_MetaT_FD_164455 | JGI IMG/M metagenome (GOLD analysis project Ga0213851, IMG submission 164455) | Metatranscriptome of freshwater sediment microbial communities from post-fracked creek in Pennsylvania, United States - ABR_2014... | ecosystem: Environmental > Aquatic > Freshwater > Creek...
CTCGCGCAAGAGAGCGATCCCGGCGCGCTGCCCCACGCGCTGGCAGTGCAGCTCGCCCGGGATCATCTCGAGCGCGCCCTGCAGCTCGCGCCGCCCGACTCGGGCGACGTGTTCGACGGGCTGGGCGACGGCTCGCTGCGGCCCGCGTCCGCCGAGGTGGTTCCACTCGACAAGGAGCTTGCCGCCGAGATGGGCGCGCCCGCGCAGAAGAGCACGCCCCCGGCAGCGCCTGCGCAGGCCGAATCGCAGGATGCGACTGCGGCGCCATCGGAGTTGGCGCGGGCACGAGCACTGGCTGCGTCGATTCCGCCAGGAGATCCGCTCGAGCCCGAAGCCCGCGAGGTGGCGGCCCTGGCCGCCCTGGCCGCGGGTGACGCCGACGGCGCCGCCAACGGCTATCTCGCGCTCGCTCAGTTGCCGGTCTCGCGCGGGGACGAGGCAGCCCTGCAGCGCCGCGACCAGGCGTACCTCCAACTCGCCCGGCTCGCCTACCAGGGCGGCGACGACGCGCGCGCGGCCGCGCTCTACGATCGCGTCGGCCGCAGCGGTCCCCAGTGGCTCGACGCGCTCTTCGAAGCGAGCTGGTCCCGCTTCCGGCAGGCGCAGGACGAGCAGGCGTTGGGGAACCTCCTGACGCTGCACGCGCCCTTCTTCGCCGCGCGCTTCTTCCCGGAATCGTTCGTGCTCAAGGCGGTGGTGCTCTACCAGAACTGCCGCTACCCGGACGCCCGCGCGGTGCTGCGCGACTTCGAGCAGCGCTACCGGCCGCTCCACGACGGGTTGGCCGCGACGCTCGCCAGGCTGACCACGCCGCAGGCCGCCTCGGACTTCGTGGCCCGCGGGGCGGTCGAGCTGCAGCAGGCCGTGCCGCGGGCGGCGCGCGAGGAGGTGGCGCGCCTCGAGCAGGAGCCCGACGTGCAGGGCGCGGCGCAGGCGGCGCTGCAGCTCGCGCAGGAGATCGATTCGCTGGACCGCAGGCCGGCCTCGTTCCGCAGATCGGCGCTGGTGACCCGGGTGGCGCCCTTGGCGCAAAAGGCGCGCCTCGCGCTGCTCGAATCGGCGGGGAGCAAGCTGCTCTCGCGGCTCCGTCAGGAAAGGACGTCGCTGCGCGAGCTGCTCGGACAGTCGCTGCGGCTCTCGTATGAGATCGCGGGCCGGGAAAAGGCGCTGGCCGGAGATCCGTCGCAGGGCCTCGCGCGCACGCAGCGCAATCATGCGCAGGTGGCCGACGACGAGGAAGAGTGGCCCTTCGAGGGCGAGTATTGGCGCGACGAGCTGGGGAGCTATCGCTACCAGCTCGGCCAGCGCTGCAAGCAGGCGCGGAAGCCGGTCCAGCTCGCGTCGGGGCCCAAGCCCGCCGACTCGGACGTGGCCGTGCAGGCGCAGCCGCCGCGCCGCGATCCGGCGTTGCTCCACCCGCACGTCGAGCAGATCGCGATCGCGAAGGAGCACGAGCAGGAGCAGTCGCTCCGCCGCGCCATCGAGCTGGGCGGTTCCGCGCCGCAGCAGGCCGAGCTGCTGGCCCGCCTGGCGGGAACGCTGCGCGCGCGCGGCCTTACGCTCTCGATCCTCGCGCAGGCGAAGGCGGACGCAGGCGACCCGTCCGCCGACGCCGATCGCGTGCAGGCCGAAGCCGCGCGGACCGAGGCCGTCATCCGCTACCGCGAGTTCCTGACCCGGTACCCGCAGGCAGATCGCAACGACGAAGCGCTCTTCTTCCTTGCCGACACCCTGCAAGATTCGGGGCGCGACGACGAGGCGCTGCAGGCTGCGCGCGAGCTGACCCGCCGCTTCCCGCGCTCGAAGTGGGCGCCCGCCAGCCACGTCTTCATCGGCGAGCACCTCTTCGACCAGGCGAAGCTCGTGGAAGCGCTCGCCGAGTACCGGGCGGCTGCCGAGGTGCCGTCGGACGAGGTCTATCCGTACGCGCTCTACAAGGCCGCCTGGTGCCGCTTCAACCAGAGCGCGTTCGCCGACGCGATGAAGCTCCTCAAGCGCGTCGTGGACGTGTCCGCCCGAGCGGATGACGCGAACACGGTGCAGCTGGGCCGGGAAGCGCGGCGCGACTACGTGCTCGCCTACGGCCGGATCGGCGCGCCCGACCGCGCGCACGACGAGTTCGTCAAGCAGTTCGGCCAGACCGCGGGCCTCAAGATGCTGGAGCAGTACGGCAAGCTGCTCTTCGACACCGGCCGAGACCCGGAGGCGCAGCTGATCGCGCGGCAGTTGCTCGCCCTGCACGGCGATGCCCCGGCGGCGGCGCTCGATCAGACCCGGCTGTTGGTGATCGCGCAGCGCACCGGCAAGCGGCGAGATCTGCTGCAGCAGGCGAAGGCGCTGGTCGAGACCTTCCAGCGGGTGCGCAAGGATCCCTCGAGCGAGTCGCAGGCAGAAGCGAACCGCCTCGGCGAGGAGACGCTGCGCAACCTCGCCGTGCAGATCCACAACGAGGCGAAGAAGACCGAGCTCGACGAGACCTGGGACGCCGCGCGCGCCCTCTACGCCGACGACCTGACGCTCTTCCCCGACGCGCCCGACTCGTACGACCTGCGCTTCTTCTACGGCGAGCTGCTCTACGGGCGGAACATGAAGGCGCAGGCCGCCGAGCAGTACGAGGCCGTCGTCAAGCTGGATCTGGCCTCGAAGAACCCCGGCAAGTGGCTGCAGAAGGCGGCCTGGAGCGCGGTGCTGGCGCGCAACGAAGCGATCTTCGGCGAGCGCGAGGAGAAGGACCGCGGCGAGCACCGCGCCCAGCGCGCGCTCTCGGCCGACGAGCAGAGGCTCGCCGCCGCCTGCCGGCTCTATCTGGAGGCGTTGCCCGGCGGGCCGCACGCGGTGGAGGTGGCGTTCAAGGTCGGGCGGCTCGAGTACCTGTCGGGCGATCTGACCGCGGCGCAGCAGCACCTCGCCTCGATCGCCGTCGAGCATCCGCAGCACGAGCTGGCCGAGTACGCGGCGAATCTGGTGCTCGACATCTCCAACCTGCGCAAGGATTGGGCGGGCATGCACGCTTGGGCGGTGAGGTTCCTCGGCGACAAGCGGCTCACCGCGCGCGCCGGGCTGGCGCAGGATCTCAAGCGCATCGAGGAGGAGAGCGCGTATGCGCTGGCCGGCGCGGCGGCGACCGACGCGGGCAAGGCGCAACAGTTGCTCGCGTTCGCCTCGACCCACCCGCACGGGCAGCTCGCCGACAAGGCGCTCTTCGGCGCGGCGGCGGCGCTTTCGCGGGAGGGCCGGGTCGACGAGGCGCTGGCGGCGCGGGCGCGGGTCTGGCAGGAGCAGGCGCAGTCGCCGCTGGTGTCGCGCGCGCTGCTCGCGTCGGCGGCCGATCGGTCCGCGGTGGGCGACTTCAGCGAAGCGGCCGCTCTGCTGGAGAAGTATGCGCAAGCCTTCCAGAAGGAACAGGCGACGAAGAAGTGGCGGCGTGAGCATCCGTCGGCGAGCAGGCCGGGGAACGAACCGCAGCTCTACGACGAGCAGAAGGCCCAGGCCGGACTGCACGACGCGGCGATCTTGCGGGAGGCGCGCGGCGAGCTGAAGCAGGGGCTTTTGGATTACGCGCTGGCGCTGCAGATCTGGAAGACCGCGCCGGACCGCGAGGAGTCGCTGATCGCGCAGGCGCAGATTCACGCCAGGCTGGGCGAGACCGCGCGGGCGGCGCGCGCGCTGACCTCGGTTGCTCGCGAGGCGAAGAGCCCGGCCGTGCAGCTCAAGGCGTGGCACGAGGCCGCCAAGCTCTACTCCAAGGTACGCGAGACCGGAAACGCGCAGTGGTCGTGGACCGAGCTGGAGCGCATCTACAAGTCGATGGGCCCGCGCGCGCGGGAGAAGCTGCCGCCCGAGACGGCGGCCGCCGCGGCCGAGGCGCACCTCGCGCTCGGGAGCGCGGCGTTCGACAACTTCAAGAAGCAGCGGATCGAGGCGCCGCTCACTGCCACGCTCAATCGCAAGCTGGCTCTTTTGACGGCTGTGAAGAGGCGCGCCGAGGAGACGGTGGCGCGGGGGCAGGCCGAGCCCGCCGTCTGCGCGTTGGCGCAGCTGGGCGAGGCCCAGTTCCTGCTCGCGCAGGCGCTCGCGCAGAGTCCCTTCCCACCGGGGTTGAACGCGGAGCAGCGCAAGCTGTATCGCGCCGCGCTGGCGGAGAAGGCGCAGCCGATCGTCGCCGATGCGAAAGAGACGCTCTCGGGAGCGGACGGCAAGGCGCGCGAGCTGGGCGTGAGCGGCGCCTGCACCGTCAGGACCGCCGCGCTGCTCGAGAAGCTGGGCGCGAAAGCGGCGCCGCGGCCGCAGCTTGCACTGGCCCCCGCCGAGGTGGCCGGGGCGCCGGAGATGATGGACGCGCGCAACCTCGCCTCCGAGCGGGCGAAGCGGCTGCTCACCGAAGCGATCGCGGCCGAGGGAGCGCTGCCGGTGGAGCAGTCGATCGCGAAGTTCCAGGCCGCTGCGGCAGCGGAGGGCACGCCGGGGGCGGCGCTCTTCGATCTCGCGATCGCGCTGGACCGCGCGGGTCGGGCCGCAGAGGCGGAGCAGGCGTATCACGCTGCCGCGAACGTGAAGGGCGCGCTCGGCTACGACGCTGCCGCGCGGCTGGCTGCGCTCGCGGCGTCGCGCGGAGATGCGCCGGCCGCGCGTGACGCGCTCGCGCTGGCGGCGTCCTTGATGCCGCAGCCGGCGCTGGTCCTGCGCGCGGAGATCGAGCTCGCGCTGGGCAATCCCGCGGCCGCACAGGCGGCGGCCCGGATCGCGCTCCAGCGATCGCCGTCGGACACGCGCGCACTCTGCGCGATGGCCCGGACGCAGCTCGCGACGGGAAATCCGGGGGCGGCAAGGGTTCTCGCCGCCCGCGCGGCGCAGCTCGATCCGTCCGACGCCGGGCCTCTCTTGGTGTCGCTGGAGATCGCCCGCGCCGCCGGCGATCCCGCCGCAGAGCTCGCCGCCGCACGCGCCGCCGCGAACGCCGAACCCGACTCGCCAGCCGCCGCGCTGGCGCTGGGCCGCGCGCTCTACGAACGCGGCCAGACCCGGGAGGCGCTCTCGATGCTCGAGCAGGCGACCGAGCTGCACCCCGCCTCCTATCCCGCCCGCCTGGCGCTCGGCGAAGCGCTCGCTGAGGCGGGTCCGACGCGAGAAGCGGAGGCGGTGCTCGCGAAAGCGGTCGCCCTCTCGCCGCGCTCGGCGGAGCCGCACCTGGCGCTCGCCCGCTTGAAGCTCGATGGCGAAAGCGATGCCCAAGCCGCGCTCATGGAGGCAAAAATTTTCCTTACGCTGAGCACGCCGCCGCCGCCGCCGGGGCATCCGATCCACGCTTTGGTGCAGCGCTGCGAGGAAGCGCTCAAGCAGAGGACTCAGGCATCTGTCGTGCAGTAGCCAGGTGAAGTCGTTGCGGGGTGTGCGGTGGCGGGTAGTTGGGGGGAGGGGCAATGACCAGGAACTGGCTTCTGACTGCAGCCGCGGTCGCTGCCCTGGCAACAGGCGCAGCGGCCGGCAGCCAGGCGACCGCCCGGCCGCCCGAGCGGCAGCGCCGCACCATCCTCCACTTCGGCGAGGACGACATCCGCGGTGACATCACCCGCCCTGACGGCGAGTTGGTCCAGGCGCCGCGCAAGGTGGCCGAGCAGAGCCTGGTCCGCGTCCGCAAATCCTTCCTCGATCGCGCTTTGGCCGCACCGTTGCGCGGGCGCTGATTCCGCCCTCTGGAGACACGATGATCCCGATCGTCCTCAAGGTCTACGACGGCGGCAAGCTGAAGAACACGCGCGCCTTCCGCGCCGAGCGCATCCGGCTCGGCAGCGCGCCCGGAGATCTGGTGCTCGATGCCACCGGCGTCGCGCCGAGCCACGCGCTGATCGAGGTGGGCGCGACCGGCGTGGTGCTGCGCGCGCTGGGCACCGCGCCGCTCTACTTGAACGGCCAGCCGATCATCGCCGCGCCCCTGCGGCACGGCGACCTCATCTCCCTCGGCGAGCTGCGCATCCTTGTGGAGCTGCAGAAGAGCGGCGTTGCGCCGGCCCCGGCCCCTCAGCAGCCGCAGCGCGCGCGACCGCGGCTGCAGCTCATCCAAGGCGACGAGGACGCGCCCGAAGCCGGGCACCGCGCTCCCACTCTCTCGGTGGTGCGCCAAGCCGCCGAGATCGGATTGCTGCGGCTGCCCGAGATCGACGAGGCTGCGCCCGAGCAGGGTTTGCAGGAAGAGATCGCCCGATCAGAGCCCGAGCATCCTGCGCCGCCGCAGACGGCCGCGCCGCGCTCGCCCGCGCCGCATGCACCTGCGCCGCCCTCGCCCGCGCCGCATGCACCTGCGCCTCACTCGGCGGCGCCGCATCCGCCCGCGCAAGAGAGCGCGGTCGCTGCTCCCGAGGAAGACCGCGCTTCGGAAGCACCCGCCGAGGATGAAGTGGTTCCGGGGCCTGCCTGCGCGGCGGTCCCGCGTCCCGACGATCTGCCCGCTCCCCGCCCGCGTCCCGAGCTGCCCCGCGTCGTTCCGCAGGGCGGCGAGTGCGCCGAGGCGGAGCTCTTCTGGGGCTCGACCCGCGTCAGCGTCTGGCAGCTCTTGCCCGGCGAGAGGCTGATCGCAGGTTCCGAGGCGGGCTGCCAGGCGATGCTCTCGGGGATCTCGCGCGCGGCGGTGCTGCGCAGCGACGTCAACGGATGGACCGTCGCGGCCCCGCGCCCACTGCAGCTCTTCCTCGAGGAGGAAGGGCGCGTGCTGGGCGGGTCGGAGCTCCTGGTCCGCGGGCGCAGCCAGGCCGACGCGCACGGCCTGGTGGTCCCCCTGCCGCACCGGGCGGTGGCGGTGTTGGTGAGCGGCAACCTCTCGCTGCGCCTGCGTCGCGTGCAGGGCGTGGCCCGGGTGGGCGCCGAGCAGACCGACTGGAAGGGCGTGCTGGCTGCGTCGATCGTGGCGGTGCTGATGATCGTCGGCATGAAGTTCTGGAGCGCGGCGGTGCCGCCCCAGCACGCGACCGGCGAGCCCGAGCTGATCCAGCCGCGCCCGCTGATCGTGCGCGCTGCCGCGCCCCGGCCCAACCACACGCCTGTCGAGGTGAAGTCGCAGGCGCAGGCGCGGCGCGATCCCGGCATCGCCGTCGCCCGCCACCAGGGCGAAGAGGGGCAGGCCGGCAGCAAGACCGCGCCCCGCCGCAATGCCCGCGCGCAGCGCAAGATGGACGACCGCGCGCTGGTGGCCCAGACCGGCCTGCTCAAGGCGCTGGGCGGCGGCAAGGGCCAGAACGATCTCTTCGGCATCGCGCTCGAGAAGGGCACCGTCGACGCCATGGGCCACCTCACCGGCCCCCGCGTGGCCGACGCCCGCGGCGACTCCGCCATGGGGCTCAAGTCGCTGGGCGGCCAGGGCGGCGGCGGCGACGGCTCGGGCCTGGGCCTCGCCCGCATCGGCACCAACGGCATCGGCGGCGGGCTCGCCAACTACGGCGACGGCAAGGGCGGCCTGCGCGGAAAAGAGAGCTCGGAGATCGGCCTCGGTCCCGGCAAGCCCGAAGTGCAAGGCTCGATCGATCCCGAGCTGATCCGCCGCGTCGTCCACGACCACCGCGCGCAGATCCGCACCTGCTACGAGACCCAGCTCACCGTCAAGCCCAGCCTGGCCGGCAAGCTGGTCTCGGCCTGGACCATCGACCAGAGCGGCGTCGTGACCGAGGCGCACACCCAGGAGAGCACGCTGCGCGATCACGCCGTGGAGAACTGCGTCGCCCAGAAGATCAAGACCTGGCGCTTCCCGATTCCCAAGGGCGGCGGTGAAGTCTTCGTGACGTACCCCTTCATCTTCACCCCCGGCGGCTGAGAAGCGTATGCTCGCGGGCGGTGCGGTTCATCTGCCCAGCCTGCGAGTCGGTCTTCGAGAGCGGGGCGCGTCCGCCTCCCTCCGCTCCCGCGCTCCCCAGGGGAACGACGTGATCTCGCACCCGCCCATCCCGCTGCCCGACCAGTGGACGCTGGGCGACCTCGAACGCATGCGCCTGATCCTGCGCGGCGGGTCGGTGATCGACTGGCGTCGGCTGCACTTCCACACCCGGGAGGAAGCCGATCGCTACCTGCGGCTCTGCCTCTTCGACCCCGACGATCCGTTCGATCGGACGCGCCTGCAACGCATCCTCGACGAATCGGTCGACTACCTGCGCACCACCTTCCGCTACGCGGTCAACGAGGAGGTCGCGCATCCTCGCCAGATCCAGGATCTCTTCCTCTTCGCATCGGGCGTGGCCAAGCCCAAGCTGCGCCGCATCGCCTGCCTGGTGCTGAAAGTGATGCACGTGATCCACCACGTCGAGGCGCGCGGCCTTCTGCATCGCTCCCGCGTCAGCGAGGACGAGCTGTGCCAGCTCGTCACCCAGCGGGTGGACGCGGCCATCGAGCAGCTCCGCCGCGAGGGACTTCCCATTGCGGCCGCCGCCGGCAGCGTGAAGACCCGACACAGCGTGATCACCAAGCTGCTGGCGAAGAAGGAGACGCTGGCCGCGCAGATCTTCGACCGGGTCCGCTACCGCGTGGTCACCGCCGATCGCGAGCACGTCCTTCCAGTTTTGGTGCGGCTCTGCGATCTGCTGATCCCGTTCAACTTCGTCGTGCCCGGGCAGACCCAGAACACCCTCCTGTCGTTCCGCAAGCTGATCCACGACTGGCCCGGGTTGCGGGTGCTGGCGCCCGATCTGCAAGTCGGGCTGCACCTCGAGGATCACGATCGCCGCGACGCCGATCCCGCGCAGGCCAACGAGTTCTCGGGCGACTCGTACAGGGTGCTCAACTTCGTCGTCGATCTTCCTGTACACCTGCCCGAGCACGCCGTCGAGGCGGGCGACGGGCGGATCGCGTTCTGCATGGTGGAGCTGCAGTTCGTCGATCAGGCGACGGCCAGCGCCAACGAGAAGGGCGAGAACGCGCACCAGCGCTACAAGAAGCGTCAGCTCCTCAAGGTGCTTCGGCGGCTGTCGCGCGGCCTGGTGGTTCCCAGGGGGACCAGGCCAGCGCAGAAGTAAACATCGCGGGCGCGGCGCGCCTTGAGATTAGCCCGCTCGGCTTGGCAACGTGGAGGGATGCGCAGCAGCCCCACCGCCTTCGTCGAGAGCTGGCTGCGGCGCCGCGCGGCCACGCCGGACGTGGCGCTGCTGGCCCAGGACACGCTCGACGTGCTCTGGGCGCGCGCGCGGCGATCGCTCACCGAGCTGTCGTTGCAGGCGCTGGGGCGCAATGCGCTCGAGAATGCAGTCAAGCAGTTCCCGCTGCTCGCCGACGCGCGCGTGACCCAGCGGGGCTTCGAGCTGGGCGCCTCCGCCGGAACGCCGCGCGCCGATCTGCTCGCCTCGCTGGGCGGGCTTTTGGTGGAGTTCCTCGCCCTCGTCGAAGACACCTCGGGCGACATCCTCGCGCCCGCGTTGGAGGCGGAGCTGCTCCGCGTCGCGGGCGGCCGGCGCACGCCGCCCGGCGGCGTGAGGCCCGTCGCCGGCGGATGAAGCAGAAGACGCGCCGGCAGCTCGAGCTGGGGTTCGGGGCCCAGGGAAGTCTGCGGAGCGCGGGGGCTGCGCGCGAGCGGCGCGCGCCCGATCGATTCGACCTGGGCTACGCGCGGCTGCGGCAGCTCTACGACCTGGGCAAGCTGCTCGGCACGGCGGAGCCGACCGCCGCCATCCCGGAATTGCTGCGCTGCCTGGGGCGCACGGTCCCCCTGCGGGTCGCGATGCTGGTGGAGTTGGCGGCGAGCGCGGCGCACACCGTGGCTGCGCGCGCGAGCGGCGTTCCCGACCCGGAGCTGGAGCTGGCGGCCGGTCATGCCCGCGCGTGTCTGGCGCGCCTCGCGGGCACCAAGGAGCTCGCGCAGGGGCGGCTGCAGATCGAGGCGGAGCCGCTGCCGCTCGCTGCCCGGCGGGGCCCTGCGGGCCGCAGTCCGTTCGCGGCGCTGCCGCTCCTGCTCGATCGGCGCGAGGTGTGCGGGGCCCTCTACGTCCGCGGCGCGCGCGCGCTGGGCGAGGCGGACCTCGCCTTCCTGAGCGCGGCAGCCGATCAGATCTCGCTGGCTTGGGATCGCCACGCCGCCTGGCAGCGCGAGGTGCGCCTGCGCGAGCGCGCCGAGGCGCTGGACCGCGCGCAGAAAGACCTGGTGGCGGTGGTCTCGCACGATCTACGCAACCCGCTGGGCGCGGTCCTCTTGGGCATCTCCACGCTGCGCCGCTGGCCGCGGATGGAGGCGGGAAAAGTGCGCGAGCACCTCGACGCCATCCAGCGCGCCGCCGAGCGCGCCAACAAGCTGGTGCACGATCTCCTCGACGTCGCCCGCCTGGACGCTGGACATCTCCAACTTGAATTGGCACCTATCGACCTGGGAGCGCTGGTGCGCGAAGCGGCGGAGCTGATGCGGCCCCTGCTCGCCGAGCGCTCGCTCGGCTGCGAGACGCAGATCGGCGAGGACCTTCCGCCCGTGCAGGCCGATCGCGAGCGCGTCCTCCAGGTCCTCTCGAATCTGATCGGCAACGCGCGCAAGTTCGGCCGTCAGGGCTCCGCGGTTTCGCTTACGGTGTGGCAGGAGGACGGTGAGGCGCGCTGCTGCGTCGCCGACGAGGGGCCCGGCATCGCCGCGCAGGATCTGCCGCGCATCTTCGACCGCTACTTCCAGGGACCGCACGGCCCGGCGGCGCACGGCTTCGGGCTGGGCCTTTCGATCGCGCGCGGCATCGTCGAGGCGCACGGCGGCCGCATCTGGGTGACCAGCGAACCTGGCCGCGGGAGTCAGTTCTTCTTCACGCTGCCGCTGGCTTGACCGCCGCGCCGACTCGCGATACTCGCTCCGTCCCCGGTACGGCACCGTAGCCAAGTTGGTAAGGCAAGGGACTGCAAATCCCTCATTCCCCGGTTCGAATCCGGGCGGTGCCTCCACTCGGCCGGCCGGAAAGACTCGGCATTTCAGAGTGATCCCGCCGGTTGCGCGCAGGGGATCGGGCGGGTAGGGTCAGCGCGTGTTGACCCTCCTCGCTCTCGTCCTCGGTGCCGCCGTGTCCGACGCCTCGAAGGATCCCGCGGCCCAACTCGCCCAAAAGACGCTGGCCGCGGAGCTGGGCATCGCCGAAAGTTCCATCCACGTGCAGTCGGTGGCGGCCGCCGAATGGCCGGACGCGAGTTTCGGGTGCCCGCGCAAGGGCATGCAGTATGCGCAGGTCATCACCCATGGCCACCGCGTCGCGCTCGAGGCCGGCGGGCGCGTCTACCACGTTCACGTGAGCGGCAGCGAGGCCGTCGTCTGCGACTCCCCGAAGAAGGGCGGCGAGCGTCTCGTCGGGGCCGCGCGCCTGAGCGAGCAGGCGCGGCGCGATCTGGCAAGCCGCCTCCAGGTTCCCGTCGAGAAGGTGAAGACGATTTCCCTGCGACCGCACACCTGGCCCGACGCGAGCCTCGGCTGTCCCAAGCCCGACATGTCGTACGCGCAGATGGAGACGAAGGGCTTCGTCATCGAGCTGGAGGCGGGCGGAAAGAAGTACCGCTACCACTCGGACATCGAGCGTCTCGTCCCCTGCGATCGATGAAAAGGGCCGCCCCGCCGGTTGGCGAGGCGGCCGCGCTCATCCGTCGCGCGATCCGAGCGCCGCTCCGAATCAGCTCGCCGGATGCGCCGCGCAGCGGTCGGTCCACGGCTGCTCGTCGAGGACGGCCGGCAGCAGCGCCTCGCCACAGACGGCGCAGCGGCCGAAGCGATCGGTCTCCGCGCGCTTGATGCCGCGATCGATCAGCTCGAGGAAGCGCCGCAAGCGCAGCTCCTTGTCGCTCGCGCCGCCCTCCGGGATGCCCGCGTCCAACTCGACCTCCTTGCCGGAGAGGACCTGCTCGAGCAGGGCCGCGACGTCGGAACCCTTGGCGAGGAGCGCTCGCTTCCACGCGCGCAGGCGAGTGGTGTCGCGCAGATGGCCGTCGCTGAGCATGGTCGGATTGTAGGGGCCGCGCCTCGCCATCTCCATCTTCTCTGTGCCGCCGCGTCGCATCGCGATAGTTTCGCGCGATGTTCCGCTCCTGGTTTGCGACCTGCCCGCGCGGCGCCGAGCCCGCGCTCGAGGGCGAACTGCGCGGGATCGGCGCGAAAGGCATCCGGCCGGGGCAGGGTGTCGTTCGCTTCACCGGCGAGCGCTCGCTGGCCCTGCGCGGATTCCTCGAGCTGCGCACCGCGCTGCGCGTGCTGGAGCCCGTGGGCGAGTTCCAGGCCAACACTGCCGACGAGCTGTACGCGGGCGCCTCGCTGCTCCCGTGGCCCGATCTGATCGCGAAGGGCCAGACGCTGGCCGTCTCCGCGACGGGGCGCGCCGAGGGCCTGACCAACACCCACTTCGTCGAGCAGCGCCTGAAGGACGCGGCGGTCGACGTGCTGCGCGAGAAGAAGGGCTTCCGCCCCGACGTGGACCCGCGCGCGCCCGACGTGCCGATCGTCGCCCACCTCTACGGCGGGCAGTGCAGCGTGTCGCTCGATCTCTCGGGAGAGCTGCTCTCCAACCGAGGCTACCGCCTGCGCACCGTGGAGGCGCCGCTTCGCGAAGCGTTGGCCGCGGCGGTGGTGCTCTACTCCGGATGGGAGGGCGTGACGCCGCTGCACGATCCGGTGTGCGGCTCGGGAACGCTGGCGATCGAAGCGGCGCTCTTCGCCGCCCGGCGGGCGCCGAATGCGGAGCGGCGGCTCGCTTGCGAGCGCTGGCCGCGCACGGCTGCGGAGGACGCGCGCACGCTGGCGGCGCTTCGCGAAGAGCTCGCCGCCCGGGTGGTGAAGCCGCCGCCGATCTTCGCCTCCGATCGCGACGCCGACGCGGTGGATGCGTGCAGGGCCAACGCGCGCGCCGCCGGCGTTTCGCTGCAGATCTCCCAGGCCGATGCGCGCGAGATCGCGCCGCTCGATCCGCCCGGCCAGCTCCTGCTCAACGTCCCCTACGGCGATCGGCTGGAGGCGGGCGGCCGCAAGCAGCTCAAGACTTTCTATCACCAGCTCGGCGCGGCCCTGCGCCCGCTCGCAAACCATCGCGCGAGCATCCTCAGCGGCAGCGAGGACTTCGAGAGCGCTTTCGGCATCCGCCCGCGCGGGCCGCGCCGCACGCTCTGGAACGGCCCGCTCCGCTGCACGCTGTATGGGTACGAGCTCTGAGTCGCGCGCTCACCCGCTGAATGTCGCGGTCGAGGTCGCAGTCGCTGTCGCGGTCGACAGCCTGCAGCCTATTTCCTCAGTTTCTTGACGACGGAGCTCTCACCACGTTCCAGGTCGAAATCCGTGCCGTCGAGATCGCGCGGCAGGTCGCCCTTGCTGCGTGAGCGTCCCGCCCGCTCGGCCTGCTCGAACTCGCTCTTGTTGCCCTCGACCTCGCGGCCGGCCTGCAGGCCGGCCGCCAGCGTGTCGGTGCGCTTCGCGAAGTCGGTGGCGGCCTCGCGGTAGATCTTGTCGCCCGTCCTGCTGCCCTCTCCCTCGTTCTTCGTCTTGTCAGCCATGAAGGCCTCCGGGACGAAGGTGGCGACGGAGCCGCGAGTCCGCTCAGTCGGCCGCTTGCTTTGGAACCAGGAGGCTGCGGAAGGCGGGCTCCATCTTCATGCGGTCCCCGTGGAGACAGGACGCTGCGAAAGGGGGACACCATGTTCATGGTGTCCCCGTAGAGGTGGAGTGCCCAGGACAGGACTCGAACCTGTACGGTTTTACCCACCAGCCCCTCAAGCTGGCGTGTCTGCCAATTCCACCACCTGGGCGATGGCCGGGCCGCGGCTTCTAGCACCGCTCCGGTTTCGCTGCAAGACTCCTACTTCTTGGCCGGAGCGGCAGCCGGGGCGGGCTTGTTGGCCGGCGCCGGAGCGGGCTTGGCGTCCGGTTTCGCGGGAGCCGCGGGTGCAGCTCCCGCGGCCGGCGCGGCAGGAGCGGCCGCGTCGGTCGTCTTGGGGGCGAGATCGTTCTTCTTCGCGGCGGCGTCCTGAGCGGCCAGGTTGCGGCGGGCGCGCAGCACCGAGTCGCTGTGCGACGAGCGCCAGGCCAGCGTCAGCGAGGTGATCATGAAGATGATGGCGCAGGCCGTGGTGACCTTGGAAAGGAACGTCACCGACCCGCGCCCGCCGAACACGGTCTGCGAGCCGCCGCCACCACCGCCGAACGCGGCCATCCCGCCGTCTTTTCCCGGCTGGAGAAGGATGACGAAGATGAGGAAGATGCTGACGAAGACGTGGAGGGCGATGATGAACGCGAAGAATCCCATGGGGGTGCGCGCATAACACGCCACCTCGGGCTCGGCAAGCGCCGCTTCGGACAGCGCCGCTCGCCCAACGCCCCAGCCTTCGGTCTCCAACCTCCAGCGCTCTTTCTTGCTGGAGGCCGGTGGCTGGAGGCCGGAGCCTCTTTTCGACTTCTCCGCCGCGTGGTAAACTACAAGCTGCGAAGGTGTATTCAGGGGAGGTTCGCAATGCCCGCCGCAGCACGCCTCGGAGACAACGCGCAGATCGACGCCGACGCGCACGGCTGCCCCTCCTGCCCGCATCCGGGCGTGGGGCCCATCGTCGCCGCCTCTGCCGACGTCTTCACCAACGGCAAGCCCCAAGGCAGGCAGGACGACCTCGGCATCCACGCGATCTGCTGCGGCCCAAACAACTACCAGATCGCCAAGGGATCCCCCACGGTCTACGTCAACGGCAAGCCGGCGGCGCGGATGCAGGACAAGACCAAGCACTGCGGCGGCTCGGGGCAGATCATCGAGGGTTCGCCCGACGTGCTGCTCGACGACGGCGCCGACGCCGAAGGCCTGGGCAGCTACGTCATCAATGCGCTCAAAATCCTCCTCGAGCAGGCGCTCGCCGACAAGAAGAAGCAAGCGAAGCAGGGCTCCGACTCGCACGGCGGCGGCGGGCCCGCGAGCGGCGGCGGCAAGGACGTCTCCAAGGATCAGAAGGACGAGAAGAAGGCGGGCTCGATCGCTTCGGCGAAGTGGAGCGTGCAGCGCGCCGCCAACGGGCAGGAAGTGGAGCTGCAGATCGAGTGCAAGGATCCCAATGGCAGCCTGACCATCGAGATCTGGGCCGCGAGCGCCGACCCGTCGCAGGACAAGAAGGTGAAGAGCGAGAGCGCCAGCGCCGCGAAGAACGTGAAGAAGAAGGTGAAGCTGGAGATCCCCGCCGATGCGGCCGGCACCAACGAGTCGCACTTCTACTTCGTGGTGAAGGACGGACAGGGCGGCGAGAAGAAGTCGGACACCATCTTCGTCGACCGGGCCCCGTTCAAGTTCTCCGTCTAAGCGTTCGATATGGCCAGCGCGCTCGACCTGCCCCCGATCAGCACCTCGATCCTCGCCGACGTCGAGCAGGCGGCGATCAACTTCGGCGTCACCCGCGATCAGATGACCGAGGCCGCCGCGCGCGCCGCCGCCGCGCTCTCGCGCAAGCTGCTCGACAACCAGCTCGGCGGATCGAGCGTGGTGGCGCTCTGCGGCGGCGGCGTCAAGTCGTGCGTGGCCCTGCACGCGCTGCGCATCTTGCACGGCTTCGGCGCGGAGTGCTCGGCGGTGTTGGCGGTGAGCGAGCGCGAGATGCGGCCCGAGACAGTCGCGGCGGCATCGGTCTGCGAAGCGCTGCGGATCTCGCTCTTGCAGCCGCGATCGCCGGCGGTGCGCGGCGCGGTGGCGGAGGCGGATCTGGTGATCGACGGCCTGGTCGGCGTGGGCCTCGACGGGGCGCCGCGGGATCCTTTGGCCAGCCTGATCCGGCTCGCCAACGAAGTGCGCTCCGACGCGCTCGCGCTCGAGTGCCCGAGCGGCCTCGAGCCCGACTCCGGCGAGCCGATGCCGCCCACCCTGAAGGCGCGCACCACGCTGGCTTTGGGGTTGCCTGCGGCGGGGCTCTTCGGAGCGCTCGCCTGGCAGTACACCGGGGAGCTGTGGCTCTGCGACATCGGCTACCCGCCGGAAGCGCTCGACGAGTCGGAGCTGGACGGCGACGGGATCTTCGAGTCGAACGAGCTGATCCGGCTCAGGTGAGCTACAGCCGGGCCACCTGATCCAACAGCGGCGCTAGCCCGCGCGCCTTCGCGTCCAGCGTGTACTCGGTGCGCGGCGGAAAGCCGTCGAGCACGCGCCGATCGACCAGGCCCGCCTCCACCAGATCCTTGAGCGCCATCGAGATCGCCCGCGGCGTGGCCGAGGGCAGCGCCGCCTTCAGCTCGCCGAAGCGCTGCGGCTTCTTGCCCAGCGCGTGCAGGATGGGCAGCGCCCATTTTCGCTGATCCGCTGCGCCCAGCTTCTGCAGCGCCGAGAGCAGCGCCTCGCCGCGCTCGGCCACCTTCTCACCTTTGCGGGTCAGCGCGGGCTCGGCTTCGCCCTCGACCAGCCCCTGCTCGGAGAGGGCCTTGAGCGTGGCGAGCAACGTCTGCCGGGAGACCTCCAGCCGCCGCGAGAGGGCGCCCGGCTTCTTCTCGGGCCCGTGAAGCAGCTCGACCAGGACGCTCAGGGACCACTGCCGATGGGTCAACTCGGAGAGATCGGACATGAGGTCAACTTAGTATACAAACCGGCGGGCCGTCCATACCGTTCGCCGGCTACATCTCGATCAAGCCCTTGCGCAGGCCTTCGGTGACGGCTTCGACCCGATTGGTGACCTCGAGCTTCTGGTAGATGTGCTCGAGGTGCGTCCGCACCGTGGCCCGCGAGAGCGTCAGCACCTGCGCCGCCTCGTTGTTGGAGAGGCCCTTGGCGATCAACCGCAGGATCTCGATCTCGCGCTCGGTGAGCGGCCGGGTCGGCGGCTCCTCGCGGTTGCCCGGAGGCAGGGGCCGCTTGTACGGCGCCTCCGGCGGCGCGCCTTCCTCGGGCACGTGGAAGTGCTTGAGCAGCCGCCGCGCGAGGTTGGGCTGGATCACCGAGCCGCCCGCTTTCACATCGCGGATGGCTTCGATGATCTTCCCGGAGCTGGCGCCCTTGAGCAGGTATCCCGACGCGCCCGCCTTCACTGCCTCGATCACCTTCTCCTCCTCGTCGAAGATGGTGAAGATCAGCACTTCCACCTTGGGCCAGCGCTTCTTCACCTCGCGGGTGACCTCGATGCCGGTCATGCGCGGCAGCCCGAGGTCCTGCAGGATCACGTCCGGCTGCTTCTTCTCGAGGAGCTCCAGCGCGGCCTCTCCCGAGAGCGCCGTCCCGATCACTTCGATCTCCTGCGACTCCGCCAGGATCTTGAGCTGGTTCTTGAGAATTTGCGGCTGGTCCTCCACC
>Ga0213851_1527249_pt1 | contig 16968 bp, 11 predicted proteins | sample ABR_2014_MetaT_FD_164455 | JGI IMG/M metagenome (GOLD analysis project Ga0213851, IMG submission 164455) | Metatranscriptome of freshwater sediment microbial communities from post-fracked creek in Pennsylvania, United States - ABR_2014... | ecosystem: Environmental > Aquatic > Freshwater > Creek...
CGTTCGATCACCCGCCGAGCGGAGCGAGACCGTGAAGGCGATCAACAAGGGAGTGCTGAACGCGCCGGAGTGGCGGCCCGCCGAGAACCTGCCGCGGGCGATCGAGGCGCTGCGCCATGCCCGCCGCGTGCTGATCACCATGCACCGCGGGCCGGACGGCGATGCGCTGGGCTCGGCGCTGGCGCTGGCCTGCGCGCTGCGCGAGCTCGGGCGCGAGGTCACCGTCTACAACCCCGACGAGCTGCCCTACAACTTCCGCTTCCTGCGCGGCGCGGACCAGGTGGCGCGCTCGGTGCCGGCGGAGGCGGCGTTCGACGTCAGCATCGCCACCGACGCGGGCGCCTTCGAGCGCCTGGGTCCCGAGGTGCCGCCGCCGCCGCGCCGGGGCGTCTTGATCAACCTCGACCACCACATCACCACCGAGCCGTTCGGAGACATCAACTACGTCGATCCGCAGGCGGCCTCGGTGGGCATCCTCGCCTACAAGATCATCCGCGGGCTGGGGCACGCCGTCAGCCGCGACGCCGCCGAGTGCATCTACGCCAGCATCCTCGCGGACACCGGCTGCTTTCGCTACTCGAGCACCGACCCGGAGTGCATGCGCATCGCCGCCGAGCTGATCGAGGCGGGCGTCGAGCCGTGGGAGATGACGGTGCGGGTCTACGAGCAGCAGCCGCTCGCGCGCATGAAGCTGCTCGCCGACGTGCTCGGCACGCTGGAGGTGCACGGCAAGCTCGCCACCATCACCATCACCAACGCGATGGTGGCGAAGACCGGCAGCGAGACGGATCTCACCGACGGCTTCATCAACTACGCGCGCTCGGTGGACGGCATCGAGGTGGCGGCGAGCTTCCGCGAGCCCCCCGCGGCGGGTGAGGATGGCGGGCCGAGCGCGTGGCGGATCTCGTTCCGCTCGCGCGGCCGGGTGAACGTGGCGGCCATCGCGCAGAAGTTCGGCGGCGGCGGGCACCACAACGCCGCGGGCTGCAGCATCGAGGGCGACGAGCAGGTGGTGCGTGCGCGCATCGCGGACGAGATCGAGCAGGCTCTTCGTGGTTGAATCGTCCGGGGTGGTGGTGGTCGACAAGCCCAGCGGCCCGACCAGCTTCGACGTGGTCCGGCGGGTGAAGGGCCTCTTCAAGACCAAGCGCTGCGGGCACACCGGCACGCTCGATCCCACCGCCACCGGCGTCTTGCCCATCTGCATCGGCGACGCGACCAAGGTGGCTTCCTTCGTCTCCGACGGCGAGAAGGAGTACGACGCCGTGGTCCGCTTCGGCGAGACCACCGACACGCAGGATTCCGCGGGGCGCACGCTCGCGACCAGGCCGCTGGGCGATCTCACCGAGGAGCGCGTGCGCGAGGCGCTGCAGGGCTTCGTCGGGCTGGTCGAGCAGACGCCGCCCATGTACTCGGCGCGCAAGGTGGACGGCAAGCGGCTCTACCAGCTGGCGCGCGAAGGCGTCGAGGTCGAGCGCGAGGCGCGGCAGGTGCACATCGACCAGGCCCGGCTGACGTTCTTCGGCGCGTCCGCCCCCCAGGGGGCCCCGAGCGGAGGCACTCTGGACGCGGGGATCTTCGTCCGGTGCTCCAAGGGCACGTACCTGCGCACGCTGGCCCACGACCTCGGCGAACGGCTGGGCTGCGGCGCGCATCTCAAGGCTTTGAAGCGCGTGCGGGTGGGACCCTTCGGCATCGAGGACGCGGTGGGGCTCGACACCCTGATGGCCGCCGCAAAGGAGGGACGGCCCCAGCTCGAGCGGCACCTCTTGCCGGTGGCGCGTGCACTCGCCGAGCTGGCCGAGCTGCAGCTCGACACGCAGCTGGCGCGGCAGGTGGCGCACGGGCACGCGCCGGGGCCTTCGGACCTGTCGCGGCTGCGGGCGCCGCCGTTCCCCAGAGGGCGCAAGGTGCGCCTGCTCTCTCCTTCGGGCCGCGTGCTGGCCGTGGCCGAGAGCGACGGGGTGGGCATGCTCAAGCTCCTGCGGGTGCTGGTCTCGGGTCCGCACGACCTGGTGGGGCGCTCCAGCGAGGACGAGTGACACCGTTTCCGCAGCCCGGCGAGCTGGTGGTGGTGGTCGCGGATCTCGACGTGTCTGGAGAGCGGCTGGCGGAGATGCGCGCCGCGTTTTCTCGTCCGGAGCTGGAGCGCTACGGCAGCTTCGCGCACGACCAGCACCGCTTCCGCTGGGGCGCCGCACGGGGGACGCTGCGGGAAGTGCTGGGAGCCGCGCTGGGCGAGGCGCCGGCCGGGATCGCCATTCGCTACGGAGCGCACGGCAAGCCGTACGTTCCCGGCCTGTGCTTCAACATCAGCCACTCGGGCGGGCGGGCGGCGATCGCGCTTGCGCAGGTCGAGGTGGGCGCGGACATCGAGCTCCCCCGGCCGCGCCGCACCGACGACATCGCGCGGCGGTTCTACGCGCCCGGTGAGATCGAGCGGCTCTTCGCGCTCGCCGACGCGGGCGCGCGCCAGGCCGAGTTCTTCCGCCTCTGGACGTGCAAGGAGGCGTTCCTGAAGGCGACGGGCGAGGGCCTCTCCCGCTCCACCCGCTCGTACGAGATCGAGTTGCTTCCCGACGGCAGCGCCCGCCTCCTCTGGGCAAAAGGAATCCCCGACGCAGCCACGCGCTACTCCGTGCATCCTCTCGATCCCGGCACTCCCTACCGCGCCGCCATCGTCGCCGAAGCGCCGTCCCTCACGCTGCGGACCATCACATGGCGCGGCTAAAAATCCGACGCAAAGGCGCAAAGGTCGCCGGAGGCCGGTGGCTGGAGGCCGGCGGCCGCTCTCAGATGGCGTCCAAAAATTCCGCGTTGGAGCGGAACTCGTTGAGCGACTTGAGCAGCCGCTCCATCGCCTCGACCGGCTTCAACGCATAGAGCGCGCCGCGCAGCTTCTTCACCTTCTCGTACTCGTGCTGCGAGAAGAGCTTCTCTTCCTTGCGGGTGCCGGAGGTCTGGATGTTGATGGCCGGGAAGATGCGCTTCTCGGCCAGCTGGCGGTCGAGGTTGATCTCGGAGTTGCCGGTGCCCTTGAACTCCTCGAAGATCACCTCGTCCATGCGCGAACCCGTGTCGATCAGCGCGGTGGCGATGATGGTCAACGAGCCGCCCTCTTCCGCGTTGCGGGCCGCGCCGAAGAGGCGCTTCGGCCGCTCCAGCGCGCGCGAATCGACGCCGCCCGAGAGGGTGCGCCCGCTCGACTCCACTTCCTTGTTGTAGGCGCGCGAGAGCCGGGTGATCGAGTCGAGCAGGATGACCACGTCCTTGCCCCCCTCGACCAGCCGCTTGGCGCGCTCCATCGCCATCTCGGCGACGTGCAGGTGCTCGTCGGTGGGCCGGTCCGACGACGAGGCGAAGACGTCCGCCTTCACCGTGCGCCGGAAGTCGGTGACCTCCTCGGGCCGCTCGTCCACCAAGAGGACGAACTGGATCACGTCAGGGCGGTTGATGGTGATGGCGGCGCAGATCTTCTGCAGCATGATCGTCTTGCCCGCCTTGGGCGGAGAGACGATCAGCATGCGCTGCCCAAGCCCGATCGGCGCGACGATGTCGATCACCCGGGTGATCAGCTCCTTGCTGGTGGTCTCCATCACCACCCGGTCGTCGGGGTCGATCACGGTCAGGTTCTGGAAGGCGGTGCGCTTTGCCGCCTCCAAGGGCGGCAGGCCCTCCACCAGGTCGGTCTTGATCAGCTGCGGGCGGCCGTTGCGCTTCACGGCCTGGCCGGTGAGCTGAACGCCGGGCCGGAGCTTGTCGCGGTCGATCATGTGCCGCGGCACCTCCGGGTCGTCCTGCTGCGGGAGGAAGTTGTACTTGGCGCTGCGCAGCCGGCCGTTGCCACGGTGGTCGATGTCCAGCACGCCCTCGATGGGCACCGCCGGTTCTTGTTGCCGCTGCTGCTGCGGGTGGCGCTGCTGCTGCTGGTGGTGGCGCTGGTGGCGCTGACCCGGTTGCGGTCCGGGCTGACCCGGCTGCGCTTGCCCGGGCTGGGGCGATTGCCCCTGGGGCTGCCCGCCTGGCGGCTGCGGCTGGCCCTCAGCCGCGGGCTGCGAGTCGGAGACCGGCGGCTTCGTCTCTTGCGGCGCGGCCACGTTGCCGTCGGGAGCGCTCTCCCGCTTTGCCACGTTTCCCTCCGGCGGCGTCTCGCGCGGCGCCACGTTGCCGTCGGGAGCGGCCTCTTCGGCTCCCTCGTCCAGGCCGTCGTTCTCGACGTCGACGATGCGGCCCTGCGCATCGAGCGGCGCTGGCACCTGGCCCTGACCGTGGCCCTGCCCGCCCTTACCGCGACGACCGCGGCCGCCGCGGCGCTGCCGGCGGAACCGGCGGCGCCCGCCTCCCTCTCCTGGCTGGCCCTGCCCCGGCTGCCCGTTGACGCTGGCCCCGTTCGGGCCGGGCTGCGGAAATCGCGCGTTGCCCGGCTCCGGCGCATCCGATGAGCTGGCTTGCGCGGGTTCCGGCGAACCGGGGGGACGCTGTCCTTCTCCGTTCATTTGCATGCTCCAGTTGCTACTTCTTCAACAGGCGGCTGAAGAAGCCGCCCTTGGCCTGCTCCGCCCGCTTGTTCTTCAGCCGGCGCAACTCGTCTCTGGCCTGTGTGAAATCGGGATCCTTGTCGTACGCCCTCTTGAGCAGCCCCCTGGCGCTCTCGAGGGCGCCCTGCGCTTCGAAGATCAGGGCACCGAACAGCACGCCGCTCCGCAATCGGGGTTCCAGCTCCAGCGCCTTTTCGACGTGCGGCTGCCCCTCGTCCGGCTGGCCGCTCTTCCGGAAGATGGCCATGCCGAGATACGCATGGAACTCCGCCTCGGAGTCGTTGAGCGCGATCGCCTCGCGAAACTGCACTTCCGCGTCCTCCCAGCGGCCGGCCTTGAAGAACAGCTCGCCTTTCTGGAAGACGCTCTCGGCGCGCAGGATGGCGGCGACGTCGGTGGGCAGGCCCTTGGCCCTCCGGTCGAGGTAGACGTCATGCTCCGCACGCTTCTCCTTGTCGACCAGCACCGAGTACGCCTCGCTCACCTTGGCGAACAGATCCTCCGCCGCCTTCCGCGCCGAGCCCAGTTCGAGGCCGCTGAAGGAGTCGGAGTGGAAGCGCTTGGCGGCCGCGAAGTAGGCGGCCTTGATCGCCTCGGGCTCCGCGTCCTTTCCGAGGCCCAGCACCTCGTAGTGGCTGGCGTCTTTCAAGTGATCGCGCTCGCCGAAGAGCATGCGGCGCGCGTTGGCCTCGTCCGGGGTGAAGACCTTGCCCTGGTCCTCGTCGCCCGCGCCCTGCGGCGCCCCGGGGTGCGGCCGGGGCGCCGACTGCGGTCCGCCCGCCGTGTGCAAAAGGCCGCTGCTGCAGAGGTAGTGCAGCAGCGGAAACTCCGTCTCCTTGATCCGCGCCATCACCTCGCCCACCGTCTTGCCGCCCGTGGCCAGCGGGGTGACGCTCTCGCCCGGCCAGATCGCCCTGACCGCGAACATCTCCTTCTCCAGCTCGGGGCTGCGGTTGAGCCGCTCCTGCGCGTGCGCTTCCAGCCAGTTGCGGGAACCCAACGGATCGGCGCGGCGCTTCGCCGCCTCGAGCAGCAGGGCCACCGGGCTCATTCTGAGATCTGGCACGCCGCTCAGCGCCTCCGCCGGCTTCTGCTCCAGGCGATAGTGGCCTTTGCTCCAGTCGAGTGCGCCCACCGCGACCTCGATGGTCTGCTGCTTGAGCGCAATCTTGAGCTGATCGGGCGTCATCACCCGCGCGCTGGCCAGCGCCTCGTGCAGAGGAATGCCCTGCTGCTTCGCCAGCGCCACCGCGCGATCGAACGAGGTCTGCTTGATCAGCCCCGAGGCGATCTGCGAGGCCCCCACCGTCTCGGACTTGAGGTTCGACTGCGCGAAGCGGACCAGCCCTTGCTGGAAGGTGATGGCGCGCTTCGCCTGGTCCTGTGTCAGCGTCAGCACGCCGGTGGCCTTGCTGCGGAGCAGCTCGACGAAGAGCGGCGCCACCGGCTTGTCGGCCAGCTCGCCCTCCATCGCCGGCGATGGGGCCTGGGCGCCCGTCAGCTTGGCCAGCGCGGCGCGCAGCGCGGCGGGCTCGAAGGGCTTGGCGAAGAACGCCGCCGGCTTGGCCCGCGCCGCGAAATCCGGCGGCAGCTGCTTGTAGACGCCGCTCACCACCACGATGGGCAGCTTCTCGCCCCAGGGCTGCGCCCGCGCCGCAGTCGCGAACTGGAAGCCGTCCAGCTCCGCCAGCACCAGATCCAGCACCACCGCCGAGAAGGGCGTGTTGGCCGCCGCCGCCTGCGCGCAGAGCGCCTGCGCTTCCTTGCCGGAGTTGGTGGTGCGCGCCGAGAGGCCCACTTCCGCGGCGATGGCGGAGATCAGCCGCGCCGCGCTGTGCTCATCCTCGACGATCAGGACCGTCAACGGCATCTACCGGATCTCCAGATCGCAGGGCAGGGCGGCGCGCAGAGTGCCGGGCTCGCCGAGGAGCCGCAGCGCCCGGAGCGCGCGGGGGGCCAGGCCGCCGGGCACCGCCGAGATCGCGCCGGCGCCGGCGAAGTCCGAGAGATCGGCGCGGGTATCGATCTCGTCGTCGATCTCCACCTCGCCCTCGCGGGGAATGTTCGCCCACTTCTTCGCCGACCAGATCGCGTCGTCGAACCCGCCCAGGTGATCGACCAGCTGCCGCGCCTGCGCCTGCGCGCCGGTCCAGACCCGGCCGCGCCCGATCGCATCCACCTCGGGCCGGCTGAGCCCGCGCGCGTCGGCCACCCGGCCGAGGAATTGATCGTAGAAATCGTCCACCCACGCCTGCAGCGTCTTCCGCTCCACGTCCGTCAAGTCGCGCGAGACGCTGAAGAGGTCGGCGCTCGCGCCCCGCTTCACGGTGGTCAGGTTGAGGCCCAGCTTGCCCAGCAGCTCCTCCGCGTCGAAGTGCCCGATGAAGACGCCGATCGATCCCGTGACGGTGGACGGCTCGGCCCAGATCTCGTCTGCGCCCACCGCCACGTAGTAGCCGCCTGAGGCGGCCACGTCGCCCATGCTTGCAATCACCGGCTTCTTCTTCTCCTTCCGGGCCCGAACCAGCTCGCGCCAGATCAGGTCGGATGCGTTTCCGTCGCCACCGGGTGAATCGATGCGCACCACGATCGCCGCGACCTCCGGGTCGTCGGCGGCCCGGCGGATGCGCCGGGCGATGGGGTCCGACCCCGCGATCCGCACTGCGCCGAAAGGATCCCGCGGGCCTTCGCCGCGCAGGATCTCGCCCTCCACCCGCACCACCGCGATCTTCGGCCGCCGGCCCCAGCGCGTCTCGCGCTGCGCCTGCTCCTCGACCGAAGTCTTCTCCAGGGCCACCTTGCCGCCCAGGAGCTTGCCCACCTCCTCTTCGAGCTGGTCGGGGTACAAGAGCCCGTCCAGCAGACCTGCTTCCGCCGCCTCGGAAGGCTTCAAGATGCCCTTGTCGAGGAGGCCCTTCAGCTTCTTCTCATCGAGATGCCGTTTGGCTGCGATGAGCTTCAGATACCGGCCGTACGTGTCGTCCAGAAGCGAACCCTGCACCTCGCGTTGCTCGCCCGACATGCTGCTGCGGGTGAAGAGGTCCGGCGCATTCTTGTAAGCGCCGACGCGGAAGAACTCCGCCTTCACACCGAGCTTGTCGAGGCCCGCGGCGGCGAACAGCGCCGTCGCGGAAAAACCGTTGACCAGCAGGACCGCCTGGGGAGCCGCGTAGATCCTGTCGGCCGAAGTAGCCACACTATATTCGAGGTCCCCGGCGGATTCCAGATAGAAAACGACCTTCTTGTTCCGGGCCTGCAGTTCCTGGATAGCTTCTTGGAGTTCTTCGGCTTTCCCCAGGCCGATCGGAAGCCCTCCCGTCCGCAGAACGACCGCCTTCACGGCCGGGTCGACGGCGAGCCGGTGCAGCGCGGCCAGCGTCTGCGAGAGTGGATCGCGCCCCGTGGTTGCGAAGAAGAGCGCGAGCGGGCCGGGCTTGGGCTTCGCCAACGCCTTGTCGAGATCGACCAGCGCTGCGCGCCCGATCGGAAGCCGCAAGGACGGCCAGCGCTCGGTGCTGAGGCGCTCCCGCCAGAGGTACTCCGCGTTCTGATTCGTCTGCCCGCGCGGAGCGAACGAGAACCCGGTGTGAGGCAAGTCCAGTTGCAGACCGACGAGCGTGGTGTGAACGCCGCCCGCGAGGAAGCCGAGTTGCGCCAAAAGCCGGGCGCCGCGGGCAACGCGGAAGCTGCCCGTGAGCAGCACGTCGCCCGCCTCAGTGCCGCAGGGTCCGGTCGCGTTGGTGCACTCGGTGTAGCGGAAGTCGCCCGCCAGCTCCGCGAAGTCACCCAGCGGACGAAGACCGAGCGAAAACTGCCAGATGCGCGGCAAGGCCGAGGGCCGGTTGGCCTTGAGCGCGGCCGCACCCAGTGAGAGAAACGAGAAGGGCCGAAAGAGGGCGCCGAAGTCCCACGACGAGACGTCGTTGCCCGCGGGCAATCCGAACGAGCGGTGCACGGCGCCGAGGCCAAGCTCGCCGAACCGCAGCGCCCCGCCCAGGCTGGTGCGCGTCTGGCCGGGCAGCCAGTCCCAGCCCACGCCCAGAGAGAGCGGGCCGGCTCCCCCCGAGAGGAGCAGCGCGGTCGAGGACCCCGGCCGGCCGTCGAAGAATCCGTGATGCAACAAGTCCGCCTCGAGCCCGCGCACGAAGGCGAGGCCGCCCGGGTTCGCCTGCAGGGCCGCGCCGTCGTCCTGCAGGGAGAACGACTGGGCCGGCGCCTCCGTCTGCGCGCCTGCGGCGAAGGCGCAGGCAAAGGCCATCAGGAAAGAAAATCCAGCGAGGCGCACGGGACCTCCTCTGCAACTGCCGCGGGGTGTCCGGGGGGGAGCTGCGAAGTGTAGCCCCGTTCATGAGGCCGGGCGGCCCGCTCTCGCGCCTCGTCCAGTGATCCGCGGAGGCGGATCGGGATGGCCGGGCTCCGGCTACTTGTCGCACTTCTGCGTGAGCAGGTGGAAAGCCTTCCCGCCACCCTTGGGCGGCGGCGAGAGGCACGCCTCGCAATCCGCCTGGAGCTTCTTCGCGTCGGCATGCTTCGTCTCGACCTCGGTCGCCTGTTTGGCCATCGGCGCGCACTGGACCACTGCGCGGGCGACCGGGTCGTCCACCGCGCGGGCGGCGCCGCTCGCGACGATTGCGAAGCCGAAACCACCGATCACCATCGAGACCATCGAGCGCTTCGTCATGAACCCTCCCGGGTACGGATTCGTTTCGGCGCCCTTCGACGCCAACCGCTTCGCGCCCAGCCTGGATCAGCGTTGCACCGAGCGCAAGCACGACCGCCGGCGCGGGCACGCGACCGCGAGCCCGGCGACCTGCTAGGCTGTGCCCCGCGAAAGGGGCACCTCGACATGCTCGATCCCAAGACCATCCGCAACGTTGCCATCATCGCCCACGACGGCGCAGGCAAGACCGCGCTCACCGAAGCGCTCCTGCGCCACGACGCGCCGGCGCGCGCCTCGAAGGACGGGTCCACCAGCCACCTCGACGTCGATCCGGAAGAGACCAAGCGCAACTTCACCGTCGCCACCCACGTCACCTTCGTGGAACACGAAGGCGTGTTGATGAATTTGCTGGATGCTCCGGGCTTCTCCGACTTCCTCACCGACGCCGATCGTTCGATGGCGGTCTGCGAGGGCGGATTGCTGATGGTCAGCGCCGTGTCCGGCGTCAAGCACCAGACGGAGGCGCACTGGGACATGGCGGCGGAGCGATCGCTGCCGCTGCTCGCTTGCGTGAACAAGCTGGACAAGGAGCGGGCAAGCTTCCTGCGGGCCCTCGACGACATCGAGAAGACGCTGAAGGCGAAGCCGGTGGCGCTGCAGCTCCCCATCGGGCTGGGCGACTCCTTCGGCGGGGTGGTCGATCTGATCCGGATGCGCGCCCACGTCTACACGCCCAAGGGCAACGGCAAGTTCGGCGGCTACAGCGACGAGGAGATCCCCGCCTCGCTCTTGCCCGAGGCGAACCGGCTGCGCACCAGGCTGGTCGAGGCGGTGGCCGAGACCGACGATGCGCTGCTGGAGGCGTACCTCGACGGTCGCGAGCCGTCGGAGCAGCAGCTCGTCGAGGGCATCGCGCACGCCGTCCTGGGGAGACGATTCTTGCCGGTGCTGGCGTGCGCGGCGCGGCCCGGCATCGGCGTGGACGACGTCTCGGCGGGCATCGTGCGTTACCTGCCTGCGCCCACCTCGCGGCGCGAAGTGAAGGGCAAGGACCCGAAGGGCAACGAGCTGACCCGGCCCGCGCAGAGCGACGCGCCGCTGACCATGCTGGCCTTCCGCAACACCGTCGATCACTTCGTCGGCCGGCTCACCGCCTGCCGCATTTTCTCGGGCGCGGTCAAGCACGGGACGGTGATCGTGAACCCGCGCACCGGCAACACCGAAACGGTGCAGCACGTCTTCCGCATCGACGGGAACCACACCACCGCGATCCCCGACGCGGGCGCGGGCGAGATCATCGGCCTGATGAAGCTGAAGGACGTGCACGTCGGCGACACCCTCTGCTCCGCCGACGCGCCCGGGCTGCGCCTCGCCATGCTGCCGCAGCCGAAGCGGGTGATCGCATACGCGCTGAAGGTCGATCGCGATCAGGAGGAGAAGGTCTCTGTCGCGCTGCACCGCCTGCTGGAGGAGGATCCGTCTCTGGAGATGGTGCGCGACCCTGAGACCAACGAGACGCTGCTCAAGGGCATGGGGCAGGTGCACATCGAGGTGGCGGTCGAGAAGCTGAAGCGGAAGTTCGACGCGGAGGTCCACCTCGAATTGCCGCATCCCGCGTACCACGAGACCATCACCGCGACCGCCAAGGCGCAGGGCCGCTACAAGCGGCAGAGCGGCGGGCGCGGGCAGTACGGCGACTGCCACATCGAGCTGGAGCCGCTGGCGCGGGGGAGCGGCATCGATTTCGAGGACGCGATCGTGGGCGGCTCGATTCCGCGCAACTACATTCCCTCGGTGGAGCACGGCATCCGCGACGCGGCGAAGCAGGGGCCTTTGGGCAGCTTCCCGCTGGTGGATTTCCGCGCCCGGCTGGTGGACGGGTCGTTCCACACCGTCGACTCCTCCGACATGGCGTTCCGGATCGCGGGATCGATGGCGCTGAAGAACGCGCTCGGCTCGGCGAAGCCGGTGCTGCTCGAGCCGATGATGCGGCTGGAAGTGGTGGTGCCCGACGAGATGCTGGGAGAGGTGATCGCGGACTTGACCTCGCGCCGCGGGAAGATCAGCGGGATGGAGCCCACCTCGAAGGGCACGCTGATCCACGCCGGCGCGCCGCAGGCCGAGCTGCGGACCTATGCGCCGGAGCTGCGCTCGCTGACCAAGGGGCTCGGGTACTTCACCATGGAGCTGGAGAGCTACGAGGAAGTTCCCTCGCACGAGGCGCAGAAGGTGCTCGCGCAGCGGGCCTCCGAGCTGGGAAAGGACGAGCCCAAGCCGACCCAGCCGGGGAAGGGGCGGGCGTAAAAAAACATTTTTTTCGCGGAGCCCCCGCTCAGGGTCCGGTCGGCGTCACCGCGGTGAAGACGCTGACCGGCGCCAGCCCCGGGTTCAAGAGCTGGAGCAGGTAGTTCCCCGAGGAGACGAACGCCTCCAGCGTGACGTTGCCATTGCCGTCTCCGGACGAGATCGCCACCGTGTTGCCCAGCGGATCGAGCAGCGCGATCTGCAGCGGCGCCGGGACGCCCGTCTCGGCCACCACCGACACCGCCGTGGTCCCGGAAGCCAGGCTCACCGTTTGGAGCAGGCTCTGGCCCGGCAACGCCGTGGCGCTGCCCGTCGACGTCGCCCCCGGATGGCTGCGCGGATTTCCGTTGGAGAACGAGCTCTGCAAGACGAAGTCGTCGATGTCGATCGGCCCGCCCCTTCCGACGATGAAGAGCTGGTGCGACCCGGGCGTGAGGTTGGCGTAGCGCGCGCTCGATCCGAAGACGGGAGCGGTGGTGGTGCCGGCGGAGCCCCGGTAGCTGATGGTGCCTTGCGAGACGCCGTCAAGGAAGATCTCGGCGGTGCCGCCGTTTTTCGAGGTGCCAAAGTTGTAGGTGATGGCCCCGAACTGGCCGGCCGAAACTCCAAAAGAGAGGAGCGCGTTCGAATTGGCCGAGCGCGCAAAGGCGAAGCTGCCGCCGCTGGCGGCCGCATCCGCGATGTGGTGCCAGCCGGTCGAGTAAGCGAGGCGCGGGTCGTTGTCCTCGATGACGCTGACGGTGGGCGGGCTGCAGTAGAGGTTGCCGGCCAGAAGATAGGAGGAGCCGAAGACGGTATCGATGGCGGTGGTGGAGCGCGCGGTGGCCGAGCCGGTCAGCGTGAAGGTGCGGCCGAGGAGCGCGCCGAGCAGATCGCCCGCCTTCACTCCGCCCAAGAGCGAGTTGGAGAGGGCGATGGTGATGGTGCCGTCGGGCGTGAAGGAGCCGGAGTCGGGGGTACCGAGGGGATTGACCTGCGGGATTCCCAGCACCACCGCCGAGGTGACCTGGTAGGTGCCGTATTGGTAGGTGACGTGTCCCTGCGCGTCGCTCACCATGCCCACGTACCACTGCGAGGTGGGCGAGCTGGGGTGGCCCCAGACGAAGAACCACTGGCTGTCGGGCGGGACGGTCGAGAGATCGGCGACCTTGATGGTGAAGACGAGCCGGCTGCCGCCGTCGTTGAAGAACGGCTCGCCGATTCCCATCTTCAAGATATTGAGGCCGGCGTTGGCCGGCGCGCCCTTCTGCGTTCCGGGATTGCCGGACCCCACCGTGATGCCGCCGCTCGCGCAGGAGGAACCCGCGGGCGCGGAGGGGAGCTCGTCGCTGCCGCAAGAGTCTCCCTGCCCGTTGGTGGCGACGACGCGATAGTAATACCTCGTGTTCGGATCGATGGTGGGATCGACGTAGCTGCCGGCCGTGCCCGCGTTGGCGAGGAACGACTCCGCCCCGCTCGCAGTGCCACGCAGCACCTTGAAGTTGGCGATCGGCGAGCCGCCGTCGTTGGTCGAGGACCAGCTCAGCCTGGCGACGGCGCCGTTGCGGATCACGGTCAGCGCCGGGGCGCCTGGCACGGTGGCGATGGCGGGCGGATCGTCGATGGAGAAGAGCGTGCGCCCGCCCACCTGTCGGATGATGGTCGAGACTTCCTCGTAGGCGTTGCCGCTGCCGCTCGCCTGCACGCAGGCGTGGGTGCAGCCGTCGGCGAGAGCCATATGGATGCGGCCCTGCGCGTCGACGGTCTCGTCGTTGAAGTCGAGCAGGTTGCGCCAGAGCACCGCGCCGCCCTGCAGCCAGATGGGCCCGCGCTGGACCGGATCGTTGGGCGTCACGTCCTGCTCGAACCAGGTCTGGCCGCCGTCGTAAGTGGTGGCGGCATAGGCGTGCCAGATTCCCGGGAACTGCTGGCCTTGCAGATCGCCCGCGGTGGGCGTGCCCAGGTAGAAGAAGGCGGCGCGCTCGTTGTCGCCCGCCACCACTTCGGAAAAGACGGCGTTCTGGATCCCGAAGCTCGCGCCCACGTTGGCCACGCCGTGCCAGGTCTGGCCGGAGTCGTCCGAGATGGCGACGACCGGCTGGTGGTCGCCGTCGGCGTACCCCAGGTAGACCCGCCCGAAGCGGCCGATGCCCACCGAGGGATCGCTCCCGCCCGGCGCGCTGCCCGGGACGGTGCGCAAGGTCCAGGTCGCGCCGTTGTCTTTCGAGACCACGACTCCCTGGCCACGCGTGCCGCTGACCGGGTCCTTGCAGCTCTTGTTGGGCAGATAGGCGGCGCCGTCGGGGCCGACCTTGACGTGGCCGTGCAGGCCGCCGCACTGGGTGGCGTTATAGACGACCACCGCAGGGCCAAACGTGATGCCGCCGTCGAAGCTGATGGCGCAGCTGGCGTCGGCCAGGGCCTGCGCGCAGTAGTAGACCGGGTGCGGATAGACCGGATTCTGCGGCACCGGCTGCGCGAAGGCCGACCCGCCGCCCAGCGTCTGGTGGTCGATGCCCGAGGCGATCCCCGCGCCCTGCGTCGGCGTCCAGTGCGCGCCGTCGTCGTCGGTGAAGGCGGAGAGGCTCTCGGTGCTGCCGAAGACGAGCTGCGAGACGAAGGTGCGGCCCACCTGGCTGTCGGTATAGAGGATGGGGTCCTGGCTGAAGTTGCCGGTGAAGGGGCGCTGCACCTGCTCCCAGGTCGAGCGGGGCGTGCCCGGGCAGACCTGGTCGTCGTAGGTGACGCGCAACGTCTGCACGAACGACTGGAAGAAGACCTTGCCGGTGACCCAGTTGACGCCGATCGACGGCTCGCCCGCGGAGGTGGCGACGCCCGCCGCCTGCTGCGCTTCGGTCGGCGTCGAGACCTGGAAGCGGGGCGGCACGCCGGTGGCGAGCCGGGCCGGGCCCACCGAGACGGTGGCGCTGCCGCTGTACTGCCCGACCGCGGTGGCGTTGGTGTTCGAGGAGATGGCGTTGGTCGCCACCGCGTGCACGGTGAAGAGGCCGGTGCCGACCACAGCGGGATCGATCGAGACCGCCTCGCTGTCGAAGTTGTTCTGCGCCGAGGCCACCACCGGGCCGGCCAGCGTGCCCTGGTGGACGTAGAGATCGTAGCCCTTGAAGATGAGCGCGAAGTTGATGGCGGTCAGGTAGCTGATCTTGATGTTCACCACGTGCCCGGCCCAGTCGGCGGGGGCGCCCCCGAGAGTGAGCAGATAGCTGTCGCAGCTCACGCCTTCCCTGCAGCCTGCTTCGCCGGTGGTCGACGAGCCGCCGCTCTCCGTGCCCGCCCAGGTGAGGGAGCCGCCGGAAGGCGAGAGCGTGCCCGAGGCAGGCGAGGCGGCGCGGGCGAGCGCGGGATAGAGGAGGAGCAGCGCTGCGAGGCAAGACTGGAGCGAGGCGTGCATGGAATCCTCCGTGCGCAAGGGATCGAGCGCGCGGAAATTTGAAGGGCGCACCGGGGTTGGGCGACGGCCGGGCAGGCAGGCCGTCGCGTATCGAACGGCGCGCGGAGAAATTGTGCGCTAGCGGACGAGCCGGCTGTTGACCGAGCGACGAAATCTGTTCACATCCGCCGCAGCACCCGGCGCGCCAGCGATTTGCAAGCGGCGAGCTTGGCCTCGGCTCCGGCCGGTCCGCCCACACTGATGCGGACGATGCCGCGGCGGCCGAGCACGTAGAGGGCGCTCGACTTCGCGTTTCCCACCCAGAGAGCGCGCCTGCCGATGCCCTTCACCCGGCGGGGCGGGGCGCGCTCTTCCCCGGACTCGTCGGAATCGGTCATCGACTCCCAGCGTTCGCGGAGCGCGGCCGGGGGAGCCCGGCGCACCTCGAGGGAGACAGAGCGTGCAGGATCGGGAAGCCGGTAGAAGCATTGCTCGGCGACGAGCGGACCGTCGGGCCGCGGCGGGGAGAGGACGGCCTGCACCGGCGCCGCGCCTTGCACCAGCCTGATCTCCGCGGGCCGGAGGAGCGCACAGACGCCTGCTGCCAGGATGAGGGCCGTCATGTCGCTCTTCTAGCAGCGAACGGGGCAAGGTGCTCGCCTGGACTGGGAGCGAGATGGATTGGCGCGCGCCTGCAGCTCTCGCGAAGCAAGCCACGAGGCGCCCACCGCCGCGCAGGTGAAGCCCAAGGCGAGGAACGCGACGGTCGCCCACCGCCGAGGAACGCCCGCTGAGGCACCAGGGCCGCGCCGGCGAGGCCGAGGATCGCCGCCCCCCCCGGCGTCGCGCCGATCGTACGGCTGCACCTCAGGTAGCCAGGGCGAAACAAAATTTTTTTTCTGCGCTTCAGGCATCACCGCGGGGTTCAGCCGTCGCCGCGCATCATCCTTTGCGCAGAAGGTTGACCAGGCTCTCGAGCGTTTTCAGCTTGCGATCGGTGGCGGAGTAGACCCGGGCGGCGAACAGCGCCGAGGCGGCGTGGGCGGCGAGCAGGTCGAGCAGCTCGCGGTCTTCCGGCCGCAGCGTCGGCTTGTGATCGAAGAGCTTCAGGATGGCGAGCGCGCCCACCGTGGTGCCCTGCACGGTGAGAGGGACGGTGGCCAGCGCGGCCGATCCTTCGATCGGGCCGATGCGCAGCTGCCCGTCGGTGAGCGTGGCGTCGAGCGCGGGATCGCCGCCCGAGTACTTCCCGCCCGCGAAGAACCCGCTCGGATCGTCCTGCAGCCCCTGGCCCAGCGTCACCTCGCACTCGCTCCCGTCGCCTTTCCAGAAGATCAGGGCGAAGCGCTCGGCGCCGAGGAGGTTGGTGGCGATCTCGGCGATGGTGCTCTGCACTTCGTTGGGGTCGAGGGTGGCGTGCAGCTGGTAGGTGGCGACGTAGAGGTTCATCAGCCGGCCGGTCTGCTGCTCGTGCTCGGCGAGGCTCTGCGAGAGGGAAGTGCGGTCCGACTCCAGATCGAGGAGACGCGCCTGCAGCTCGGCGAGGTCCGGGTTCGAGCTGCGCGGAGTCTGGGCGCCCGCGGGGAGCGTTTCTTGCAGCGCGGTGGCGAGCTCGCGGGCGCGGTCGAGCAGGAGCTGCAACTGGTTCAAGGCTTCGCCGCCGGGCTCTGCTCCGGGGCCGCGCTGGCCGGGCCGTTCCACCGTCATGCTGCGCCGCCCGGGTTGATCTTCGCGATGACCACGAGCAGCTCTTCGCTCTTGAACGGCTTGCGCACGTAGGCGGCGGCGCCGGCCTTGATGCCGCGCTCGGCATCGGCCTCCTTGCCTTCGGTGGTGATGAGGATGACCGGGATGTGGGCCCGCTTGGCATCCGCCTTGAGCTGGGCCAGGAACTCGAGCCCGTTCATGCGGGGCATGTTCACGTCGAGGAGGATCAGATCCACGTCCTCGTGCTGGCCGAGGCGCTCGAAGCCCTCGACGCCGTCGCCGGCGTGGACCAGCACGCAGTTGCGCAGCATGATCTCGAAGATCCTGTGCAAGAGCTTGGAATCGTCCACTACCAGCACCTTCTTGGGCTTCATCGATGGCCTCAGACC
>Ga0213851_1309739_pt1 | contig 16935 bp, 16 predicted proteins | sample ABR_2014_MetaT_FD_164455 | JGI IMG/M metagenome (GOLD analysis project Ga0213851, IMG submission 164455) | Metatranscriptome of freshwater sediment microbial communities from post-fracked creek in Pennsylvania, United States - ABR_2014... | ecosystem: Environmental > Aquatic > Freshwater > Creek...
GAAGAGATGGCGCGCAAGTCGGCGGGCAGCGAGAAGGCGAAGAACACGGTGGTGCTCGGGCTGCTTGCAGGCTGGTTCGGCATCGCCCGCGAGGCGCTGCTGGGCGGCATCCGCAAGAGGTTCGCCGCGAAGTCGCCCGAGGTGGCGGCGGCAAACGAGAAGGCCTTCGCGGCGGGCGAGAGCTATGCGCAGGAGCACCCCTTGCGAGAGCCGCGCCGCATCGACCAGCCCCCTGCGGCGATCCGCGGCCTGCTGCTCACCGATGGCAACGACATGTGCGCCGCGGCGGCGATCTTCGCCGGCTGCCAGTTCTTCAGCGGCTATCCGATCACTCCATCCACCGAGGTGATGCAGTTCCTCACGCGCGAGATCTGGAAGTATGGCGGTGCAGTCATCCAGGCCGAGGACGAGATCGCCGGCATCGGCGCCGCGGTGGGCGCCTCCTACGCCGGCAAGAAGGCGATGACGGCAACCTCGGGTCCGGGAATGTCGCTGAAGACGGAGATGCTCGGCCTGGCGAGCATCGCTGAGCTGCCGCTCGTGCTGGTCAACGTGCAGCGCGGCGGGCCGTCCACCGGCTCGCCCACCAAGCCCGAGCAGTCCGATCTCTTCCAGGCCGTCTTCTCCGCGCACGGCGACGTGCTCCGCCCCGTGCTCGCGCCCACCTGCGTGGCCGACACCTTCGCCGTCACCGTCGAGGCCTTCAACATCGCCGAGTGCTACCAGACGCCGGTCGTCATCCTCTCAGACCAGGAGATCGCGCAGCGCAAGGAGACGGTCGATCCGATCGACACCGGCCGTTTTACCGTCGAGGAGCGCCGGCGGCCGACCGAGTCCGAACGCGAGGACTACCTACGATTCGCCATCACCGAGTCGGGCATCAGCCCCATCAGCCATCCTGGCATGCTGGGAGGAGCCTACCTGGCCTCCGGAATCGAGCACGACGAGCACGGCGCTCCAACTGCGAGCGGCGCCGTCCACGCGCGCATGAACGAGAAGCGCTTCCGCAAGTTCGAGACGCTCAAGCGGCGGCGAGATCTGGTGGCCATCGAGGGCGACCCGGATGCGCCGCTGGCGCTGATCAGCTGGGGCTCGACGGCGGGCGTATGCCGCGAGGCGCTCGCGCTGGCGCGCAGCCAGGGGCTGAAGGCGAAGCTGCTCGTCCCGTGGCTGATCTACCCAATTCCCGAGGAGGCGTACCGCGAATTTTTCGCCTCGGTGCGCGCGGGCCTGGTGGTCGAGCTTTCGCACCAGGGGCAGCTCTACCGGTTGCTGCGCGCCTTCATCGACGTCCCTGCTTCGGTGCGCCCGCTGGCCAGGAGCGGCGCGAATCCATTCCAGCCGCGCGAGGTGGTCGCCCGCCTCGCCGACCTCTCGCTTCAGCTGCAGGGGAAGCCAGGCGAGAACCTCGCCGCAGGGGAGTGATCATGACCAGCGTCCCGCCGGCCGCGCTGCGGCTGCAGATCAAGGACTACAAGAGCGACTTGAAGCCCATCTGGTGCCCGGGCTGCGGCGACTTCGGCGTGCTGCAGGCGCTGTATCGCGCCCTCACCGCCATCGGCCGCCCGCCGCACGAGATCGCCTTCGTCTCGGGGATCGGGTGCTCGAGCCGCATCCCCGGCTACACGACGGCATACGGCTTCAACACCGTGCACGGTCGCGCGCTCCCGATCGCGCAGGGCATCAAGGTGGCGCGGCCGGAGCTGCTGGTCCTCGCCGCCGGCGGCGACGGCGACGGCTTCTCGATCGGCGGCGGCCATCTGCCCCATGCCATCCGGCGCAATCCGGACATCACGTACATCGTGATGGACAACCAGATCTACGGCCTCACCAAGGGCCAGCTCTCGCCGACGTCCCCGCGCGGGCTGCAGACGGTGACCAGCGAGTACGGCAGCCTGGAAGAGGCGGTGAACCCGCTGCTCTACGTGCTCGCCTACGGCTGCAACTTCGTCGCGCAGGGCACGCCGGCCGACCTGCCCGGTCTCACGGCGCTGATCGAGGAGGCGATTCGCTTCCCGGGGTTCTCCTTCGTCAACGTGCAGTCGCCCTGCGTGACGTACGGCGAGGACGATCAACAGATCAAGGCGCAGAAAGCGAAGATGAAGACGCTGCAGAGCCTCGGCCACGATCCGTCGGATCGGATCCACGCGATGGACCTTGCGCAGCACTACGGCCGCGAGCTGCACACCGGCGTCTTCTACCGGAACCCTGCGCCGCCGCCGACCTTCGATGCCCTGGTGCGCGAGCGGCAGCAAAAGCTGACCAGCGGCGCGCTGCCGCGCGAGCGAATCCTCGATCTCTTTCTGCAGCGCTGACGGGAGACCGCATGGCCATTCTGGGAATCGATTTTTCGGCGCTGACCCTGAAGGACGCACTCGACCTCGCCATCCTGATCGAAGAGGAGGCGAATCGACGCTACGTTGAATTCGCCGAGCAGATGCTCCTCCACCATTCGCGCGAGGCGGCGCCGTTCTTCAGCTTCATGGCGGAGAATGAAGAGAAGCACCGCGCCGCGCTGGCCGAGCGCCGGGCGCAACTCTTTCGCGACGAACCGTCGCGAGTGCACCCGGGGATGCTCGTCGAGGTCGAGGCGCCCGAATACGACGAGGTGCGCGCCTTCATGAGCAAGCGCGAAGCGCTGCACGTGGCCTTTCGCGCCGAGAAGAAGGCCTACGCTTTCTTCTCCGAGGCGCTGCCCAGGCTCCGCCATGCCGGAGTGAAAGAACTCTTCGCCGAGCTACGCGAGGAAGAGGTGTACCACCAGAAGCTGGTGCTCGCCGAGTTGGAGAAGACGCCGCCCGAGTCGATCCTCAGGATCTCCGACGTCGAGGACGAGCCGGTCGCACAATAGAGGGAGCGCGCATGATTTGCCGCGCTCAGCACGTAAACACGCAATTGAGGAACGTGGTCCGCTTCCGCAGGACGATGGCGAAGCAGCAGCGCACGTAGGCTGCCGTTCCGAACTCGCGCACGATGGTCGCCCCGTACCGGAGCACTTCCTTCGTGGTGATGAGTCCGTTGATCGCCATGACATCCACCCTGCCCTGCGACATTGCGCCGCGCGTGCCAGCGCAGAAGCGACGTCCGAAAGCGCTTTCGGAGCAAAGGACGCGCACTTCCTGCGTCTCGCGCAGGAAATGCGTACAGCCACCGGGTCCCCTCGACAGGAGGGGCTGGCGCAGGTCTTGCTCGATCATCGGCAGCCATGGAGACGGTCCTCGTCCACATCGCGCTGATCGCCTACGCGGCGGGAACCGGGGCGTTCCTCACCTGGCTGGTGCGACCGGGTCCGCGCTGGGCGAAGGCCGGGCGCTGGCTCCTCCTCGCGGGCGTGGTGGTGCACTTCGCTTCGTTCGCGGCGGGCGCCGGCGTCGCCGGCCTCGGCCTGGGCGCCGGCAGCTGGAAAGGCGGGCAGCTCTTCAGCCTGCTCGCGGCCCTCACCGTGGCAGGGTATCTCCTGCTCGACTGGCGCGGCGGAGTCCCCATCGCCGGCGTCTTCGTGGCGCCGCTCACGGTTGCGGTGATGGTGCCGGCCCATCTGGTGGGCTCGTCCGAGCACGAGGTGGCGCCGCAGCTGTGGAACTCCGGCACGCTCTTCTTCCACGTCGCCACCTCCGCGCTCGGCACCTCCGCGCTGGCGCTCGCGTTCGGTCTCTCGGCGCTCTACCTCGCCAGCGAACGGCAGGCGAAGAGCAGGCGGCCCGGACGGATCTTCGCGCGGCTGACGTCGCTCGAGTCGATCGATCGCACCGGCTACCGACTCGCGGTGTGGGGCTTCGTCTTCCTCTCCATCGCCATCGGCACCGGCTCCCTGGTTTCCAACGCTTCCACCGGATCGCCGCTGCCCGTCGCGCCCAAGCAGGCGTTCGCCGTCCTCGCCTGGGCCCTGCTCGCGTCGATGATCGAGGCGCGGCTCGTCGCCGGCTGGCGCGGGCGGCGGATCGCGCTCCTGGTCGTCGTCGGATTCGTGCTCCTCGCCGGCGCTTATGCGGGCCTCTTGTCAGCTTCACCTGCCATGCGCGGAGCGCTCGCTCTTGGAGTGTGGCCATGACCACGATCTGCGTCGGGGTTTCACACAGGCAGGCGCCCGTCGCGGTGCGCGAGCGACTGGCCGTGCCGGCGGACAAGCTGCCCGAGAGGCTGCGCCAGCTGCGTCAGCTCCCGGGAGTCCGCGAGGCGCTGATCATCTCCACCTGCAACAGGCTGGAGATCTTCGCCGCGGCGGACTCGCCAAAGATCGCCACGGAGATCCAGCAGACGCTCGACCCCGCCGCCGCGCCGCTCGCGGCCTGCCGCTTCGACGAGGACGCCTTGCGCCACCTCTTCCGCGTGGCGTCGAGCCTCGAGTCGATGGTTCTCGGCGAAGCCCAGATCCTCGGCCAGGTGAAGGAAGCGGCTGCTCGCTCGCAGAGCGCGGGCACGCTGGGCCCCGAGCTGCGGCGGGCCATCGCGCGCGCGTCGAGCACCGCCAAGCGGGTGCGCACCGAGACCGAGATCGCGCGGGGCGCAGTGTCGCTGAGCAGCGTGGCCGTGGATCTGGCGCACAAGCTGCTCGGCGAGCTCGCGGGAAGCTCGGTCCTTCTCCTCGGCGCCGGCGAGATGGCGCAGCTCGCAGCCCGCGAGCTGCGCGCGCAGGGAGCCAAGGAATTGCTGGTCGCGAACCGCAGCCTCGCCAGGGCGGAAGAGCTGGCTCACGAGGTGGACGGCGAGCCGGTCTCGCTGGCCGAGCTGCCCGTGTTGCTGGAGCGGGCCGACGTGATCGTCTGCTCGACGGGCTCGGAGCAGTACCTGATCACGCGCGAGATGGTGGCGCGGGCGGTCAAGACGCGCCGTTACCGGCCGCTCTTCCTCGTCGATCTCTCGCTGCCCCGCAACGTCGAGCCCAGCGCCAACGAGCTGGAGAACGTCTATGTGTACGATCTCGACGACCTCGAGCGCGTCGCGGCGAAGAACCGCGACCTGCGCCAGTCGCAGATCGGCAAGGCGGAGGAGATCGTCGAGGAGGAGCTTCGCGCCTTCCTGGCACGGGCGCGCGAGCGCAAGTCGGTCCCGGTGCTGGCCCGGCTGCGCGCGCACGCGGACGCGGTTGCGCGCGCCGAGACGGAGCGGACGCTGGCCGCGCTGCGCGACCTCGACGACCGCCAGCAGAAGAGCGTGCGCGCGATGGCCACCGCCATCGTCAACAAGCTCCTGCACGCGCCTACCGCGCGCCTGCGCGCAGAGGCGGGCCGAGGACCGCTGGCCGACGCAGCGACCGAACTGTTCGGGCTCGATGAGCATCCTGAGCCGCGGCAAGCGGAGGCAGCTGTGCTGTCGATGGCGAGCAACGGATGACCCTGCGCATCGCCACGCGCAGGAGCGCGCTCGCGCTCTGGCAGTCGGAGCGGGTGGCGACTCTGCTCCGGCAGCGCGGCCAGCCGTGCGACCTTTTGCCCATGCAGACGGAGGGCGACCGCGTCCTCGACCGATCGCTCGCGGAGGTCGGCGGCAAGGGGCTGTTCGTCAAGGAATTGGAGGAAGCGTTGGCGCGCGGCCGCGCCGACCTAGCGGTGCACAGCGCGAAGGACGTGCCCTTCGCGTTGCCGGAGGGATTCGCGCTCTGTGCATTTCCTGCTCGCGAGGATCCGCGCGATGCGCTCGTCGCGCCGCGGGCGAAGCTCTTTGCCAATCTTCCACACGGCGCGCGCGTCGGCACCAGCTCGCTGCGCCGGTCGCTGCAGCTTCTCGCCGAGCGGCCCGACCTGACCATCGTGCCTGTTCGTGGCAACGTGCAGACGCGGCTCGGGCGCGCGGGGATCGACGGTCTCGACGCAGTCGTGCTCGCGCTCGCAGGCCTGCGCAGGCTGGGGCTCGAGCAGCACGTCACCGAGGTGCTACCAGTTGCGCTGTCTCTGCCGGCCGCGGGACAGGGCGCGCTGGCCATCGAGGCCCTGAGCGGATCGCGGGGCGCAGCCGCCGCGTCGCCGCTCGACGACGGGCGCACGGCGCGCTGCGTGCGCGCGGAGCGTGCCGTGCTGGCGAGGCTCGCGGGCGGATGCACGGTGCCGATCGCGGCGTATGCAGTCGAACATGGCGCGGAGATCTGGCTGCGCGCTGCGCTCGGCGGTCCCGACGGCCGCGGCGGTGTGACGCTCCTGCGCGCCGAGTCGCGTGGGACGTATCCGGAGTCGCTGGGCACTTCCGTCGCAGAAGCATTGCTCGATCGCGGCGGAGGGCCTTTGCTCGAAGCGGCGCGGTCCGAGGCCGCTGGATTGACGGCGCCGAAACGGGAGGTGAATGCTCGCAACGCGTTGCGGTAGCTCCGCGGAACGTTCATTGCACTCCAACAGCTTTGAGGCGCCGGAATGGAACCCACCAACGAGCAGCGACGACAGATCCTTCTCGGACAGCACGCCCACTTGCGCGGAACAATCCAGGTTGCTCAGGACGCAGCGCGCAATCTCCTGTCAGCCCGTGCCGCGGCCGGCGAGCTGCAACGGGCGGTGATCGCGCTCAAGAACGAGCTGCTCGCGCACCTCGCCGACGAAGAGCGGCTGCTCGAGCCCATCCTCGCCAGCCTCGACGCGTGGGGGCCGATCCGCGCCGGGCTCTTGCGCGCGGAGCATGCACACCAGCGCGCAGTTCTTGCGGTCCTCACCGGACCGACTGCCTGGCCGGCCGCCACGCTCGTCGCGAACCGGACGCTCTCGCTCTGCGAGGATCTGCTCACCGACATGGAGTTCGAGGAGCGTGAACTCCTGAACGAGAAATTGCTGCGCGACGACTTGATCCTGCTCGACGCCAGCGACGTCTAACTAAGCCAGCAGGCTCTCGAGAGCGCGAAGCGCATCCGTGCGCGTGAAGATGCCGACCACACGGCTGGCCAAGACGACGACGGCCGAGCCGTACTTCTTCTGCTGCATCTCCCGCACGACGGCCCGCACGCTGGCGTCCGGCGTGACGGTGAATGGGCGTTCGGTCATGGCTTCCGAGACGGGCTCCTTCCCGGGGTCTACGGTTCGCAACGTCTCGAGCAGGTACAGATCGCGCTCGGAGACGATCCCCACCAGCTGGCCTTGGTCGAGCACCGGCAGGTGCCGGACATGGCGCGCGCGCATGAGCCGGTGAGCCTCGTGGAGTGGCTCCCCGCGCTCGATGCAGTACGGATCCCCGGTCATGAACTGCGCGACCTTCATCGGCGTCCCAAGCAACCCATGCAGAATCGCGCTTCCGGGACTGCACGCAGGCGCAGCATGCCGATGAACCCTCCGCACCGCTCGCACCGGCCGTAGGTGCCCGACTCGAGCCGCTGGAGCGCCGCCTCGATCTCGGCCAGCTCGCGGGCCTCGGCCGCCTGCAAGTTCTCGAGCACGTCGTGCGGCTCGAGATCCGCGGCGCGATCGAGGTTGTCGGGCCGGCGCCCGGACTGCAACTCGTCCTCGGCGCGCCGCAAGCCGGCGGCCAGCGCCACGACGCGCTGCTTGCGCGCCATCAGCGCCTTGCGCGCAAATCCTGCGCCCCGCACCTCTGGCATCCGTCCCATGGCGACCTCCATCTGCTTCTTTCGCAAGAGGCGTTCCACAGCAGATCGCACCCGGAGCAGGTAGAATCGAGCCATGCCGGAGACGATCTTCGAGGAGCTGAAGCGCTACGTCGGCTTTGGCCCCGCCGACGAGCAAGCGCTGCGCGCGCTGCGTCCGGCCGCGCAACCGCACTTCGAGCGCATCAGCGAGGTCTTCTACCAGCGAATCCTCGAGCACGAGGAAGCCCGCAGGGCCCTGTTCGAGGGTGAGAGCATGGTCGGCCGGCTGCGCCACACGCTCGTCGAATGGATGGACAAGCTCCTCACCGGCCCATGGGACGAGCAGTACTACGAGCTGCGCGCGCGCATCGGCCGCAAGCACGTCGACATCACTCTCCCCCAGCACTACATGTTCGGCGCGATGAACGTGCTGCGGCAGGAATTGAACGCGTTCATCGACGAAGGCTTCATCTCGAAGCCTGACGAGCTGCGCGGCACCCGGCTGGCGCTCGGCAAGATGCTCGACCTCGAGCTCGCGATCATGCTGCACACCTACCGCGAGGATCTGCTCTCGCAGCAGGCGCGCAGCGAGCGGCTCTCCACGTTCGGACAGCTGGTCGGCTCCATCGGGCACGAGCTGCGCAATCCGCTGGGCGTGATGGAGAGCAGCCTCCACATCCTGCGCGGCAGGATCGGCCAGGGCGACGAGCGCGCGAGCAAGCACGTCGACCGCATCGGCGAGCAGCTCGTCATCGCCAACACCATCATTACCGACCTGCTCGACATGATCCGCGACAAGCCGCTGCTGGCCGAGACCGTGCGGCTGAGCAACGTGGTCGAGGCTGCGGCGCTTCAGCTTCATCTGCCGATTGGCCTTTTGCCGCTCGCGCAGCTTCCGGAGGTACGCGGCGACCCGTCGCAGCTCCGGCAGGTCTTCGTCAACCTCTTGCAGAACGCGCAGCAGGCGGCGGGACCCGAAGGCACGGTGACGCTCGACGCCGTGGTCGATCCCGCGCAGGTTACGGTGGGCGTTTCCGACAGCGGACCGGGAGTCGACGCGTCGGTGCGCGCCCGCCTCTTCGAGCCGCTGGTGACCACCCGCCAGAAGGGCATCGGGCTGGGGCTGGCGCTGGTGAAGCGCATCCTGGAGCGGCACGGCGGCAGCGTCGCGTATGAACCTCGCGGCAAGGGCGCACGGTTCGTGGTCCGCTTGCCGCGGAGCGCCTGATGAAGAAATACCTGCTGGTCGACGACAACCTCGCCTTCGCCGAGAACGTGGCCGAGATCCTTCGCGACGGCGGCGCGGAGGTCACCGTGGCCGAGGGCGGCGTGAAGGCGCTGGAGCTGGCGCGCCAGACGCGATTCGACGCGCTGGTCACCGACATGCGCATGCCGGTGATGAACGGCGCGAAGCTGGTGCACGAGATCCGCAGCGTCGATCCGGGACTGCCGGCGATCGTGATCACCGCCTACACGGGCGAGGCCGATCTTCTCGCCGCGAGAGAGGAAGGATTGCTTGCAGTGCTGCCCAAGCCGGTGCCGATCGAGAAGCTGATCGCACTGCTCGCAACGGCCCGGCGCAACGGGCTAGTCGCCCTCGTCGAGGACGATTCGGCTCTCGCGGACAACCTCACCGAGGCCCTGCGCGACCGCGGCTTCTCCGCAGTGACGGCCAGGTCGGTCTCCGAGGCGAAGCGGCTGGGAGGCGTGAAGCCGTTCGTCGCGCTGGTCGATCTGCGCGTACCCGGAGGACCGGACGGCGCCGCGCTCCACCGGCTGCTCGAACGAATTCCCGAGCTGCCGGTGCTGGTGATGAGCGCGCATCCGGACGCGATCGCGCACTCCTCCTGGCCGGTCACCTTTCAAAAGCCATTCAAGACCGACGAGCTGCTGGCAGCCGTGGAGAAGCTGTGGCGCTGACCGCGCGGGTCCTGCTCGTCGACGACAACGCCGCGCTGGTCGACAACCTGCGCGAGACGCTGGAGGGCGAGGGATATAGCGTCGCGACGGCAGGAACGATGGCTGAGGCAACAAAGGCGGCCATTGGCGGTTTCGACGTCGCGCTGGTCGATCTCAGGCTGCCTGACGGCGACGGCACGGCGCTGACCGAGCAGCTGCGACGCGATCATCCCGACGCCGCCATCGTCATGCTGACGGGAAACGCGACGGTGGAGACCGCCGCCGCGGCCGTGCACGCCGGCGCGTTCGCCTATCTGGTCAAGCCGGCCACCACGCCGGATCTACTGTTGACGCTGGAGCAGGCGCTTCGGCAGGTCAGGCTGCAGGCCGAGAAGCGCGAGTTGGCGCGGCGGGCGCAGGTGGCGGAAAAGCTGGCGGCGGTCGGCACCATGACCGCAGGCCTCTCGCACGAGATCCGCAATCCCTTGAATGCGGCCTCGCTGCAGCTGGCCGTCCTCGAGCGGCGCCTGCGGAAGCTGCCGCCGGCGGAGCAGCCGCCGTTTCTCGAGCCGCTCAAGCTGGTGCGCGACGAGATCGCGCGGCTGGAACACCTGTTGCAGGACTTCCTCCAGTTCGCTCGGCCGCGCGAGCTGATCTCGCGGCCACTTGCGCTGGAGCCTGTCGTTTCTGCGGTGGCCGACTTGCTCGCTGGCGAGGCGGAGCGGCGCGGCGTGCGGCTCGAGTGCGAGCTTCCCCCCGGACTGCCGCCCGTGCAGGGAGAGGACGAGAGGCTCCGGCAGGTGCTGATGAACTTGACCTTGAACGCGCTCGAGGAGACGCCGCGCGGCGGGCGCGTCCGCATCTGGGCGCAGCCGCGCGCCGAGGACGTTTGGATCGCCGTCGAGGACAGCGGCCCCGGAATCGATCCATCCGTGCGGCAGCGCATCTTCGAGCCGTTCTTCTCGACCAAGCCCAGCGGCTCCGGCCTCGGGTTGCCCATCGTGCACGCCATCGTGTCGCAGCACGGGGGCGCCGTGGGCGTCGACGGCTCGCCCTTGGGAGGCGCGCGCTTCTGGTTTACTCTGCCGCGCGCACTTTAGAGCGCGCGTCGTTTTGGTTTTGCCGTGCTTGTGGCCGACCGCCGGGTCGGATCGGTGCGCGCGATCCGGCCATGAAGCAGGCTCTGACCGGCTAACGTCTGCGCCAGGATTCGCGGCCGGCCAGCAAGCCTTCCGTCGGCGTTTCTCAGTACCGCCTCTACACGCGCGCAAGGGCCCGTCGCCTGATCTTCGACTCATCGATCCAGGGTGCGCGGCCACGGCCTTGACCGTGGCACCCGAGTTCGCGCCGGAGGTCGCGCTAGTCGACACGGTCACGACGCCGATGCTGCTCAAGACCGTCGTTGCGGGTAGGAGCGTGTTCCGGTGCCATCGAAATACGCAGCAATTGCGCAACCGCCACGCCACCGCTCGGCGGCCGCGGCTAATCCGCCGGTTCGGTTTCGCCGTCGAGCTTCTCACCCGCGTACTCCTTCAGCCGGTACTGGATCTTGCGCACGCTGATGCCCAGCATCTCCGCCGCACGCGAGGTCGAGCCGCCTTGCAGCTCGAGCGTGCGCAGGATCGCCTCGCGCTCGATCTCGGCCAGGCTCGCGCCGGGGATCAATCCCGCCGCGTCGCGCTGCGCGGGCCGCGGTCCGCGCAGCGTGGACGGCAGATCGTCGGCCGTCAGCTCGGTGCCCTTGCAGAGCACCACCGCCCGCTCGACGGCGTTCTCCAACTCGCGCACGTTGCCCGGCCAGTCGTACCCGAGCAACGCGTTCAACGTTCCAGGCGTGAGCCCTTTGATGTCCTTTCCGTAGGCCTGGCAGTACTTCTCGATGAAGTGGGCCGCCAACGCTGGGATGTCCCCCCGGCGGCGGCGCAGCGGCGGCAGGGTCACGGCAACGACGTTGAGCCGGTAGTAGAGGTCCTCGCGGAACTTGCCCGCCTTCACCTCGGCGGCGAGATCGCGGTTGGTGGCCGCCACCACGCGGACGTCCACCTTGACGGTTTGCGTTCCGCCCACGCGCTCGAACTCGCGGGTCTGCAACGCGCGGAGCAGCTTCACCTGCACCCCGGGCGAGATTTCGCCGATCTCGTCGAGGAACAGCGTACCGCTGTCGGCCAGCTCGAAGCGGCCCTCCTTGCGTCCGATCGCTCCGGTGAAGGAGCCGCGCTCGTGGCCGAACAGCTCGGACTCCAGCAAGGTTTCGGAGAGCGCCGCGCAGGCCACTTTAACGAACGGCTTGTCCTTGCGCGGCGACAGCTCGTGCAGCGCCTGCGCGATCAGCTCCTTGCCGGTGCCCGACTCCCCCAGCACCAGCACCGTGGCCTTGGTGGGCGCGGCCTGCTTGACGACGTCGTAGACCGCCTGCAGCTCGGGCGCCTCGCCGACGATCCCTTCCAGCTTGTACCGCTCGCGGACCCGCTCGCGCAGACCGGCCGCCTCGCGCACTAGCTTGCGCTTCTCGAGGGCCTTCTCCAGGAAGACGAGAACCGAGTTCACGTCGAGCGGCTTGACCAGATAGTTCTCGGCGCCGAGCCGCATCGCCTCGACCGCCGCTTCGACGCTGGCGAAGGCGGTCATCATCACGAAGCTCGCCTCGCTCCCCTGCTCCTTCGCTTTGCGCAGCAGCGTGAGGCCGTCCATCTTCGGCATGCGCACGTCGGCGAGCACGACGTCTGGAGAGAGCTCGCCAAGCTTCGCCAGCCCCTCTTCTCCGTCGGCGGCCTCGGCGATGTCGTAGCCCTCCTCGGAGAGGATGGTGCGCAAAGCGTTGCGGGCGTTCAGCTCGTCATCGACCACCAGGATGCGCGCTTTGGGCATGGACCATCTTGTAGCAAGCCCGGTGCCGATTTTGCCGGGGGCTGCAAAGCTTGCGGCGCGCAAATGCTGCGCGAGGCGGAGAGCCTACGCAGAGCGTGCGCGTCGCGCGACCAGCCCGAGCGTGCCCAGCGCGAGTTCACGAACAGAGCCAGAACGACGAGCAGCGCTCCGCCTCCGATCGATGCAACGAGAACCCGGTTTCGCACGGCTGTCATGGTCGTACCCCGAGGAGCGTGCGGGTATGGCGGGCGATGATGCGGTCCTCGTCGGTCGGGACCACCCACGCGGCGCAGCTCGAGCCCGCGGCCGAGATGCGACCGTGCCCGCCGGCGTTGGCAGCGGCATCGAAGACCAGCCCGAGGTGGCCCAGGCCCGCGCAGATCTCGGCGCGCACCTCCTGCGCGTTCTCGCCGATGCCCCCCGTGAAGACCAGCGTGTCCAGACCATCGAGGACCGCGGCGAAGCCACCGATCGCCTTTCGGCAGGAGAAGACGAACATCTCGACCGCCAGCGCGGCGCGCGGATCATCCCCACGCCACTCCAGCAGCGTCTTCATGTCGGAGGTCTTCCCAGACACGCCGACCAACCCCGATTCCCGCTCGACGAGCCGCTCGATCTCCGCCGCGCCGGCGCCTTTGGAGAGCAAGTATAAAAAGACTCCGGGATCGAGGTCGCCGGCGCGCGTACCCATCACGATCCCGCTCGCGGGCGTGAAGGCCATGGTGGTGTCGATGCATCTGCCGTCCTGCAAGAGGGCGAGGCTCGCACCGTTGCCGAGATGCGCGATCACCGCGCGCCGTCCCAGGCGCTGGCCCATCTCGGAAACGATGAACTCGTACGACAGACCGTGAAACCCGTAGCGGCGCACGCCTTCTGCGTCCAGGCTCTCCGGCAGCGGCAGCCGGCGGGCCCGCTCCGGAAGGTGCCAGTGGAAGTGCGTGTCGAAGCAGGCGACTTGCGGGACGCCAGGAAAGCGCTCTCCGGCCGCTTCGATGGCGTCGAGCGCGGGCGGCAGGTGCAGCGGTGCGAATCGCACCAGCGAGCGCAATGACGTGAGCAGCTCCGCATCGATCCGCTGCGGGGCGTGGTGGAGCGGCCCACCATGGACGAGACGATGGCCAATGGCGTCCGGCCCGATCGAACCAAGCCGGGCGATCGCTTGATCCAGCCGCTCGCGCGCAATGCCACTGACTTGCTCAGAAGCAACGCGGCGCTCGCCGTCGTGCAGCGCGAGCTTCAGGCTCGAGGAGCCGGCGTTGACGCTGAGGACGATCACGCGGAGAACGCCCAGTCGCGGATCTCGGGGAGGTCCTCGAAGTGCTCGCGCACGTACGCGCGATGCTTGACCAGCATCGCCTCGCACTCCTGCGCGAGCGCGTCGGCCTCGGGCGGCCTTTGCCGTGCGCGCCGCAACGCCTCGAGGCAGAGGTGGAAGCGGCTCATCTGGTTGAGCACCACCATGTCGAAGGGCGTAGTGGTGGTGCCCTCCTCGGCATATCCGCGCACGTGGAAGCGGCTCGGGTTGGGTCTCCCGTGCAGGAGCGCATGCACGACGTTTGCGTAGCCGTGGAAGGCGAAGACCACGTGCCGGTCGGGTGTGAAGAGCTGGTCGAACTTCTCGTCGCTCATGCCGTGCGGGTGCTCGGCCGGCGCGGCGATGGAGAAGAGGTCGACAACGTTCACCACCCGCACCCGCAGCGAAGGCGCCTTGCGCCGCAGCCACCACGCCGCCGCCACCACCTCCAGCGTCGGAGTGTCGCCCGCGGCGGCAAGCACGATGTCCGGCTCGTTGCCAGTGCCGGCCCACTCCCAGATCGACGCGCCTTGCGCGCAGTGCGCCCGCGCCTCGGGAAGCGTCAGCCACTGGAGCTGCGGCTGCTTGTCGATCACGATCAGGTTCACGTAGTTGCGGCTCGACAGACAGTGCTCGGCCACCGAGAGCAGCGTGTTCGCGTCGGGCGGCAGGTAGACGCGGACGACCGCGCCCTGCTTGGAGATCAGCGTGTCGATGAACCCCGGACCCTGGTGCGAGAAGCCGTTGTGGTCGTTGCGCCAGCACGTCGAGGTCAAGAGGACGTTGAGCGACGCGATCGGCGCGCGCCAGGGAAGCTGCCGGCACACCTCCAGCCACTTCGCGTGCTGCGTGGCCATCGAAGCGACGATCATGGCGAATGCCTCGTAGGTCACGAACAGCCCGTGGCGGCCGGTGAGCAAGTAGCCTTCCAGCCAGCCTTCGCAGTTGTGCTCGCTCAGGACCTCGAATACGCGGCCGTCAGGGGCGAGATGGTCGTCGCCCGGCTCGATGCGCTCCATCCAGCAGCGTGGCGTCGCTTCCAGCACTGCGCCCAGGCGATTCGAGAGCAGCTCGTCCGGAGAGAACAGACGGAAGTTGTCTGCGTTCTCGCGAAACACGTCCCGTAGATATTCGCCGAGCTGCCGCGTGGACTCGTGGCGCTGCACCGCGGGCGCCTTGAGCGAGAGCGCGTGCCGCTCGAGCGACGGCAGCTTGAGGCCCCTGAGCAACTTGCCGCCGTTCGCATGCGGCGTGGCGCTCATCCGCTTCTCGCCACCCGGGCACAGCTCGCGAAGTCGAGCGACGGGCCGGCCCTGCTCGTCGAACAGCTCGTCCGGCCGGTAGCTCCGCAGCCACTCCTCCAGCATCTTCAAGTGCGCCGGGTTCTCGCGCACGCCCGCCAGCGGGACCTGGTGCGCGCGGAACGTGCCCTCGACGGGAACGCCGTCGACCTCGCGCGGCCCGGTCCAGCCTTTCGGTGTGCGCAGGACGATCATCGGCCAGCGCGGCCTACCCTTCCACTTGCCCTCGCGGGCGCCGCGGCGGATCTCACGGATGCGGTCGTGGCAGGCGAAGAGCGTCTCGGCGAAGGCCTCGTGGACGCGGGCCGGCTCTGCGCCGGATACTACGTATACTTCGTAACCGTGGCCTTCGAGGAGGCTGCGCAGCTCGGCTTCGCTCTTGCGCGCGAGCACCGTCGGGTTCGCGATCTTGTAGCCGTTGAGGTGAAGGATGGGCAGCACCGCGCCGTCGCGCTTCGGGTTCAGGAAGCTCACGCCCTTCCACGAGCCCTCGAGCGGCGCCGTCTCGGCTTCGCCGTCGCCCACGATGGCCGCGACCAGGAGGTCGGGATTGTCGAAGGCCGCGCCGAACGCGTGCGCGAGCACGTAGCCCAGCTCGCCGCCCTCGTGGATCGATCCCGGCGTCGGCGGGCTGACGTGGCTCGGCACACCGCCCGGTGTGGAGAATTGCCGGAAGAGCCGGATCAGACCTGCAGCGTCCTGGGGCACCTCCGGATAGGTCTCGCTCCACGCTCCCTCGAGCCAGGCATTGGCGTTGGCCGCAGGTCCGCCGTGGCCGGGGCCAACCAGCAGGAGCACGCTCTCGTCGCGTTTCTGGATCAGCCGGTTGAGGTGCGCCCAGATCAGGTTGATGCCCGGCGAGGTGCCCCAGTGGCCGAGCAGGCGCGGCTTGATGTGCCCGGCGCGCAGCGGCTCGCGCAGCAGTGGATTCGCCTGCAGATAGATCTGTCCGATCGTGAGGTAGTTCGCCGCGCGCCACCACGCGTCGAGGAGCTGCAGCTCGTCTGTCGTGAGCGTCATCTGCGTAGCCTCCGAAGCAGGGAGCCATAGCAGCCGGCGTACCCGGGCGCGAGCGGCACCGCACCCACTGGCTCGCTCGATGCAAGGGTCTTCGGGAAACGACTTCCAGGAGCGATCCATGGGCGTACGGCCGAAGGCTTGGGTCTTCTCGACGCAGCTTCGCTGGCAAGCGGACGCGCGCGGAACGCTGCGTGCGCCAGGAGCGCCCGCGCTCGATTTCGCCTCGCCCCCAGAGTTCGGCGGCGCCGAGGGACGCCGGAGCAGATGCTGGTCGGCGCGGCCGAGGCGTGCACCATGCTCACCTTCCTTGCGGAGGCCCGGCGCGAGGGAGTGCGCGTGCTCGGCTACGCGAGCCTCGCGCGCGGAACGCTCTCGACGGACGTCGAAGGTTCGATGCGGTTCACCGCGATCTCGATCGAGCCGCGCATCGAGGTTGGCAGCGAGAACGACGCGGAGAAAGCACGCGCAATCCTTGCGCGGCTGCATGGCCGGTGCTTCATCGGCGCCTCGCTCAAGAGCGAGCCGCGCGTCGACCCGGTGATCCTCGCCACCGGGCGTTAAATAGCGGCGCCCGCTGTTCGCACCACCGAAGGAAAATAGCGCCCCATCGGACACTGATTTCAGACGCTGTTCTCTGCAGGGTCCAGGACTCTACGCGCGAGCGTCGTCTTCGTGGCCTCGCCGAAGATCTCAAGACTCAGCCGCGTACGAGTCGACGTGGCACAATCACGACGATTGGCTGGCGCTGGGCGTCGGCCGCCCTGATCACGGCCAGCGTCACGCTCGTTCCCTCTGGGCCCCGGAGCAGGGGAATCGCTTCGGAGAGGGTCAGTGGGCTGACCGAAACTCCATCGATGGAGAGGATCTCGTCGCCCGCGCCAAGGCCCGACTCGGCGGCGCCGCCACTGGGGAAGACGCTTGTAATCAGCAAGGCATCGCCTCTCTTTTGCAGCACGACGCCGATTCCTACGAGCTCAACACGGGGATCCTCGCCCGACTCCACCGGCCTGAGCTCGATTGTCATCGGACCGCGCACCTCTGCGTCGTGGATC
>Ga0213851_1372804_pt1 | contig 16880 bp, 13 predicted proteins | sample ABR_2014_MetaT_FD_164455 | JGI IMG/M metagenome (GOLD analysis project Ga0213851, IMG submission 164455) | Metatranscriptome of freshwater sediment microbial communities from post-fracked creek in Pennsylvania, United States - ABR_2014... | ecosystem: Environmental > Aquatic > Freshwater > Creek...
CTCGACTGGAAGAAGCTGCCTTGGTACTGGGCGGGGTCGGACCGCTTCCTTCAGCAGGCCGCGCTGGTGGTGCTGGCGCCTGGGCTTTTGGCGTTCGTCTTCGGCTGGTTCGCATTCCGATCCCGCATCCGCGGCGTCTACTTCTCCATCATCACCCAGGCGCTGACCTATGCCTTCATGTTGCTCTTCTTCCGCAACCAGACCGGATTCGGCGGCAACAACGGATTCACCGACTTCAAGCGCATCCTCGGCTTTCCCCTGGCGAGCCCGCGCACCCGGATCGTGCTCCTGGCGCTCAGCGCGACCCTGCTCTTGGCGTCGCTGGTCGCCTGCCGCGCGCTGGTGCTCTCCAAGCTGGGACGCGTGCTCACCGCCATCCGCGACGCCGAGGACCGGTTGCGCTTCTGCGGCTACGATCCGGTCCGGTTCAAGCTCTTCGTCTGGACGCTGTCCGCCGTGCTCTGCGGCCTGGCGGGCGCGCTCTACGTTCCCCAGGTCGGGATCATCAACCCGAGCGAGATGTCGCCCGCGAACTCCATCGAGATCGCCATCTGGGTGGCGGTGGGCGGACGCGGGACGCTGCTCGGGCCGGTCGCCGGCGCCGTGCTGGTCAACGGCGCGAAGAGCTGGCTGACCGCCGCTTTCCCCGATCTCTGGCTGGTGCTGCTGGGGCTCACCTTCATCGCCGTGACCCGCTGGCTTCCGGACGGCGTCGCGGGCTTGTTCCTGCGAGCGCGTCCGAGCGAAGGCCGCGGCGGCGGAAAGGGCCCGTGAACCTCGACACGCCGCAGGGGCCGGTCCTCTACCTCTCCGGCGTGACGGTGAGCTTCGACGGCTTTCGCGCCCTCGACTCGCTCAGTCTGATCGTCGAGCCCGGCGAGCTGCGCTGCGTGATCGGGCCGAACGGCGCCGGCAAGACCACGCTGATGGACGTGATCACCGGCAAGACCCGGCCGGACGCGGGAGAAGTCCACTTCGGCGAGCAGCACGACCTGGCCCGACTCTCCGAGCCGGAGATCGCCCGCGCCGGCATCGGGCGGAAATTCCAGAAGCCGACCATCTTCCGGAACCACACCGTCTTCGAGAACCTGGAGCTCGCGCTCAAGACCGACAAGCGCGTGCTTCCCACGCTCCGCGCCAGGCTCACGCCCGCGCAGAAGGAGCGGATCGACGAAGTGCTGCGCCTGATCGGCCTGCAGCAGAAGGCGTCCCTGCCCGGCGACCTGCTCTCGCACGGCGAGAAGCAGTGGCTGGAGATCGGGATGCTCTTGGTGCAGGATCCCCGCCTGCTCCTGCTCGACGAGCCGGTGGCGGGAATGAGCGACGAGGAAACCGCGCGCACCGGCGAGCTGCTCCAGTCGCTGGCGGGCAAGCATTCGCTGGTGGTGGTGGAGCACGACATGCGCTTCGTCGCCAGCATCGGCCAGAAGATCACCGTGCTGCACGAAGGGCGCGTGCTGGTGGAGGGAACCATGGAAACGGTCCGCGACGACCCCCGCGTCGTCGAGGTCTACCTGGGGCGCTGATGCTGACGGTGCGCGCGATCGATCAGTATTACGGCGGCAGCCACGCCCTGCGCAGCGTCGATCTGGAGGTCCCCGCAGGCTCGTGCACCGCGCTGCTCGGCCGCAACGGCGTGGGCAAGACCACGCTCTTGCGCTGCCTGATGGGCGAATTGCCGGTGCGCTCCGGCGCGGTGATCTTCGGCGGCGAGGACGTGACCCGCTTGCCCTCCTGGCAGCGGGCGCGGCGCGGGATGGGCTACGTGCCGCAGGGTCGCGAGATCTTTCCGCGGCTGACGGTGGCGGAGAATCTCCTGGTCGGCGAGTCGGCGGCGCGAGGCGGAGCAGCGCCGCTCCTCGAGATGGAGGAGCTGTTTCCCATCCTGCGCACCATGCGCAACCGGCGCGGAGGCGACCTCTCCGGCGGCCAGCAGCAGCAGCTCGCCATCGCCCGCGCGCTGATCTCGCGCCCCCGCCTGCTCCTGCTCGACGAACCCACCGAGGGCATCCAGCCCTCCACCATCAAGGAGATCGGCCGCGTGCTCCGCGCCCTTCTGCAGAAGCGGATCACCATCGTGCTGGTCGAGCAGTACCTCGAGTTCGCGCTGGAGCTGGCCGAGCACTACGCCATCCTCTCGCGAGGAGAGATCGTGATGCGCGGCCGCATCGCCGACCTGGATCCCGCGCAGGCGCGGCGGCATCTGGCGCTGTGATTCGATGTACAACGACAGCCATGGGCCGTTTCGCTCAGGGTCGCTTGTCGTTCGAGCGCGCCGGCGCTCTGACCGCCACTTGCTCCGCGTATGCGGAGAGCCCGCTGCGGCTCTTCACCCAGCGAAGCCGGGGGCCGTGCGCGTGGGCCTTCACCAGCACGCTCGGTGGAGGACTCCTCGGCGGCGACCGGCTGCGCCTCGAGATCTCGGTTGGCCGCGGAGCGCGCGCGTGCGTGTGCACGCAGGGTCCGACCCGCGTGTTCCGCTCGCCGGGCGGCTGCTCGAGCGAGCTCGTCGCCCGCGTCGAAGGGGAAGCCGCGCTGGTCCTCGCGCCCGACCCGGTGGCCTGCTTCGCCGGCGCGCGCTTCGAGCAGCGCACGGAGGTCGAGCTATCGGCGACCGCCTCGCTCTTGCTCTGGGAAGTGCTCTCGGCCGGGCGCGACGGCTGGGGTTTCGCCCGCTGCCGCTCGGCGCTGTCGGTGCGGCGGGCGGGCAAGGCGCTGGTCGACGAAGCCTGGCTGCTCGATCCGGCGCAGGGCTCGTTGCCGCAGCGGCTCGGCCGCTTCCAGGCCATCGCGACGCTGGTGCTGGCGGGTCCGCTCTTCTCTTCCGTGCGCGACTTCGTCAAGGCGCGGATCGAGGCGGCGCCGGTCGTGCGCCAGGCCCGACTGCTCGAGTCGGTCAGCCCGCTCGACGGCGATGCGCTCCTGGTGCGGCTGGCGGGCGCGTCGGTCGAGGAAGTGCAGCGCGCTCTTCGCGCGCACCTCGCGGCCATCCCTTCCCTGCTCGGAGACGACCCTTGGAGGCGCGATGCACCTTACGCCGCGTGAAGTCGACAAGCTGGTGCTGCACGGCGCCGGTTTCCTTGCGCAGAAGCGGCTCGCCCGCGGGCTGCGGCTCAACCACCCCGAGGCGATCGCGCTGATTGCGACGCAACTTCTCGAGCTCATCCGCGATGGCCGCCGGGTCGCCGAGCTGATGGACCTGGGGCGGCGAATCCTCGGACGCGCCCAGGTGCAGGGCGGCGTCCCCGAGCTGATCGCCGAAGTGCAGGTGGAGGGCACCTTCCCCGACGGCACCAAGCTCGTCACCGTGCACCATCCGGTCGCCCTCGAGCAGGGCGATCTGTCGCTGGCGCTCTACGGGAGCGGGCTGACGCCGGCGGCGACGTTCCAATCGTCGCAGGCCGGACCCGAGCCCGGCGAAGTGGTGACCGCGCCGGGAGAGATCGAGCTCAACGCCGGCCGCGATGCGGTGGCGCTGCGGGTGGTCAACAAAGGCGACCGGCCCATCCAGGTGGGCAGCCACTATCCGTTTGCGGAAACGAATCGGGCGCTGGCCTTCGACCGCGGCCGCGCCTACGGCAAGCGGCTCGACATCCCGGCCGGCACCGCGGTGCGCTTCGAGCCAGGCGAGGCGAAGACGGTGCAGCTCGTCGCCTTCGCCGGCGCGCAGATCGTCCGCGGTGGAAATGCGCTGGCGACCGGAAAGATCGACGACGCGGGCCGCGCTCGGCTGCTCTCCGCCGTAGCCGCGGGCGGGTTCCGCCATGAGGAGGAAAAATGAGCCGGCGGATCGATCGGAGGCACTACGCGGACCTCTACGGGCCGACCACCGGAGACCGCGTACGCCTGGGAGACACGTCGCTGTTCGCGGAGGTGGAGCGCGACCTGACCAGCCATGGCGACGAGTGCAAGTTCGGCGGCGGCAAGGTGCTGCGCGACGGGCAAGGGCAGCAGGCGGGCGCGTCCGATGCGGAAGCGCTCGATTGCGTGATTACCAATGCATTGATACTCGATTACACCGGTATCTACAAAGCCGACCTCGGGATCAAGCACGGCCGGATCCGCGCCATCGGCAAAGCCGGCAATCCAGACACGATGGACGGCGTCACCCCCGGGCTGGTGGTCGGCGTCACCACCGAGGCCATCGCTGGCGAAGGGCTCATCCTCACCGCCGGCGGAATCGATTCGCACATCCATTTCATCAGCCCGCAGCAGGCCGACGAAGCTTTGGCGAGCGGCATCACCTCGTGGGTCGGCGGCGGCACCGGACCCGCCACCGGCACCAACGCCACCACCTGCACGCCGGGCGGGTGGAACCTCGCCCGCATGCTGCAGGCGGTGGACGACCTGCCCCTCAACGTCGGCTTCACCGGAAAAGGAAACAGCTCCCGCCCGGAGGGCCTGCTCGATCAGATCCGCGCCGGCGCCATCGGGCTCAAGCTGCACGAGGACTGGGGCACCACCCCCGCGGCGATCGACTGCTGCCTCGCCGCGGCGGAACCCGAGGACGTGCAGGTCACCATTCATACCGATACCTTGAATGAATCGGGATTCGTCGATGATTCAATCGCCGCATTCAAGGGCCGCACCATCCACACCTATCATTCGGAGGGTGCGGGCGGCGGTCACGCGCCGGACATCCTCCGGGTCTGCGGCGTGCCGCACGTGCTGCCGTCTTCGACGAATCCCACCCGCCCGTTCACCGTCAACACGCTGGACGAGCACCTCGACATGCTGATGGTCTGCCATCACCTCGACAAGGAGATCGCCGAGGACGTGGCCTTCGCCGAGAGCCGGATCCGGGGCGAGACCATCGCTGCCGAGGACATCCTCCACGACCTGGGCGCGATCAGCATGATGTCGAGCGACAGCCAGGCGATGGGCCGCGTCGGCGAGGTGATCACCCGCAGCTGGCAGACGGCGCACAAGATGCGCGAGCAGCGCGGCCTCTTGCCCGGCGAGAAGAACGACAACCTGCGCATCCGGCGATATCTCGCGAAGTACACCATCAACCCGGCCATCGCGCACGGCTTCGCGCACCAGGTGGGCTCGGTCGAGCCCGGCAAGCTCGCCGACCTCGTGCTCTGGAAGCCGGGCTTCTTCGGCATCAAGCCGGAGCTGGTGATCAAAGGCGGCTTCATCGCCTGGGCGCAGATGGGCGATGCGGGCGCCTCCATTCCAACGCCGCAGCCGCTGCGGATGCGGCCGATGTTCGGCGCGCGCGCGCCGGGCGCGATCAGCCTCGCGTTCGTCTCGTCCCGCGCGCTGGCGGAGGGCACCGTCGCGCCGCTGGGCCTGCGCAAAAAAGTCGTTGCGGTGCGCGGCTGCCGTCAGCTCGGCAAGCGCGACATGAAGCTCAACGACGCGCTTCCGGCGATGGAAGTCGACCCCGAGACGTACGAGGTGCGCGCCGACGGAGTGCTCCTCACCTGCGAGCCGGCGGCCCGCCTTCCGCTCGCCCAACTCTATTCCTTGTTTTGAAATTCAAATCCTGATGACGCGCCCGCGCTCTGCCAGCGATGTGACCCTCTTCGATCCGGCGCCTTGGGCGCCTCCACCAGGGGGAGACTCGCGTCTCCCCCTGGACCCCCACGCGAGGAACGAAAGGGATTAGCCATGTGGAGGCTGTTGCAGCTCGCCGATTCCGCGTTCCCCACCGGAGGTTTCGCGCATTCGTTCGGCCTCGAAGCGGCCAGCCAGGCCGGCGAGGTGCCTGACCTGCGCCGCTTCGCCCGCGATGCGATCTGGCAGGCCGGATTTGGCGCGCTGCCGCTGCTGCGGGCTGCCTTCGCCGACGCCGCGGCCCTTCCCGCGCTCGACGCGCGCGCCGACGCATTCCTGGCGAACCACGTCGCGAACCGCGCCAGCCGGACGCAGGGACGCGCTTTCCATTCGACCTGCGCGCGAATCTTCGGCGGGCAGATCTCCCTCTCGACGGCAGGACTGCGCATGCACCTCGCGCCGCTCTGGGGCGCCGCCTTCTGCGCGCTGCAGCTCCCGCTCGAGGACGCGCAGCGCCTCTATCTCTGGACCACCGCCCGCGGCGTTCTCTCGGCAGCCGTGCGGCTCGGGCTGATCGGCACGCTCGAGGCGCAGGCGCTCCTGGCGGGCCTCGATCCCGTTCTCGACGAAGTACTGGAGAGCTGCAAGGCGCTCGGGCCCGAATCGCTCGCGCAGCCGGCCCCGCTCTCCGACTTGCTCCAGGCCACGCAAGACAGGCTCTATTCGCGGCTGTTCCAATCCTGAGGAGTCTCCCATGGCGCACGAGGGCGATCACGAGCACGCGGACCACCCGGGCCACTTCCACGAGCGTCCGGCGCAGCGCCGTCGCGATTACCAGGAGCGGGCCTTCACCGTCGGCGTCGGTGGGCCCGTCGGCAGCGGGAAGACGGCGCTCTTGCTCGCGCTCTGCCGCTTGCTGCGCGACCGGATCAGCCTCGGCGTCGTGACCAACGACATCTTCACCCGCGAGGACGCCGAGTTCCTCACCCGCAATGGCGCGCTGCCGAAGGAGCGGATCCGCGCGGTGGAGACGGGCGGCTGCCCGCACGCGGCCATCCGCGAGGACATCAGCCACAACCTGCTCGCGCTCGAGCAGCTGATGGAGGAGCTGCGCCCGCAGCCGGAGCTGCTCTTCGTCGAGAGCGGTGGCGACAACCTCGCGGCGCAATACAGCCGCGAGCTCGCCGACTGGACCATCTACGTGATCGACGTGGCCGGCGGCGACAAGGTGCCGCGCAAGGGAGGCCCGGGGATCACGCAATCGGATCTATTGGTGATCAACAAGACCGATCTCGCGCCTCTGGTCGGGGCGGACCTCGACGTGATGGAGCGCGACGCACGCCGCATGCGCGGAGCGGGACCCACCGTGTTCGCACAGGTGACGCACGCTATCGGAGTCGAGGTCATCGCCGCACACGTCGTCGAAGCGTTGCAGCGACGTTGAGGTTTGGGTTTGCGTTGACGTCGCCGTCGCCGTCCACGCTCACGTAAACGTCAACCTCACGTTTACCGAGCGGCTTCGGCGCGCTACCGCGTGCCGCTCTTCCAGCGCGAGACGGCGATCGGCGGCGCGGCGTGGAAGCGGCGCGGCTCGATCCCGTACTTGAGCACCTTGTAGCCCATGATCCGCTCGGTGGTGCCGAGGAGCCGCGCCGCCCGGGCGCGGTTGCCGCGCGCGCTCTTGAGCGCGTCGACGATCAGGTCCTTCTCGTACTGCTCCACCGCATCGGACAGGGACGATTGCACCACCGTTCCCGAGGCCTCCGCGGTCTGCAGCGTGGGCGACAGGTGGTGTCCGTGGATCACCTGGCCGTCGCAGGTGAGCACCGCGCGCTCCAGCGTGTTCTCCAGCTCCCGCACGTTGCCCGGCCAGTGATAGCTCATCAGCATGTCGATGGCCGGAGTGGCGATGCGCCGGATCCGCTTGTTGTGCTTGCGCGCGTACTTGAGGAGGAAGTGATCGGCCAGCAGCATCACGTCGGGCTTGCGGTCGCGCAGCGGCGGCACGAAGATCGAGAAGACGTTCAGCCGGTAGTAGAGGTCCTCGCGAAATTGCCGCTCCGCCATGGCGGTCTCGAGGTTCCGGTTGGTGGCGGTGATCAGGCGCACGTCCACCTTGAGCGTCTCGGTGCCGCCCAAGCGCTCGAACTCGCCTTCTTGAAGGACGCGCAGCAGCTTCACCTGGGTTGCCAGGTTCAGCTCACCCACTTCGTCGAGGAAGAGAGTCCCTCCGTGCGCCAGCTCGAACCGGCCTCGCTTGCGCGTCTCGGCCCCGGTGAAGGCGCCTCGCTCGTAGCCGAACAGCTCCGACTCGATCAGCGTGTCCGGCAGCGCGGCGCAGCTCACCTTGACGAAGGGTTTCTGCGCGCGCGGCGAGTTGTAGTGGATGGCGTGGGCGATCAGCTCTTTCCCTGTCCCCGACTCGCCGCGGATCAGCGCAGTGGTGCTGGTCTGCGCCACCTGCGCGATCTGCTCGTAGACCTGCCGCATGGGCCGGCTGGTCCCGACGATGTTGGAGAGGTCATAGCGGTCCTCCAACTCGGAGCGCAGGCTCTTGTTCTCGGTGAGCAGGCGGTTGCGCTCGTCGTCGATGCGCCGCTGCGCGCGGACCGCTTGGGCCATCATGGTGGCCACCACGGCGAGGAAATGCGCGGCCGCCTCGAGATCGCGGCCGGCCGGGGGAAAATCGGCCGCCAGCGCGCCCACCGCCTTGCGGTCGACGACGATCGGCACCGCGACGAAGCTGGCCTCGGGAATCGAGGTGCGCCGGCGCTGAAAGGCGCGGTTCATCAGCATGGGTTCGCGCCCGGTGGCAGGCACCACCACCGGCCGTCCGTTCTGCACCACCCGCCCGATCAGGCCCTCGCCCGGCTTGTAGCGCGCCCGCAGGCCGTCGGCGGTGACGCCCAGCGCGGCATCGACCTGGAGGTCGCCGCTCTCCTCGTGGAAGAGGAAGACCGCGCCCCGCACGATGCCCTGGCTGCCCTCGAGTTTTTCCAGCGCCCGCTCGAGTGCGGAGCGGAGATCCGGAGCGCCGCCCAGCAGGCGCCCGATCTCCGCGAGCGACGAGAAGTACCGTAGGTCCTGGCGACCCTCGCTGGCTCGCTTCGGCACGGACCCGGTTCTACGATCGGCAAGGAGGCGTTGCAAGCGTTCATACGAAAACGTCTGTATGTGATGCTATTCATACATTTTAGTATGCCGTCTGCTTCCTCGGAGGGTCAGCACCAGCGGCGCCAAAGGCACCGGCTGGATCGCCCGCTGAACCTCATACATAAATGTCTGAAGGTCAACCTCGATCTGACGTTTTCGTATGACCCCCCGCGGCGCCCGGCGCTGCCGCCCGAATGGCGCCGCGGGCTGCGGACTGGTCTGGCGATTGCAGCCGCGCCACCGGATGATCGACAAGGGCGACACCGCGTGGGTACTCGTCTGTTCGGCGCTGGTCCTGCTGATGACGGTGCCGGCTCTGGCGCTTTTCTACGGCGGCATGGTCCGGCAGCGCAACGTCCTCGCCACCCTGCTGCAGTCGTTCGCCGCGGTCTGCGTGGTGTCGCTGCAGTGGGTGCTCTTCGGTTACAGCCTCGCCTTCGGACCCGACCATGCCGGCGGCTTCATCGGCGACCTGAGCTGGGCCGGGCTGCGCGGCGTCGGGCCCGGACCTTACCCCGGCTACGCCGCCACCATCCCGCACCAGGCGTTCATGCTTTTCCAGATGATGTTCGCCGCCATCACTCCGGCGCTGATCGCCGGGGCGTTCGCCGAGCGGATGAAGTTCTCCGCCTTCCTGCTCTTCACGCTGCTCTGGTCGACGATCGTGTACGACCCCATCGCCCACTGGGTCTGGAGCGAAGGAGGCTTTTTGCACAAGCTCGGCGCGCTCGACTTCGCCGGCGGCACGGTGGTGCACCTCTCCTCCGGATCCTCCGCGCTGGTCTGCGCGCTGGTGCTCGGCAAGCGCCTCGGGTACCCGAAGACGCCCATGCCTCCGCACAACCTGCCGCTCACGCTCTTGGGCGCGGGCTTGCTCTGGTTCGGCTGGTTCGGCTTCAACGCCGGCAGCGCGCTGGAGGCTTCGGGGCTCGCCGCCGGGGCCTTCCTCAGCACGCACACTGCGGCGGCCGCGGCTGCGCTCGGCTGGATGGCCTGCGAATGGATGCTGCGCGGAAAGCCCACCGCGCTGGGCACCGCTTCCGGCGCGGTCGCGGGCCTGGTCGCCATCACGCCCGCCTGCGGCTTCGTGGGACCCATCGCGGCCCTCGCCATCGGCGCCATCGCCGGAGCGCTCTGCTTCGGCGGCTGCCATCTCAAGACGCGGCTCGGGTACGACGACTCGCTCGACGTGGTCGGCGTGCACGGCGTCGGCGGCACCTGGGGCGCACTCGCCACCGGCCTCTTCGCATGGAAAGCGATCAACGCGTCGGGCGCCGACGGGCTCCTCCACGGCAACCCGGCGCAGCTCTGGACGCAGCTCCTGGCCTGCGCCGCCACGGTGCTGCTTGCAGTGCCGGCCACCTTCCTCATCCTGAAGCTGGTCGACGCGCTGGTCGGTTTGCGAGCTCCGGAGGACGACGAGCTCGCCGGGCTGGACATCTCGCAGCACTCGGAGAGCGGCTACGCCATCGGCGGCTCGCCGGTGGGACAGCACGTCGAGAGGGAGAGCCACGCCGCCTCCGCCCCGCTCCTGCACGGGGCTGGGGTGGCGAAGACGGTGGGGCCGTGAAGAAGATCGAGGCCATCGTCCGGCCTTCACGCCTGGAAGAGATCAAGGAGGCGCTCACCGCAGTCGGCGTCGCCGGCATGACCGTGGTCGAGGTGAAGGGCTTCGGGCGGCAGAAAGGACACACCGAGCTCTATCGCGGCGCGGAGTACGTGATCGACTTCGTCCCCAAGGTGAAGATCGAGACGGTGGTGCGCGACGACATGGTCGCTCAGGTGATCGAGGCCATCTCGGGCGCCGCCCGCACCGGCAAAGTTGGCGACGGGAAGATCTTCGTCCTGGACGTCGAGGAGGCGGTGCGCCTGCGCACCGGCGAGCGCGGCGACCTCGCGCTCTAGGTCACCACGCACAACTTGCCAGCGAGCTTCACGGCGCCTCCGCGATGCGGAGGAGCTGCTTGCCGCGGTTCTCTCCTTTGAAGAGCCGCGCCAGCGCGGCCGGGGCGTTCTCCAGCCCCTGCATCACGTCGACGCGATCCTTGAGCCGGCCGTCCTTCAGCCACCCGGAGAGCTCCGCCACGGCCTCGGCCGCGCGCGGCAGGTAGTCGAAGACGAGGAAGCCCTCCATCCGCCCGCGCTTCACGATCAGGTTGGGATAGTTCTTGGGACCGACGCCCGGCGCGCTGTCGCTGTAGCGGGCGATGGCGCCGCAGAGCACCACTCGGCCCCGCATCGCCAGCCGGGCGAGCGCCGCGTCGAGGATCTCGCCGCCGACGTTGTCGAAGAAGAGGTCGACGCCGTTCGGACACAGCTCGCGCAGCCTCGCACCCACGTCCTCGCTCTTGTAGTCGATGGCCGCGTCGAAGCCGTAGTCCTCGATCAGCCAGCGGCATTTCTCGGCGCCGCCCGCGATGCCCACGGCGCGGCATCCTTTGATCTTCGCGATCTGCCCGACCGCAGAGCCGGTGGCGCCCGCCGCCCCGGAGACCACCACCGTCTCTCCGGGCTTCGGCCGGCCGACGTCCAGGAGCCCGAAGTATGCCGTCATGCCGGTGAGGCCGAGCGCGCTCATCGCGGTCTCGATCGGAACTCCGGACAGCACGGGCGACGGCGCGGACTCCGTGCCGGGCTTCACGCAGGCGTAGTCCTGCCAGCCGAAGAGGCCCTGCACGAGCTGGCCCGGCTGGAACTTCGGATGCCGCGACTCGACCACTTCGCCCACCGCGAACGAGCGGACCACCTCGCCGATCTCGACCTTGGGGAGATAGGTGTCGAAGGCGATCCACCCGCGCTGGGTGGGATCGCAGGAGAGCCAGAGGTTGCGCACCAGCACTTCGCTTTCCCCGGGCGCGGGCACGGCCGTCTCCACCCAACGGAAATCCTCGGCCCTGACCATTCCCTGCGGGCGCCGCGCCAGCAGCCACTGGCGGTTCTTGCGCTCCATCGGATCCTCCTACGCCTTCACCAGCGTCCCACGCCTTCACCAGCGTCCTACGCCTTCACCACCGTCACCGGAACGCCGTTGAGCGCGGCGTTGCCCGAGAGCGCGTCCACCGACTGTTCGTCGGTCAGATCGTTGAGGCTCACGCCTTTGTGCGCGGCCGCGACGCCGAGGGACGCGCCGTCGCGCGCGTGTCCCCAGCCGTGGGGCAAGCTGACCACGCCGCGGGAGAGATCCTGGGTCACGCCGACCGGCGCCTCGATGCTTCCCACCCGCGACTCGATCCGCGCCCGATCGCCCGACTGCAGGCCGCGCGCCGCCGCGTCATCCGGATGCATGAGCAGAACGCAGCCCGCTGGCCCCTTCACCAGGCGCAGGCTGTTGTGCATCCACGAGTTGTTGCTGCGCAGCGCGCGCCGGCCGATCAGCACCAGCCCTTCCTGCGCGGGCTGCGCCAGCCGCGCTTCGAGCCGCTGCAGGTCGCGCAGGAAGATCTCGGGCGCGAGCTGGAGCCGTTTTCCGGGGGCGGCGAGCCGCGCGGGGAGCTGCGGCTGGAGCGGTCCCAAGTCGATCCCGTGCGGGCTCGCTTCGAGCTTGCGCAAGGAGAGTCGATGCGGTCCGAAGCGGAGCAGCAGATCGAGCAGCCGCCGCTCGCCCAAAATCCGCGCCGCCCGCAGCGTCGCGCCGAGGACGCGCCCGCGCCGGCCGCCGCCGTGGCGACGCACGCTCAGGACCAGGTCGAGCAGCACCTCGAAGTCGCCGCGCACGCCCGCGGGCCGCGGCATGAGCGGCTTCACGTAGCGAGCGGCGTTGCGCACCGCCAGGGCGTAGAAGGCGAGATCGTAATGGTCCCGCTCGAAGCCAAAGCTGGTGGGCAGGATCAGGTTGGCGTGGCGGGTGGTCTCGTTGCGGTAGAGATCGATCGAGACCATGTACTCGAGCTTCTGCAGCGCGCGATCGAGGCGCGCGCCGTTCGGCGTCGAGAGCACGGGGTTGCCGGCGAAGCTGACCAGCGCGCGAATGCCGCCCTCGCCCGGCGTGTCGATCTCCTCGGCCATGGTGGCTGCGGGCAACTCGCCGCCGAACTCCGGCAGGCCGCGCACGCGGCTGCGCCAGACGCCGAAGTGCCCTCGATCGCCCGTTCGCGTCGCCAGCGCTATGAGATCTGCCGCCGGCGTCGTGAACATGAAGCCGCCTTCGCGGTCGAGGTTGCCGGTGACGGCGTTCAGCGCCACGATCAGCCACGCCGAAAGGCCCCCGAACTCCTGGGTGCAAGTGCCGACGCGGCCGTACGCCACCGCGGAAGGCGCCGAGGCGAAGGCGAGGGCGAGGGCGCGGATCTCGCGCGCGGGGATCCCGGTGCGATCCGCGACGCGCTCCGGCGGAAAGCGCCGGGCGGTGTCCTGGAGGACCTGCAGGCCGTCGCTGAAGGGGGCGAGGTGGCGGAGGTCCGCGCGCTCCTCCTCGAAGACCACGTGCAGGAGCGCGAGCAGCAGCAGCGCATCGGTCCCGGGGCGGATGGCGAGGTGCTGATCGGCGATCGCCGCGGTCTCGGTCTTGCGCGGGTCGACGACGATGAGCTTGCCGCCGCGCTTCCGCAGCTCGTCGAGGCGGCGCGAGATGCCGCCGGCGGTCATCAAGCTGCCGTTCGACGCGATCGGATTTGCGCCCAGCATCAGGAAGAAGCTGGTGCGATCGACGTCCGGCACCGGCAGCAGGATCTGATGACCGAACATCGTCAGGCCGGCCAGCATGTGCGGCAGCTGATCGACGGACGTGGCCGAGAAGCGGGCGCGCGACCCCATGGCGCGCGAGAAGAGCGGCGTCGCCAGCAGCGCAGAGTAGGAATGGACGCTCGGATTGCCTAGGTAGACGCCCACGGCGCTCCTGCCATGCTTGCGTTGCACGGCGGCGAGACGCTCGCCGGCCTCTTCCAGCGCAGCCTCCCAGGAGACGGCCTGCCAGCGGCCGCCCTCCCGCCGCTGCGGCTCGAGGATGCGGTCGGGATCGCCCTGCACGTCCGGAATCGCGGCGGCCTTCGGACAGATGTGCCCGAGGCTGAAGGGATCGTCCGGGTCGCCCCGGACGCTGCGAGCCGAGGTTCCCTCGATCTCGACGGCGAGGCCGCAGACCGCCTCGCAGAGCATGCAGGTGTGGAGACGGACCGGCATTCCAGGATCTCCGCCGGGACCTTAGCACGTAGCAGCGAGGAGATTCGGCTGGCCGCCGGAGCACGCGGTGCCCACCCCGTGAGAGCCAGGGCGCCATCCGCCCACCAGTCGCCCCGGGCGGCCAATTGAAACCCACCCGCCCGATACAGCAGTTTGATTCGTTCGCCAACCGGTGCGTTTGAGCGAGGTGTCACGTGGCCAGCTTCGGAGGCGCGCCAGCAATGGGTCAGAGCGCAGCCGAGCTCAGTGGCCTTCGCGAGCGGCTGATCGCGCTCGCCAACACCGAGAGCGAGCTGCGCCAGGAGCTCAAAGCGGCGCGCGCGCAGATCGCCCAGCTCGCGCAGAACGAGGCGATGGCGCGGTCGCTGCTCAAGCAGTCGCATTCCGTCACCCGCGCCTTGCACGAGAAGGAGCGTCTGGAGACCGCCGCGGCCACCGCACAGCTGCGCCAGAGCCTCGAGGCGGAGTGCGCGGAGCGCGCCAAGTCCGAGGCCGAGCTGGCCCGCGCCACCGAGGAGCTGCGCGCGAGCCGCAACCGACCCAACGCGGAGATCGAGACGCTGCGCGCGCTCTTTGGCGACTTGATGCGCGGGGAGGCGCTGGGGCGGCAGCGGCTGGAGCGGCTCCAGCAGCAGGTCGCCGAGCTGGAGAAGAAACACGCCGCGCTCGGCAGCGAGCTCGCCGAAGAGCGCGGCAAGGCGCGCGCGCAGACCGAGCGGACCGTCGCAGAGCTGGAGTGGGCGCGCGACCGGGCCAAGGCTGCAACCGAGTCGGAGCAAGAGGCGAAGGATGCACTCTTGGAGCTGGGCAAGAAATTCGCGCAGGCGCAGGAGAAGCTTCGCGAGGACGCGGGCGAGCGCGAGCGCGCCGCTGCGCAGTTCGCCGACCAGCTCGCCGATCTGCGGAAGAAAAACGAGGAGGAGCGGGCGCGCGCAAACGCGGAGATCGCGCGGCGCGTGCAGGCCGTCGAGGCGCTGCAGGGAGCAGCCGCGGCCGCAAGCGCGACGGCGAAGAAAGCCGCCGCCGACCTCGAGGAGGAGAAGGCGGCCGCGGCCAGGCTGCGCGACGAGGTCGGCCGGCTGGAATCCGCTCGCGACTCGGCGCAGGAGGCGGCCCGCGATCTCTCGCTGCGCGAGCGACGTGCCGCCGTCGAGCTGGCGGAGACCCAGGCTCGGGCCGCGCAGCTCGAATCGCAGCTCGATGAACTGGGGAAAGCGTTGGCGTCGCGCACGCAGGCCGAGTCGGCGGCGCGGGCCGCGACGGCGCAGGCGCAGGGGGAGCGGGACGACAGGCAGCGAGCGCTGGCCGGCCTCGAGGCTGCGCTGGAGAGGCTGCGAGCGACCTCGGCGCAGCAGGCCCTCACCGCGCGCGACGAGCTGACGGAGGCGGTGCAACTCAGGCAGGCATTGCAGCAGGATCTCACCGGCGTCCGCGAGCGCTTGGAGAAGTCCGAGACCGGCGGCGCAGCTCTGGAAGCGGCAGTCGCCGGCCTCCAGGAGGAGCTGGATCGCGCATCCGACCAGGCGCGCGCGCAAGAGGAGGATCTCCTGCGCAAGCTCGAGGAAGAGCGCGCACGGCTGGCGGCGGCGAAGGCGGAGCACGCTCGGCTCGGCGGCGAGGCGGAGCGGCTTCGCGCCTCGCTGGAGGAGCGCGGTCGGACGGCCGACGGGCTGGCCGGCGAGCTCGAGCTGGCGCGCGCCAAGGCTGAGACGGTGCAGGGCGCGCTCGACCGGAATGGCGTGGAGCTGGCGTCGCTGCAAGCGCGGCAGTCCAGGCTCGAGGCAGATCTGACGGAGGCGCTGCGCGAGCGGGACGAGGAAGCGAGGTCCCGCGCCGAGCAGGCGGCGCTCCTTGGTGAGGAGCGGACCCGGGCGGCAGGGCAGATCGAAGGCCTCGAATCCGCGCTCAGGCAGAGGGACGCCGAGCTCGCCACCGAGCGCCGCACTCGTGCCGAGGAGGCGGAAGCGATGCGGTCAGAGCGCGACGCCGAGCAGAAGCGGCACGCCGCGGAGCTGATCGTCGAGACGGCGCGCGCCCAGGATGCGCGGCACGAGTCGCAGAAGCTGGCCGCCCGCTGCGATTCCTCCGAGCGCGGGCTGGCCGAGGCGGCAGAGCGGATGCGCGGGGCGGAGACGGAGGCCGCGCAGGCAAAGGCCGGGCAGGAGCGCATGACCGCGATCGCGAGCATGCGGAGGGAGGCGCTGATCGCCGAGTTGGACGGCCGTTTCGCCGACGCCGAGGCGCTGCTGCAGGCTGAACTCGGGCAGAGCTCGCGCGAGGCGCCCGTGCTCCTGCAGCTCGGGAGGCTGCACTACGCCTGGGCGGAAGGGGCGCCGGGGTCGCACGAGGAGATCGCGGAGAGGCTCCTGGCCCGCGCCGCGGAGCTCGAACTGCACGACGCGACCGCTCCGCTCTACCTCGGCCACGTGCGGCTGCGCCGCGGCCTGCACGGGGCGGCGGGCGAGGCTTATCGGGAGGCGATCCGCCGCGAGCCGCAGTGTGCGCCGGCCCACGAGGCGCTGGCGGTCTTGTCGGCCCGCTCGATGAAGCGTCAAACGCGGATCGCCTGGGCCGCCGCCATCGCGCTCTTGCTCTCCTCGGCGGCGCTCCGCGTCCACCAGTTCGTACAAGGCACGGATTCCTCAGCAGCGAGTGCCGTTTCCGAAAGCGGGGAGCGGCGCGCCAAGAATGAAGTCGCGCCCGCTCGCCGACCCGCCGAGCGCTGATCGGGCATTCCACCTCGGCAAGGCAATGCGTTGCGGCAGCCGAGCCGGATCGGTCATCGCCCGGCGGGCTCGAAGAATCCGCGGCCCATGGCGAACACCGGCCGCGCGGGCAACCGCCACGGGCCGATGCGGGGATTCTCGCGGGCGCGGATCGGCTTGCCTAGATCCTCGCCGGCCAGGAGTGCGCGCGAGTCGTTGATCAGGAACATCCGCTGCGGGGCGAGAAGGTGCCGGTGCCCGTTCGGCGCCATCGCGAGCATGTCGGCGTCGCCGAGAAGGCCCTTCCCCAGAAGCTCGAACATCCGGGGCACCGCCAGCCACCGCCAGGCTTTGTCGGTGATTCTCGGGAGCACGGCGTTGATCGCGGCCAGCATCGCCGAG